>Ga0155703_112_pt1 | contig 30047 bp, 37 predicted proteins | sample RifCSPlowO2_01_FD_107360 | JGI IMG/M metagenome (GOLD analysis project Ga0155703, IMG submission 107360) | Candidatus Lloydbacteria bacterium RIFCSPLOWO2_01_FULL_50_20
TCCGGACTTCCGCGCGCTCGGAAGTTAAAACTCATCACGTCATTGCTTGGAGTATCTGTCTAGCCTCACAAATTTACCATTAAGCCGAAGATGACGATGTCGTACGCGTGGCCGTGCGCATAGTCTATGAGCATATTCAGTGCGTAAAGGCCGGTGCGGATGTTATATTCCGGCGTGTCGCGGTCGATGTGGCGGATGACTTCGGCGCCCTCCTGGGGGATGAACACGCGTAGTCCGCTTCGGTAGAGGAAGTTATCGAGCTCTTTGATGCAGGTGGTTTTTCCCGCGTCCGGTGAGCCGGTGAATTCGATCATGAAGGGTGCCGGCAGGAAACGATCACCATAGCGCAGGTCCGTACGCAGGTAGCTGTGAAGCTGCAGAACCATGAGCTCCAGCTGTTCTTCGTGACTCAGTGCTTGGGACACGATATTCTCCTGTAAATGTACTTCCACTTCTGTTACTATAAAGAAGTATTGCTATCCACATGGCTTCACAGGAAGAAAATTTTGTTGTCGGTTTTGACCTTGATGGGGTCATTATCGATCACACACAAAATAAGATGCGCGTTGCGGCACACTATGGTGTGACGCTCCGGATGGAAGACACCCCGACAGAATATCTTGAGCAGATCATTACTCCCGAGCTTCACAGTACTCTCCGTGACCAAATATATGACGACACTGACGAGGCGCTTTCGGCGCCGCTCATTGAGGGAGCCTTTGACGGGCTTGCAAGGCTTCGAGAGCATGGGATCCCGTATTTTCTTATTTCACGCCGTAAAAAACCGATCCACGCACTGCACCTCCTCGAACGCCGGGGACTTTGGGGAGAATATTTTACACCCGAAAACACATTTTTTGTTGAGCATAGAGAGGACAAAGACCCCATTGCACGGGAACTTGGGGTAACCCACTTTATTGACGATGAGGCGCGTGTGCTTCGGCTCATGCCTTCGGTCTCGCAGCGCATACTTTTTGACGTTCGCGGGCTATTAAAAGAGACCAATGAATTTGTACCGGTAAAAAATTGGAGCGAACTCTCTTATCTGCTTGGCATCGCGACGAGTTGAAAGCGGTGATGAATCACCGCGTTTTTTCTCGAAGCCTATTTGATTGACAGTGTCTTGCGTATCGCCTAGCCTGATGGCAGAGCATTCTTTTTTGCGGAGAACAAATGGCCAACCCCAAGATCAAGATCACCCTTCTTCCTGGCGGAAGAATGCCGAAGCGTCAGTCAGGCGAAGCGGCAGGTTATGACGTGGCGCTTCGTGCGATCGTGAGCGTGACTGAAATGGATAAGGAAAATCCTGTTCTGAGAAAGACGCTTTTTGACTTCGCTTCTTATCCGAGCGATCCCGATGTGGCACGGCATGTCCATCAGCTGAATGATGAGATGGTCTATCGGATGGACGCCGGTGAGTCCGTGCTGGCGGGAATCGGTTTTTTGACCGCGCTTCCGTTTCCGATGTTCTATTGGGTTGCGCCAAGAAGCGGGCTTGCATCAAAATGGGGAATCACGGTCACGAACGCACCGGGAACGGTCGATGCCGATTATCGCGGTGAAGCCGGCGTACTCGTGTTCAATCGGAATGCGAAACCTTTCGATCTTCGCCGTGACATGCGCATCGCGCAAATCATTTTCCAGTGGGCAGTTATTCCAGGCATGATCGAGGTCTCTTCGGCTGATGATTTGGGGTCGACGGATCGAAGTGCCGGAGGCTTTGGCTCAACAGGTCTCGGCGGTTCGTTTTCGAAAAAGTAAGAGAAAAAAGCGCGCGAAAGCGCGCTTTTTATGTCACTCACAGGCGATTTGATATAATAGAGGAATGGATATTCTCTCGCATGGACTGTGGGGAGGCATCGCTTTAGGCCGCAAAAATAAAAAAAGTTTTTGGACGGCATTCTCTTTCGGGATGCTTCCTGACCTGTTTGCTTTTGGCCTTCCCATTTCACACCTACTATTTTCAATGATCACGGGAGGGGAGGCCGATTTCATAAGAGGTCCGGAAGACGGATACGCGAATATCCCATCCTATGTTTTTTCGCTTTATGACATCTCGCACAGTTTGGTGGTGTTTACTTTTGTATTTCTCCTTGTTTGGATGATCCGCAAAAAACCGTTATGGGAAATGGGTGCGTGGGGGCTCCACATTGTGATGGATATCTTTAGTCATAGCGACGCATTTTTTCCAACCCCATTCCTCTGGCCTGTCTCGGATTTCTATTTTAACGGCATGTCATGGGGGCAACCCACTATCTTTTTTCCGAATATCATCCTTTTAACGGCCGCCTACAGCTATTGGTGGTACAGACACCGAAAAATCTCTGTGTCCTAACGTTACAAGGCTACACCTGCAACTGGGACAAGGGTAAAAGAAATGCCCCCCAGACGGTAAGCCGTAGGGGGCAGGTGGTACTCTTCACATATAGGCGCCGGAAGCAGGTTTCCAGTGGGACGGTTTTGCTTGATTTGGCCTCGCGAAAGGCCACCAGCAATCCGTTCCCCACAGTTTTCAAGCTACCTTCACCACTCGGGGTCCTTAATGGGAGCGACCACCAGACCCCCATATCTTCCCCGCAGTGTTGAAAGTGTAGTATACTATTAAATTAATGTCAAGACTTTTGTGCAAAACCCTGTGGACAAGATGGGGAAAAGCAGGCCCGATTTTACACTGAATCCTTGACCCTGTAGTAAGTTAAAACTTGTCCACGTCGTCGCTCGGACGTTGCGGAAAATCAGAATTTTCCACCCGCTCCTCGCTAGCCGTAGTAGATCTTAAGTTTAATCAATTTTTTGCCAATTTATGCAAAAAACCTTCTGTTAAGCCACATCTCGCTAATTATTTCACGGTGTTTTTGTGGTGTGATCAAAAAATTTAATCTCCGATTATGTTCTTCTTGTTAGTAAATATCATGAACATTTGCCATAAGACCCATTGCTGTGGGCTCTAAATGGGTTTGTGTAGAACATAATCAAACTAAAAGCTCACTACAGGGTTGACGGTTAAGCAAAATCTGGTATCCTACCCACACGTTGCGTTTGCGCGTTTCCTGCCCTCCGCTTGCCTGCGGTGAGCTTGTCGAATCCGTCGAAGGATTAAAGGAGGGAAAACAAACAACAGCGCGTGTAATCCGCCCCAGGCGGATAAATAATGTAATGGGCTCTTCGCTCATTACCGCTTATTTTTTATCATTTTTATCCAATAATCAAAAAACATATGGCAGAAGCTGAAGTTTTTGATCGTTCGAAGCCGCATGTGAACGTCGGGACCATCGGTCACGTTGACCATGGAAAAACAACGCTCACCGCTGCGATCCTACACGTGCTCCACATGGCGGGGAACAAAGTGAAGCTCCGTGGTGTGAATGAGATCGACTCCGCTCCGGAAGAGCGCGAGCGCGGTATTACTATTGCTCTCTCGCACAACGAGTATGAGACGAAAGCCCGTCACTACGCGCACATCGATGCGCCGGGTCACGCGGACTATATTAAGAACATGATCACCGGTGCCGCCCAGATGGATGGCGCCATCATCGTGGTCGCCGCGACTGACGGCGTTATGCCTCAGACACGCGAGCACATTCTCCTTGCAAAGCAGGTCGGTGTGCCGAAGATCATCGTCTTCCTCAATAAGGTAGATATGGTGGATGACAAGGACCTCGTTGAGCTCGTTGAAGAAGAGGTTCGTGAACTGTTGACCAAGCAGGGATTCGACAAAGACTGCCCCGTTATCCGCGGTTCAGCGCTCAAGGCACTTGAGGCGAAAAACGTTGACGATGAGTGGGCGAAGAAGATCCTCGAACTGACCGATGCGCTCGACACCTACATTCCGATGCCGGTACGTGATACCGCAAAGCCGTTTCTTATGCCGGTTGAAGACATCTTCTCGATCGAAGGACGCGGTACGGTGGCGACGGGCCGCATTGAGCGCGGCATCGTGAAAGTTGGACAGGAGCTTGAGATCGTCGGTTTTACGAAGACCGCAAAAACGACCGTCACGGGCATTGAAATGTTCAACAAATCGCTTCAGGAAGGTATGGCGGGCGACAACGCAGGCATCCTCCTCCGCGGTACGAAGAAAGAAGACATTACGCGCGGACAAGTATTGGCCGCCCCCGGATCGGTCACGCCGCACACGGAATTTGAGTCTGAGGTCTATATTCTCTCGAAAGAGGAAGGAGGCCGCCACACGCCGTTCTTCTCGGGTTACAAACCGCAATTCTACATTCGCACGACAGACGTTACCGGCGAAGTGACACTCAAGGAGGGTGTCGAAATGGTGATGCCGGGCGATACCGTCACCTTTAAGGTCAAGTTGATCGCACCGGTCGCACTTGAAGCACAGCAGCGTTTTGCTATCCGCGAAGGAGGCAAGACCGTCGGCGCTGGCGTCGTGACAAAAGTCGTCGCCTAACAGAGCATCAGTCGTTACTCTACATTGAAAAGTCATGAACCAAAGCGCGGACAATCCGAAGAAGACACACACAAAGGCCAGCGTAAAAGGAAAGCCTGAGATCCAGAAGCTTCGTATCCGCGTACGCGCATATGAATACAAGATCCTCGACGCGTCAGTGCGTCAGATCATAGATACGGCGCTGCGCTACGATGCGAAGATCATGGGTCCGATCCCGCTTCCGACACAGATCACGAAGTACACAGTTAATCGCTCCGCATTCATCTACAAAGATGCGCGTGAGCAATTTGAGATGCGTATTCATAAACGATTGATCGATATCATGAATCCCACCCCGAAGGTGATCGAAGCGCTGACCAATTTGACTCTGCCTTCCGGCGTCAACATCGACGTCAAGATGATGTAATTTTTGTACGAGGCTTTGTTGCTTTCGTCGCGAACACCCTCACCGTACAAAAGTACGGCTCAGGTCTATCGCTCCTTTGCGCCTCGCCTCGTATCAAAAATAACATCATCTTCTTTACCTCAACTTCTGCTCTTCACTTTATTAACGGAATCAGATCCGCTTCACCTCTCGGGGGGAGCGGTGGTTCCGTTTATGCGGCGATAGCGGTGAGCATCGTCATGCAATGCATTCAAACGACTGAACAATAACCATGAAATACATATTAGCAACAAAGGAAGCAATGACGCAGTATTTTGCCGAAGACGGCAAATGTATTGCGGCAACGTTGCTTATGGCGGGACCGGTCACCGTGACCGACGTTCGCACCAAAGAGCGCGACGGTTATGAGGCTGTCCAAGTGGGTTTTGGCACACAGTTGCCGAAGCGCGTGAACAAACCCCAACAAGGCGCACTCAAAGCGCTTGGCTCTTTTCGCTTCATTCGTGAATTTCGCCCGAAACACGGCGGGGTTCCCGAAGTGAAAGTGGGTGATAAGGTGACCGTTGAGACGTTTGCGCCCGGCGATCAAGTTTCAGCTACGGGCACATCGAAAGGAAAAGGTTTTCAGGGCGTGGTCAAACGCCATGGATTCCACGGCGGTCCGCGTTCTCACGGGCAAAAGCACTCTGAGCGTGAAGCGGGCTCTATCGGTTCAACGGGGCAACAGCGCGTCGCTCCGGGGACACGCATGGCCGGCCGCATGGGCGGAGACACGGTCACCGTGCGCGGACTCAAGGTCCTCGCGGTAGACGCTGCGAATAATTTACTGCTCGTGTCGGGAGCGATCCCGGGTCGCCGCGGGACATTGATCGAGATTAAGGCACTGAACTCCTAAGCTTATGACAACAAAACTCAAAACCAAGAAATCGATCGATCTCGAAGCGAAAGTCTATTCATCCGACGGAAAAGCAAAGGGAACAGTGAAACTCTCGCCGGAAGTTTTTGGACTGCACTGGAATGCCGATCTTGTTCACCAAGTGGTGACCGCGATGCAGGCAAATGCTCGTCAGCCGGTCGCGCACACTAAAGACCGAAGCGAAGTACGCGGAGGAGGTATCAAGCCCTGGAGACAGAAGGGAACCGGCCGCGCGCGCCACGGATCGACACGGTCTCCGATCTGGAGACATGGCGGCGTTACGTTCGGCCCGCGCAAAGACCGCGATTTTACACAGAAAGTGAACCGGAAGATGCGCGTGAAGGCGCTCTATACGGTACTCTCGAAAAAATATGCCGACGGAAACATACTCTTCCTCTCCGGCATGCAATTTGCCGAACCGAAAACGAAAGCGGCGCGCGGGATGCTGTTCAAGCTGGGAGAGATCACCGGCTATGAAAGCGTTGCGACGCGAAAGAAGAACGGTGTCTATCTGGTACTGCCAAAAGCAGACGCGAACGTGAAAAAGAGCTTCCAGAATATGGGCAATGTTTTGGTGGGAACAGTCGGAGCGATAAACCCGGTCGATCTTATCGCCTACAAGAACATATTGCTCGTCGAGCCCGAGGAGTGCTTGAAGACCATTGAAGCAAGAAACAAATAACACATCATCCTATGACAGCATTCTTCAATAAAAAAAAGAGCATTCCGAAAAATGGTGCCAAGAAGCCGGTAGGCGTACACGCAAAAAAGTCTGAAACCGCATTGATTCCTGCGGAGAAAGCGGCGCTGACGAAAGACAGAGGGATCGATCTCGCAATGGTGCTTATCCGTCCGCATGTGACCGAAAAGGCAACCGATCTCTCGGGGCACGGTGTCTACGCCTTTGAGATCAACAATCTTGCGAACAAGATGCATGTGCGCCAGGCAATCGAAAAACTCTACAAAGTGAAGCCGATCAAGGTTGCCATCGTGAACGGTAAGCCGAAGTTGATGAAAAATCCCCGTACCGGCCGTGTTCAGACAAAGAAGACGGGCATCAAGAAGGCATTGGTCTATCTTAAGCAAGGCGATAAGATAGAATTCGTCTAGAAAAAGATTCCGCACTTGGCGCATTACTTGGTCTTCCCTCCATCAGTTCGGTCATCGTAGCAGATTACGACTCTCGAACATGATGTCAGTCCAGCCCTTCGTACTGCATCCAATTGCGAAACTTTTACCATCATCAAACTATTATGAAAACATTCAGACCAACAACGCCGTCGCGCCGTCATACGATACTTACTCCGTACAAGGAGCTTCTCTCCGGCAAACTCAAAGAGAAACCGAAGGGACTCGTGCGGGGCAAGCGCAAGTCTGGCGGACGCAACAATGAAGGTCGCATCACCATGCGTCATATCGGCGGAGGAAATAAGACGCTTCAAAGGACCGTCGATTTCACCTCGAACAAAAAAGGCATTCCAGGCCGCATTGAGGCCGTGCAGTATGATCCCCAGCGCTCCGCATTCCTCGCTCTTGTCGTCTACAAAGATGGTGAGCGGCGATACATTATCGCCCATAAGGGACTCAAGGCGGGCGATGCGGTCATGACGAGTGAGACAGCTTTAGTACTTCCCGGTAATCGTCTTCCGCTCAAAAAGATCCCCGTCGGCACTTTCGTTTATAATGTCGAAATACAGCCGGGGGGAGGGGGCAAGATCGCACGCTCGGCGGGTAATTTCGTCGAAGTCGTTGCGAACGACCTGGGCTATGCATTTCTCAAAATGCCGTCATCTGAAGTGCGCAAAGTTCCCGAAACCTGCTGGGCTACGGTGGGCGAAGTGTCCAATGGTCAACACAAGCTCCGCAACGAAGGAAAGGCGGGACGCAATCGTTGGAAAGGGATCCGTCCCACGGTGCGCGGAACCGCGATGAATCCTGTCGATCACCCGCACGGCGGCGGTGAGGGGCGCCAGGGACGCGGGCTTCGCAGGGCAAAGAGTCTCTGGGGTAGGCCGGTTGGCAAGGGACAGAAAACGAGAGCGCCGAAGAAGTATTCCAACGTTTTTATCGTGTCTCGCCGAAAAGTAGGGAAAAAATAAAACCTTTCGATTTGAAAGTTTTGTCAACTTATCGTTCTGTTGCAAAACTTATTTACCTACGCTAAGATGTGATGGGTTTTTTGCAGGTTTCTCGCGCTGAGCGCGTAGGGAGAAAGGTATGTGGTTCTGGACGCTTGCCTCACTTGGCCTTGCGGGGTTTCTTGACCTTGTTGCTGGTGTATTTTTCGTACACCTATTGAGTCTTTACTTCGGACATCCGCTTTTGTGGTGGCAATATGCGATCGGGGCCGCCCTCGGTGCGTCACCGGACATTGATCTCTTGTATGCGTTTTTCAAGAAAAATCTGGGCGGTCATCACGAATATCTGACACATCGACCGATCATTGGTATTCCGCTCGCGATCATCATCGGGTGGTTTTTGGGCGGTGCATTCTGGGCCACCGCAGCGCTCATCGGTGTGTTCTGGCATTATCTCCACGACACGGAAGGGTTTCTTTGTCTCTATGACAATGGCGGCTTGGCGTGGTTCTGGCCATTTTCCAAAGAATACTGGGGTGTTCGGGATTTCCGCGTGGTTTCTCGAATGCCCGAGGTGCACACCAGAAAAGAAGAGGATGTTTTTGACAATGTCTACAAAGTCTATCTTATTCCGACCCGACAAGCGATCACTGAGTTTTTGCTCACGGGCATCTTTTTCGGTTATGTGATAGGGGATACGCTCGGTGTCCATATCAGTGTTGCCGCTACTTATGTTTTTTGGGTCGGCGTTGCCGCATTATGGATCGTGTACCATTGCCGTTCAACGCAGCGCTGAATTGTATTCATACCTTGATGGCTCGTTTATCGAGGTTTTTTCTTGCCAAGTAACCGACCACCGGACTGATGTCCGGTGGCTTTGTATCTTATTTCTTGTCCTTTTTCGGCTTCTTCTTTTCCTTGTGACTGCGTGCATTATCTCCTCGTCCCATAGAAATTTCAGTTTACTGATAATTTTTTAATAGCCCAAACCTCACGGCACCGATACATGAATATTTTATCACGTCACTGGCAAAGTGGATACAGCAGTCGGTCTTATGCTGCGGCCGCATAAGACCGACTGCTGTATCGGGATCATCTGATGAACATTCCGTCGCCGAAGGAATAAAAACGGAACTTTTCTTTGATGGCGATCGAATAAAGCGCGAGAATATCACGTTTTGTTTTTTTGTGTTTAAGAAAGGCGTCGACCAACAGCATGAGCGAAGACTTCGGCACATGGAAATTCGTGATGAGCCCGTCAGCGATCTGAAATTCATGCGGGGGATAGATAAAGATGTTTGTCGTCCTTGCTCCGGGAAGAATGGCGTTCTTTCGCGCCGCCGATTCCAGCGTGCGCATCGCGGTGGTGCCAACCGGGATCACGGGAACACCCGATATCTTGGCGCGGTTGATCGCTTCGGCGCTTTTTTGTGTGACCTCGAAATGTTCGCTGAATAACTTTTTCTCAGCGATATTTTTTTCATCGATCGGAGCGAACGTTCCGAGACCGACATGGAGGGTGATTTCGGCATGCGCGATGCCGTCCTTTGTCAGTCTTGCAATTAATTTCTTTGTGAAATGAAGCGATGCCGTAGGGGCGGCGACAGACGCCCGCGCACGTGCAAATACGCTTTGATATCTTTCACGGAGCATGCGTTCGGAAAGTTTCGTGTGCTTGATATAGGGCGGGATTGGCGTCCTGCCTTCTTGGTCGAGCAGTTTCCACAGCATCGGTACTGAGACACTCGGCCTAAAGAAAAAAAATTGCTCTTCCTGCTTCACCACGCTCAATTCTGCGCCGCTTCGGAAAAAGAGCGTCATGCCGGGGAGAAGTTTTCTGTCCGCGATCCCCTTTATTAAAGGATCATTCGGGTTGTACTCATTCATCAGCAGAAGCACCTCGATTTTTCCTCCTGTTTCTTTAGTAAGCCAAAGCCGCGCAGGAACGACTTTTGTGTCATTGAAGACGAGCAGAGCGGGGCGGGGGAGATGTTTTTCGATGTTTTTGAATGCGTCCAAGATGACGGTATCGGTTTTTGTATCGTACACGAAGAGACGCGCCGAATCGCGCGGAGACGCGGGTGCGTTTGCGATGAGCTCTTTCGGGAGATGATAGTCGTAATCGGAGAGCCGGAGCATTGCTCACCAATGTACTCTGAATGTGAGGAGAAAATCAAGAATGCGTGCATTAATTAAAAAAGGGGTAAGCTGTAAAAAGCAAACCCCTTCTCGAGACTAATTCCTGATCCGCCATGACCCGTCACGTTCCTGACATGCGGTGCCGTGAGCCGGTACCTCTCTGCCGTCAATGGTGACGTACTCCGTATATTCACGGCAATACCCCGATCGAGTGCGAGAGACTCGTCCCGCCTCGACGCGGCCTTTGTGTCCGGTGCGCGGATTTTCCCAGCTTTCGTTCGATCCCCGGGAAAGGGACTTTTCGACTGCTCCTTCGTGGAGCATCTTATCCTGTTCATCCATCGAACGGCCGACCATCCTGCCGAGATATCCTCCCGCGAATGTTCCGCCGATCGTACCCAAGATGCTTCCGTTGCCGCTTCCCAGCATCGAGCCGCCGAGTCCACCGAGCACGCCACCGATGACCATTCCCTGGTCTTCCTTCGGTATGCCGGCGCATCCGCCGAGCGCTATAGCGATGATTCCCGCAACTACAACCACGAAATGCCGTATCCGTACCTTCATTACCGTCTCCTTGTGTGTGGAACGCCCGATGGAATTTTTACCATACTAACGTACGCATGTCTATGTCTCTCATGAGGATCACGGCTATGTCCCCATGAGCTTGTGTTTGCGAACATAGTAAAGGAAAAGCGTTGTGCCCATGACGGTCACCATTCCCACGTTGAACAGGACCAATTCCATTGCGTCGAGTTTGTAACTGTAGGGGATCCAGAAAAGCCCCGTGATAAGAAATGCCCATGAAAAAGCCGGGTCGCCGCTCCCTATCCCCGGAGTTCTGCGGAATTTCTCAAGGCCAACGACAAACACTCCGAACATTCCTACAAGCAGTATTCCGAGAAAGGCTTCTTTTGAATCAATGGTATGGAGTTTGGCCATGATCACCGGCATCGCGGTCATGATCACCGAAGAAAACGCGATGTTTCTCCTCTCTCGACCATCCCCGAATCGCCAAAGCCCGACGATCATCGGAATATAGGCGAAGGCGATCAGACTGGAGATCACCATATTGAACGCGCACTTCTCGACGGCGTAGATGATGAACGCCAGGCAGTAGAAAAAAAGATACGAAAACGTGATACCAGAAAGTCCGGCTGGAGACCTCTTTTCCCAGACCCGCATTCCCTGTTTCAGCACCCCGTAGGTCGCCACAAGCGTCAGGAAATTGATCATGAGATTCATCAGGGTTTCCATGTTGAATCCGAGCGCCCGATATTCCCGTGAAGCGAAAAAAAATCTTACGACCATATCCATTTTTCCCCTTTCGAAGAACAGAGCGAGAATGAAGTCTTGCCTTACCTTATTTCAATAACACGAAAAGTCAATTTTGTATGATCGAGCATTTCTTGTGTTGACAGCAAATTGAAAAGATCTGTGAACATAAAAAAACTGCACAATCGGATCTGTGCAGTCAATGCAATAAAATATACGGGTGCCGCTCAGGTCGTCAGGGAGTACATTGTATCGATGAGTTCCTGTAGACGTGTTTTTTCCCATGAGTCCGGGTAACGATCGGCGATGTAATGAGCTATACGCTGAAAGCCGGGCAGACACCATCGGGCAACATGTTTGTTGCCCATTGAATACTGCCAGGGCGAACAGCTATAGAAATTCTTATGGAAAAGCTGTTCAAGTTCTTCCGGGATCGGGATCGGAGCCATCGCATACGCCGTTTTTATGAATTCATTCCACGGCTGATGGAACTCATTGTGAGGATGATCCCACAAATGGAACGGCGGTTCACCGATGCCGGTCGACCACGAACTTTGCGGAATGCACGTCCGTCTCTTCTCGAACTGTTCGTGGATCGTATGCAAAGAGACGAGCTCGGCCTCGTTGCTTTCCCCAATCTCCTCGCAGAACGGGCGAAGAAATCTTTCAAGCAATCCGGGGCGATGGTGTTCAAAGGTTTCACCGTCCAGATACATATACAGATAGCTGTTACCGCTATGCCCGAGCTTTTCCCGCCATTCTTTCTGATAGATGATCAGTTCGCGGGCGTACCGTCGCCCGTTCCACACTTCATCTTTGAACGCGATGTCGACGGAACGTTCCCGCGAGCGCAACAGTACGCCAATGCCGAATGCTTCGGGTATCCATGTTGCGGGAGCACGCAAATGTTCCTCAAGACGCCTTCGCTGATGAACGTACATCTTGTCATCCGCTAGGCACCATCGATATCCCAATTCGCGGAATAAAATGGCAAGCGACTGTTTGAACGCCATCTCTGGAGGAAAAATTCCCGGAAGCGGATCATCGCCGATAATATATTCCCGGTAAAATTCTTCATTTATTTTTATCTGTCTTACCAGCAGTTCGCGCGGGGTGATCGGCGCCAAGGGATGATAGGCGAGGGTGTTCACCATCTCTAGCTGTCCGCTTTTGTAGAGCGCTCTCAGGCGCCCAAGAAATTCACGCGGTAAATGTTCGCCCAAACTGAACGCGAGATTCATAGACAGCTTGATGGACGAATAGCGTTCCATGTGGGCCACGAGCGGTTCATAGCAGACGCGGAAAATTTCATCGCGTATCTTAGGATTTTGGGTGGGCGGCTGGTAGAGGTGGCAGCCCAGATTGAGCAATGACCGTGACATGACTACCTCCGTCTTCGATTATCAAATTATCTGTACGAATGGTAATATAAATAGAGTGACCAGTCACCTCTTGTTGCAAAAATTGATACCTCGGAACCCTCAGATTTCCATATCATCTTGCGGGGCGGGCCTGTAGCGAGCCCCCAAAAACCCGGAAAATGATGTTTCGATTCATTGCAAGCGAAACATCATTTGTGAATATCCGGTGGGTACTGCCGGGTTGACTTATTTTTGTGTTTCCCATAGGATGGGGGACAAGTCTATTAGGAATAGCATTTCTCTACGCCGTGGGAGGATCAGGGGTGAGGCATGGCTATGAGGGAGCCCGCCAGGCGGGGGCCAGCCGCAAGACCTTTTGAGATAGTTTGCGAACGATAGTGAAGCAAAATACCCAAAGGGTATATGGCTCCTGTAAGGAAAGAGAAAAAACGTTTCGAAAAGGGCGAACCTGCCTGCCGGCAGGCAGGAAACAAGCAAAAATCACATGACACGATCACTTAAAAAAGGACCATACGTCTATGAAAAACTCCTCAAGAAGATTGAGGGGAAGAAACCCGACGCTGCGGGGGTCATAAAAACGTGGGCCAGAAGTTCAATGATCGCACCGGAAATGGTGGGATATGTTTTTGGCGTGCATAATGGTCGTGAACATATTGAAGTTAAAGTGACCGAAGACATGGTGGGGCACCGGCTTGGAGAATTTTCCCTTACGCGCAAATTCCATCGTCACGGAGGCAAGATGCAGAAGGAGATCGAGATCAAACAAAAAGAAGCCGAGATCGCGGCTGCACAATCCGCCAAGGCCGCAACTGACACAGTAAAGAAATAATATAACTATTGATCATGAATCCCGTTAGAAGTCGCAGACGCATTATGTTCAGTATATTTTCACTAAAAATTTCAGACATTATAAGCATTAGCCGAGCAGGCCGCAGGACTTTTTTGTCTGTGTCTTACTTCTAACTGGGATGAACGCTACCGCAACACTTCCATCCTATCGCCAATCTCCACGCAAGGTGCGTCTTGTTGCGCAGCTGGTAAAAGGAAAGTCCGTAACGATCGCATTGGCTGAATTACATTACCGGGCCAAGCGTGCCGCGCCGATATTCGAGAAACTTATTCGTTCTGCGGTGGCAAACGCCAAGGTACTCGGAATGAAGGAGAAAGATCTTATGGTGAAAGAGATCCGTGTCGACAAGGGTCCGGTAATGAAGCGTTCGATGCCCCGCGCGCACGGCCGCGCATTTCCTATCCATAAACATACGAGCCACATCTTTGTCTCGCTTTCCGATGGTGTTGAGACACAGGAGAAGTCCAAGAAGCAAGCTGAAAAAACTACAACTGTTTCAAAACTGAAGAAGCAGACTGCTCAAGTGAAGAAAACTCTTGCGAACACACAGAAGACAATTACAAAAAAACTACCCTAAAAACTAGCAACTAGTGACTAGCAACTAACTTTATGCCTCATCACGTTCATCCTTATGCGCACCGGATCGGAACACTTCGTGACTGGAAATCACGCTGGTTTGCCGACAAAGGCCAATATCAAAAATACCTCAAGGGGGATGTATTGCTGCGCGAATATCTCGTGAAGCGGTTGCGTGGCATGCATGTTTCGGATATTGAGATGGAGCGCAATGATAAGACATGGAAGGTGGTCATTAAGACTGCCCGCCCGGGTCTTGTTATCGGACGTTCCGGCGAGGGTGCGGTGAAGCTGAAAAATGAGATACTTTCGCGTCTCGCGCGCTGGAAGATCCCGCATCCGAAAGACGTGAAGATCGAAGTCGAAGAAGTGCGCAATCCGGAAGGGAATGCCGCGATCGTCGGCGCAATGGTTGCTGAGGGTCTCGAGAAACGTATGCCGTTCAAGCGCGTCATCAAGCAAATGCTCGAAAAGGTCATGGCGAACCGCGACGTGAAGGGCGCGCGGATAGAGATTGCCGGCCGGTTGGGCGGAGCTGATATGTCGCGACGCGAACATGTCCGTGCGGGAAACATTCCGCTCCAAACGATCCGTGCCGACGTCGATTTTTCCAAAGAAAAAGCTTATCTCACTTACGGAGTGATCGGCATCCAGGTATGGATCTATAAGGGTGAAGTATTCGCGGAAAAAACGAAACCCGGCGCACGTCGTGAACCGTCTGCCCGTTAGTAGAACCAAACAGAACCACCATGTTATTTCCTAAAAAAGTAAAACACCGCAAATGGCAGTCCGACCGCTGGAATCGGAAAAAGAAACCCGTCGAAAGCCGAGGGACGACTTTGGTGCATGGTTCATACGGATTGAAAGCCACTTCGGAGGCGCGTGTCACATCGAATCAGATCGAAGCGGCGCGGCGTGTACTTTCACGGAACGTCGGGAAGACCGGAAGGGTGTGGATCAGAGTTTTTCCTGACCGTCCGTTCACGCAAAAAGGCGCGGAAACTCCGATGGGAAAAGGAAAAGGCGATCCCTCCGGCTATGTCGCCGAAGTGCTTCCGGGAAGGATCATTTTCGAGATCGACGGAGTGACCTTTGCCCAGGCGAAAGAGGCGATAAGAAAAGCTGGCTCGAAAGTTTCCGTAAGAACACGCATGGTCTCGCGTGAGGCATAATCATCGAACAGTATGAAAATGAACGATATCAACAAACAATCCGATAAAGAACTGGAAAAGCTGCTTGCCGATAAGCGCGCAGCCATACGGCAATTTCGTTTTGATATCAGCGGGAGCAAGGCCAAGAATCTGAAAGAGGGCGCGAACATCCGCAAAGATGTCGCCCGCATCCTTACCGAGCTTTCTCTTCGTAACAAGAAATAATCATGACCACCACAGAAACCACATCAGGAGCACAAGCAAAGAAACGGCAGTCGCTCGTCGGCGTTGTCGTTTCGGATAAAATGGATAAGACCCGTGTCGTGTTGGTGACGCGTTATGTGGCTCATCCCAAGTACAAAAAGTACGTAAAGCACAGCAAGCGCTACAAGGTTCATGATGCAAAGGATGAATTTGCCGTCGGTGATTGTGTGCGTATCGAAGGGTGTGCACCGCTTTCCCGCCACAAACAGTTCATCGCCGTCGAAAAACTCGGCGTTCAGGATATCGAGCAATATTTAAAGACTCGCGAGGGTGAGTAAGACCGTTAACGAAACACCATGATCCAGCCACGTACTATCGTAACCATCGCAGACAACTCCGGCGCCAAAGTCGGCAGGATCTTCAAAGTCCTCGGAGGCTCGAAACGCCGCTATGCGGGACTGGGCGACATCGTCATTCTTTCGGTGCAGATCTCCGAGCCGCGCAAGGCGGTGAAAAAAGGCGAGGTCTGCCGCGCGGTCGTCGTGCGCCAGGGGAACGCGTTCCGCCGCAAGGACGGTTCCTATATCCGGTTCGATGAAAACGCCGTCGTCTTGATCGATGCAAAGAATGAGCCGCGCGCCGGACGCGTGTTCGGTCCTATTCCCCGAGAGATCGGTGAGAGGGGTTTTCAGAAGATTATTTCACTCGCGCCCGAAGTCGTTTAGAAAAATACTGAACGTAGCGAATATATTTTTCTTAACCCCGTGAGATAACAATGCCAGAATCAAACTTTATGTTCATGTCATCACAAAAACCAAATACGCCGCATTCTTCTCGCGTTTTTATCTCACGGGGTGATGATTTTTATAATCGCTTCACTCATTAAAAATCAATCATGGCACACATCAAGAAAGGAGATATGGTCCTCGTCCGATCGGGAGCCGATAAAGGAAAAAAGGGAAAGGTCGTGAGCATGCTTCCGAAGGAAGGGCTCGCTGTCGTCGAAGGCGTGAACAGCAAAAAGAAACATCGCCGTGCGAATCGCGAGGGGAAGCGCGGGCAGGTCATCGATATCACGCTTCCGGTCAGCATTTCAAAGCTGACGTTGCTTGAGCCTGCAAAGTAAAAAGCGATAACGAATATTCCATATGAAATCCGCAACAGTCAAAGAAAAATTAAAAGCCGCATATCCGAAGCTCAAGGAGAAATACGGGTATAAGAATATTATGCAGGCGCCTGCCATCGAGAAAGTCATCGTAGCAGTGGGCACTGGAAAACTTTCGCGCGCAGACAAAAAGAAAAATGAATTCATTGCCGAGCGCCTTGCAAAGATCACCGGACAAAAGCCGTCGGAGAGAACAGCAAAGAAATCGATCGCTTCGTTCAAACTCCGTGAAGGAGAGCCAATAGGTCAGATGGTCACGCTCCGCGGCGGACGGATGTTCGGTTTTCTCGATAAATTCATCAATATCGCAATTCCTCGCACGAAAGATTTTCGCGGTTTTTTGGAGCGCTCGATAGATACGATGGGGAATTTCACCGTGGGAGTGAAAGAACACACGGTTTTTCCTGAGACCGCCGACGAAGATCTGCGCGATGTGTTCGGTCTCGCGATTACTATCGTACTTTCCACCGGAAACAAAGGAGAAAGCAAAGACGTGCTTGAAGCGCTGGGGTTTCCGTTCCGTGAGGCGGCAGAGACCGCATCACGCCGAGGTCAAAGACGCGAAAAAGGAAAAAAATAATACGATAATATAAAGACGATTCGGGTCTTTCGTTCTTCTCATTTGTCCCTGGCCGCGGATCTCGAGCGGCCATGAAAGGCATCGTTTTACTCCCGTATCTTCACGTGCAGTTGCGGTATTTTCCTGTTATCATATCAATATATGTGGCGAGCGCGACGATGGACGATGATCATTCTTATTCTTCTGGCGGCGGCACTTCTTCTTGTTGTTCTTCCGTACTGGCTGACCCATCAGGTGGCCCCCAGCTGTTTTGACAAAAGACAGAATCAAGGAGAACAGGGGGCGGACTGCGGCGGACCATGCTCGATCGTATGCAAGGGTTCTGCAAAAGACATCAGGGTCGTCTGGGTAAAAGTATTTCCCATCCGCGCCGGAGCGTATGACGTCGTTGCATATATCGAAAATCCCAATTATGGAATAGGGGCGCCGAGGATCCCTTATACCGCGAAGCTTTTTGATGCCGAGGGCAATGTGATCGCCGAAAAGAATGGGGAAACGTTCGCCAATCCGAGCGAGCGCTTCGCGATCTTTGCCGGAAACTTGCTTACGGGAGAAAAAATTCCCGCGAGCGGAAGCATGGAGATCTCGCGCGATTTTTCGTGGGTGACGACGGCGGCACAGAAGAAAGTTTTCCCGGTAAGCGATAAGGTGCTTGTCGGTACGGACAAGATCCCGAAATTGAGCGCGCTCTTGATGAGCGAAGAGCCGGAGATCATAAGGAATGTCGAAGTCACCGTGGTCATTTATGATTCGAAGGGGATACCCATTGCGGTCTCCGCGACGATGGTGGAAAAATTAGACGCAAAAGGGAAGGAAAACCTGTTCTTTACCTGGCCGTCGCCGCTTTCTTATGCTGCCGAAACAGAGGCATGCGAAGCGCCCGTTGATGTCGTACTTGCGCTTGACCGATCAGGTTCGATGGCTTCAGATGGCGCGAACCCTCCTCAGCCGCTCACCGAAGCGAAACAAGCGGCGATAGGATTTGTCGGAAGGCTGACGCGCGATGATCAGGCGGCATTCGTTTCTTTCGCAACTGCGGCATCGAGACCGATCGATCAGCCGCTCTCGGATGACATGAGCCGTGTCGAGCGTGCCATCAACCGTACGGCGATAGGGACTGACGGACTGCAATACACGAATATCGGCGATGCGATCCGCCGTTCTGTCGATGAGTTGAGTACGCTCCGGAGACATGCGGCAGCGCGCCCTGTCATCGTTCTTCTTACTGACGGTATTCCGACCAGGCCGGAGGGTCCGAATAATAAAGCGAACAAAGATTATCCCGCGACTTATTCCCGGCAGGCCGCCAATGAGGCGAAAGGAAAAGGCATCGGTCTGTATACCATCGGTTTAGGAGATGAGGTCAACAGCGGTTTCTTGTCGCAACTGGCAACAGGTCCGGAATATTATTACAAAGCGGCATCGGGAGCGGAGCTTGGCGAGATATACCAACAGATCGCGTCGGCGATCTGCAAAAAGCTGCCTTCGGTCATTGAGATCATTCCTCGTGTATCCGCGACAACTCTCCCGACCCCGTAAGGTGTTCAGTTGCCACTTCATTTCAAGTAATTGCTATGCGATTAGAGCGCTTTCGTCATATTGACTGGATCCTTCTTGCTGCGGTCGTGCCTGTTCTCGGCGCTGGGCTTGTTTCGATGTACTCGTTTGTCGGCGTCAATAATTTTTTCGAGCGGCAATTGCTCTGGATCGCCATTGGACTCTTGGTCTGTCTTGTGTTTTCCCTTCTCGATTTTAGGGTACTGAAAAAAACGTACGCCATTCTCGCGCTGTTTCTTTTTTCCGCTGGTCTTCTCACACTGCTTTTTTTGCTGGGAAGCGTGGTCAAAGGAGCGCAGTCATGGTTTCACTTCGGACTTTTGGCGTTTCAACCGGCCGATCCGATGAAACTCGTCCTCATCCTGCTTCTGGCGAAGTATTTTTCCCGCCGGCACATCGAGATCGCACACTGGAAGCACATCTTTATTTCCGGCTGTTACGCACTTGTTCCATTCCTTCTCGTGCTTCTCCAGCCCGACTTCGGATCTGCGATCGTTTTCTTCGGCATCTGGTTCGGAATGACTGTGGTGTCGGGAATCTCGAAAAAACACTTATTCCTTGTTTTCAGCGCGGGCGTTCTTGCTTTTATCATTCTGTGGTCTTTTATTTTCGTTCCTTACCAGCGGGCGCGCATTCTCACGTTTCTTCATCCGCTTACCGATGTACGGGGAGCGGGATACAATGCTTATCAGTCGATGATCGCGGTCGGTTCGGGAGAGTTGTTGGGCAAGGGGATCGGTTATGGTACGCAATCCCGTCTGAAGTTTCTTCCTGAGCATCAGACCGATTTTATTTTTGCATCGTTCGCGGAAGAGTGGGGCTTTGTCGGCGTACTTCTACTCTTGCTTTGTTATGGCATCGTGGTCTCGAGGATACTCCATGCCGCAACGCTCGGAGCGTCAAATTTTGAAACTTTTTTTGCGCTCGGTCTCGCGATATTCTTTATGACGCAGTTCACGGTCAATATCGGGATGAATATCGGACTTCTCCCGGTCACGGGGCAAACGTTGCCATTCATGAGCTATGGCGGTTCGCACCTCCTCACCGAGTTTGCGGGCTTAGGTATATTGATGAGCATGCGCAAATATGCGCGCGTCGCCCACGCCGAAAGCATGAAGAACGAGTTTCTGGGGATCTAGAGAAAAATACATAAGACCGTCTTCTGGTTCTTGGAGAAGACGGTCTTATGTATTAGGTATTCGTGTAGAGTGCAAGCGTTTCATTCACCATTGTTTCGACGTTAAAACGGTCGGCGATGCGTTTCGCAATCGCGCCGCCTAATTCTTTGCGGCGTTCGGGATACTTGATGAGATAGGAAAGTGCACGCGCGACTTCACCGGGATTCTTCGATTGGATGAGAATACCGCTTTCCATGTCGTCGATCACCTCAGGGATACCGCCGACTGCGGTCGCAACGATGGGAAGTCCCGCTTTTCCCGCCTCGAGGATCGCGTATGGGAACGCTTCGGTGATCGAGGGAAGAAGGAAGACATCAAAGGCAGAAAGAAGCTCGACGCCGTTTTCCTTATTACCCGCGAGAAAAACATGCTCTTCAAGACCAAGCTTATTTATCTGATCTTCCAGACGCTTTCGTTCTTCGCCTTCACCGAGAATGAGAAAAATGACCTTTGCACCTGCCTGTGCCGTGGCAGACAGGTCGGTCTGTTTTTTCAATAACGCCATGCCTTCAATAGCGTAAGAGAGTCCCTTATTTTTGTGCAGTTCGGCGAGTGTGCCGATGACAAGCGTCTCACCCGTAGGTGTGCTATGGCCGAGGGGTGCTCCGGAGAGAAATGCCTCTTTCTTTTCACCGAGAATGAGCGAGAGCGCCTCTTCGCGGGGAAGCGTCGCAATTGTTCCCACGCCATTATGAATGACCGTAAGCTTGTGCCACGAAAAGGGGAGTGCGCCGACTTGTTCGCGTGTTTTCCTGGAAACCGCGATCGTTTGATGCGCGAGTTGGATCGTGAGCCAGTGGAGCGAGCCGATGATGAAGCGTTCAAGATCGGTGCGCTCTTCGTTGAATGCCCAGCCGTGTCCCGTGAAAATGATGCGGGCGGGATGTCCTCCTCGCCCAAGAAAACTGAAGATCCAGTTCCACGCGTTCCACAGTCTCGCCGCAAGCGCGCCGAGACCGCCCATTTTCGAACTGTTGAGATGGATGATGTCGGGGCGTTCGGATGCGAAGCAGTCAAGCAGCCGCAAGAATGTTTTGACATCAGTGAGTATGTTGATGTCACGCCAGAGTCCTTCGATAGAAATGGTGCGCACACCGGCTTCTGTAAGTTTTTTTGCTAATGTTCCGTCGCCGCCGAAACCGACGACAACATCATGTCCGCGTTTTTTCGTCTCCGTCGCGAGATCGTACACATAGCGTTGCGCCCCGCCAAAGTTTGATTTGGTTATAAGGTATAATATTTTTAATTTTTTTTCCGTTGGTTCCATTGGTAAATTATCTTATGGCGGGATGCGGGAGTGGGGTCGGGAGAACACCTGTTCTCCCGCTGAGGAAAACAGCGACCGAAGGGAGCGTTAGAAACCTTGGGTTTCTAAAAAATCTTTGCAGCAAAGATTTTGCCCCGCCAAAGTTTGACTTGGTTATGAGATATAAAATTTTCATCCGTATACATTACTATAACAAATTTCCAGAAAAACAACCCCGGTGCCGCACGCGAAATGTCCTGCCTATAAAAAAGGGGGACTTGACGGGCGGCATGTTTTACAAAAAATGAGATGCAAATTGACGCATACCGTAAAGAGAATTATGATTAACACAGAATGTCTTTTGGGGGTCACGTGTTTTCCCTGCTCATCAAGGTGCTTTTGTTGGTCGGCTTCATTTTTTGCTTGGTATTCACTTTCGTCGGCAGCTCCCAGTGGTGGTGGCCCGCCCTCGCGCTCCTCTTTGCGTTTATTTGGGGTATGAAACTGGGGTGGGTGTTCCAACGGTGGGTTTGGGAAAATGGCTAAAACGTCCGCCAGCGTGCTTCCTTCGGGGAAGCTTTTTTGTTATCGTTCATACCATGGCTATATCCAGCAAACGCGACATGTTCGTGCTTTTTTTGGGCGATGTGGCGCTTTTTGTCTTTGCGCTCTGGGTTGCACTGACACTCCGGAATTTTATGGGCGACACCCAGCAGTTTTTTTCTGTCCACATCGTGCCGTTTTCGATGCTTTTTGCCGTCTGGGTCCTTGTTTTTTACATTGCCTCGCTTTATGAGCCGCACACCGTTGTGCTCAAAAGCAGGATACCCGCGATCATTCTCAATGCGCAGGCGGTGAACAGCGCGATTGCGGTGCTTTTTTTCTATCTCATTCCGTCATTCGGGATCACACCCAAGATCGTTCTTTTTCTCGACCTGATCATTTCCTTCCTCTTCATCAGCGCCTGGCGGATCTTCGGCACACAATTTCTCGGCTTTCGCCGGAAGGAAAAAGCGGCGCTTTTCGGGAGCGGAGAGGAAATGCACGACCTCTACCGGGTAGTGAATGAAAATCCGCTTTATCCGCTTCGGTTCGTGACCGCTGTCGATCTGCAAAAAGTTGACGGTATTGATTTCGACCGGGAAGTACTCGAGCGGATCTTGGGCGAAGGAGTTTCAATGATCGTTGTTGATTCGCGGAATGTTCATATCACATCCATTCTTCCGCGCCTCTATAATCTCATCTTCTCGCACATACGTTTTATCGACCATTACCGCATCTACGAAGACATTTTTGATAAAGTGCCGCTGTCGCTCATCGGTTACAGTTGGTTTCTGGAGAATGTCTCATCGCGCGCCCATTTCGGTTTCGACCTTCTCAAGCGGTGGATGGATATCCTCTTGGCGTTCATTCTTTTTATTCCATCGCTCATTCTGTACCCGTTCGTTTTTCTTGCGATCAAACTCGACGATGGCGGACCGATATTTTATATCCCCGAGCGCGTCGGAGAGGGGAATCGACTGATCCATATTTATAAATTCCGCACAATGACCACCATGGATGACGGCAAGCGGCTGGCGGACAACAAGGATCGTATCACCAGAGTAGGCAACATCTTGCGCAAGTCGCGCATCGATGAACTGCCGCAGCTCTGGAATGTGTTTCGCGGAGATCTCTCGCTGATCGGCCCGCGTCCCGAGTTCCCGGCGCTCGTCGCGCAATATCAGGAAGCGATCCCTTATTACAACATGCGGCACCTTGTGAAGCCGGGGCTTTCCGGTTGGGCGCAGGTGCATCACGACAAACCGCCGCAGACGATCGAAGAAACGAAGGACAAACTTGCGTATGACCTTTATTATCTGAAGAACCGTTCGCTTGCGCTGGATATCAAGATCGCGCTCAAAACGATCAAAACGCTTCTCTCGCGGACGGGGATCTAGTGTTGCGTGTGTTTTTTGTCGTTAAGGTATAATTGTTCCACCATGACCCCGTAGTGAGACTTCAGTTTGATCATGTTCTACGCTTATGTTGTACAAAGCGTAAAAACAAGCAGATGATATATTGATCGTATCGCCGATATCGTAAGAAGAGAGAACATGACTAGCGGTCAAATCTTTCGACTGAATCATGCTGACCGTGTAAGGTATAGAGATATCTAAAAAGGGTTCTAAGAATTTTTTATAAAAAAGGTCGAAAGATTAATCAAACTGAAACTCTACTACGGGGATGAAAGACAAACAAGTTGAACAACTTATCAAAAAAGAAGAAAAACGAGAAAAATCTGTCGTGAACCTCATCGCATCGGAAAATTATGCTTCGGATGATGTGCTTCAGGCGCTCGGTTCGGTACTCACAAACAAATATGCCGAAGGCTATCCCGGGAGGCGTTACTATGGCGGAAACGCTGTCATCGATGAGGTGGAGCGATTGTGTCAGGCGCGCGCGCTCAAACTTTTCAAGCTTGCACCCGCCACGTGGCATGTGAATGTACAGGCGCTTTCCGGTTCGCCTGCGAATGTGGCTGTATATATGGCTCTTTTACCGCATGATGGTACGGGGCGCATCATGGGCATGTCTCTTGCCCACGGGGGGCATCTCACGCACGGGCACGGTGTTTCGGCGTCGGGAAAATTTTGGAAACAGATCCCGTATGGCCTTTCAAAAAAAACAGAACGGCTTGATTATGACGAACTGATGGTGATCGCGAAACGCGAGAAGCCGCATATCATCGTTGCGGGATTTACCGCATATCCGCGGACGATCGATTGGAAAGAATTCCGCACTATCGCGGATGCGGCCGGTGCGTATCTGATGGTCGACATGTCGCATATCGCTGGACTTGTCGCGGGAGGCGCACACCCCTCGCCGTTTCCGTATGCCGACATCGTGACGACGACGACGCACAAAACACTGCGCGGTCCGCGCGGGGCGATGATCTTTGCGAAGAAGGATGCGCGCGAACTCCCGACGAAGATCGACAAAGCGGTGTTCCCCGGACTTCAGGGTGGCCCGCATGAAAATGCGATCGCCGCAGTTGCCGTTGCACTCCGTGAGGCGATGTCGCCAAAATTTAAATCATACGCGAAGCAGATCGTGAAGAACACGAGGGTGCTTGCGGAGGAACTCACAAAGCTCGGCTGGAGAGTTGTTTCCGGGGGTACGGACAATCATCTCCTGCTCGTCGATACGTGGGCGAACGGCGTGGGAGGAAAAGAAGCGTCTGAGCGCCTCGAGAGAGCGGGAATTATCGTCAATATGAATACGATCCCGTTCGATGAACGAAAACCCATGGATCCGTCCGGCATCCGTCTCGGCACTGCGGCGGAAACTACACGAGGTGCGAAAGAAAAAGATATGAAAAAACTTGCCGCCAAGATCGATCGGGTGCTCCGCGGCTGAAAAAAGAGACCGTATAAAATTTTTCTGCAGTCATGTTATCATAAGCACATGCTTGTTGACGGCAGAGCGATTGCAGCAGAATTACACGAAAGACTGGCGCACGCTGTGGGGGGGCTTTCTCAACCACCGCAACTTGCCATTGTCATTGTCGGAGATGATCCCGTCATCGAAAGTTTTGTGCGCATCAAAAAAAAGATCGCCGAAAAACTCGGCATCTCGGTTATTGAACGCCGCTTCGACGCCTCCGTTCTAGCCTCGGAACTGCTTGATGCGGTAAAAAAATTAAGCGAAGAGCGCACAGTCGATGGTATTATCATCCAGCTCCCGCTTCCTTCGCCGATCGAAACGCAGGCAATTCTCGACGCCGTTCCGCTCAAAAAAGACGTCGACATGTTAGCGACGCATTCCGTCGCTGCGTTTAGGAGAGGCGATGCGCCGGTCTTGCCGCCGGTCGTCGGAGCGATCGAGGAGATATTAGAACGAAATGCGGTTGCCGTCACAGGAAAAGACGTGCTTATTATCGGGCACGGACGGCTTGTGGGTGCGCCGGCCGAACTTTTTTTTCGCCACAATGACGCGCATGTGACCGTGATCGGCAGGGAAGTAGAACGGCTCAGCGAATTGACCAAAGAAGCGGACATCATCATCTCGGGCGCGGGGCAACCGGGACTCTTGAAGCCAGAAATGCTGAAGCATGGCGTCGTGCTTATCGACGCGGGGACAAGCGAATCGGGAGGGAAGATCGTTGGCGATGCCGAACCTTCGTGCGCGGAAGTCGCGAGCATCTTCACTCCGGTCCCTGGCGGTGTCGGTCCTATTGCGGTCGCGCTTATTTTCAAGAACCTTTTGCTCCTCGCAAAAGCCTCCCGTATACTCAAATAACATGCTGAATCAATCCATCCTTCTTGCGTTCGATGGTTACGCCCGAAGCACTCCGATATCCGCAGACATTGCGGTCTTTTTCGCGCAGTGGTTTCCATATTTCGTTGTTTTTTTTGCGGTCATTTACGCATTTCGTTCGCGCGACCACCAAGCTTTTTTCCGCTCAGTTCTTCTCATGTTTCTCCCGGCGCTCGTCGCGTGGATGTTGGCCGATATAGGCAAATCTTTTTTTCAGGCGACGCGTCCGTTCGCCGCGCTTGGCCTCACGCCGCTTGTCACCGGAGAGAATCCGCTTGCGTCATTTCCCTCCGCACATGCGACCTTTTTTTCCGCATTGGGAATGATGATTTTTTTTCGTGACCGAAAGACGGGGGTATGGTTTCTTGCTGGTGCTTTCGCGATCGGCTTGGCCCGGATCGCCGTCGGCGTGCATTGGCCGTCGGACATTTTAGCGGGCTTCCTCCTGGGCGGCGTTGTCGCACTCTTTTGTCATCGAATTTTCTTAAAATTCTTCAAGACGCCAGAGTTGCCATAGTAACTTTTTCTTGCGGTGTTCCGTTCCATGGTCACAATACAACAACCATAAACGCACCTCTATTTTGACTGATTGACGACAAATGAGGACAGCATTGATTGCACAGCAACATCATCTTGCTCCGCTCCTTTAGGTACAACTGCAGTTATTCTCCAGAAGAAATGTGCAGCATCTGATGTTTGCCGACTCCATGCTCGGTCATAAAGGTAGTAAACGTATGTCTTCGAGCCATCTAAGCCCGTATATTCTACTCGAGCTTCGTTGACGTTTGTTGGTCCCACCATTTCGACAGACTCAACGGTTAATTGATTTTCTGCGCTATACGCCTCTGCTTCGTCTTGCGCCATTTTCAGAAAGGCTTCCTTATTGAAGAGAACAATCGGCGCAATACTCCATGGAGACCACCTTTCTACCGACACACTAACATCCTTCCCATCATCTGAATGCAGAATTACATTCCCATATTCAAGTGGTGGATGCTCGATTTTCCAGGCCTTCGGGAATTCAAATGAATATTTATCAAGTGGCTCGTAATACCGAAGGGTTTCTGCGTTCCCAGTGAGAGTGATTGCATTCCTAGTATGATTCCAAAAATGAACTGGCGGGACGAGAAATCCGGTAAGCATCAGAATGGAAGTTACCATAAGAGCACCCATGACCCACTTTGAGCGTGGCGCTTTGGCATTGTTCACTGACTGCCAGTTGTGTGTTTTAAACACTGCTATGACAAGCTGAACAGCAACAACTGCCAACACGAGTGCCATTCCAGGAGGAGACAAACTTTCGGTCGTCGTGGCCTTCAAAACCCAAGTAACAGTCAGTTCGAGTGCCGCGAGAGCAAGCAGAAGGCCAGCGAAAATACGAGAATTGGTGAAGTATAGGATTATTGCCGCACTGAAAAGCAGTACTCCATCAAAATTAGGCCATGCAATCAGCGGCGAGAGTGAATCACTCTGCGTATTGATCCACCAGAAGAAAAGTACTGCCGCTGCTTGAACAGCCACAACAGCACACAAGCCAATCAGAGCCGCACGCTTGGCCTTTGTTGCTTCCTCCACAGATTTGTATGGTTCGCCTAAGATAGTTTTGAGCGACATAGGATTTCTTCATAATTCTATCACTGCAGAAGTAATGTCACTACACATCCATATCCTATTCCTATTACCTACATCTGGTAACACTCTTTGTGCGCACTACGCTCCCACAAGGGCTTTCTATAGCGCAGGGCTATTCTGGTAATGCTACCAGAACGTAGACAGATAGAGTTTGATCGAGTTCAATGTTTTACTCGTCATCTCCACCTTCTCAAAAAACTTGCGCAGGGAAGGACGAGCATGGCCTTTCCCACTTTGGGGAAAGTCGCCCGACCGAGCAGAGCAACAATTTTGCGCTGGCAAAATTGAAGGCGTGTTTTTGAAAGGTGGAGGCAAAAAGCTGTCTGCAAGACAAAAGTCGTGCGCGTTTTGAAATGGTCTTTTGAAAAAAGCTTCCCGCAGGGGCACACCTTTTTTCATAAGGCAAGCCGTAATGTCGCTTTACATATAGGGAGACTCGCCATATAATCGCCCTATTATGTGGAGAAAACGATTCATCGCTTTCATCCTCCTTTTGGCGGGAGCGGGTATTGGTTTTGCCATCTACCAAGGAGAAAAGAACCCCGAGTCCATATTTGGTGAAAAACCTTTCAAATACGGACTGGATATTCAGGGCGGTACGGAGCTGGTGTACGAGGCGGACACGGCAAATATCGCGCCGGGCGAATTGCGACAGACGATGAACGCGCTTCGCGATGTGATCGAACGCAGAGTCAATCTTTTCGGCGTTTCGGAGCCTGTCGTCCAGACCGAAGAGGCGAATACGCTTTCCGGGAATCCTAGTCAGCGGCTTATCGTTGAGCTTCCGGGCGTTACTGACATCAAACAAGCGGTTGAGCTCATCGGGCAGACGCCGCTTTTGGAATTCAAGATCGAACGTCCCGATGGAGAAGAAAAAACGAGGATCCTTGATGCGTTCGCGAGGACGCAGGAGAGATTCAAAGACCCCACATTAACGGATGACATGAAAGCGGCCATTATTCTGAGCGACCCGCTGCTGCAGGACGATCCGAATTATATCCCGACATCGCTCAACGGCTCGAAGCTGCAAAAAGCATCGCTCACGTTCGATTCGCGCACGAATGCACCGAAAGTGCTGCTGACGTTCACCGACGAAGGCCGGCAGCTTTTTGCTGATATCACCAAAGCAAATATCGACAAAGAGGTCGCCATCTACCTCGACGGGTCGCCCATATCGATACCGATCGTACGCGAGGCCATCCTCGACGGTAATGCGGAAATATCCGGAAATTTCACCGTGAAAGAGGCGCAGGAACTTGTCGGGCGGCTCAATTCCGGTGCGCTTCCCGTCGCGATCACACTGCTTTCCACGCAGACCGTCGGGGCATCGCTCGGAGAGCGGGCGCTCACTTCGGGTGTTAAAGCGGGAATAGTCGGCGTGCTTATTGTCGCGCTCTTTCTCATTCTTTGGTATCGTCTCCCTGGTTTAGTGGCGACCTTCGCGCTCGCCATCTATATCGCCATCATGCTTGCCATGTTCAAACTGATCCCCGTTACGCTCACCGCGGCAGGCATCGCAGGTTTCATCCTCTCCATAGGCATGGCGGTGGATGCGAACGTACTTATTTTCGAGCGCATGAAAGAGGAGATGAAAAAAGGAAAGGATGTTGCGGATGCGATGCACGACGGTTTCGCGCGCGCGTGGCTCTCCATCCGTGATTCGAACATTTCTTCGATGATCTCGGCCTTGATCCTCTTCTGGTTTGGCACTTCGCTCGTCAAGGGATTCGCGCTCACCTTGGGTATCGGCGTGCTTATCTCGATGTTTTCTGCTATTACCGTTACACGAACATTCCTTTATTCGCTTGGAACGCACGGGCAAAGCAAGCTCGTGAAATTCCTGTTCGGCTCAGGCTTTCGTCCGTCATAATTTCGCCGTCCCGGTCGCTTATCTACATCCACCATGTTCATCATTAACCACAAAACATTCTTCTTTGTCCTCTCTGGACTGCTCATGCTTGCCGCGCTTTTTTCCGTGGTCGTTTTTCGTCCGTGGAACTTAGGCATAGAGTTTACCGGCGGGACCATTCTTGAGGTCGGATTTCCCGATGGACGCCCGGATATTGAAGGAATCAAGCAAAAACTTTCCGCCTTGGAATGGCAGGGAACCGTCGTGCAGGAAATAGGAGCTGATGGTTATATCATCCGCACAAAAAACCTGACGGAGCCTGAGCGGCAGCAATTGGTGAGCGCGGTATCTCAAGGGGGGCAAATGCGGATCGAAGAGCGGCGCTTTAATTCCATCGGCCCGACGATCGGCTCGGAACTTCGTACAAAAGCGCTGTGGGCGATCCTTACTGTTTTACTCGCGATCGTACTCTATATCGCATTTGCGTTTCGTCATGTCTCGCACCCCGTTTCTTCGTGGGTCTATGGGTTGGTCGCCATTGTCGCGCTTGTTCACGACGTGATCATCCCGGCGGGGGTTTATGTTGCGCTTGGATACTATTTCATTGACGTGCAGATTGATGTGCTGTTTGTCACCGCGATCCTCACCATCCTCGGCTTCTCAGTGCATGATACGATCGTTGTCTTCGATCGTACGCGCGAGAACTTGAAATTGCGCACGTGGAAAGAATTCAACGTGACGGTCGGTCGTTCGGTCGAGCAGACTTTTGTTCGTTCGATCAATACCTCTCTTACCGTTTTATTGGTTATTTTGTCGCTCTACTTTCTTGGCGGAGAGACTACGAAGAACTTCGCTTTTACGCTTGCGATCGGCATCATTGCGGGCACCTATTCTTCGATCTTCCTTGCGTCCCCCCTCTTGGTCGCCATCGAAGAATGGTCCACCAAGAGAAAAGAGAAACGGCTGGGAGACCACCGAAAAAAGTGAATTTGCGGGGCTCTCTTGCCTCCCAAAAAAGACTTCAGGCGGAGAAGCCCCTGAATAGGCCTTTTCTTGTATTTATATGAGTTTGTTGAACGTGCACATCCCATTTCCCATTGAAAAATAGGCTTAATGGTAAATTTGTGAGGCTAGACAGATACTCCAAGCAATGACGTGATGAGTTTTAACTTCC
>Ga0155703_126_pt1 | contig 30019 bp, 33 predicted proteins | sample RifCSPlowO2_01_FD_107360 | JGI IMG/M metagenome (GOLD analysis project Ga0155703, IMG submission 107360) | Candidatus Lloydbacteria bacterium RIFCSPLOWO2_01_FULL_50_20
CGGAAGTTAAAACTCATCACGTCATTGCTTGGAGTATCTGTCTAGCCTCACAAATTTACCATTAAGCCGAGTTCTTTGCGGAAGTCGAATATGAATATTTTGGAACTCCTTTCGATATCAACTGACAGCGGACTTCATCGAAGTCCGCTTTTGCTTACACATCTAAATTGGCCAATTTTGCATTCGAAGTAATAAATGATTTACGCGGGCCAACCTCGCTCCCCATCAACAGATCGAAGGTCTTGTCAGCCGCCTGCGCGTCATCGATCGTCACCTGCTTCAAGACGCGATGCGCGGGATCCATTGTGGTTTCCCAAAGCTCCTCGGCATTCATTTCACCAAGACCTTTATAGCGCTGGATATGGAGCTTCGACGGCTTTTTCTTGCCTCCGGCAAGGGCTTCGACTGAGCTCAGCCGAATGTCCCCAGGACCGGCTTCCTCTCCGGCGGCTTCCGCCGGCTCCTCGGCCGCGGATTCACTTCCTTCTTCAGCTTCAGGAGTTTCAAATTCGGCAGGGTTGATCTTCTCCTTCGCGAGGAATGCATTCTTTTCCTGTTCAAGATAGAAATAGTGTGTCTCTTTTCCTTTTTTCACTTTATAGAGCGGCGGCTGGGCGATGTAAATGTGCCCCGCATCAAGGAGCGGTCGGAAATGCCGGTAGAGGAGCGTCAGAAGCAGCGTGCGGATATGCGCTCCATCAACGTCGGCATCGGTCGCGATAATGATCTTGTGATAGCGGAGCTTCGTGATATCAAACACATCGCCGATCGCCGTCCCCATCGCCACAACAAGATTCCTTATCTGCTCTGACGCAAGCATTTTATCAAGACGCGCGCGTTCGATATTCAATATTTTTCCGCGCAATGGAAGCACCGCTTGTGTCTTCCGGTCCCGCCCCGTCTTCGCCGTGCCGCCTGCGGAATCTCCCTCGACGATAAAAATTTCCGACTCTTCGGCGCTCCTGCTCTGACAATCGGCAAGCTTTCCGGGAAGCGTCATGCCCCCAAGCGCGCCCTTGCGCAAGACGGAATCTTTTGCTGCTTTTGCGGCCTTGCGCGCCTTAAGCGCCAATACGACTTTCTGAATGATCGCCTTCGCGTCATCAGGATGCTCCTCGAGAAACGTGGCAAATGCTGTTCCAAATACGGCCTCGGTTGCCCCACGCGCCTCCACAGAGCCCAACTTCGCTTTTGTCTGACCTTCGAACTGGATCTCCGACATTTTGACCGAAATGACCGCGGTCAATCCTTCGCGGACGTCGTCACCGGTGAATCCGTCTTCAGCCTCTTTTCCTGCTCCGTTCTTTTTCACATAATCGTTCAGTGTGCGCGTCAGCGCAGTACGAAAACCGGTCACATGCATCCCGCCTTCGGAGTTGTGCGTATTATTCGCGAATGCGATCTCGCGGGAAGCGATATCATCGATATATTGAAGCGCGATCTCGACATTCACCTTCCCTTCCTGTTTTTCGACATAAAAGATCTCACGATGGATCGGCGTCTGGAATTTATTGTAAAACTTCACCAACGAATAGAGACCTTCTTCAAAGAAGAATGATGTCGAGGGAACATTGCGGATCTCGTCCTTGAGATAAAACGCCCTGTCAAGATCGATCTTGCCCGCATATTCGCGAAGATCAAGAATGTTGACCTCGACGCCTTTTACCAGATACGCCTGCTGACGAAGATGATTCACTATCGTGTTCCAGTTCCACTTGATCTCGCTAAATATCTCCGGGTCGGGATCAAACAACACGACCGTGCCATGCAGTTTTGACGCAGCGATCTTTTTTACTTTTGCCTTTTGCTTTCCCCTCACATATTCCTGAGCATGTTCGCCGCCGTCACGATGCACATTCACCTTTGCGTACTGCGAAAGTGCGTTGACGACCGATGCGCCGACGCCATGAAGCCCTCCAGAAACTTTGTATCCGCTTCCATCGCCGCCGAACTTGCCTCCCGCATGAAGCGTCGTCATGACCGTTTCCAGTGCGGATACTTTTGTCGCTTTATGGATATCAACCGGTATGCCGCGACCGTTGTCGACAATACGCACGCGGTTGCTGGGAAGCAATGCAACTTCGATGCGGCTGCAAAAACCGCCCATCGCTTCATCGCGCGAGTTATCGAAAATTTCCCAGATCAAGTGGTGAAGCCCCTCGACTCCCGTCGAACCGATATACATTCCGGGACGCTTACGCACGGGCTCAAGTCCCTCAAGAACGGTGATCGCTTCAGCGCTATAGCTTGTTCTGAGCGGACTTGTGGTGAGTCTGTTCGAACCAGCCGAAGGGCTTCCACCCGGTTTTCCTCCTGAGGCGGATCTGCCTTTGGCTGATTTTGTTTTTTTGTCGTCTTTTTTTGCCATTTTTCACAGATAATTGTCCGCCTGAGGCGGACAATTTCATGGAGGAATTATAGCAGAAAGAGCTATATATTCAAAGCTTTTTTCTACGATTTTCTCTGACAAAAATGTGGCAAAAAATACCCGCTTTTTCAGGGCTATTTCGCCAACAAAATATTTGACAAATTATGTTATTGCTGTAATAACCCGAAACGGTCGCTATGCTGTTTTTTTCTTGTGATGGAAGACTTAACTATGTCCTCGCAACCCATGATGCGTTTGTTTTTTGAAGTGCAGAGACTACCTTGTCATATACTGCATTTGCCTCGGCATCAAGAAGTGTGTGTTCAAAAGATTGCAGCACCATGCGAAATGCGAAAGATTTTTTGCCGTCTCCTTCGGCATGCTCAAGACTAGGAGGTTTCTCGAACGTATCAAAAAGATATATCTTCTGCGCAAGCTCTCCCGCATTCGCACGGATGATCACCTCGATATCTCCCGCTTTGGTTTCTTTGGGAACCCAGAGCGCCACATCGCGCACGATGAACGGATAAACGGAAAAAGGTCTATATGTTCCGAGTACATAACGCTTCGGTGTATAATCCTTGCCATGATCCTCAAGTTTTGCTTTCGAAAGATCATCTACAATACCGGCTTTCTCTCCCCATGCCGCAACGCGCTCGGTCATTCGAAGCTCAAGATGCTCTCTCTCCCTTGGAAATACCGTCCCAATCTCAAAAAGTTTTAACTTTTCGTTCAACAAAAGTATGAGCGGTGCATATTGTTTCCCCTTCTCGAGTGCTTCCCTAAGATTTTCTTCAAGCGACGTACGGAGCGCGGGTTTTGTCTTGTCGAGCGGATTAGCGAGCATGATGTCCCCATTTTTTGCAAATGATTGTGTTGAAACTTCCGTGAAGCCTTGTTCAATAAGCTGGTCCTTCATTCGCTCGATACCATGATAGCGTGCCTGATCAGGCGAGCCTTCAATTGACGGTAGTTCCGCCGAAGGGACTTTATCATAGCCAATGATGCGTCCGACTTCTTCAACAAGATCTTCGGAAATAACGATGTCTGTACGCTCGAAGGGCGGAGTGACAGTGAAGATATCGCCCTCGCTCCTTACTTCGAAACCAAGGCGTTTAAAAACATCTTCGACTTCTCCTTTTGCAAAACTCGAACCAAGAACACCATTGATCTTTGCGAGTGACACTGACACCGCGGGTAGTGGCATGGCCGGAGAGGGATATTCGTCCACAACTCCAATGACTTCCCCGCCGGCCAACTCAGTAATAAGCGCGAGTACCCCATGCATACCGTACGCGGCGAGCTCGGGAGATGGGCGATTCTGGAAACGGAGTGACGCGTCAGTAAAGAGCTTGAGTACTTGCGCAGCGCGGCGGACCGTCGTACCGTCAAAATTGGCCGACTCGACAATAATATCAGTGGTTGCGTCGCTTATTTCCGCGCGTTTACCCCCCTTAACGCCCGCAATACCAAGTGCCTCGCCGGTACCAACATCGGTGATAAGAAGAACATCTTTGGGCAACGCATATTCTTCGCCCGATAGTATCGTCATTTTCTCTTCGTCATTTGCGTCACGAACGGTAATTCCCGAGAGCCCCCTACCATCAAACGCGTGGAGCGGCTGGCCAATATCAAGCATCACGTAGTTTGTTGCATCGACGATATTATTGATGGAGCGCTGCCCGACCGCTTCGAGGGCCTCGCGGAGCCACAGGGGCGATGGACCGACTTTTACGCCGCGTACGACTGCGCCGATATATCGCATGCATTTTTGAGGATCTTTGATCGTGACGGTGAGGGTATCGGTCCCGGAAAACTTCGGCAACAATGTGCGCAAGGGGTCCTCCTTGAGCGGCACGTCAAGGATGGCAGAGAGTTCTTTGGCAAGTCCGCGATGCGAAAGGCAGTCGGCCGCACGATTCGGTAATACCTTCACGTCTATCATGTCTCCTTCGACCGCTTCGATCTCGAACGCATGAAATGTCAGCGCATCGGAGATCTTCTCCGGAGACGGCAAGGGTTCGTCAAAGTATTTCTGGAGCCATTTCAAAGAAATTTTCATAACGACTTTTCTTCAAACGCATAATTGAATCGGACATCACCCGAGTGAAAAAAACGCACATCGGGAATGCCGTACTTGACCATAATAAGCCGCTCAAGTCCTCCACCCCATGCAATTCCCTGTATTTTTTCAGGATCCAAGTGGACATTATGTAGAACCTCGGGATGAATCATTCCGGCACCCGCCATTTCTAGCCATTTCCCTTCTTCTCCCGAAGTTTCGAACCATGCATCTACTTCGACGCCCGGCTCGACAAACGGGAAGTAGCTCGGACGAAAACGGATCTTCACTTCAGGACCAAGGTATTCTCGATAAAATTGAGTAAAGACGTACTTGAGGTGTGCAAGCGTTATCTCGCCTGACGGACCGACGGCAAACCCGTCGTAATGATAGAACTGGGCTTCATGGGTCATATCAGTTGCTTCATTGCGGAATACTTTGCCCGGACTGACCATCCGCATTCGCGTACCACCCTCTTTTGCAAGCTTCTCGAGACAACGAAGTGTCACCGAGGTACAGTGCGTCCGCAGTACGCGTTGCGGTTTTTCGTTGGTAAAAAATGTGTCCTGCATATCACGAGCCGGATGATCAGCATACATACGTAGCCCGTCGAAATTATGGAATTCGTCTTCAAGTTCGGGGCCATAGGCGATGCCGAAGCCCATACGACCAAAAATATCCGCAATTTCGCGAATGGCGATAGTGATGGGGTGTAAACGTCCGTTAGTAGACATTACCCCAGTATATTCAAAACATTCTTAAAAGCCAACCAGATCCGACGTATTTCTCATGAGAAAAATGAGCACAAGGACGAGAAGCAAGGCGGCAAAAGAAAAAATAAGGACGAATTTGCACATCATGCATTCGCCTTTTTCTTTTTTCTGCTGATCGCCCGCCGGTCCATTTTGTGCTTGTTCGGTATTGTCCATAGATATATTATACATGACCCGAATGAGACAGCGAACCGCCTCTTGAATTTGAATTCCTATAATACAATGCTTCGCATTGACTACCGGGCGAGCCGTGGAGCAAACAAAAACCCTTGCGACGTTCACCCCATGAGAGCCGCCTCTCGGACTCGAACCGAGGACCCTCGCTTTACAAAAGCGACGCTCTACCAACTGAGCTAAGGCGGCTCTCATGGGACCAACTGCTTGCCCCGTCCGACTGAACGACATCAATCCCCGCCCGAACGACTAGTCGGGCTGGGTTCGGGCGGGTAAGGCGGCGTGCATCAGTTTTAACAAAAAAACGCCTATTTGGCGAGCGGCCTGCGTTTTATTCACAAAACGGGAAGTCTCCCGCGGGATATGCGGATACTACACGCGTCCGCCGTCTTTGCGCCGGAGTGCTGCCTGATGTTCGGCAATACGTTTCAAAAAGAAAGAGGTCACATTCCCCTTCTCCACATCCAGACGTCCAAAGATCTTTTCAAGAAATATATCGTGTCCCCTCTCAAGAAAAATTCGACTTTGAGTGAGTATACGAATGCCGTGGGGACGGACACGAACAGCTCCATACGAAAGCTGGTCTATCATGTGCGACAATTCAAGAGCAAGAAAATCCGCAAAGCTCGCCAGAACATCTTCGGGCGAAACCCTGAGATCCGTGTTTTTCCTGTGCGCGTAAACCAAGATCCCGGAAACGACAGCAAGCGAGAGGAGCCAGATGGCGGTGAGCAAGGTCATAGATATTCAATATGATACCATTACCGGTGAATTTCCTCTATACGCACAATGAATTTGTCGGCCCCGCAAGCCCTCCGCCCGCTGGGGCGGGGTATTTGCGGGCGACCTGTTTTATTGGAACAGCCCAGAACACCCGGGGCTGACTTCGGCTGAGCTCAGTCGAAGCCTTGCCCCGGGGATGAATGGGCGCGAAGCGGGTAGATGGGGCGGTGGCCCCATCCCTAACCAAAAAACTTGCCCGTGGTTCCGCTCGCCAAATACCCCATAGCAGAGCTGGGGGTTGGACGAGCGGACAAGTTTATTTCCCCACCGCGAAACGCACGAAACGGATGATCTCTGTTTTCTCGCCAAATTTCTGCACTGCTCCCTTTACCAAGTCTCCGACCGTCATCTCAGGATCCTTTACATACGGCTGTTCGACGAGAGTCTGCTCATTGAAGAACATATCGAGCTTTCCCGCAAGCACTTTCTCTTTAATGGGAGCCGGTTTATCAAGCTTCGCGACCTCGTCACCGAAAAATGCCTCCGCCTTTGCCCTATCCGCATCCGTGACATCTTCGAGACTGGTATACTTCGGATTCATTGCGGCGGCGTGCATGGCGATCTCGTATGCAAGCTTTTTGAACTCTTCATTTTTCGCGACGAAATCGGTCTCGCATGCAAGCTCGAGCAATACTCCCACCGAGCCTCCAGCGTGAATATACGCAGCGATGACACCCGCGCCGAGCGTGCGACTCCCCTTTTTTGCCGCGATCTCCCCGCTCTGCTTGCGAAGCGCCATGCGCGCTTTATCCATGTCCCCTTTTGCCTCCTCGAGCGCTTTCTTCACCTGCATGACAGACACACCAGTCTCGTCACGAAGCTCTTTGATCTGTTCCATGGTGATCTCCATATATAGTGAATTGAAGAAAGTGAATAACGAAAATCTCAACAGAAAACCGCTAAAATTCTCAAGCCGCCAAAAATACTTACACCCTCTGCTTCACTCCCGCCTGATAGGCATCGCGCAGGACCTCAAGAAAATACCGAACGGAAAGCAGGGCGGAATCATTGGCAAGGATCGGGTACGTGATCTCGCTTGCGTTGCAGTCGGAATTCAGGAGCGCGATCGTTTCCACTTTTATCTTCTTCGCTTCCATGACCGCGATGTGTTCTTCGCGCGGGTCGACAATAACCAGCGCCGCCGGGGTGGATTCGAGATTGGCTATTCCGCCAAACTCCGTCTGGAGTCTCCCCATTTCACGCTCGAATAGAAGCCGTTCTTTTTTCGTATATTTCTCCAGTTCGCCCTTCGCGAATTTGTCGGAAAGTTCTTTGAGACGTGCAGTGCGTTTTCTGATCTCCGGCCAATTCGTGAGTATCCCCCCGACCCAGCGTTCATTGACATAAGGCATCGCAATCGATTTGGCGACCTCTCCGACTATGGCGCGGGTCTCCTGTTTTGTGCCGACAAAAAGCACGGTCTTTCCCAGTTTACCCAATTCCTCCGCGCGCGCTTTTGCGGTCTCCAGCATGTGAAAGGTTTTTTCGAGATCGATGATATCGACGCCATTCTTTGCGCCATAGAGAAACGAACGCACCGATGAATGACGGCGCGCACGCGAATAGCCGAAATGAGCACCCGCCTTGAACATGGCTTCGATGAGGGCGTTATCAGGTTGTGTCTTTCCTTCGGTCATAATGGGAGAGAGTGTAACAGAAAGCCTTTGCTTATGCAATCTTTCTTTTTTGTCAAAAAGTGGGTGTTTTAGGTACACACATATGGCGGTTTAGTATTTGAATAATGCGCCAAAAACTCATTTGGCGTTTGACCACCTAGACCGCAGTGCTCCAGGTCGTTATAGTACATATTCCATCGTTTGAGCCGCTTTTGCAAATAACGCACGTCATTGAATACGTGCTGTTCATGGAACTTCTCCTGATCCTCGCGATGACTGCGTTCCACGGTGCCATTCTGCGCAGGTTTCCCTGGGTCAATTAAATAATGCACGATGCCGTTCTTCCCACAGAAGACATCGAGCGCATGCGGTGTCTTCACGGTCATATCACTGCGCTTGTTCGTGCCTAAATAGTAGTTCGTGAACACACTCCCGTTGTCGGTCTTGATACCTCGGATCGGGTGCGGAAAACGGCGCAGCACCTCTTTCACGAAGCGGATCGAGTGAAAGGTTGATTGTTCCTCATAGATCGCCAAATATCTCCAGCGTGAAGCAGTGTCAATGGCGGTGTATTGGAAATATGCTTTGCCCGCAATAGTTCCCGGCACATACTTCACGTCGATCTCGACCAGCTCGCCCGATTTGCGCTCTGCGCGGAGATACTTGTATGTGGTTTTCTTCACACGATACTTGCGTACCAGTCCTTCCTTTTTCAATATCTTCCCCACTGTACGCTCGTGAATGTGCACCCCTTCTTTCGCTAACTGCAGTGTATTTTAATGGCACACTTTTACTTTTTCAATAACCAACCGCATGGATTTCTTTGGTCCGCCGAAGCTTTTAGCGTAGGCGACTCCTTATTTTAAGCCATTTTCTCAACCATGCATCCGTCGAATTAGTCGGATTATAGAAAATGTCATGGGAGTTCTCCGGCTATTGTTTTAAACCCAAAACTATACTAACCTAACTTCAGTACTAATCCCACATAGAAGGTATGGTATGAAAGCTGAATATGAGCGCGATGCCCAAGGCAGATATCTTGTGTTACAAATTCGTTCCAGCGGCCTTAAGAAAAGAATTCCTGTTGAAGAAGTGGGTAAATGGGCTTGTGATCACGACTACTTGGTGAGTGATGATGGAAGATGCTGGGATTGTGGATCAGTAAGGCCACATCGACATCCGCCAACAAACTGGGCTCTACCGAGAATTCGCTGACTGACCATCTTACACCTCTTGAGGCCTATGGCCTCATTTTTTTACTCTCACTTCCCATGACACCTCTGTTGCTTATTGACTACTACGCAGGAGTTTAAAATCGATTATTTTAACCGCTGTATCCATATCAACCTTTTCCCCATAGTATTTCTTGTAATGCTCTAACATTTCCTCGTTGCTCTGATATTTTTCATGCCCTTCAGAATCTTTTTCCTCTATCTCGCCCAGCCTTTTTTCTCGCACTCCTGTAATTTCCGCTTCGGCAAACTTTTCTCCCGATTCCCAATCAATAAGCTCGGCTTGGTCTCCTACTTGTATATTCTTATCATCGAAAAGACGCCATGTAACAGTTTTACTGTTATTCAATATTTTCTGAACTAAATTGTGTCTGAATTTTAATGTTTTCATGTTCCTACGCCCCATGACAACGCTTCGTCTTCTTACGTATCGCAATCACACGTTCCTTGAGCGCAATATCTGTTTCGATGCGGTACGTCTTTGGTTCTGTGGGCTTGGGCTCCAGTCCGGCTTCACCGTATTCCTTGTATGCTGCGAGCCAGCGCTCGAGACTGCGCTTGCCGTACGGACAGACCTTCGCACTGTCGACCAGTTTTGCTTCACCCCTTGCGACGGGGGGTACCCATCGCAGTCGTTCCTCCTTGATTGTTTTTGCCATAGATATAGCCATGACTGGATGTTATCCGGAAACCGCCATATGTGTGTGCACATTACCCGTGGGGTACGTATTGACAAATTACAATTAATAGTTTATTACTTAAATCAGCGCAACCTCGTTCAACTCACCAAAAGGAGTGCGGATCATGGATTTGCCCTACTGGTACTGGTTTCTCATCATTGGCTTCGCACTGTTTTTGGTTGCAGGTATCATGCTTGTCGCGGATAATTTAGACTCTACCGAAACGGACATTTATTGGGATACCGACGATACGGTAAAGCCAAAATGGCGAGTGCTGGTCGGTGGTGTTCTTGCTGTCATCGGGGTTATTGGATTAACCTTGGTGTTCTTTCTTGGATAAAGCGAAACTTAACTGATCAGTTGGAACACGGGAACTTTCGTGCTTTTTTTGTCCCGTGAGATTGTTACATCATACCTAATTCCCAAGTTAGCTCTTTTTATTAACCTTCTTCTCCGACCTCCGCAACGCCAAGTGTGCCACCTTTCGCGCGCGTGGCGATAGTTTCAACAATGTCGCCGATGTTGCCCTGAAAGATAGCCTCGATATTGTGCCAAGATTCCTTGATACGGTGGTCGGTGACGCGGTCCTGCAACGTATTGTAGGTGCGGATCTTTTCCGAGCGATCCCCTGTCCCTATCATTGAACGCGCGGCGGCATTCTTTTTCAATTCATCTTCATCTTTCTCTTGCTCGAGTTTGGCAACAAGGATCGACAACGCCTTTTCCCTATTCTTCAGCTGAGATCGTTCGACCGAACAATGCACGTGGATCCCCGACGGTTTGTGTACCAAGTGCACGGCCGTCTCCACCTTGTTCACATTCTGTCCGCCCGCACCGCCGGAACGTGCAAAGGTCATCTCGAGGTCTGCCGGATTGATGACGACTGTAGCCTTCTTTCCGATCGGGAGCACAAGGACAGATGCCGTCGATGTGTGAATGCGCCCGGATTTCTCCGTCGCCGGGATACGCTGTATGCGATGGACACCGGTCTCATGCCGAAGCAGATCATAGGCATCATCTCCCGTAATCTCGAATGTCGCTTCTTTGTAGCCGCCAAGCTCACTCTTCGATTCATCGATAGGGCGAAAACTCCAGCGTTGTTTGGCCACGAAACGCTCATACATAAGGGCAAGATCCTGCGCAAAGATCGCGGCCTCCTCCCCTCCCACTCCCGCACGGACTTCAAGCACGAGATCTCTCGGTTTCCCTTCCTCCTCTTTATCTTCGCGTATGACGTTGTCCATCTTTTCCTTCAGTTCTTCGGACGCCGCCGTAAGCGTCGAGAGTTCTTCTCTCGCCAACGCTTCCATTTCGGGGTCCCCAAAAAGTTTTTTCAATTCTTCCATTTGCGCCAAAAGCCGCTCGTATTCTTCTGCGAGATATCTGGTCTTATGATTCGCTTTGTATTTTTCGAGATCCATAATTGATCATCTTTATTGTACTACGATGCATGCAAAAATTCTTTTTCTCTTATATTCACGATGCAAAAGAAAAACCCACAGGTAAGACCGGTGAGTTTTTCCCGTGATAGCGGTTATTTATGCTTCTTGGCCTTCGGAGTGGCGGCATCGCGACGAGCCTTGAACTTCTCGATGCGTCCCGCGGTGTCGGTGACTTTTTCTGTTCCGGTAAACAGCGGGTGGCATTGTGAGCAAATTTCCATGTCGATCGCCTCCTTTGTCGAGCCGACGATAAATTCCGCCCCGCACGCGCAGGTCGCTTTTGCTTTGGGAAAATATTTCGGGTGAATGTCCGCTTTCATGATGGCAATACTCTAGCAAATACGCCCCTTTTTGGCAAACGGCGCCTTCCCAAGTATGCGATTGGGGTGTTTTACAAAAAAATTCCAAACTCCATTTTTACAGAGCACGTAATTTGGGATGCATTACGAAGTCCTGGACTGAGTCAATGTCGAGAAGCCGTAGTAATCTACGGTGACTCGACTTGCGGAAGGAAGGACGAGTAAGGCACCCAAATTACGTGTTCTGGAGCGGGTCGATCATCGTGGTTTGTATGGTCTCCGCTTTCTGCATCACCTGATTTCCATATGTTGCCGCCCAGCTTGAACGGGCGCAGGAGCTACCTGAAAAATATCTGCATGCCGCATCACGTTCAGCACTATACGAACTTGCTCTTGCACCGAGATCGGTCAAATAGATCCCTGCCGCCATGAACGCATCGCGCGCACTCCATGGATCAGCCGAAGTGGTTCCCAATGCGCTGGTAATGCGATCCTGAAACAGCACCCACGTCGACGGTATGAATTGTGCGGCACCCATTGCGCCTCCCCATCCTATTTCTTGCGGACACGAAACAAGCGTATTATACGGGTCACGGCCGAGTTTTTGCGTGATCACAAAGAATGGCGGAACATCGCGGGTGGGGTTCATGACCCTGGAAAAAACGTTCCCCGTTCTGACGCCCACACCCGCGCCAGTGTCGCGGTTCTTCAAATAACATGAGCCCTGATTTTTCCCGAAACTTGATTCCTGCTGAAAGATCGCGAGGAGATATGCCGGCCGTATGCCGGTCTTGGCCGAAACAACCACGGCATAATCATACGCTCTCCCGAAAGGTATCTCTCCCGAATCACGGAGTGCAAAAAGCGCGGCACGGATCTGCGCGGCGCGTTTCTGGCGGTCACTCAGCACGTTAGAGTATTCTTTTTGCTTGTTTTTCGTGATGGAGAGCAGTGTGGCTTTTTCCTTTTCACTTCTCACCACCAACTGCTTGTTTCGTTCGAGTTCCGCTTTTGCGTCCATTTCATCCGCTCTTCTTTTTTCGAGCTCATCCTGTGCCGCCTGGTTTTCTGTCTTTGCACTTTTTAGCGCATCGGCCGAATTCTTAAGTCCCACACGAAGCGCATCGAAGGAGTCGAGGTCAAGGAAAAAATCGGAAAGACCCTCTCCAGACAGAAGCATCTCCACCATTCCGACCTGATCCAACTCATTTGTTTTTCTAATCAACTGTGCAAGAGACTGCTTTTCTCGGTCAATCCTCTGGCCAAGCTGTTTTACCGTCTGAGATTTTTGCGTGATCCCATCTCCTAAACGCGCGATCTGAAGATTCTTTGCCTTAATATTTAAATTCGCCTTACCAATGGTCGCGTTCAGAAGCTTAATATCGCGATCAAGACTTGCGCCTTCTTTTTTAAGCGTCGTGATCGTGTTATTAAGCCCGCTGATCTCCTGACTGATGCCGTTTAATTCCCGTTCCAGTGCCGCTTGCTGTGCGGCCGTATCAACTGTTTGCGCAAACGGTGTCACTGGAAACAAAAAGGAAACAAACGCAATCCCAAAAACAGCCAGCGCGATATTCCGCCTGAAAGAATTCATGCTTTAAATTATACCCTGTAGTAAGCCCACCAAGAAGCAGTCTACTGCCAAGCGAGGCACCAAATATCTATGACCTTTAATGACCTAAAAATTTCCCAAAAATACAACGTATTCTCGGGAAATTTTCTCTTTATTTCTGTTTTCGCAATTATTTTTTCTCCTGCCTTGTTGGTTCTTTTTCAGTCTCGCCCGGAACACCCCCTGCTCCTTCCTCATCCCTTTTGCCCTTCTTTTCCACTTCGATCGCATCAAGATCGATCGGTGCAACAGGCGCCTCCTCTTCTTCCTGCGGCTCCGTGACGCTGGCAACGGTGTCATGGAGAGAAACAAGCGGCTTTACTCCGTCACCCAGATCGAGGTCGGCGACCGTGATGCTGCTCTCCATATCAACCAGCTTTGAAAGATCGACGGTGATATGCTGCGGCAGTTTCGACGGCAGCGCCTCGATGCGGATCTCGTGCATGGTCTTCATGACGATACCTCCCAGCTTCTCTGCAGGAGCGACACCGATGAATTCGAGCGGCACGTCGACTTCGAGTTTCTGATCCTTTGAAACGACATAGAAGTCGACATGGATAGGATTTCCGATCACCGGGTCGAGCGCCACATCGTGAATAAGCGCATCAAGCGTTTCTTTTGGAGTCTTGAGCGAAATAATGGTCGATTCCCCCGCTTCTTCGTACACTTTTTTGAACACCGGAGCGTCGACCGCTATCGTGGTCGATTCCTTGCCGTTCCCGTAAAAGACCGCCGGGATCTTCCCATCCCTCCTGATCATTTTCGGATTTACTTTCACGTCGCGCAGTTCTGCATTGAGCGTTATCATAAGCCAAAAACTATTGAATAATTAGGGCTTACCATAGCAAAAATCCTCTTCTTCGGCAATAGTGGTGAGAAAAACCCCTGCCATAGAGAAGGTTTTTCTCAGAGAACGATATTGGCCCTTTTATTGCACGATGTTTGGCGGTGTCTTCCCGTCAAAAAATGCGATGAGGTTCTCTGCGGCAAGTTTCGCCATCCCGTCGCGGGTCGGCACGGATGCGGAGGCAATATGCGGCGTGAGTACCGCATTTTCACACTCCGTAAGACCGGGAGCGGTCTTCGGTTCGTTCTCGTACACATCGAGGCCCGCCCCCGCGATCGTATGAGACTTTAGCACTTCGACAAGTGCAGCTTCGTCTACGACCGGTCCGCGGGAGGTGTTGATGAGATACGCGGTCGGCTTCATCATCTTCAGCCGCTCGGCATTGATCAGATGCTTGGTCGAATCGAGGAGCGGAACATGAATAGAAACAACGTCGGCCTGACGAAGCACTTCTTCGACCGACGCAAAAAATTGCGCACCGGTTTCTTTTTCAAAAACTTCATTGCGTTTCACATCATAGTAAATCACGTTCATGTCGAATCCTTTTTGACAATGATATGCAAGACGCGAACCGATGCGTCCCGCGCCCAGGACCCCGAGCGTCTTACCGTTGAGATCGCTGCCCAAGAGCTGCATCGGCCCCCATCCGCCCCATGTACCGCTGCGCATCAACCTATCCCCCTCTGCGATCCGTGCGGTGGCTGAAAGGATAAGCGCCATGGCATGCTCGGCCACAGTATTGGTGAGAGCACCCGGGGTGTTCGTAATGGTAATACCACGCTTTTTCGCCTCGGCGACGTCGATGTTATTGAAGCCGACCGCATAATTGGCAAAGATCTTTGCTGACGGCACCGCATCGAACGTTTCTCCGTTGATCATATCAGTAAGAAGACACAGCACGCCGTCATACGGTTTTGCGCTTAGTGCACCGAGCATTTCCTCTTTCGTCAGCACACCGTCCTTTGTACTAACATCAAGCGTCAAACCTTTTTCACGAAGCATCGCGAGACCAAGATCGGGAATTTTTCGCGTTACATAGATCGTCGGCATAAGCAGTTATTTTATCGGATAGAAAAACGACCGTTCGCGTGTGCACACTCACTGTGCTTTGAGCGCGGCGAGCTGTCTTTGGAGTTCGGCGATCAAGAGAAGGATCTGATCGATCAGTTCCTGGATCTTTGCCTTGAGCGACACACTGACCGGAGCGGACGTTTCGGTCGCAGCGGTAGCCGTAGTAACGCCTGGGCTCGCGGCAGTGACCGTCTGCGCAACTGTTGTCGCAGTTTGTGCGGGCGCAATCTCGAGGACGACATTCGTCACCGGCGTGCTTGAAGCGACCGCTAGAGCGGCCTTCGCAGCCAAGGCTTGCTTTGCCGCAAGCGGTGCATCCGGTGTTCCGGCATCTCCTCCGTTATAGAGCACCGTCACGTCGTCCGGTGTGAGCGCGCGATTATAGAATCTCAGATCGTCAATATATCCGTTAAAGGTGCCTGAGAGCGGATATGATTCGAGCGAGCCGATGCGGTACATGAACGTATGATTGGTGAGGTCAGCGATCCACCTGCCGATGTTGTCGCCCGCGACGGATATTTCCTCGCCGTTCACGAACATGCGGTATCCCACAGCGTTTGCGGTCAATACCAACTGGTACCATTCATTCTTGTTGAGCATCGTCCCCATTCCTTGCGCCTTTTGGTCTGCTCCAGTCGTTGTCGTGCGGAACAAGAACTCCGGCCGCCCCTCGTAATTGACCCTGAGTGCCGCATAGATATAATAATCGCTCGTTGATTTTCCGGAAAAAAGAATGTTGCTGTCGGTGAGATCGTTCAGACTGAACCAGAGCACGATCGAACCCTGGCTTCCCGCGAGGAATCCGTTCGGAAGCACGACACTCTCGCCCGTCTTTCCGTCCATACCGAGCGCGGTGCCTGCCTGTCCTGATGCCCAGCCGAATCCGGTCGAAGTTCCGGTCAAGGCGCCGTTTTGCCCCCCGACGCTGTCCCCGACACTCCAACCTGTTCCTTCATCAAAAGTGAAGTAATTCGTGTAATCAGTGACCGATGCGAACGCGGTACCCGTGAAAGTAAGGACGGCAATCAAAGAAAGAAGCGGCGTAATAAAGATCTTCATAATGCTTAAATTAATTCTCGTAACTTTTAATTTTCTTTTTTGTCATCATACATCCTGACTTGCAGAAACAAAACTCTCAGCGGTCGTGTTCGGGGGAAGCTTCCCCTCTCGCGCGGCCACCGCGAATGCAAGCTGACGAGCGAATATTTTTTTTGCGCCTACGCTGTCTTCACGATGCGCCGCCCAGTGTTTGAGCACGGGATCCTGCAATGCGCGAGAATAAGAGAACGTGACGCCCCACGGATGCGGGCCTTTTTTCACGATGGCATCAAGATTCCGGAAGGCATCTTGGGGAGTTTGTCCGCCCGAAAGGAACACGACGCCGCCCAATTCCTCGGGAACATATTCACGAAGCACGCGCACGGTACGCTCGGAAACATCCAGAGCGTCGATGGCAATGTCCGAATCTTTTCCCGGTAAGACCATGCTTGTTTTCAGTATCGCACCCGAGAGATGGACACGATACGCACGCATTGCGACAAAAAGCTGGCTAAGCACGCGGGATAATGCCTCTTCACATTCTTTGGCCGTGTGCTTGCCGTCAAAAAGCACTTCCGGTTCAACGATGGGAACAAGGTCGGCCTCCTGACAGATCCGCGCATACCGGGCGAGAACGAATGCATTAGCGTTCACACATTCCTCGGTAGGGATATTCGCACCACCCTCTACATGATCGATGGCAATGACCGAGCGCCATTTTGCGAACTTCGCTCCGGCGTCGCGATATTTGAGCGCGCGTTCCGGCAATGTATCGAGGCCTTTCGAAATTTTCTCACCCGGGAAACCGGGCAGATCGACAAAGCCTTCGTCGAGTTTTATCCCGGGGATGATGCCGTTCTCCGCACAATAGGTCCGGAGCGGTTTTCCTTGTCCTGAGGACACTCGGCTGAGCCCAGTCGAAGCCCACGTCGAATGACCGTCGCTGGTGTTCTGCCAAAATGTTTCGTCATAAAAGATCACCCCTGAAAACGCATTCTTCGCTTCGGGCGTCGTCATGAGTATTTCGCGATATGTCCGTCGGTTTTCCTCGGTTTGCTCGACTCCGACCGCGGCGAAGCGTTTATTCGCGCTCGCCGTCGATTCATCGGCGGCAAGTATCCCTTTCCCGTCTGCGACAAGCGCGCGGGCGGTAGTTTCAAGCTCTGACGTATTCATTAAAAAAGTATACCACACCCTAAAACCTTGCTTGCAAAACATCTTGACTATGTTAGTTTTATATCGTTTCGCGGGTGCGAAATGAAGTTCTTTTTCAACTCCAACTAAGGCCATATAAGGCCAGGAGGAAATTGTGGAAAAAGCTTGGGATGTGCCGGAAAGTGAAGTGCGAGCACTGCTGGTGCAGTGGTTCTACGTGGGTCAAGAGAACTCGGCCTATTGCTTAAACGGGAAAGCAGTCGTAATCGGTTTTGGGATGAAATATATCCAGTATGGCGGCTTCGATCACAAGCACGCGGGGATTTATTTTGACTTTACTACCTTGCGTATCGCAAAACTCAACTACGAAGAAATGTTGGACTCCAGAGCGCTTTTGGATTTAGAAAATTCACCACGACAAATGAAGTTGTATGAAAAAATGAAAGCGCTCAATGTCCGCATCAGCGACCTGCCCAACACGCCGTTTTGGGTCGGTGACAAAGTTCTGGCATAATACAAGTAATTGGGACCCGAAATTGGTATAGTAGCGTTAATTAGCAAGCTAATATGTCAATTTAGGATTCTATGAGTACAAAAAAGGCGATGTCCGTACTGCAAATCACTTGAAACGATCAAGAAAGGGAACCGTGGAAATGATCAACGATATCTGTGTAAATCATGCAGGAGACGGTTTCGGCTGCGTGATTTTACATATGAAAAGAGAAAAGAAGAACTCTGGGAATTATTTGTGTTTGGAAAACAAACACTGCGAGAATTGAGTGAAGATTCCGGATATTCTCGGACACAGTTGCAAAATATATTTCATGCATTGCCAGCGAAAGAGAAGATGCACAATCCCCGACCAATCAACCTGGTGGTGGATACCACCTTCTTTGGAAGCAAGAAGGCGTATCAATGGGGAGTGACTGTTTTTCGTGATGCACAAGAGAAGGAAAATCTGTGGTGGAAGTTTGTGACAGAAGAGAGACTTTCTCATTACTGGGAAGGAAAAGAATATCTGGGATCACTGGGATACACGTTTCTCTCTGTCACCTGTGACGGCTTCAGTGGCCTAGTGAAGCTGTTTTCTGGCATACCTGTCCAATTCTGTCATTTTCATCAGAAACAAATCATCAGACGATATGTGACTCAACACCCAAGGGAAGTTGTTGGTCATGAATTGCTTGATCTGGTTTCTGTCCTGACGTATACCACACAGCCAATCTTTACCCATCGATTATCTCTGTATATTGAAAAATATCGTTCCTTTTTGAATGAAATGACTCCGAATCTTTATTCACACAAAACACTCTATACTCACAAAAAATTACGTTCAGCGATCTTCTCCATTCAAAGAAATCTTCCGTATCTATTTACCTATCAAAAGTATTCTACTCCCTCTATCCCTCCTACCACCAATACCCTTGAAGGTCATTACTCGCACATCAAAGATGTTGTCCGTATTCACAGAGGATTATCTCTCCATTTAAAGCAAAAAATGATTCATTCTATCCTCCTCAACTCATCTATCGCTAAAAAGAAAAATCCTCATCCTTAGGTCCCAATTACTTGTATTATGCCAAAGTTCTCGCGACCATGATGGGGTGCAAGGTCGATACGCCGCTCATCATCAAGTCCGTAGGCTACGACGCGCCGGAAGGAATCGTGACGTATACACTCACACACGAATACCGGTGCACGCATTCGGCCTTGAAACTTCTCGAACGCGGGAACATTTGGAAACTTGAACACGGCGAGCCGCTCTCATTCGCAAACCTGGATGAAGAGGCCGGATTCTACAAATCGCTCGGCATGTCGCAAAAAGTGATATTTACCGATACCGAAAGCGAGCTTTGGCCGTTTGGGGGCGGAATTCGGGAGCTACAACACGGCAGAGCCGATCAACTGATCGTCAAGGATAGGAAAAACCAGGAAGTGGTTCTCATCAAATACGACAATGCCGAATTCGGCAACCGCATGCGCGCTGCGGAACTCGCTCGGCTTGGCTGTTAGTTTGAAACACCACCTTATAGTGGTGGGCACTTCGCCCCGCAGCAGGTTTTACCTTGCTGCGGGATTTTTTATATCACCTGTTTACATGATATACTTTTCCCCATGAGTACAAACGAACAATATGACTTCATCGCGATCGGCGACACGGTGACCGATGCGTTTATCAGCATCAAGCAGGCAAGTGTCTACGCTGAGCATGATCAGGACGGCGACGGAACGGTCGACCAAGAGCTTTGTTTCATCAATGGAGCCAAGATCCCTTACGAGTCAGTGACAATCATTCCCGCAGTCGGCAACGCCGCGAATGCGGCCGTCGCGGCTGCGCGTCTCGGTCTTCGGTCCGCATTCGTCTCCGACGTCGGCGAAGATGATCACGGCAAAGAGATCTTGGCGACGCTCGTCAAACAAGGCGTCGACACGCGCTTTGTCCGTGCGCATGCGGGTATGCAATCGAATTACCACTACGTTCTTATGCACAATGCCGAGCGCACGATATTGATCAAGCACGAGCGGTATCCGTATAAACTCGCCGATGTCGGGTCGCCAAAATGGCTTTATTTTTCATCGGTCGGAGAGGATTCGCTTGCTTATCATGAAGAGATCGCGGCGTACCTCGCCTCGCATCCGGATGTGAAACTCGCGTTCCAGCCCGGAACATTCCAGATAAAAATGGGCAAAGACGCCCTCAAGGAACTTTATGCACGCACCGAGGCGTTCTTCTCGAACGTTGAAGAGGCGAGGATCATCCTGAAAACCAATGAACCGAAACCGGAAAACCTCCCCAAAATGATGTCGGCATTAGGGCCAAAAATTTCTGTTATTACCGACGGACCGAAAGGTGCCTACGCGTATGACGACTACTCGGGAAAAACCTATTTCATGCCCCCCTACCCCGACCCCAAACCCCCCGTTTCACGCACGGGCGCCGGAGACGCATGCTCATCGACGATCACCGTTGCTCTCGCCTTAGGGCTTCCGCTCACCACCGCTTTGCAATGGGGACCGATCAACTCAATGAACGTCGTCCAGCATGTCGGTGCGCAAACAGGACTCCTCCCCAGGGTCGAACTCGAAAAATATCTTGCGGAAAGACCGGAAAATTATATCGCACAAGAGATCGCGGTTTAGGAGACCGGAAACGGATTCAGACAAAAACCCGTTCGATCATGGCGTCTGTTCCGTAACTAAAACGCACATAAACGAGTGCGGCAACGACGATCACCGCAAAAACTAGGGCGACAAAAACCGCCGCAGATGCGATATCTTTGCTTTTTTCAATGAGTTCATGTTTCTCGGGGTGGAGACGGTCAAGCATTTTTTCGAATGCGGTATTCACCAGTTCGACGATAAGAATGAGAAGATAGGAGAAGGTAAAAATAAGGAATTCCCAGATCGAGAGCGGCGCAAGATACCAGCCGGCGATGATATAGAGCGGGAATCCGTAATTGATCTCCATGCGAAAACTTTTTTCAGAAACATACGCGTGACAAAGTCCCTTGAGTGCGATGCGAATGCTTCGAATAATCTTTTTGAGATCGTTCACGGTTTCACGTTATTTTTTATTTTCCGTCACCGGAAAACTGACGACAAAGTCGGTACCTTTCCCCCTGATCGATTCCACCATGATAGTCCCCTTCATCGCCTTCACCATCTGGTTCGTTATCCAAAGTCCCAGACCCGTACCCGTCACTCTTTCCGTCTCCTCGTTTCTCACACGGAAGAATTTCTGGAAAAGTTTTCCCTGGTCTTCTGCAGAAATACCCGCACCAGTGTCGGAGATGCGTATCGTTACATCGTCGCGGATCGCTTCAGCCGTCACATGCACTTCTCCTTTTGATGTATATTTAACCGCATTCCCGACCAGATTGATCATGATCTGCCGGAATCGGTCCGTATCGACAGCGATAAGCGGCAACGTTCTCCGATCGAAAGAGAGCAAAAGACCCTTATCTTTAGCCAGTTTTTGGAATGAGTCGATGACGGCGGCGATGTCCTCCGAGACATCGACACTCTGGAGATTGAACGACATGCGTCCCGCCTGAAGCTTGGCAACATCGAGGATATCACCGATCATGAGGTTGAGCCGCAATGCCGAACTGTCGATATCTTTCAGGTATTCCTCGGCTTTTTTGGAAAGTTTTTCGGATCTGATCATGTCGATATATCCCCGTATGGTCGTCAAAGGACTCCTCAATTCGTGGGCGGCCATAGACACAAAATCATCTTTCATGCTGTCGATGTCCTTCAGCCGCTGGTAGAGCGTCGCATAATCGATGATGCGCGCTTGTCTGATCAAAAGCAGGATGATCAAGAGAATGATCAAGAGAAGCGTCATATAAGCATCGAAAATATTCCGGCGCGCGACATAATCACCCTGCGCCATGGAAAGCTCGGTGAACACGTAACCTACGGCGGTGTTCGAGGTTGTCGCCGTGATCGCACGGGCGCTTCGCCAATAACGCACACCGCCGTTAAACACCTCCGATGAAACGGACTGCGCGGGGTGCGCCATCGCTGTGCGAAGCAAAGATAACGTGTGCGGGTCGGGAGTGAGCATTGTGCCCTCTTCTTCTCCATTCATTGAAACGAGGATCGGGAATGATTCTCCGTCTTCCGTTCCAAGCACCTGAAAATTCGTCATCGTATCGGTTTCATGCGCGACCACGCGCACGCGGTCATGGAGAAATTTCGTATCATCGAGGTTCCATTTCGCGAATAACGCAAAGACATCCTGCAGGACGCCGATACGGCTGCGCTCGAGTCGATTTTGATCTTCGCGTGCGACCCTGAGAAACTGTTCGCTGGTCAAAAAAAACGCCAGCGGAATGACAATGACGAGAAAGATCGTGTAGATGATCTGCGGATTATTGCGTACAAAATGTACCCCGCGCGTCAGTATATTGAAAAAGGTATCCATCCGCTTATCGAGCAATTACTTTTTTCGCAGCTTCAACGATCGCTTTGGTGCCCATGCCGTAATACTCGACCAATTCATTCGGTGTTCCCGACTGTCCGAAATGATCATCGACACCGATGAATTCCTGCTTGGTGGGAAGCGTCTGTGCGAGGAATTCCGCCACCGCGCTTCCCATACCGCCCTTTCGCTGATGCTCCTCGACCGTAACGATCGCTCTGCATTCTTTTGCGAGCGACCGTACGGCTTCTTCATCAAGCGGTTTTATCGTCGGGAGATTGAGCACCTTCGCTCCGATGCCCGCAGTTTCAAGTTCTTTTGCCGCCATAATAGCGTTGTGCACCAACGAACCCGTCGCAATAATGCCAACTTGAAGCGGTACGTCTTCTTTTGGCGCGAAAAAGATCTCTGCTTTTCCTATCGCAAACGGGGTTTCAGCAGTGGTAACGATCGGTGTTCCCTCGCGCGCCAGACGAATATAAACTGGACCGTCATATTTTGCGGCGGCAAGCGTCGCTTTTTGCGCCTCGATCTTGTCACACGGCGCGATAACCACCATACGGGGAATAACGCGCGTAATGGCAATATCTTCGATGGCCTGATGGGTGCCGCCGTCCGGTCCGACGGAGATCCCGGCATGACTGCCGATCACTTTCGCGTTGACGTGATTATAGCAAATTGTCGTACGGATCTGCTCCCAGTTCCTCCCGGGAGAAAACATCGCATACGAAGAAAAGAACGGTATCTTTCCCATCGCCGCCATACCGCTCGCGACGGAAGCCATCGATTGTTCGCTGATGCCGACTTGGACATACCGCTCAGGAAAACGTTTTTTAAAGATATGGATGGTCGTCGATTCCGTGAGGTCGGCACAGAGTGCGACCACGCGCGAATCCTGTTCTCCGGCCTCCAAAAGTCCGTCGCCAAATCCCTGGCGGATCGGCGCCTGTTCGACATCTTTATCGAACAATTTTGGATTAAGCGGAACGATATTCATAATTGATATATTATCTTGAAAATTATAAGCGTATTAATTGGGTTGGTCGGGTGCGGATGTGCCGGATGCCGCAACGCCCGAATTTCTCCTCGTCACTATGCCGATAAGCAGAATAACGAGACCGAGTACGCCGACAAGAAGAGCAATAAATGCATAGAGCGATGCTCCCGAGAAAAACCCGGGGGCTTTATCATTCGAAGGAAGAAGATCCAGCGAGCCGAAGGTCACGGCGCCCGCTTCTTTCACGAAAGGAAGTGGCGTGGATTTTGCCAGGATGCGTCCGCTGCTGTCAGTCACCGCCGTATATATCTCATGTTTGCCGTCGGCAAGTTCCTTGTCGAGCGTATATGTCCACGTACCGGAAGCATCGGCTTTGATGGTCACCACGATCGGTTCGGAATAAATGAACAATGTCACAAAACTGTTCGGAAGCGCCTTGCCATGGAAGCGCAATCTCATTGTTGCCGTAGCGTTTTCGTCCGGTATTGCAGCCGGAACAACAGCTACTGCAGTCACTTCAAGAAGATCCGGTTTGATGTCACCCGCGAACCTCGGATCCTGATAAATAATTTTTCTCTCGAAGGCCGCAGTGGTCGCTTTGGGTTCCTGTTTCGGTACCTTCGCTAACGGATCCTCGCCGAGAAGGATCTGCGCCCCGTCGGAAATTTTGTCGCCATTCGTGTCCGCGATCTTCGGCAGGGTGCGGTAAATGTTGAGTTCGTCATAATCAACGATACCGTCCTTGTCGGTGTCGAGGAACATGCGTGCGCCAAAGCGCTCGGCAAATATTTTTTCATTCTGCAGTTGCAGAGAAAGGACTTGCTGTGCGATACTTACCGCTGTTTTTTCATCTGCGGCACCGGTTTTTACAAGAATATCCGAGCAGATCGTCGCGTATTGCGTCCGTGAACAACTTAACTGCAGTTCCTCCGGGTCCGATACGCCGCCCGGGAGCATCTCGCCAGCCGTTTGCAATGCGACAAACTTTTCCGGATTCACCAACGGAATGACGGGAACAACCGTCTGTGATGCCACGACCATTTCCACAAGAGTCCTGCACTCAAACCAGTGTCCGGGGTCGTCGCAATATTTCGAATACTGCGCGGTCGTAGTAATTGTACTTGCGCTCAAAGGGGTCGTCGTTACGATATTGTCCGATGTAAGGGTGTTGGATGCCGCAGTATCAACGGCCGGCGCAGATACACTCTTCAAATATGTGTAGGTGGAACAGCCGAATCCCGAAAGGCAGGCGCGAGTGCGGTAATCGTAACTTTTTCCCGCGGCAACTGTCGTGTCGATATAAGCAGTAATATTTCCGGAAAGTTTGACCATTCCTCCATAGCTGACATCACCTGAAAGTTTTCGTTCGATCTCGAACCTGTCTTCGTTATTCGAATTATCATTCCAAAGAAGCGGGATCTGTGTGGCGGTCGGCATGCCGTTCAGACGTAAATTTGTCGGAGCGGCAGGAGTATATCCGGTGGAATTCGTCATATTCGTCGTGTCGACTGTCGCTGAGGGCGCTGTTATTGGCGACGATACCGTTGTAGTCTCTGTGGCGGCAGTAGTAGTGATGGTAGTGGTAGCTGTCTTTTTTACACTTGCCGTCACCTTGATCGAATCCAGGTCGAAATATTGCTTAATGGCAACCACCTTCATCACATATTTACCCGGCTTAAGTTCTATGTCAGTCTTGGTCACCCACTGAAAATTGCCGCTGCCCGTGTACGGTATGGTCACCGGACCGGTGATATCAGTGCTGTACATTTCGACGTAAATACCAGCCTGAGATCCTGCATTGGCAACCCGAAAGGAGAAATCATACATTCCGCCATCTTTTACGTTTACCGTATAATTGAGCCATTCATATGTCTGGAAATTCGTTACGGCATAACCGCTCCCCGTTGTGTCGGCGAACAAAATGATGTCAACATTTTCGCCGGTGCGATAAGTACCGCCTGAATTACCAACGGAAAGATCGTGATAGCCGAAGCCTTCGCCGTTTTTATCAAAATTTTCCGCCTCTACTGTGCCGGGAAACGCAGTGGCTGTTCCCGTATAGGGTTCACCCACATTAAATACACCCGCGCGCGTCCAATCAATGCCATTCCACCACGACCATTCGGCCGCACTGTTTTCCTTGTACACAACGGAACCATCCCAGTAAAGTTTAATAGTATTCGTATCGCCAATGACCGCCGATCCATTCAAATAGGCGACTCCTTCTTTCAATGTCCAGATACTCAAGTGCGTGTCGATGATATATGGAGCCGAAGGGACAGAAGTGCCTCTCGGGGATACAATGAGCACCGGCGTGGGACTCGAAGTTGTGGTCGGAACGGGAGTTATTGTTACGATCGGCGCGACGGGTATCGCTGAAACTTGTGCCGAGTTGGCGCTTGCGCCATATACATTCACCGCGGAAACGACATAATAGTAGGTGGTGCCGTTCGCAAGACCGGTGTTCGAGTAACTTGTCGAGGTGAAGCCGCTTACGATCGTTGTGTAGGGACCGCCGCTTGTTGTCGAGCGTTTCACAGTGTAGCTCAGGGCGCCGGTGGATGCGGTCCAGTTTAAGCCCGCCGTTCCGTCACCAGAGGTTGCTGTTAAATTCGCCGGAATAGCGGGAACTGCACCGGAAACCGTTCCGGAGGAAGCGCTTGTCGGCGTAAAGACGATCTTATCCACGCGAGCACGGCTTCCCGCATCGCCGATGGAGGTCAGTTTTAGGGCCGAATTATCATTAAGCGACACATTGAGGATGTCATAGTAAGTTTCCGTGTCAGCACCTAACGGATATTTATAACTGTATATTTGCGCACCGTCTTTATAAAAATTCTGCGTGGACTGTCCGTCGGTTTCAAGCATCACATGCACGCGAATGTTATATGTTCCCGTGCCGCCGGAAAAATTCGTCGATAACGAGCCGGTCGCCCCATCGGCGGTCAGTACGACATAATTTGGATAATAGGTGTCTCTCATGTAATTCACTTTGGCCATATTTTCCGCTTCGTAGGTGAGTGCAGTGGAAGAAATATTCCCTGTTCCTGTCACCGTCTGTGCGTGAGAAAGGATCGTAACCATGTACGAGACGGAAAGCACCGTTGCAACGACAACAACGACCGCCATTACTATTATGTCTTTTTTTATCAATTCATTCATCCTGTTAGAGGTGGGGCATGGGCAATCGCTCTGCCGCCCATGTCTGCTTATTGTTCATAATAATAACCATAATATCGTGACTTGAAAAAATTAAGTGTCTGCGACCTCTAACAGGATTCATGTTCACTCTTGATCAATCCCCGCAAGGTGCGAAGCTCCGCAAGCGCTTCTTCGGCCTGTTTTTCTTTTGGCACCACATTGGCTGGACCTTTCCCCGGAATATTTCCGTGCCATTCGAACCGACGCTCGGTAAAATCAACGCCTTTACCCGGGATCGTGTGCGCGATGATGATCGACGGTTTATTGAAGACCGCTTTCGCTTCGTTCAGGGCATCATGGATCGCCTGCATATTATGCCCGTCGATCTCCTGTACGTGCCAACCGAATGATTCCCATTTCTCCTTGAGCGGTTCGAGCGGCATGATGTCCTCGGTAAATCCGTCGATCTGGATGTTGTTGCGGTCGATTATGCCGATGAGATTGTGCAGCTTCTCTTTCCCCGCAAGCATCGCCGCCTCCCAGATCTGTCCGCAGTCGAGTTCGCCGTCTCCCATAAGCACATAGAAGAAACGATTCGATTGTTTCCCGTGATCGATCCTTTCCGCAAGCGCCATACCGACCGCCTGCGAAAGACCCGAGCCGAGCGGTCCCGATGAAGTCTCGACGCAAGGAAGCCATTCGCGGTGCGGATGCCCCTGCAGCCGCGTGCCGAATTTGCGCAAGGTATTGCACTCCGCAACGGGAAAATATCCCGCATGTGCCATCGTTGCATAGAGTACCGGGCAGATATGGCCGTTCGAAAGTATCAGCCGGTCACGTTCCGGCCATTCGGGATTTTTCGGGTCATGACGAAGCGCCTCGAAATAGAGCAACGTAAAGATATCCGCCATGCCTAAGGGGCCTGCGGTATGCCCTGAGCCCGCAGCGATCAGCATCTCGATGATGGTCTTGCGAATGTCGTTCGCCTTGAGTTCAAGTTCTTTGATGCGCGCATCGCTTAAATGTTCCATAAAATAGAAGGCTATAGTACGTACGAAGGAGAAAAAAGAAATTTACTTATTGCTACTCGAAGCGATCAGTCGAACACCGGCATATGCCGCAAAAAGATAGAAGAGTGCGTGAAGGAGGAACTTGACCGCACCCATAAGCGTAAAAAGCCGCGTACCCGTAAACCCCGAATCCATAAGAAAATAAAAACTTGCTAACGTTACCGCAATGCCAATGATCTTATTCATGTTTCCTATTATATACTTGAAGCCATAAAAGTCCTATCCACAGCAACGTCAGCGATATACCATGAAAACCTCAAATGGCGACGACCAACTACATGAAACTTACGCCTACGGTAGCCCACAAAACCCGTGACCAATTCTTAAGCGCTCGCTGAGAGTTTCCATGTTCATGAGATTACCATATACGTGTCGAGAATTTTTATCCCTCAATTAAACCCTGCGTAATTCTTCAATAGCTGCTTTGGGGTCTTCTGTGCCAAAAATTGCTGAGCCGGCAACCAGTCGTGTTGCGCCAGCCTGTTTTAAAAGTTTCGCAGTTTCAAAATTCACTCCCCCATCAATGCTTATCTTGAGGTTGGGATATTTCATCCGCAATTGATTGACACGCTCGGGCACCCGCTCGTCAAATGGCTCCCCCTGATACCCGATCTTTGCGATCCCCATGCATTGGACGAATTCTACTTTTGGAATATGCGGCAGAAGCGTTTCGAGCGGCGTATCGGGGTTGATCGCAAGCCCAACCTCAACGACCTTATCCCCGCCCACATCACGCGCACCTTCTTGAAAAATAGCATTGCCCCAGAAGAGCGCGGGATCCTTGATCGCTTCAATATGAAAAATAAGCCGGGAGGCACCGAGCGGAAGCCATTCATCAATGTGCTTTTCCGGTTCGGCGATCATGAGATCGATCTCGTAATCAAGGACTTCCCAAAACGGCATGCCTTCATCCTGCGCGGAAAGAGCAAAAAAATGTGCGTCTTTTTTTACGCCGCCCGTCGTGTAAGGCCAGCTTTTTGAGCGCACAAAAACCCCGTCCATAATATCGATCTGCGCGAGCGGTACATGCCCGCGCACCCTCCCCGCTTTTTGGACAAGGTCGTCATACGAATCCGGCATAATAGCGGGAATGATCTCGATCATCGAGCAATTATAGCACCCGAAACATGTTGGTGGGTATATCGTCGCGTTGACAGTATTTTCTGGAAAAGTTATCCTATCGGCTAGATTTCAGAAAGGCATCAAGATGTCCGTCGACGAACTGCTCCACACGACACCGGAAACGGCGGCTTTTCTTGTGGCACTTGCCCTCCTCATCATCGTCATTGCGGCCCTCGCGGGAGAACAGACGCTGAAAAACTTCGGGCGAAAACGAAAAAATAAGTCCGACGACAATCACCCTGCATCAGAATAAACGTCCATTCCGGACGTTTTTTTGTATCTCCCGTTCCTGGCAGATCTCGTGGTGTACACCTTGCGGCGCAAATACTCTGTATCATTTATACGGCCAGATCTGTTCGAGTTTTTTCAGGCGGCGCTTGTGCCGTTCGTCTTCCGAAAACGGCGTCTCGAGCCAAAGTTTGACGGCCGCTTTCGCTTCGGGGAGCGTGAGAAAGCGCGCGGCAAGCGAAAGGATGTTCGCATTATTGTGATCGCGAGAAAGTTTGACGATATCAAGCGTACCTCCGTAAAAGACCGCGCAGCGCACATTCGGAAAACGATTCGCGACGATCGCCTCTCCCTGCCCCGAACCGCCGAGCACGATGCCGCGGCATACATCGGGATCATGTGAGACTTCCTGCGCGACCAATGTTATAAAATCCGTATAGTCGTCATTGGGATCGTTCTGGTGCGCGCCCATATCGAGAACGGTATAGTCGAGTTCTTTTTCAAGATACGACGCAAGCGCCTCCTTCATCTCATAGCCCGCGTGATCGCAACCAATATAAATTTTCATACTCCCATTGTACTATCACTGGGAAAAAAATAAAACCCGCGTTCATTGATCGCGGGTGTTGATCATTGATCTTATTCTTTATTGAAATCCGCGAACAAACAACAGGATCGCCATTGGGATAGCTAAGAAGATGAATCCCACAAAAACCGCTACAGCTGCTTCCATCTTCACAGCATTGTCCTTTTCTATAAGCACCAGACAGAGCAAGGCCAGTGTCGCCCCAACGATCACGATAGGCAGAATCGACGCCTTAAGCGCGGAGAGTGGAAGAAAAAGACCAAACAATATGCCGATGGTAAAAACGAGCTGCAGTAACCTTGAAACGCTCAACACAACAATACCTTTCTGACGTTACCCGACCGTACGATACCCTGAGAAAAGCAGCCTGTCAATGTTTTCTTGCGGGGGGCTTTTTCCCTTCACCTTTCAAAAACACGACATCGGCGAGTCAGCGCACGCCATGCCACGCACCACGACGGCACTTCTTGTTTTCTAGCTCGCTTCGCCCATAAGAAATACAATGTCGCTCGGCAAGTTTCCCGCTTGAATGCAAAAGTACTATTTATTTGCTATAGCAAATAAATAGTACTTTTGCACGGAACCGTGCCAAACCCGCCAGCGCTTTCCCGTAGTAAGGCTTTGCTCTACTACCGGGGCAAGTTTTTGCTATTTGGAAACGACGGTGGCTCTATCGAGCCATCGTTGTGCAATTTCACTAAATTTTGGGCTTAATGGTAAATTTGTGAGGCTAGACAGATACTCCAAGCAATGACGTGATGAGTTTTAACTTCCGAGCGCGCGGAAGTCCGGAATG
>Ga0155703_123_pt1 | contig 24020 bp, 23 predicted proteins | sample RifCSPlowO2_01_FD_107360 | JGI IMG/M metagenome (GOLD analysis project Ga0155703, IMG submission 107360) | Candidatus Lloydbacteria bacterium RIFCSPLOWO2_01_FULL_50_20
CGTTCATTCCGGACTTCCGCGCGCTCGGAAGTTAAAACTCATCACGTCATTGCTTGGAGTATCTGTCTAGCCTCACAAATTTACCATTAAGCCCAAAGTGGTGCGACACAACGATGTTTTTCTTGAAGCAGCGGAATGAGCTGTTGGCGATATTTTTCTCCGCAAAAAAAACAGCTCATCGTCTGAGGCGATCCTGCGCTCTAGCTGACGAAGAACGAGTTCACTCCAGCGTTTTTGCTCATTACTGGATAGATGGTTGAGCGTAACGTCATAATCTCGAATGCGGTCATCTGGCCTAAGTAGACCATGTTTCGCAGAGAGGATATAAACGCGGTCATAGGTGATTTCAGCGAATATGAATGCCTTTTGAAACAATGCTGAGACATAAAGTCTCCGTGCTTCATGGCATCCGCGAAGCTTCGTTTTTGCACAGGACACGAGACCAATGCGCATCACTCGTCCTTCTTCGAGATTCTCACCATAGCCTATGTCATTAGCCTATCTACGGGCAAGCGGCACACGTAGCCCTCTGTTCTCAAACTCGGACGATGTGCGTTTTGTTATTTCGTCATATTTCTTGTACCGAAGCATTTAGCCATTACGCGGAATTTGAGTTATAGAAATTTTATGGCATAATGTTTCAATGATAAGAAACTTCAGCAGGGTTTTGGGCGATGATCAAAACTTTTGGAACTTCTTTTTTGGCGTTCTCTTCGCGGTCTTTCTTGTCGTGATGTCTTTGGTGCTTGAACAGAAAAATGGCATGATCATGACCTCAATACCGCTTTTTGATTTTTTCCTCATCGTGCTCGCGATCTTCCGCCTCGTACGGCTTTTTTCATATGATAAGATCACGCAGTTCGCCCGTGATTTTTTTATGACGTGAACGCGACTCTCGATGAAAGGGGAGAGTGGACCATGATGAAGACCGTTCCACCGAAAGGCATCCGCCGAACTATTTTGGAGCTCCTCGACTGCCCGTGGTGCACCGGTGTCTGGATCTCGCTTTTTGTCGTTTTTTTCTATTTTTACACGCCCTATTTTTGGTTTCCGCTTTTTGTACTCGCAGTTTCGGGACTTGCCACGTTCATTCAATTGAGCGCCAGCGTCATCGGTTGGACTGCGGAAAAAATGAAGCAGGAAACTCCAAAGAAAGACTAGTATTCCGGATGGTCATTGCATAAGACTTGTTCTTGGAAGTCTACAAAGGTGTTGAAGAATAAATGACCTCCTCCCCGGACTCCGCTATGCTCTGTCCGGGGTTTCCTCTCTTGGCACATGCTCCGCATGCGTAATTGCCGGATTCGCGAAGCGCGAACCGGTCTAAGGTTCCATTCATCCCCGCACTCGCGACGGGCTATGTTCATCGTCTGACGCCCTCTCCGTGCGGGGTTTCCTGGTATTTAAAAACGCCCGGGAACAATGCCCCGGGCGGTATTCGCTAAAGTGCTATGCCGTCTTTGCGGTCTTTTCGTTCGCGGAATCGAACCGCTTTTTCCAGTCCGCGACCGAGTGAGCGGACTGCTTCTGAAGCTGTTCGATGTGCGCGAAAATTTCACGCACCTGCCGCTCGGTCACGTCGCCATCCTCGCACTTCTCAAGGAGGCTTCGAATGAGCGCAGCGTTCTTCTGACCCAGCGACTTGTAGGTCTTGGTGAGACCCCTCTGAATCTCGGCGATGCCCTGCTTGTGCTTCCGCTTGTGGCCCGACAGAACTTCTTTGAGTTTGTCGACCTCCACGTCATACTGCTCGGCGGCCTTGGCGACCGTGAGCCCACCGTCGGTGATCGCGGCGGCGGCCTTCATCAACTTCTGCCGCGAAGTCTTCGACTTCACGGAGTTGATGTACTTACGCGCCATCCCGGCTGGAAGGCCGAGTCGTTCGCTGATGCGCTTCATCGGCTCGCTGCGCTCGAGGAGGAGCATGATGGTATGCTCCGTGTCTTCTTGCGTAGGAGGGAGAGAGCCCCCGACATTTGCTCGGTAGGCGTAAGCGATCATCTCGGCCTCATCCTCAAATTCGAGAACCTTGGCCTTTGTCTCGCTCGCACCAGCGAGCTCATACCCTTCCTTCCGGTGGCGTCCGTCCACCACGATGTTTTGAACGCCGCCTCGGTCGGTAACCTCGATCGGATCTTTCATTTCCACGCCGTCCGAGATCAACTCCCCCAGATAGAGTGCCCGTCTCTGGTCGAGTTGCTTTCGGACAAACAGATTTGTTTGGAGTTCCGCCAACTTAACTACGCGCGTACCTCTTATCCTCATTGCTCACCGCTCCTTTTCGTTGCTCGGACATGATAAACCGTGAACTCAAGGCGCTCAAATGCGCCGAGAGGCGAAGTACTGTATTAGCCGACTGTTTCAAGTTCGCGAGGTCGCTGTCGGAGAGGTTATCGAACGAACCTTCCTCAAGCAACGCGAGCAAACCTTCCATGATGCTGACGGCTGCCGTTTTGCGGGAGGCCGACATCGGTCGCTCCGACGCTTTGGACACTTCCGCCTTCGGGTGAACCTTGTGCGGAATGTCCAAGCGGTACAGTTCTTGCGACTCTTCTTTCTTCTGTTGCAGTTCCTCCTTCCTCTCTTTCCACGCGTCCCACATCTTCTGTTCCTTGTCCTTGCTTGCGTCGTAGTGGCCTTGCAGGACTTGATAGAGCGTGGACGTGGAGGAATAGCCGAGAAACTCAGCGGCTTGCTCGATGGGAAGAAGTCCATAGCCGACCAGTTCTGCGAAATTCCGTCGGACTTTCGGCATTTTCTCCAACTCGATCACCCGATAGTCCACCATATCGAGATAGCACATCAGCTTGATGAGCGGCTCGCCAACGGGCAGGGAACCTGTACGGAGCCATCGGCTGACGGTTTTCACCGAAATACCACAGAAGTCAGCCACCGGCTTTCGTACAAGTGCCGCTCCTTTTGTACCTTTCGGCGCGCGAGAAGCGAGACGCGAATCGAGATGCCGGAGGCACTCTTCCATGTGGCCTCGGAACACCTCTCTGTCTTCGTTGTTCACATAAATTCTCCTCAAAAAATTTCAAAGGTCTAAATTTCAACCAACATAGCCCATTACTCATGGCTACGCTGCATGGAAAAGCCTAACATATTGTGTAATATATGTCAAGCGGACGTTCCTGCTGTTGTCACTCGCTCAAATTCCATGGATAATACTTTCATATTATCGTGGTTTTGTCAAGGGTGCGGAAAAAAATTATGTCCTATCCAGCCCTTCTTTCCAGAATATGTGCGTGATCTTTCTTTGCTGCTCTTTTCCGTACGTATAGTGATGAAGCTGTGGGGAACGCAGCTCCTTGGAATTGCTGACCGCGAGTTCATCGCCGACAGAAAAGCCGATATGGCTGTGCCACTCGTTTTCGCTGAATAATTTTTCCCACACCAGAATAGATCCGATACGCGGCTCAGAAATAATTGTCCATCCGTTTTTTTCAAGATCCGCAATTGTTCCCGAGACCGTTGCGTGCTGATGGTCGATAAGGTCGTATATTTTGAGAATAGAAGATACAAAAAAAGCGCATGACAGTTCTCCATTGCGGAGAATGTCTTTTTGTTCTCCGTCCGGAGTGGAGAGGAATGATTCGCGGAACATTCCCGATCCTACCGAGTTTTTTATGGTCGCGAGATAGGTGTGAAAAAGGTCGAATGGCATACGTATGTTTGGGCTTTATTTTCTATTTTTTCACTATATAATACGGCGATGAAGAAAGAAACACTCATTTTTATCGGCGCTTCCGGATGCGGAAAGGGGACGCAGGTCGAATTACTCAAGACGGAACTTGAAAAGCGAGATCCGGGTATCCCGATATGTTATCTGCAGACCGGACAACATTTCCGCGCGTTTGCCAAAGGCGAAAGTTTTGCCGCACGGGTCGCCAAAGAAGTTCAGGAGCGTGGCGAATTGCTCCCCGAATTCCTCTCCATGTGGCTCTGGTCGGACGTTTTTATAAAAAATCTTACCGGAAACGAGCATCTCATCATTGACGGTTCTCCGCGTACGGCTGATGAGGCGCATCATCTTGATATCGCACTTCAGTTTTTTAAACGAGAGAACCCCGCGGTCATCTACATGGAAGTTTCCCGCGAATGGTCCATGACACGAATGAGAGAGCGCGTGACGAAAGAGAACCGTGCTGATGACAGTGAGGCAAGCATGGCACGCCGGCTTTCATGGTTCGAAAAAGAGGTGCTTCCGACCGTAGAACAATATCGACATGACCGTAACTGTCGGTTTATCGAAGTGAATGGCGAACAGTCCATCGAAGAAGTACACCAAGAAATTCTTGCGAAGGTATTTGGGACATAGCGCACTCGTGCTTGTCTCCACGGTCGTTTGTGCTAGCGTGAGCACAGTTGAACCTTGAGGGGCGGTGATGGCAAAAGATGACAGCTGTTTAAGCGGACAAGGAAAGCTCTTTGAGGTTCTTGGACAGCAATTTGGTTCGGAAGGGAAAGGGGCGATTGTCACATATTTGGCACCGGTCATGTCGCTTGGCGTACGTACGGGCGCGGGAAATGCCGGGCACACGGGCTATTTCCGAGAAAAGAAATTTGTCATGCGACAAATACCTTCGGTATGGGTGAATCCTCTCGCGAAATTAGTCATCGGTATCGGTGCGATGATCAGTCTTCCGCTTCTGTTTGAAGAGATCGCAGAGATCGAAAGATATCTCCCGATACGCCAGCGTCTTTATATCGATAGCCGTGCTCATGTTATTCAGGAAGAGCATATTCAGAGAGAGCAGGAAGGCGATCTGGCAGAGCGGATCGGAAGCTGCTCAGCGACGGCACGAGAAGGCATCGGGACAGCAACGGCCGCAAAAGTGCTCCGTGAAGAGTCGTGTGTGCTTGCGCGCGATACCATTCCGCTTCGTCCATATTGTGTCGACACGGTGGACATGATCAATACCGAGCTTGATGAAGGACAGTATGTCTTGCTTGAAGGAACGCAGGGGTTTGGCCTTTCGCTTGACCATGGCTATTTTCCTTTCGTCACCTCTCGTGACACGAGTGCGGCGGCGCTTGCCGCTTCGGTCGGCGTCAATCCGTCGGCATTCAATACGGAAATTATCGGTGTTGTGCGTACTTATCCTATTCGCGTCGCCGGTCAAAGCGGAAATTTTGACCTCGATTCCACTGAACTGACGTGGAAAGATGTTGCACGGCGCGCTGGGGCAAAGTGCTCGATCGTCGAACGCACATCGGTGACAAAAAAAGTCCGCCGCGTTGCCACTTTCAGTTTCGAGGGATTTCAGCGCGCGTGTCAGGTCAATCGCCCGACCGAACTTGCGGTTACGTTCGGGGATTATCTCGACTGGTCGGTGCATGAAAAGCATCGGATCACCGAACCTATCGGGGAATTTCTTGATCGTCTGGAAATGATCGCCGATGCGCCGGTCACATTACTCAAAACCGGACCGAAGACGACCATCGACTTTTCGTGGTACAGACAAAGCATGTTGAGGAAGCTTGCGGCATGATCATCATAGAGAGCGGATACCGGTACGGTATCCGTTTTTTCATTTTGTTGCTAGGATAATTGGATGGCAAAGATCAAAACAGCCGAGGAAATAGTGCGTTTACGCGAGTCAGGGAAACGCCTGGGGAGGATACTCCAGACACTTAAAAAAGCGATCAAACCCGGTGTTTCGACGAAAGACCTTGATGTTCTTGCCGAAAAACTCATCCGTGAAGGTGGTGATGAGCCGCCGTTTTTGAATTACACTCCCTATGGCGCCCGAATGGCTTATCCCGCATCGCTGTGTGTTTCGATCAATGACGAGATCGTTCATGGCATTCCATCCGAATCGCGCGTTGTGAATGATGGCGATGTTGTTTCCATTGACCTCGGCCTCAAACACAAAGGTATGATCACCGATGCAGCACTTTCTGTTCCGGTCGGCAGGGTTTCTCCGGAGGTGGGTAAGTTGGTGAAAGAAACGGAACGTTCGCTCTATGAAGGCATCCAAGCTGTCTGTGCGGGAGGGCATATCGGGGATATCGGATGGGCGATCGAACGAGTAGCAAAGGCAAACGGCTACGGCATTGTCCGCGAGCTTGGGGGTCATGGTGTCGGGCATAAAGTGCACGAAGAACCCTATGTGCCAAATTACGGAAAAAAAGGTGTCGGACCGATATTGAAGGCTGGCATGGTACTTGCGCTCGAACCGATGTTCATGCTGGGACGCGACGCCATCCGTATAATGCCTGATGGCTATACTGTCGTTACAAAAGACGGCAGTATCGCTGCGCATTTTGAGCATACGATCGTCATTACCGATAAAGGAGCGGAGATCCTTACTCAGTAAAGAGGCATACTCCGTCTAGAACGGTAGGATCGTATATGTTACGGGCTCGTCCCGTTCTTTCTGCTATAATACTGAGCACATGGATCCCGTCGCGGTCGCGGATGCGGGGCTAATGTGTGAAAATGAGAAAGTAAATACTCTTATAAATAAACGCTAATCAGGTGTCGATGTGGACGGTAGCGTTCGCACCTTGCCTTTAATGGGATGGAAGACCCGGCAAAACAATTTGAATTACCGAAATTCACTTCGACGGAAGAGGAGCTCAAATATCTCCGCGAGCGGGTAACACAAAAGGAACAGCAGCTTTGGGAAACGGAACAGCCGGCGAGCAAAGAGGCCGTTGTTTCTCAGGAGGTCATCGCGTACGGCAAAGAGGCGCCGACGGCTATCCTTGCCGAACACATGCTTTTTGAGAATCCGCAATTTGAGCGTGCGGTGGAACACATCGGCTCGCTCGCGCATCGGGAAAAAATGCGAGAACTGTATAAGATACTCGCTGAGCGGGGAATATTGAATGCGATCAAAGTGGTGCAAGGGCAGAATAATCAGCACATTGAAGATGATTTTCACCGTGTGCTCGTTCAATATATAAAATCCGGTGGTTCACTGCCCGGTCTCGAGAAAGAGCGCGAGCTCGCCCAGCTTTTGCGCACGACCGTATATGAAGTGACGCTTCCGTTCGTCGGACAACAGGATGGCACGCGCGATGTGGCATTCAAGGAGGTGATCACCGCAATGGAGCGTTTCTATGTCGGTATGATCCCGCTCGAGGGAGCATCTGTGGGGAATTACGGACCGATCTCGCTTGAACTAGTGCTCTCCAATTTTTCCAACGATATTGTCTTCTATGTCGGCATCCGCGATCACATGCGGGATCTTTTTGTGAAACAGATCCTGGGCGCATTTCCGTCGGCGAAGATCGAAGAGTGTCCCGCTGACTATAATATCTTCAATGAATTCGGCGTTTCGGTCGCATCGGTCGCCGTCCCGTCCTCACAGTTCGTTTATCCGATCCAGTTTGCCGACGAGGTCGATAATGATCCGCTCATGGTCATGCTGAATTCGTTCACCAAGATCGAACGCAACGGCGAGGGCGCCGCGATACAGCTCATCATGTATCCCGATCAGGATCATCTTGCGAATAAAATGAAATACGCCATTGGACAGATCAAGCAGGGAATACCGTATAAGCGCGCGATCGCTATCCCTCTTTCGACGGGGGGCACGATCATGAAGACGTTCAGCGATTTTTTTGCGAATCAAGCGAAAGGCCAAAAGAAGGAAACGGAGATCAAGGCAAACGAACGTGAGATCGGCGAACGGACGATCGCACTCATCGAGGAGAAGATCACATCGCCGATCGTTCGGACGAATATCCGTATCGTCGCTTCCGCGGCGACGCGTGAACGTGCCGATGTCATCCGCACCGCGCTTGAGGCTTCCTTCAGTCAATTCAACCGACCGCAAGGAGGAGGGCTCAAGTTCGTTCGCGCGGACAAGGGACTCCAACCTTTGCTGCATAACTTCACTTTTCGCAGGAAGAACGATGATGTCGTCGTATTGAATACTAAAGAGCTCGCGACACTCTATCATTTTCCGTCTGCTATCTCGCAAAAAGAAGCGCCGCAACTGAAAACGATGAAGGCGTCTTCCGCGCCTGCACCCACCGATCTGCCTTCTGACGGTGTATTGCTCGGTAAAAACAATTATCGCGGTGAATCGCGTGATGTTCGGATGACCAAAGCTGACCGTCTTCGCCATCTGTATGTCGTCGGGCAAACAGGAACCGGAAAATCAGTGTTCCTAAAGAACCTTGTCATTCAGGACATTCTTGCGGGGAATGGCGTCTGCTTCATCGACCCGCACGGCTCCGATGTGCAGGACGTGCTTGCCGCGATCCCGAAAGAACGCATGGACGATGTCATTTATTTCGACCCGACGTACACCGCGCGTCCGTTCGGCCTCAATATGCTTGAATACGATGCCGCGAAGCCGGAGCAGAAGATATTCGTGGTGAACGAAATGCTTTCGATCTTTCGGAAACTCTATGAGGCGGTTCCGGAATCCATGGGTCCCGCTTTCGAGCAGTATTTCCGCAACGCGACCATGCTGGTCATGGAAGATCCGGAAACAGGGAATACGCTCCTCGAGATTCCGCGGGTGATGGCGGACGTCAATTTCCGTAATCTGAAACTTTCACGATGCAAAAATCCGATCGTTGTCCAATTTTGGCGTGATATCGCCGCGAAGACCTCAGGTGAAACGGGGCTCCAAAACATGATCCCCTATATCACGAATAAATTTGATATCTTCCTTTCGAATGACGTTATGCGCCCGATCGTCGCGCAGGAAAGGTCATCGTTCAACTTCCGCGAGATCATGGATAACCGAAAGATCCTGCTGGTCAATCTCGCAAAAGGAAAACTCGGCGATATTAACGCCAACCTGATCGGTCTTGTCCTGGTGGGAAAGATATTGATGGCCGCAATGTCCCGCGTCGATTCTTTCGGAAAAGATCTTCCCGATTTTTATCTGTACATCGATGAGTTTCAGAACATCACGACCGATTCGATCTCGTCTATTCTTTCCGAGGCGCGCAAGTACGGCCTTTCGCTCAATGTCGCGCACCAATTCACCGCACAGCTTGATGAAGGCATCAAGAAATCGGTATTCGGCAACGTCGGCTCGATGATCGTTTTTCGCGTCGGCGCCGAAGACGCGGAATTTCTTGAGCCGCAATTCGCGCCGGTCTTCAAAGCATCCGACATCATGAAGATCGAAAATTACAACGCCTATGTGAAGATGCTCATCAATGGCAAGCCGGTTCCGCCGTTCAATATTCATATTCCCGCACCGACGGCAGGTCACACGGAGATCGTCGAACAAGTAAAGGAACTTTCCTATCTGAAATACGGCCGTGATCGAAAGGTCGTTGATGAGGCGATCATGCAGAGATATCTTTCGGCTTCACCCGCGCAAACTTCTTCGGCGCAATCTGCTGCAGGAAAACCGATCCTTTCATCACCCGCAACTCCTTTTGCGCAAGCATTCGCACAGCATGCGCCGCCGCTCACTCCACAGCCGTCCGGCACCGCTTCACCTGGAGCACAGTCGTCACCCGCATCCCCGCAAAGCGGAATGGCCAATGCGCCGCAAGTTTCTCCGACTCCGCCAACCGGGCAGAACTCCTAGATAGACACCAGCCAGAGCGCTTTCGTACAGGCTACATTTGCTCCACAGACGAGAGAGCAGGATCGCCGAGAAAAGCAGGCTCCTTCTTTGCAATTTTGGTGTACAATGAAAAAGTAAGTCTCCCGCCAGAAACTGATTTTTATAATTTTTTTGAGGTAATATTTTTATGACAAAGGAAGCCCCGACACAAACAGACGCAAGGGAAACACCGTCACAGTCTGCCTTACGTATCGCGGCAGAAGACGATGCCCTTCAGCGTCAGATCGAAGAGTTGAGAAATAGCGGAAAGATAAACGATGAAGATGCTGACGCGATGATCGATTCCAACGCTCGAAAACATGAAATGGAAAGCGCTACGGGCCGGCCGTTCGAGAGCATCGATGATTTTCAAGAGTATGATCTGCTCATTACTCCCGAGGACAAGACGCATTTTTTACCTGATTTTGAAAGATCGTTTGTTCAAGGGAAAAAATATGCTTTTCATGGACACGAATGGGTCTTCATGGGGATCGATTTCGAGAGCGGAGAGTGGGTGTTTCGCCGTGATGGTGATCAACATGGAATAGAGGAACATAGCGCCAACGAGGATGAGCTCCCCGTGCTCTTTCCGGCCGGATCTCCAGCGGAATTGCCGCACACCAATACGAAAAGTGTATCAGTTGAACATCAGTCAGCAACCAACGAGCCGCCCCACAATATCACCGTCGTGTCAAAGGACGCGGATGAACATGATGCCGGTAAAGGAGCTCCCGCATCACAAGAAACGCGAGAAGAAAAAGAAGCGGTAGAGAAGTTGAATGCGCTCAAGGTGGACATTGATGATCGGCGCAAGATCATCCACGATGAAAAGCGGGACGACGATACATCGAAGAAAAAGGTTGCTGACGCGTGGCGTGTACTAGACCAACTGTATCTGCGGGAAAAGAATATCGCCGCCGGTCTTGTCGGCGTCCAAAAGCTTTTTGGGTTAGTGAAGCCTGCCGATGCCGCGGCGACAACATTTTATGAAAGCAAAATTCCCAGAAAGACTTCTCGCGAGGAACGGAACAAAATAGAAGCTGAGTTCCCACAGGGTGCTGTTGACGCCTATTACGAAGCTGTGCGCAGAAAGGACCGTTTTGCTGATGAGTTGTGGAAAAAAGGAGTAACGAGAGGTATTGCCAATGACTTATATCGAGAATTTCTCAGGCGTGGAAAAGAAATCGTGTGGCTTCAAGACGAACTCAAGGCGGGTAGGAATGACGTACTCAATGGTGGGCGCGCACGCAAGGCGCTTGAGTGGCACGGGATCAAAGCCCGCCAACCGGAACTGGTGCTGGCTCAGCTTACGCCGATCATTGAAGAATATTCCGCTATTCCGCCCAAAGAAGAACGGCGCCCCAAAGAGGAGAGCAAGGAAAGTGAAAAAACCGGCGAGTCAGAAGAGAAAGAAAAACCAAGAAAGAACACCCCGCTTGAGCGCCGCATAATCAAGGCGCTCAATAACAAGCAGGGAGACACCATTCCGCGGAACTTGCTGGAAGAACACATCCAATTGCCTGAAGTTGCCGCCTATATTGCCCTTCATCCACTTGCTCAAAAAGAAATACCGCAACCGAGATCCGATACTCCTTCTGCTCCGGAGCTGTCAAACAGGCGAATCGAAGATTTGATCGAGAGTGGAGTTGGCACGCCGAAGGCACCAATTGCGGAGAGCCGTTTTGAAATAAAACAAGGGCTAAGACAAAATAAACAAGGCGCAACAGCGGAAACGACGGTTCCTGCGGCGGAAGCGCCAAGCCAAGAGGCAGAAGTTCCCGTCTCATTGGAAGCGGAGATTGTCAAGGATTCGCAGCATTTGATGGAGAAAACAGTTGGCCCTTTTAGCACGCAATGGAAACTAACTTCAGATCCTAGCCACAGAAAGATTTTTATATCAGATCTGCAGATAGGGCATCGTTCCGAGGATAATAGAAAAACGGTTACAATGGAAATGCAGAAAGCTGCAGATGCAATGAATTCTCAAATGGCCAACACGGGTTGGACAGTGGAGGTTAATCCGGTCACGGCCACGGAAGAGGAAGAAGAGAGTGGAAACTTGCCACCGAATGAAGCCGTCGTTTTGCCGGAAGTTGCCGAGTATCTCGCTGCACATCCGGCACCTCCGGTTCTCGCACATGAGGAAGAGAATGCCCAAGCGTGGCCATGGCCGGTTTCGGGTCAACGTGCAGACACCACTCGATCTGCGGAGTCTTCTTCACATGAGTTTGTCGGAGAAGTAGAAATAGGAAAGATTTATGAGGGTAAAGTTCTACGCGTGCTTGGTTTTGGTGCTGTTGTGGAAATAATGCCCGGAAAAGAGGGGTTATTGCATATTTCACAAATTGCTGAAGAACGTTTTGGTCCCGACCGGTGGGTCGTTCCCCTGAAGGAGGGCGAAGTGGTGGACGTAAGAGTTCGTCATTTTGATGAGAAAGGAAGACCAAGTTTCACCATGAAAGATGCTTCCACACATCCGGCACCTCCGGTTCTCGCACATGAGGAAGAGAATGCCCAAGCGTGGCCATGGCCGGTTTCGGGTCAACAAGAAGCGGCCAACGACCTTGGTACGCTGCAGACGCAATATTTTGCAAAGAGAAAAGCGCTCACTGAAGAGATCAATGCGGCGTATGGACGCGTCGATACGGACGAGGCAGATCGCTTGCAAGAAGAGCAGAATAAACTTGATGAAGAATACCGCCTCGCCGTTTTGAAATTTGCTCCGCCTCAAACTCCCACAGCTGATGAACAGGATATGAGAAGCCCCGTTCAGCCGTTGCAAGAGAACGCCGAGAGGGAAAAACATTATCGGGAGGAAATGAATGAGATCGATAAGGAGCTCCGGGCCACAATGGCTCCGCCTGTCTCCAACAGCGATCACCGCGCTTTCGAAGCACAAAAAAGAGAGCGTTATGTTGAACGGCATTTTCCTGAAGCGGCGGAGTTGCTCAGAAAAGTGCGGGACCCAAACTTGCCGTATCCTGAATTCGCCAAACTGATCTCCGATTTTAATGCTGCGCATAACGGAACGGAGATCTTTCATGGTGACGGGTATTATGACGAAGTCGCATGGAGAACGTCGAACGGACGACAGATACACTTCAGTTGGAATGTGAGCCAAGGCGGCGTTCATATCAGCTGGGCAGGCGGAGTCAACGATGACAACGAAGATCGGGGAACAAAAAAAGAAGTGACTCCGCTCAATCATGGTGTCGTGAAACAGTTTGAAACAAAGTTCGCCATCACAGAAAACATGCTTCAGCAGATTGAAGCGTTCAAGAAGCTTGAGTCTCCGGGGAAACAGCTTCTCGTGCTCAAAAACCTTGAACAGATCGCGTTGTCTGATATTCAAAAAAAGGCTCAAGCAAAGCAAAAAGAGGAATGGGGGGGTACGCCATGGTATAAGAAGGCGTTCAAACAGCTTTATTCTCTCGGAATGAATCCGGAGCATCGCGTTGCGGAACTGCAAAAAGAAATTCTGGCGAAATATCACGGCGGTGCGAGCGGTGATCCGGAGCATGAAATGGCCCTTGCCGAGAATCTCGCAAATCTTGAACAACTCGCGAAAGTCGCTGCGGAGGGGCCTGAGGTCAACGCCACTTTAGGCGGCGGACTTGAAATGGTCTATGTCTCGGGCAAAGATTTGTTTGAATCAAATGAAGACCCTGCAATCACTCCTGAATTTAAGAAACGATTTGAGGAATTTAATGCGGCCGCGAGTGAATTTGCGAAGTTTCCCCGCGAATGGGGGTATGAGACCGAGAGACCTGGGGTGCTTGAGCGATGGTTAAGCGGTGACCGTCGGCGCTATGAGGCCGCGAAAGGACGTTATGAAGAAGTGTGTGTAAATATGCTCGAATTCTATCGTGATCGGTTTGCCGAAGAGATCGCAAAAGATCCGACGCGAAGCAAAGAGGATCCCGAACAGGGGGCTCTGTACGCAATGAACGCCATCGATGAGCGCGTGCAGTTGAACCAGCTTTTCAATAGCCACCCCGATGCTGAAAAGGCACTGCAGCAAGTGGAAGATCAAAATACTATTGTGGCGGCCGCCAGAGAATTCTGGAAATCAAAGGGAATGTTCATTGCCGGCGGCGCATTGGCGCGCTGGGGTACGATCGCCATCTCCGGCGGTGTTATGCTCCCCGCGATTGGACTTATCGGTGCGGGTGTCGGCGGACTTATCGGTACGGCTGAAGGGAAGCAGCTGATGAAAGCAAAACGGGCGGATGGCCGTATGAGTGAAGAAGATCTGCGTGAGGAGATCGTTGCGACGAACAAAAAAACGGGAGAAGTCATCTTAGGTAAGGATGGGAAGCCGTTAAAGCGACAGATCAAAGAGTACACTGACGCAACATTTTTTGCTGATCGCATCGATCGGCTTTCCGAAAAACTTTCTAACACTACTGAGCCAGCGGAACGGGCGCTCCTCGAAAAGAAGATCGCCCAGACCGTCGTGCTGATGAATGAGCAATTTGATCGGGGGATGATCAACTTCGGCGGTTCGTCGCTTGAGGGCGGAGACGAACGCAGGGGGAACACCATCGCGAATCGCCTTTCGTTTATCCAAGCGATGGCGTTAGGACAGATGTATATTACCGTAGATCGCGAGGCGCTTGAAACCAGGTTCGAGGAAATCATGGGATTGCACCAGTTAACTATTGAAGAAAAACGCAAGAAAGAGATCAGGAAAATTGCGGCAAAGTCAGCACTTATTCGCGGTGCGTTCGCACTCGCCGGTGCCGGTATTGTCGAAGGAGTAAAACAGATCGCACATTTTGGCGAGCCCGGGTATTTCGGCTCTTCTTCAGGTAAAATGCCGCCGGGCGTGGGCGTTCAAGAAGCTGTTCAAGGCGGGGCTCATTCGGAACAGCCGGCACCTGGAGTCACAGGGGAAGAAAGTGCTCAAGCTGCTCCATCCGCCGCCGATCCCTCACCTCATGCTGTTGGTCCGGAAGATTTCAATGCGGCAAATTTTGATAAAAATATTCCCCGTGTGATCGGCCGCACGCTTTCTCCCGAAGAGCTCTCCGCATTGCGTTCTACCGGCGGCGTCGATGTGCACGCAAGCGCGAATATGGATCAGCATAATGCGCTCATCGCGGAAATGCGTGAATCTCAAACTCCGCTTACCACCGAGCAGATCGAGGCGATAAAAATAAGAGTCGACGAGATGGCGCGCATCAACAGAGAAGCCGCTGAAGAACTTGGGGTACCGCCTGCAACCGAATCGCAACGAGCCGGTGATACACCCGAGACGCTTGCCAAGCTTGAGCATGAGCGTACATGGGTAAAAGGTGACACCGGTATCAATGAATTGCGGAGCGAGAGAGCTGTCGGAGATGCGGATATTGAAAAGATTTTTCCTTACGTAGTGTCATCCGACGATAATCTCACGAAGATCATCACGAGGCAGATCCCTGGCGCAACGGAAAACGATGTGCAAAACGTGCTCAAAAATCTTTCTTCGGAGCAATGGAAAGCGCTCGGCATCGAAAGCGGCGATCCGCACCTTATCCAGCCGGGAGAAGTGATCGATCTCAATAAGATCCAAGAGCTGATCGGCAGCAAAGCGGACGGCGGACTTGCTGCAATCACCGAAGATGTTCAGAGAGCGAGCGGAGACGCTCGTGACCTGGAGGATGCGGAACTTGGTGCACAGATGACGGCAGCGGAACATGATGCAACATGGAAAGAAGAAGATACGGGGTTGCTTACGACCCAAGAAGACAAACTCGCGCAAGGTGCGGAACAAGACATCGTCGGCGGAGAGGGCGTCGAGAAGATTCCTTCCTATGAAGTGAAGTCCGGCGATACGCTCTATCGGGTCCTTGAAAAGCAAGGAACAACGCCGAAGTCGATCATGGAGACGATCGGCAATACGAAGGACACGGGAGAGTGGAGCGACTACCTCAAAGACAAGCCCGAGTTGGCCCGATTGTGGAAGCTGATAGTTCCAAGCGGCGATCCGCATCTCATCAAGTCCGGACAAATGATCGACATGGAAAAGCTGTATTTATTGATGGACAAAAAAGCCGCTTCTGAGTTTCTTGAAAAACTTGAGGCTTCACCTTCCGCTCAGTGGATCGAAGGACCGACAGGAATCCGCATGACCGCCGAAGATATCAAGATGGCGTTTGCGCAGCAGGAACGCGGCTTCCTCAATATGAACAAGGAAGTTCCTTCTGAAATTCCTTCGTCCGGTGGTCCGGATCGGGTTGTCGGACAGAAGATCCCTTACGATCCGGAGAATATCATAAAAATACCGCTTACCGACGATGACATTCCCGAAAAACATTCGGGGGTCTATAGCATATAGTCTCACTCTTTTTCCCGCTCAATCTGCTGCACTGCCATATCGCGGCCTCCTTAGATTTCCTTGCGTGCGTTCACGTATTTGCTAGGATGGACAAATTAAAAGTCATTCTCCTTTCCATGGAAAAGAAACATCACAAATATGAGCGCACATTCGTTATTTTAAAGCCCGATGCGGTGCAGCGCTCGCTTTCTGGAGAAATACTCCGACGCCTCGAACGAACGGGGCTCAAATTTGTTGGGATGAAAATGCTTGTTGCAACGCGTGAACAGGCGAAAAAGCATTACGGCAAAGATGATGCATGGTGTACCAAGGTCGGCGGACGGATCGTCGAAAATATGGAAAAAGAAGGGAAGAAGGCGGAAAAGCCCCCGCTTTCCTATGGACAAGAGATCTTAAACGGATTGCTCGATTTTCTCACTTGTTCTCCGATTGTCGTGCTCGCGCTTGAAGGGAATGAGGCCGTTGGAGTGGTGAAGAAAATTGTCGGCGGAACGGAGCCGCTCACGTCTGATGTCGGGACGATTCGCGGTGATCTTACCAGCGACTCCTATGCAGTTGCGGGTATTGACGGACGAGCAGTGCGCAACCTCGTCCACTGTTCGGATTCAGTTGAAGAGGCGAATCGCGAGATCGGGATATGGTTCGAGTCTCAAGATCTTGTTAAGTACAAACATATCGCGGAGCGCATGCTCTATGATGTGAATTTGGACGGTATACTTGAATAAATATTTATGTGAGGTGCTTGCGAGCAAAAGCGTGACCTGAACCATGCTTGAGATATTTTTCAAAAGCCAATGCTCTGGCTTTATTTTTGAAAGCGCAATACCAAATAAGAACCAATGGTCTTTTGGTTTTTGAATATTTGCTCTCCCCGGAATTATGCTGGAGTAGTCTTTTTCTTAAGTTTGCGCTTACGCCCACATAATGACTGGTATCTTTGGTGCTTTGCAAGATATAAACATAGTGCATGAAGCAATTATAAAGTCCTGCTCCGCTTAAAGCTACGCAGGACACACTGCCCGCATAGTCTTGTTCTTGTTCAGATCTCGGCTGTTTTTGTTGTTTTGCCTGCACTGTATAGCCTTGGCGAAGCAGTGCGGAAAAGCCAGAAATAAGGCTTATTTTGCTGTGGATAATGAGTGGATGGACGGTGTATAATGTAAGAGTATTCGGAAAAACCCTAAGTTTGGAACAGGGCTGACCGAATCACCACAACCCTTGGGTTTCTGGTTGAGGTTGCCCACCTAGAATACATTAGGTTCCATCCGAATACAGTACATCAATGAGAAACACTCCGCCTCGTCTTGCACGGGCAGGGTGTTTTTCTTTCCCGCAACTTCCGTTTTTGTCGGAAGCATGCCGCCTTTGTTATGTTAAGAAAAAGTAGTGCGGGCGACAGAGATGCAATTTTCGGATTTTTTTGCTACGATAGACAAACTGACACCAAGCTCAAAAAACCTATGCACGATAATCCAAAGATTTCGGCTCCGACATTGAGAAAATTTCTCGACATATCTCGATATGCCTCAAAATTTTCTCTTCCTCGGCGTACGAAACTTTTGGATTCTTTTTGCACGAGTTTTTTAAGCCTGATGTCATGACCCCGCGTCTCCCGCCCTGGGTCCTCGTTGTTTTCATTTTTTTTATCCTTGCGGTGCAAATATCGGCGCTCTATTGGCACCTCTATTTTTATATCCGGTGGCTGGATATACCCGTCCACATACTGGGCGGTATGTGGATCGCATTATTCGGCCTCGCGACATATTATGCTTCCGCGCACATAAAAGAAAAAGAACATTCCGTATTTTTTGTTTTTCTGTTTGCAGTGGCCCTCACGATGACCATCGGACTTGGCTGGGAACTTTATGAATTTGGCGTTGATCATGCCGTCGGAGACACCGGCGCAGGTCTCGCTGATACCTTGTTGGATCTGACCAATGATCTTATCGGAGCTCTTATCGCCGCATTGTTATTTATCCGACTTGGATATCATAAAAAAGCATGATTAATACGGCGAAAATAGGATTTTTCGGCGGCGTTGATGCGGTAACCGGATCAAATTTTTTATTTGAAGCCGGAGGCAAGCGCATCCTCATAGATTGCGGACTTTTTCAGGGAGAAAAATTTGCGGATGATCGCAACCGCGGGGATTTCGCGTTCGATCCGAAGTCTATTGATATCCTGCTGGTCACTCATGCGCACATTGATCATATCGGCCGTATCCCGAAACTCGTCAGAGACGGATTTCACGGCACGATCTATTCCACGCCGCCGACCGAAGATCTTGCGGAGATCATGCTTATGGATACCGTCCGCATCCTTCTGCACGAGGCGGTGGCGAACGGGCTTTCACCGCTTTATGAGGAGCGTGCAGTCAGGGACACGCTTCGTTTATGGAAGCACAAGGAATATCACGAACCCTTTCCTCTCGCGCCGAGCCTCACGTGCGAATTTCGCGATGCGGGACACATGTTGGGTTCCGCGATGATGTTCCTTAATTTTCACGGTACGACCATGGTCATGACCGGTGATCTCGGGAATTCCCCCACGCCGCTTCTCCGCGACACGGAACCAGTGACCGGAGCGACATATCTCCTCATGGAATCGGTCTATGGAAATCGCAATCACGAAGGCACGGAAGAACGCAAAAATACGCTGCGCAAGCTGATCGAAGATACGGCGAAACAGAACAGTACGCTCATTATTCCTATTTTTACCATTGAGCGTGTGCAAGAAATTCTTTACGAAATGAACGATCTTATTGAGCGGCATCACCTGCATCCCATACCGATCTTCGTTGATTCTCCGCTCGCGATCAAAGCAACCGAGATCTACCGAAGAAATACAAAGTATTTCAATACAAAAGCGTCGGGATATGTCCATCACGGCGATGACGTATTCCGGTTTCCGCGGCTTTCTTTTGCGGAAACGAAACAGGAATCACAGGATATCTGGGAGACGAAAGGCCCGAAGGTGATCATGGGCGGAGCGGGGATGCTGAACGGCGGACGCATCGTGCATCACGTGAAGCATTATGCGCATGATCCGAAAGCGACGATCCTTTTTGTCGGATATCAGGCGGCGGGAACGGCGGGGAGGAGATTGATCGAAGGCGAGCGTACGGTCAGACTTTTCGGTGAAGAAACGCATGTGTCCGCAAAAATAGATGTATTGAACGGTTATTCCGGCCACAAAGATATGGATCATTTGCTTGATTTCGTGGAAACGGGGAGGGATACGCTCAAAAAAGTTTTTGTGGCCATCGGCGAACCGAAGGCGGCAATGTTTTTGGCGCAACGTATCCAGGACAATCTCGATCTCGATGCGGTGGTACCGCAGGCGGGAACGACGGTAGAACTCAAATTTTAATAAAATAAGAAATAGGGACGCACCCGTTTGTTTTATGAATTTTGTGTTATAATACTTCTTATCATGCCTCGAGGACCACGCGTTGATGTTGGTGATTATGTTTATCATGTGATCAATCGCGCCGCGGGGAGACGGACAATCTTTCCCGATAGCGGAGCATACCGATCATTTGAGGACCTTCTTATCGAAGGACAGAAAACATGGGAGATGCCGATGTTGGCTTATGTCATCATGCCCAATCACTGGCACATGCTTGTTTATCCCAGGAAAGACGGCGACATGGGAAAATATTTTCACTGGTTGACGACGACTCATGCGTGCCGGTTGCGTGCATTTCGAAATACGATTGGGGAGGGACCGGTGTATCAAGGACGGTACAAATCTTTTCTTGTTGATACTGATGCCTATGTACTTACGGCGCTAAAATATATTGAATGCAATCCAGTGCGGGCTGGCTTAGTAGAGACACCCGAAGAATGGAAGTGGGGAAGTGCCCACCGAAGAATATTTGGAACGGAGCAAGAACGCGCGCTACTCGCACCACCGCCTGTGCCATTGCCGGATTCATATCGTGTGTGGATTAATGCCGGTGAGTCAGAAGAAGCACTCCGACAAATCAGAGGTTCCGTTTCAAAAGGAATACCGTTTGGCGATGACGTTTGGCGCGACAGGATGATAACAAAATTTGTACTAAAGCACACGACGCGGCCAGCGGGGCGGCCAAAAATTATAAAATAAATTTTAGAAAATAAACGGGTACGTCCCCATTTTTTCATTTTTTATATGGTAGAACGAGAAGTAAAAATTGCTTCCTCGTGGGAGCCGTTGCTTCGGGATGAATTTGTCCAGCCGTATTTTCAGCTGTTACGGGAAAAAGTACGCAGTGCGTATCTCGGAGGCAGGGTATTTCCGCACCCTTCGCGCATGTTTCGCGTATTCGAATTATGCGAACCGAAAGATGTGCGCGTGGTTGTGTTGGGGCAGGATCCGTATCACACACCGGGAGTCGCCGACGGCTTGGCGTTCTCAAGCTTCCCGAAAAACCCGGTTCCGCCATCGCTCGAGAATATCTACAAAGAGATCGAAACGGAATTCGGATGTGTCTGCGCACGCACGCCTGATCTCACCAAGTGGGTCGAACAAGGAGTGTTCCTCATGAACGCATCGCTTACTGTCGAGGCGGGCAAAGCGAATGCTCATGCGGACATCGGCTGGCATGAATTTACCAACGCGGTCATCCGTATCGTCTCCCGTGAATGTGAGCACGTCGTTTTTCTCTTATGGGGAAACTATGCGCGCAATAAACGCTCGCTCATCGATGCTTCAAGACATCTGGTGCTCGAATCACCGCATCCCTCGCCGCTTTCCGCACACAAGGGTTTTTTTGGCAACGAACATTTCAAGGCAGCGAACGAATATCTGGAAAAACACGGCCGTGGGCCCATAAGGTGGTGCTAAGAGCCTGTCTCAATAGCTACTTTCCTGCTGCGCCGCACGACCTTCGGCAAAAACACGCAAAACCCTTGTTGCCTTGTCACGACAAGCCTCCGCAGGTTTCGCGTGTTTTTGCTCGAAGCTCATGTGGCTCGCGACGGAGGAGTTATCGGGATAGGCTCTTAGGTGTTGCAATTGATTGTTGAACCTATCATAAGAGCACTTGCGCTTTTTTTAGTTTCGTGTTAATTTATAGGCAGGGTTCTTTCCCTCAAATTCTGTGCTATAGGGGGCGTATAATGGACGCGATCGTTGCGTTTTTCCTTAATTCTGGTGAATACCGGAATTGGGGCTGGAACGTCGCCACGATTGGGGCCTGTGGCGCCAATCTCACTACCCTCGTGCAACTTTGGGGGGTATGCGGCCAGAATCAAAGGGTCTGGAAAAGCGAGAAGGCTGAAGTACCGCTGGGATTGTTCGCTTATTTCCACGCCTACTTTTGGGCGTTCACCATCTACGGTATAAAGATGGACAGTCTCACGGTTCTCTTCAACGCAACACAAGTAATACCGTTTTTCCTCATTCTTCTCGGTGTGTATGTGAAGAGAGGGTTCACATTAAAGGAATGGGGGATGGTCATGGGGACGCTCATCATGGTTCCCATTATGTACTCCGTGGGTGTGGAGGGGAGCAAGGTCTTTCTTTTCGTCCTTCTCTTGGGTGTGCTCCCGTTCTTGGTACGTCAGCCAATAGAAATTTTCCGGAAAAAGAGAACGGGCGACATCGACGTTCGGTTCCCCTACACATTCCTTGCGGCCTCTGTGTTTTGGTTTGTCTACGGAATCAAGCTTCACGATTGGGCGATTACTCTTGCTCAACCCCCGTTATTTGCCGTTTTTTTGATGACGATACTCTTGTACCACAAGTATCGTCCGATGCCGACGACGAACAACGCTTGAGTTTCAGTCTGAAAAAATCGTCCACCTTAGGCGGACGATTTTTTATTGGCGTGTAATACCTCGCGGCTGACTTCGGCTGAGCTCAGTCGAAGCTCTGCCGCGAGGATACACTGATATGAGTATCGGCGGTGGCCGATACCTCTTCCAAAAAACCAGCCACAGCGTCGCGTGCCGAATACCCCGTCGGGACTTCGACCGAGCCTCAGTCGAGGTCCTTGCCGCGGGGTTGGACACGCGACCTGGTTTATTTCATTACTTGTTCCGCAATCCGTGCAAAGGTATCGGGGTTGTGCTCGGCAAGGGTGGCGAGTATCTTCCGATCAAGGATGACCTTTTTCTTGAGCGCGGCGCCGATGAATTTCGAATAGGAATAACCCAGCGGACGAAGACCGGCGTTGATCTTCACTGACCACATTCGGCGGAAATCATTCTTTTTATCCTTGCGATGGACGAATTGATACACACCGGCCTTGCGCAGCGCGACTTTTGCCTCGATCTCTTTTTTACTGCGGCCGAAACGGTAGCCTTTTGCTGCTTTTAAGACTTTGCGGCGATGCTTATTGGAAGTCGTACCCCGTTTTACTCTGGACATGAAATTTGTTCTTAAGGTTGATTAGCAATTCGACAAAAAATGCGTCCTTCCTTTCGCTGACATCGGAAGATTGAGCGCACGCTTTTGGTTCAACTGGCGGCTGCGGCTTTTCTTGGCGTTGAAATGATTGATCCCGGGCTTTCGAACGAGCACTTTCCCGCTCTTGGTCACTTTGACGCGCTTTGCGTATGATTTATTCGTTTTTTTCATGATGATGTTGGTTGCTTTTCTGCCATCGGTTCGGCTTCTTTTCTCTTTCCTCTGGAGCGTTCGATCACGATCGTAAGCCCCTTCAGACTTTTTTGCGGAGGCTCGGAGACCTTATACTCTTCGGAAATGAGCCTAAGAATGCGGTCCATGCGCTCTTCAAGGAATTTTTGCTCCATGTATTTCGTCCGACCGGGGAGGAAAAGATTGAGCTTCACGCGATGACCTTCTCGGAGCCACTCCGAGGATTTTTTCGCCTTGAGGTCAAGATCGCGTTCGGATGTGCCTATCTTTATTTGGAGCGTTTTGGTCTCGGTTACGTGAGCCTTTGCGCGCGCATCCCTTTCTTTCTTCTGCGTAACATACTGGAATCTACCATAGTCCATTATTTTTGCAATAGGAGGGGTGGCGTTCGGGGAGATCTCGATAAGATCCAATCCCTTCTCCTGTGCTCTCCGCAGGGCTTCAGCCGTAGGGAGAACACCCAAATTGCCCTCTTTTTCGTCTACCACGCGAAGCTCGGTCGCACGGATCTCTCTGTTGATCCTGATTCGTTCTTTCACAAGTAAGTTTAAAAATTAATGGGCCGCATCATGCAAATGTCAGTGTTTTGCCGAGATCGCGACCGACCACAGTCTAGCAAAAAAATCAAAGGACGTACAGCGCTCTTTTGCCGTCCTAGTCTTCCGGGTGCTTGCAAAATTTTCTATACGGCATAGGCTAACGAACAGTACACGGCTTTTTTGAGTGAGGAATATATGAAACCTTTGTTCGCGGCGTTGACGCTTCTACTGGCGGCGTTTCTCGGCGGCTGTGCCACAACGGCGCTGATGCCTTCTTCCGGCGACGAGACCGTCGGCGACGTCGGGTGGAAGAACTATTTAGAAGCGGAGCAATTCTTCAACCGGATCAAGCAGGGTGAAACCACGGTCATCGATCTGTCGAAAAACGGCCTTGATCTCAAGACTTCGAAAAACGTTGTCGTTCTCGACCGAACGACCTTGCTCGCACTTTTTATGGCGAACATACCAGGGAGTTTCGAATATCTCGACGGCGCGGTAAAGCAATGCCTGCGGGCCAGTGAAAACTGTACACCATATGTTTTTCGAAAAGATGAAACGAGGGAAGAAGGAAAGGGTTCGCTCCTTCTCCGCCTGTTGAATTTCAAAAAAGAGAGCACGGTGCGCGGGTGGAATGTCGAGATACTTCTGCTCGTGCTCAATGATGTCGTCGTTTACAAACAGATCAAAGGTACGCCGAACGGCACGGAGCGAAGTAAAATAGAGAGACGTCCGCTCGGTCCGTTTGACGGAAATGTAAGCGGATACATCGGAATCAAGTAACCGTACTGGTTGTGAAACTCGAGTCTTTAAACCGGACTCGAGTTTTTTGTTAAAAAAACAGCCTTGCGAAGATCGCCGGGCTGTGTTCGTCCTTATGATGAACGGGGACGTTTCTGTCCCCCGCTTTTCATGATCTCCTCGATATCGGAAATCTCCTTCGGAGCACCGTCGGAGAGGATCCGATTTCGGCTTAATAGTAAATTTGTGAGGCTAATATCATGATAAGGTGGCTCTATTAAGAGCTAGTTGAGTAAATAATTATGA
>Ga0155703_140_pt1 | contig 23966 bp, 24 predicted proteins | sample RifCSPlowO2_01_FD_107360 | JGI IMG/M metagenome (GOLD analysis project Ga0155703, IMG submission 107360) | Candidatus Lloydbacteria bacterium RIFCSPLOWO2_01_FULL_50_20
TCCGTACTACAACACAAAACGGCTTCATTTGGGAATTTCCCTGCGCGCGCCACAAGAATTATTAACAAAAGTGATTCCAAGCTATTGATTAGAATACGCTTATGATGTTGTGCTATGATATGATTTATGACTTTCCGTTTTATCGACATCCATTCGCACCTGAACGACAAGCGATACACAGACGACCTGCCGGAAGTTTTGGCGCGCATGCGTGAAGCGAATGTCGCGAGTATCGTCGTCGGCACTGACCGGAGAATGTCGGAAAGAGCGATTGTGTTGGCTGAAGAACACGATGACCTCTGGGCGACGATCGGCCAGCACCCGACGGACAATCACGCCGAGGATTTTGATGACGCGCATTATATAAAGCTCGCGGCGCATCCGCGTGTAGTGGCGATAGGGGAGTGCGGTCTTGATTATCATTGGCCCGCAAAAGATAAATGGCCGACAGGAGAACAAGAGGAGAAAAAACGCCAGGAAGAAATATTCGAGCGGCAGATCGCTGTTGCGGAAAAGGCGAAGAAGCCGCTCATGATCCATGGCCGTCCGACACAAGGCACCATGGATGCGTACGACGATATTCTTCGGATACTCCAACGGCATCCGGATACTCGCGGCAACGTGCATTTTTTCGTCGGAGACAACGCGATCGCGAAACGGTTCCTTGATCTCGGATGGAGCGTGTCATTTACCGGAGTGCTTACGTTCACACGCGACTACGACGAAGTGGTGGGATATATTCCTCTTGGGCGCATTATGGCGGAGACTGATGCTCCCTATGTCGCCCCAGCTTCCCATCGCGGCAAGCGCAATGAACCGGTATTTGTTGTCGAAACAGTAGCTGCTATCGCAAAAATAAGAAATGAAGATGAACAATATGTACAGGCCACACTTCTTCAAAATGCCTCAGAATTTTTCAAATTGAGGCTTAACTGAACTCTGCTTTACAACTGAAAGCCCTTTTGCTAGTATGCCCCTATCCTAATTTATGGAAAAAGAGCTCGAAAAAATTGGTGCGGAGCCTCAGGTTTATGAAGCGGGGTTCCATATCGTCCCGACGGTTGCGGAGGGCGATCTCGGCGTTCAAGTCACTGCAGTACGCGACATCATTGAAAGCGCCCGGGGAAGGATGATCGCCGACGAATATCCGAAGCATATGGATCTCGCTTATCCGATGGTGAAGATCGCCGCGAACAAACGTGTCACCTTTCATTCGTCCTATTTTGGCTGGATGAAATTCGAAGCGGAACCAAAAGGCGCCCGCGCAATCGATATCGCACTGAAACAGAACGCATCGATCATTCGCTTTATTTTGATAAAAACCGTTCGCGAGAACACGATGGTTCCGAAGAAAGTACTTCAGCAGAAACGCACTGAGGGAAGTGAACATGTGAAGGAATCAGTTGCGGAAAAACCGGTGCTGACCGAGGAGGAACTCGATAAGACGATCGAAGATCTCGTGATCAGCTAATATATTTAAATTTGTATTTTCTACTTCCTACTTACTACTTACTGACTAATCATGTACATCAACAAGGCGCTTATCTACGGCAACATCACCAGGGACCCTGAAATGAAGGCGCTTCCGAGCGGTATTTCGGTCACTTCGTTTGGTGTTGCAACGAATCGCACATGGAAAGATAAGAACGGCGTAAAACAGGAATCGGTGAATTTTCATAACGTTGTCGCATTCGGGAAGCAGGCCGAGCTCATTCATCAGTATCTCAAAAAAGGCTCAGGAATATTCGTTGAAGGACGCATTCAGACGCGAAGCTGGGACGACAAAGAAGGAAAGAAGCAATATCGCACCGAGATCGTTGTTGAAAATTTCCAATTCGGACCGAAATCGGGCGGCGCGAGCAGCGAGTATTCCGGTGGCGCGAGTGCGGGAGCGAAAGGAAAGCCGGCAGCGACACAGCCAGCACAAGAACTCGACACTATTGAATATCCCGAGGAGGACATTAATCCGGATGATATCCCGTTTTGATCTTGTTCAAGTCATTCACTTGACAAGATCATTCCGCTTCAAGTTTTGCTAAAAATTGTCTTGCGGCGTGCGGGGCAAGTAGGCCAAAAGGGTACTATGGGATGATGCGCGACCTGTCCCGGAGCATCCTGCTTGGGGGATTGTTTCGGGAAGCACGCCGCTTCGGTTGACATTAAAAACAGTAAGTGTAAAATCAAATCTCGATTCCTCCGCAAAACTGGAGTGGGATAATAATTCAAATGACCATGAAAAAGGAACAAGGATACCTTTCAGCGAACAATATCAGGTATGTCGACTACAAAGATGTCGATCTGCTCCGAATGTTTTTGGCACCCAATGGACAAGTGATGGGAAAGAAACGCACGAATCTCTCCGCCAAAGAACAGCGCATGCTCGCCCTTGCGGTCAAGCGCGCAAGGTTTATGGGGCTCCTCCCGTACATCGCAGCGTAAATAAAATTGCACCAAAAGCGCTTAGCGGCGTTTTTTTGTTCCCTATGACTTTGCTTTTTATGCCGTTCGGCTATGCCTTTTCTACGCGCTCGGTATACTCTCCCGTTTCAGTATTCACGCGGATGATATCTCCCTGATTGATGAACATCGGCACGTTCACCGTTGTGCCCGTCTCGAGTGTCACTATTTTGAGCGCATTGCCGGAGGTGTTGCCTTTTACGGCAGGCGCCGCTTCGCTGACTTTGAGTTCCGCTTTGACCGGAGGACGAATGCTGATGATGTTTTCTTCAAACGTGATGCCGCTGATCACGGAGTTCGTTTTGACGAATCGCAGCGCCTCCCGGGCTATCTCTTCAGTGAGCGTAAAACGGTCACTGGGATCGTTGGGATCGCAAAACCAGTGTTCTCCCCGATTGGTATAGAGATATTTAATATCCCGAGTGCCCATGTCCGCCTCCTCTATTTTATCGTTCTGATGGAAAGTGACCTCGATCACCCTTCCGCTGATCAGATTCTTGAGCTTCGTTTGGTTGACCGGTTTGCGCATTTGTTTGCGGAACACCCAATGTGTCAGTACTTCATAGGGTTCTCCGTCCCGTAAAATAAACTTGTGCGGTGTGACTTCGCTATAATCGAGCATTGCCATAATCCGAATATGTTAAGCCATTGAGTAAAATTTGTCGAGCGACTTTATTTTCTTATGAGCGTAGCGAGTGAGAAAATAAGAAGTCCCGAGGCTTTGCGAGGGGCGAACGGGTAAGGCGAGACCCCCCTGTCGTCACCTTTTTGTCCCTGGTAGGTTATGATATGCATGTGTCAAACGAACAGAAGACAGTTGTGATCGGTGATGTGAGCTCCGCCCTGCTGTGCCCTGTAGCGAATGTTGTTCTGCTACTGGGGCCCCCGTCCGTCTCGATTTTATCGCTGCATCAATTTAATTTATCGAAAACCATATGAAAAATGAAAGCGTCGCAGTGGTCACAGGTGGTGCAGGGTTCATCGGCTCTCATCTGGTGGATGAGCTCTTCGGCCGCGAATATACTGTGCGCGTTATCGATAATCTTGTGGCGGGGAAAAAAGAAAACGTGAACCCTCGGGCGGAATTTCATGAGGTCGACATTCGCGACAGAGAGGCACTTCGGACGGTCATGGAGGGCGCTACCCACGTGTTTCACTTTGCAGCGCTCCCGCGTGTGCAATTTTCCATCGAGAACCCGTTCGAAACCAACGACGTGAACATCGGCGGAACGTTGAACGTGCTTCATGCGGCGAAAGAAGCCGGCGTGAAACGGGTTGTTTATTCCGCTTCAAGTTCAGCATACGGCGATCAGCCGACGCTGCCCCTCCACGAGGGGTTGCTCCCGCTCCCGCAATCACCTTACGGTATCCAGAAATATACCGGAGAGCATTATGCCCGTGTTTATACGGAAATACACGGTCTGCCGACGGTTTCACTCCGTTACTTCAATGTCTATGGGCCGCGCATGGATCTCGAAGGGGCATATGCGCTCGTCATGGGCATATTCATCAAAAAGAAACTTGAAGGAAAACCACTGACGATCACCGGAGATGGCGAACAAACCCGCGACTTCACGCATGTCCGTGATGTCGTTCGCGCAAATATTCTCGCTGCGGAGCATCTCGATGTCGGACATGGCGAAGTGTTGAACATCGGAGCGGGGCAGAACATTTCGATCAACAAGCTGGCAAAAATGATGGGAGGGGAGATCGAATATGTTGCTGCCCGAAAAGAATCGAAGCACACCCTCGCTGATAACAGCAAAGCGCGCTCGCTCATGGGGTGGAAGCCGACCGTGAGCATTGAAGATGGCGTCAGGGAATTGCTTGAAGAGTGGGGATTTAAAGGGTAGTTTCACAGAAGATAATGAAAACATCCGTAAGATTTCAATGAAGTGACGATCTTTTATTCTTGCACTTTCGCTCCTCATGATGCTACTGTACACCCATGTTGCTTGATGACCGTGAACAAACACCGGATGAGCTTCCGGACGAAGTGATACTTGAGCGCTCGATCAAACATCCGGGCCTTTTTGCTGTCCTCGTTGAGCGTTATCAGGAGGCTTTTTTGCGCAAAGCGGAAAGTATTATCCATAATCCTGAAGAAGCGGAGGATATCGTTCAGGAGGTATTCACGAAGATCTACTTCAATGCTCGCCGTTTTCAGCCCCAACCTGGGGCCTCGTTTAAGTCTTGGGGGTACAAGATCCTAGTGAATACCACCTTTTCGCACTATCAGCGGTTAAAGAAGAAGGGAGCGGTGCACATTGAGCTTGACCCCGAGTTCTACGAGACCCTCGCCGATCCGGTGAATCGTTCGGAAGAGGAAACGATGCGCGATTATGTCGCCTCATTTCTCTCTCGGATGCCCAGCCAGCTCGCGCGGCCGCTCAAACTCCATTTCATCGACGAGTACTCGCAAAAGGAGATCGCAGAAATGGAGGGGACGACGGTTTCCGCGGTAAAGACCAAGATCTATCGTGCGAAGCGGGAATTTGGGCGGTTATTAGACGAACAAAAGGAGACCACATAATTTTATGGAATTGCAGAATAATCATTCACGTCACAACGAACTCAAGAAGCGCATCATGCGCAGGGTTTATCTTTTGTGGTCTATTCGTCTTGCCCTGCATCCGACGACGCTCAAGCTGCTTATTGCGGCGCTATTGGTGTTCCGCTCAATGAAGTATGTGTCTTATACGAACGTGATCGCGAACATGCCATCCTTAGAGAATATTTCTGCGCAGATGCAATTTGCCAAGAGTGCGATGTATCATGCGCACCCGATGACGCTGGTGCTGCTTTCTTCCGTTGCCTGGTTGTCCGTTTGGATCATCGCCGATATGTTGTCCCGTAAGAAGGAAGCCTGGCTCTAGTATTCGTATTTTCTACTCCCTACTCCCTACTCCCTCTCCGCTACTCACTAACTCTTTGTCATATAAGCCAAGAAGGTCCCCCGTCGAAAGGGACTTTTTTGTTTTATGACACAGATTGTGTTGCGTCACTCTGCCGAACTCCCGGACTCCTTCTCGGTCGTCCCAAACGTCTCGTCCTCACGGAGTTTTTTCTCGATCGCCTTCAAAATTTCTTTTGCCACCGGTTTATTTTCTTTGAGAAACACACGCGCTGAATCATATCCGCGACCAAGTTTAATGGTTTCCGCGCCCTTCTCCGATGAGGTATAGGTATACGCACTTCCGGATTTCTGGAGGATCTGATATTTCTCCCCAAATGCGAGCATTTCACTTTCCCGTGAGATGCCTTCATTATAGACAAGATCGAATTCCGCTTGCTTGAAGGGGGGTGCGACCTTGTTCTTGACGACCTTCGCGCGTGTTCGGCTTCCGATCACGTCATCGCCCTTTTTGATCTGAGCAATCTTTCGAATGTCGATGCGTATCGAAGTATAGAATTTGAGCGCTTTCCCTCCGGGCGTGGTCTCCGGGTTGCCGAACATGACCCCTATTTGCATACGGATCTGATTGATGAAGATAACGATGGTCTTGGTTTTCGCGACGATAGCGGTCAGTTTGCGGAGCGCCTGCGACATGAGCCGGGCTTGTTTCCCGACATGTTGTGCGCCCATATCACCCTCGATCTCGTCTTTGGGGGTGAGGGCAGCGACAGAGTCGACAACGATGACATCGAGTGTTCCCGAACGCACGAGCGATTCAACGATTTCGAGCGCTTGTTCGCCGGTGTCCGGTTGTGACAGCAGCAGTTGATCGATCTTCACGCCGAGTTTTTTTGCATAATCCGGGTCGAGCCCATGTTCTGCATCAATGAACGCCGCAACACCTCCCTTTTTTTGCGCTTCCGCAACAACATGGAGCGCAAGCGTCGTTTTTCCTGACGATTCCGGACCGAAGATCTCGATGATACGGCCGCGGGGGAGTCCGCCGATCCCCAGCGCATGGTCGAGTCCGATGGATCCGGTAGAAACGGCCTCAACGCCGACTTTTGGTGCATCACCCAGTTTCATAATGGCGTTTTCGCCGAATTTGGTCTGAATGGACCGTATGGTCGCGTCAATTCCCGCCGTACCGGCACGTTCCGCCTCGCTCTTTCCCGCCTTTTTTTCTTTTTTTACAAATCCCGCCATACGAAATAGTGGATTAAAAATAGTAATGACTCAATGATCATTGAGCTTGATAGACCAGTTCGATCGTTTTCCTTACCACCCGCCCCTCATTATCTTTTGCAACGAGCTCAATTATATTATAGCCCTCCATAAGCACCAATTTTTCACTGAAATATCCTTCAAGATTGATAAAAATAGGCCTTCCGTCAAGAGTGATCTCTTTTGCGTGCGTCGTAACGCCTAGGACAGCAACGAGCGAGGTGGTCGAAGTCATGCCGTTACTCGGCGCGTCAATGACGATTCCCGGTCCCTCGATAATTGCGCGAGATTGATAATAAGCATACAGGGCGATCAGCACGATAAAAATGGCAACGAGGAAAGCGGCGAAGTATTGCCTTAAGAGGGAATGCATCCTCTATATATACAGGAGCTGCATGAAAGAAAAAAGCGCGAAAGTACATAAGTCCGACCTATGTATTTACATAGGTCGGACTTATGTACTTTTTTCAGCTTTGATCCTCTTCTTCACGCCCGAATCCTTCGGTATCGTTTGCGCGGATGAGCACATCGCGGGGCTTGGCGCCGCTTCCCGGTCCGACCACACCACGCTCTTCCAAAATATCCATCATCCGCGCCGCCCGTGCGTATCCCAGGCCAAGTCGCCGCTGAAGGAACGAAGTCGATGCCTTGCCGCTGGAGATCACGAGCTCCTTGGCTTCTTCGTATTTTTCATCGTCGGCGTCGTCATCGCTTTGAGTCAGGGCTTCTTCTGGGATGGCATCGAAATACGCGTTCCTGTTCTCGGTATTTGAGATGTTGAGCTCGTCGCCCAACGTGCCGTCATAGTGGTCTTTCAGGAATTTCACTACGCTTTTGACCTCAGACTCGGAAATGAATGCCGACTGAAGCCGTATCGGTTTCGGCATTTCCGCGGAAAGGAAGAGCATGTCGCCGGCTCCGAGCAGATTTTCCGCTCCCGCCATGTCGAGAATGGTCCGCGAATCGATCTGAGAAGCGACTTGGAGTGCGATGCGCGCGGGAATATTTGCCTTGATAAGTCCGGTAATGATATTCACCGACGGGCGTTGGGTGGAAAGCACAAGATGAATGCCGACAGCGCGGCTCATCTGAGCCAAGCGGACGATCGCCGACTCAAGCTCACGAGGATAGGCGACCATGATATCGGCGAGCTCATCGATGATGACAATGATATAGGGCATAAGCTCGGGAAGCTCCGGTTCTTCGTCTCCTGAAAATTTCCCCTCGGCTTTCTGCCGTTCATAGCGCTCAAGCGCCGGACGCATGATGCTCTTGTGATAGGAATCGATATCTCTGCATTTCATTTCCTGGAGCACATCGTATCGGCGGTCCATTTCCTTTGTCGCCCATTTGAGCGTAAGAATGGCTTTTTTCGCTTCGGTAATGACCGGGGTCAAGAGATGGGGGATGCCGTTATATGAGGTGAGCTCGACACGCTTGGGATCGATCATAATGAAGCGCAGCTGTTCGGGCGAATTGCGGTAGAGAAGGCTCGTGATCATCGTATGCATGCTCACGGATTTTCCCGATCCCGTTGCGCCCGCGACCATGACATGCGGCATTTTGGCGATATTCATAAATTGGACGATGCCGGAGATTCCTTTCCCAAGCGGAACAAGAAGGGGATTGGGGTTTCCCGACCAAGCTGCTTCACCCAGGAGCGTACCTAATCCGACGGTTGATTTGACCGAATTGGGCATTTCGATACCGACAAGCGACTTTCCCGGGATGGGCGCTTCGATGCGTATGGGTGCTGCGGCAAGCGCGAGCTCGAGATCATGTTGCAGTGCCGTGATCTTTATAAGCCGTACGCCCTCAGCGGGCTTGAGCGCGTAGCGGGTGATCGACGGACCGACAGATACTTCGTCCATCTCCACATGAATACCGAAGTTTTGGAATGTGCGCTTGATGATGTTCGCATTGGCCTTAATGTCGCCGTATCCCGGTTTTCCTTTATCTCCAGAAAGTAGTGAAAGCGGCGGAGGTATATACGCTGAATGCAGTAGGGAATTGAAACGAAATGGCGAAGTGCCCGTTTTCTCTTTTTTCTCCCGACTGAGCGGCTGGAGAATGGTCGGCTCTATGTCCTCTTCCTCAGTTTCTTCTGCATCGGGATATTCCGCAGTGTCTTCGGCTGGTTCCTCCTCTTCGTCATCATCATATGTTTCTTCATCCTCTTCCTCTGCATAATCATTATAAGGAGAGGCAATATCCTCACTTGGCTCTTTCTTTTTCCAGAATTTGAAGAACGAGAACATAAAACCGAGGTGAAGCGGCGTATCGAAGAGAATAAGGATGGAAACAAGAAAGAGCGCGGTAAAGAAAATACCCGTAACCAGGGGCGCAAAAAGCGATACGATCGCCGACATAGCGTAATAGCCAACGAAGCCGCCAAGGCCGTCGATTCCTCTCGTGTGATCAAAAAGCGCAAGTAATCCGAGCGCGGAGAGAATGAAAAAAGGACCGGCGACAAGTGCCGGTAAAGTAATGTTGTGTCCGCCCGCGCGAAGAAAGTTGATACCGAGAATGACAAAAAGAAGCGGAAGAAGATAATAGCCGATACCGAAGAAGAAATGCGCGACCGCATAGATCTTTCCCCCAAGAAGGCCACTTTCTCCCTGTGATGCCAAAACAAGGATGACAGCGATCAGGATAAAGAAGATGCCGATGATCGAGCCGCGAGTTTCTTTACGCAGTCCCGACCAGAATCCACTTTGAGCCCGCGTTCCGTCTCCGCCGCGTTCCCGCCGTCCATTTTCTCGGGTATTTCCGATTCCGTGCCGCCTTTTATGTTTTTTACCCATAGTAGTTTGTCTTCAACTTCCCTATATTATCACGGAGAAGCTATCCCCAGTCTCTTGTGTGTACGGCTTTATAATGTCGAACGCACTTTCTTGATTGAAAAACTCAAAATTAGGCGTATTATGGACATCAAAAATATCAAGCAAATGAGCCAATAAGACAGCGAGAAATGTGAGGCATTGACTAAGCTGATGAGAAGCGATAGGTTAAGTGGAACACATCAAGGACAAACGAAAAACGATATGGAACAACAAAAGGACAATGAAAAAAGACAGAACAATGGTATTGGACAACCAGCCATGAGACAACCGGCACCGTCGGTGAATAACGGACGTCCTTTTGACAATGAGCATAAAAGTCAAAGAGATCAGAGTGGGATGAATCACGGATACGGCTATGTCATGCGAAAGGCGGAAAAGCTTACTACCGCTCTTTATCTCGTCACGGACATCATGTCTGAAAAAGAACCGATGAAGTGGAAAGCTCGCGAGAGCGCAGTCGATCTTCTCTCTGACATAACGATTGCATCTTCATTGTCCGTGAGCGAAAAAATGACCATGCTTCGGAATGTCATGAAGAAAACGGAAAAACTCATCGCTTTTCTTGATGTCGCTCAGTCTGCACATTTGATCAGTGAAATGAATTCATCGGTGCTGAAGAGAGAGTATCTCGCCCTCAAAGATAGCATTGAAAGGGAATGGGGTCAGGTCTACGAAAAAAGCAGATCGCTATTTTCGGATACATTTTTTGATGTTCCGAATGATTCAGTCCGCAATCTTCCAAAAGGCGACAGTACCCCATCGCTATCATCGCATGTTGTTGACACCGCCGGAGAACGATTAGTAAAGGACAATGGAACGGAAGAAAAACAAAAGCACGCAGGAGGTGATCAGCCGAGATCATTTCAGCCGTCGACCGAATATCAGCAACATCAATCTTTACCCACAGGGCGAAGAGAAGCGGAAATCAGTTTGTCACTCTCGAAATCGGACGCACCGATCTCTGCAATAGTGCCCGCAAAACCGGAACATGTCGGACCAACCCTACCGAATAATGGAGCGCATAGTGCGGCAGGGAGGCCCGTTGCCCAGGCGGCGACAGAAAACAAGCCCCCGTTTATGCGGGAACGTCGCGATCAATTCGGCCAGACAGTTGCTCCCTCAGTGAATGTATCGAATGGACATCTTGGAACACCCCATAACGGACAGGTTCAAGGACAACAGCATCAGCAAAATCCGGGAATCGCAATTCCTCCGCGTGCCGCGGTTTATCCTTCCACGCATAGCATGGCCAAAAACATTGTTACTCCTCAAATCGCGGGGACGAGTGAGTCTTTTTCAGGAAAGCGGAATGATTCAGACCGCGATGATCGGAGAAAGATCATTCTTGCGTTGATCAAACAAAAGCCGTCACTCACGGTCAAAGATATTGCAAAGAGTATTCCGAGCGTAAGCGAGAAGACGATCCAGCGGGAACTCCTCTCCATGGTATCCGAAGGAACACTACAGAAGCGTGGTGAAAGACGTTGGTCAACATACTCGCTTCGTACTAGCTAACCACGTCTCGCCCCGTAGTGAGCTTCTTCGCCGTGTACCGAGCTTTGCTCTGGTACTGCGGTGCTCTACTACTGGGGTATCCGAAGGAATACTACAGAAGCGCGGTGAAAGACGTTGGTTTACGTATTCTCTGAGACAGCAAAGTTGGAGTTCCAAAAATACCGAAGTGCGACCTTAAGCATTGAGAAAGGTCGGACCTCGGTGTTTTGTGTCTTTGAACATCATCAAGGTTTCACTGATGTCTTTTATTCAAAAACAACAGCATAACGGCTTTGTTTTCGGACATATCCACTTATTTTCTTAATGCTTATTTTGTCTGAATTTAATTGACTCTTTACCCTTATTCCTGTAGTATTTTCAAGTCATCCTGGAAATGGGTGGAACGCCTTATCTTGCATAATCGCTAAAATATGGCGTATTACTTATCTTTATAGTACGTTATCCACACTTGCCTCTTGGTGAATTGGCGGGAAGAACCGAGAAATACTATAATGATATTGCGCTTTCGTGAGCAGAGCATTTCTGTTTTTGTATGTTTGTACGGGAATGCAGTGCGATCCATCGGGAGAAAATGATGGATGGAGGAAGGCCCAAATTTTGGATTGTTCATTGAAAACTGAATAGCAAAATGTGTTGTTCCCGCGATAGTCTTTCTGGGAAGGACGGATGTTCGCTATTCGTTTCTCAATGCTATCGTGTGTCGTGACTCGTGTCGCGACATGGCGGTGGAAGATACGATTTGGCTTGCTCGTCATTTGAACCGTGCTCGCTCGAAAGAGGATGTACGAACAAAATGATGAAGATGCCTCTGTGCACCTCGCAATGTTTTTGCGAAACATAAAGTGTGCACGAAAAAACTTACCGTGAATTATCAGTTTAGAAATTTATTAGTTATTAGTTTATTAACAAAGCAGACTTATATGATGAATTTTAAGAAATCTAAAACGGCAAAAGTCGTCTCTGGATTTGTGGGTCTCGCAACGGCAGCTTTGATGATGGGCCCGGCGGTCGCATCGGCTGCTACCGTCGAAGAGTTGACTGCGCAGATCAATGCGCTGCTCGCCCAGGTGCAAGCCCTCCAGGCTGCACAAGGCAGTGGCACGACAGTGACGACGGGATATGTGTTCACCGCTCCTGACCTTACGGTCGGCTCGAAAGGCGCCGCGGTTACTGCACTTCAGGAGGTCCTCGTATCGAAGGATCACCTCGTAATGCCGGTTGGCGTTGCGTACGGATACTTCGGTAGCCTCACGAAGGCTGCAGTTGCAGCGTGGCAGGCGGCAAACGGTGTCACCCCGGTAGCAGGTTACTTTGGTCCGAAATCTCGCGCGGTGATGAATGCTTCAGGTGGAACAACCGGCGGCACGACAGGTGGAACGACCACCGGAGGTGTCTCGACGGTTCCGGGTTGTACGGGAACCTCAGGCTTCAGTCCGACGACAGGTCAGGCTTGCTCGGGCGCAACGACTCCGGTCGTTAGCGGCGGAGTCTCGGTCGCGCTTGATCCTGCGGTTTCAACTTCTGCGCTCATTTCGGGCCAGGGTGTTGCAACGATTGCAGGTTTCAAGATCTCGAACGGCACAGCAAACCCGGTCAAGGTAACGATGGTCAAGTTCAAGAGGACAGGCATTTCGTCTGACACCACTTTGAGCAATGTCTACCTCTACCAGGGCACGGCACGCCTCACTGATTCGGCTTCGATCGCGACGGGTGTTGTGAACTTCTCCGATACGGGAGGCATCGTGACGGTCCCGGCGAACAGTTCTGTAACATTACTTGCTCGCGCAGATATTGCCGCAAGCATGAATGGTCAGACGGTTGGACTTATGCTGACCGATCTTACGACTGACGGAGGAACGGTTGCCGGTCTTCCCGCTTCCGGCCCCGAGTTAAGCATCGCTGCTTCTCCGGCGGGAATTACCACCGCAGACTTCAGCAGCACCGGTTTTTCTCCGGCGACAGGTACGGTTGATCCTCAGGACGACTATATCGTGTGGCAGAACAACCTGAGCGTCGGTTCGCGTGATGCAAAACTCACGACGTTCCGTGTTCAGCAGATCGGCTCGGTTCTTCCTGATGACATTCAGAACTTCCAATTGATGATCGATGGCGTCCAGGTTGGCGCTACGGTCGCGAAGGTGGATGCAAATCGCTACGTCACCTTTACTGCTGATCCTGCTTTCGTCGTAAAGACGGGCAGCCACGTAGTGAAAGTTATGGCGGATATCGTTGGCGGCTCGAACCGCAACTTCCAGTTCTCACTCCGCCGCGTGGTGGATCTTGAGCTCTTGGATAGCCAGCTCGGTATTGTGGTGACCCCGACGAAGGGAGCATCCGCATTCACCGCGGTTGAAAGCGGCAATGCGACACCGACGATCTCGATCAACACCGGTACACTCTCGATCACGAAGGCGACGGATTCTCCGTCAGGCAACGTGGTCAACAACGCTTCCGGCATCACGCTCGCGAAGTTCAAGGTAAGGGCGAATGGCGAGAAGTTGAAGGTCGAGAACCTTCGTATTTCGCACACGGCGCTCGATGGCGCTGGTGCTGCAGACACACGCTTCTGGGAGATCCGCAACGGCGCACTCTTCTTGGATGGCGCGCAGATCGGTTCGACGGCGGACCTCTGTGAGGATACGATCAACACGAATTGTACGGTTGCGTACACGCAGTACAATCTCGGTTCTTCAATGGTGCTTGAACCGGGTAAAGACTATACCCTCGAAGTACGCGGTGATGTCTACAACAACGGCACAGACGCAAACCTGGAGGCAGGTACGACAACGGTGGTGAACATTGCCCTCGGTTCGTCGAACGTCTACCGCATGAGCTCGCTCTCGTACTTTGCCAACTCAGCAGCTTCGGGCAATACGCTTACCGTTGCTGATGGTGCATTGACATTGGCCAAATATACGGCATACGCTAATCAGACGATCATTGCGCCGAAAACGGCCTACAAGTTCGGCGAGTGGCGTTTGACGGCAGGTTCATCGGAGTCGGTCAATCTTGATACGCTCACGTTGACGCTTGCCGGTGACCTTGGCGCGACATCGACCGATATCACGAATCTCTACATCGTGTACAACGGCAAGACTTCGACGGTGAAGGCTGCCGGTGCATCATCGCAGACGTGGAGCATCAATGAGACGATTGCGGCAAACGGACAAATGAGCGTTGCGTTTTACGCAGATCTCTCGTCGGGTGTTGCTTCTCCTGAATTCACCGCAGGAACGCTCACGGTCTCTGGTACTTCAGCGACCGCAGGCAGTGCAGTTACTTCCTCGGCGGTTGCAGGACAGACCATCTCGGTTAGCACAGGAACGTTGACGCCGTCACTTGACGCGTCAGCACCGGTCCTCGGCAACGTCGTCGGTCTTACCATGCCGAAGATCGCATCCATCAAGTACGTTGCCTCGAACGACTCCTTCACGGTCACCGACATCGGTTTGACGGTAGGAGCGAATGGCGCGACGGCGATCTCCGAGCTCGTCTTCAAAGACGGCGGAACGGAATTGAAGCGCGTTGCCATGAACGACACGGCCGCGACGGCAACCGGTCTGACGGTAGCAGTTCCTTACAACCAATCGAAAGTTGTTGATGTCTACGCGAGCTTAGGCGGTATCGGTACCGGCTTCGCGACGACATCGGCAAATGTTGCGGTCACGCACTCGAGTACGAAGTTCTTGAACTCGAACGGCGTATCGTCTTACGACAACACCTCGTTCTCAGGAACGGCGCAGTACGCCTTCAAGACGAAACCGACGGTTACCAACGTGGGCCTTCCGACGACAGTGCTCGCGGCAGGTACGCAGGCGATTGCGAAGTTCTCGATCACTGCTGACGCAGGCGGTACAGTTGCATGGGATCGCGTTGTCTTCACTATTGCGACGACGACGGCAAGCCTCACATCGACATCGACGACTATCAAGCTCTACGATAACGATGATCAGGCGACCTCGCTCTCGACCTGTGTGTTGACGGCAGTCGGTACCTCGATCACCTGTTCGGATGTGAACAAGGAGGTCTCCGGTACGAAGACCTACGTGTTGAAAGCGGAAGTCGGCGGAACGATCACTGCGGGTGCAGCGGTTTCCACCTACATCGCTCAACCGTCCTCTCTTGCCGATCCGGACAGACAGTTAGTGGTTGAAGCGACAACGGCGTCCTTCATTTGGTCAGATGAATCGGTTTCAGGACACTCAGCGACAACTGCTGACTGGATGAACGATTACCTGATCAAGAATCTCCCGACAGATTCGCAGACGCTGTCGAAATAAGTAGTGGAATAGTGCTTATATCCCGCGAAGGTCGAATATCGTAGGGTAGACAAAGACCCCCTCTCTTTTGAGAGGGGGTTCTTTGTTTTCCCCCAACACCCTAGAATACACAGGTCGGACTTATGTACCACCGGATTTACGTACCACAGGCTATACAGAGACTGCATAGGTCGGATTTAAGAATACATAGGTCGGACTTATGTATTCTATCGAATTTCGGGATTTTCTTGATGAATGGTCTCGCATTCGTGAAGAGGAGTTGATCTAAACTTATATAGGAAGGCGCAGGAAAGTACAGGAAAGCGATACATAAGTCCGACCTATGTATCTTATGTAAATAATTTTTTTATACCTCAAGTCAACTTTTTGGTTACTAGCGAACTCCAGCTTTTTGATTACTAGCAAACCCCAAATGACCCGAACGAACATCAAAAGACCATAGAAAATTGCCGTGTGCGAGTTTACATAGGTCGGACTTATGTATTAGGCTATGCACAACATGGAACGTTATATAAATTTTGCACCGGGTGAGTATTACCATATCTATAATCGTGGGGTGGAAAAACGCGATATTTTCAAAGATAAAGACCATTACGAACGGTTTATGAAGCTGCTCTACGTTGCGAACGGCGATAGGCCTTATATATTCCGGGAGATCGAACAATTACCGCTTGCCAGTGTCGAGCGAGGCAAGCCCCTGGTCGCTATTGGCGCCTATGCGCTCATGCCCAACCATTTTCATATACTTATAAAGGAGATCACCGAAGGGGGTATTAGTGAATTCATGGCAAAGCTTTGTACGGGTTATGCGCTCTATTTTAATAAGAAAGAACAGCGTGTTGGACCGCTATTTCAGAGCAAATTCAAGGCACGGCATGCCCGTCGGGATGAGTATCTCAAGTACCTTTTTGCCTATTTTCACCTGAATCCGCTCAAACTTATCGATCCGAAATGGAAGGAAGAGGGTATTGCTGATCACGCAAAAGCGAAACAACACCTTGATTCCTATAGATATTCAAGCTACCCGGAGTTCGTTGGAAAGAGACGAGACGAAGCGGCGATCCTCAACAGGAGCGAGTTTCCGGGTTATTTCCGAAGCACCATCGAATTTCGGGATTTTCTTGATGAATGGTCTCGCATTCGTGAAGAGGAGTTGATCTAAACTTATATAGGAAGGCGCAGGAAAGTACAGGAAAGCGATACATAAGTCCGACCTATGTATTCTTTCCGGATACATAGGTCGGACTTATGTATCGCAACGTGTTTATTCATATTGCGCAATAAACAGCAAGATTGTCGATATTCGTTCATTTTAAGCAAGCAGGTACTGTAAAGAAAGAGAAAGCTCATTGAATGAGTTGGGGGTGGCATCATGTGCAAGACGACAATATATTTAGTCTGGGTTCTATCGTTCTTGCTGGCAATGTTTTCTGCGCTTTCAAATGCAAGTAGTACATCGCTAAAACAAAAAAAGCCTGATCAGGAGCTGGGCAGGGGACTTTTAACGACCCCGCTCAGTATCAGCGAGCAAAAGATTTCCTTTCCTCGCGATGGCTGTGAGGCGCGCGATGATTGCGATCTGAAAGAGATTGTTTTTTACAGAGAGGACAATGAATTTCCGATCGATCCGTCCATTCAAGAAGATTCCTTGGCTAGAGGGACATGGTTCATGGCCGGCATCGAAACAACGACGGTCGCCGCTTTGAAAAAATATGCTTTTGTACAGTTCATCCGCGGGTGCATGTGGAATTCAATGAAAAAACCTGACGGTCCGGTCTCCACATGGTTTGCCATCAGCAGGAAACATCTTGGCGAGCGTACACATTTTGTTCATCGAGATTGGGTGGTCGATAGTGAAGATCTAGAGCCGGTAAGTACCGCGGATGGTGAAAACGGCGACCGGCATTATTTTCTTCAATGGACGGATCCGCGTCTTCAGTGGATTCCCATGCAACAACAGAAATTATTCGGTGAGGAAACCCCAACGATTCCATTTGGGTTTGTTGTGGATGCTTTGGAGCCGTTAGCCATGTTTTGGCCAAATGATTCTTTGAACGGAAAACCCGACATGTTTTCCGGTAAAGCGATCAATCGCTCACTCGAGTTCCAAAAATGCCTATATCGCACAAATGATGTTCCCAAGATCACCGATGGATCGACGCGCGGATTCGGCGAACCCATCGCCTGCGGGAGTTGGAGAAGTTCTCACGTGTATGACTATGATCGCGGCATGTTCACTTCTCCTCCCGGGATCGCCGAAGAATGTAAGCGGCCGTTCAGCGATGAAGAAAAGAGTAATGAAGAATTTTTTCGCTCGGAATGATCAAGACCCCGATACTCGAGTTCATCCCCCGCCTTTCGTGCGGGTGTTTTTTCGTCTCAAAAGCCTATGATACAATGAAACAAGGCATGGATATCTTTACGAAAAATTTTTTCCGCCTCGCTCTCGGCTTTATTTGTATCATTGCGATCTCGGTGATGTTGATCATCGTCGGTAGTGCAGTATACCAGCTGAATTTGCCGAGCGAGGAATGTTTGAATTGCGCGGGCAATTAAGCGTTCATTAGGCCGTCTCTTGTCGAAGGTGGCCATGCCGTGCGAATATTTATTCATGTCCTTTGAAAGAAAAAACGATAACGAAAGATTGTCTAGCGAGCTTTTGGCGTTACAAAAAGGAGAAAATAACGGACGTGGAATTCCTTGCGTCGAGGACATTGCGCAGTACTGGAAGATGGGAGAAATCGAATCGGCCCGACAGATAGCATGGACCGATAACGACAAGATCAGAAACTATCCTGATCTTCAACAATGGCTTGAAGATAATCTTTTTGGCCTGGATATTGATTCCCCGCTGAAGTTGCACGGGCGCATCGAAAACTGGGGAAAACCGGAGAATGCTTGACCTTTTTCTCTGTTCGGATATACTCGGGAGAACGCTCTAGACAGCAGGAGGTCGGGAGAAATCCGACGTAATACCTGCCGAAGCCGATATACATGCCCGTGCTCGGGACCTGGTGTCGACGATTTCTTAGCGAAAGGTCGATTTTTTATTTACGCAAAATGGTCAATATTGAAGAGCTCGGTATTGGTATTTTCTACCTACTACCTACTACTCACTACTGACTAATTCAAATGGCAATTACAAAAGCAAAAAAAGGTGAGATCCTCGCGAAGCTCGATGAAGGGTTGAAAAAGGCCGAGACGATAGTATTCGTCAATTTTCATGGGCTGCAAGTGGGAGAAGCGACCGCATTCCGCAAGAAACTGCGTGAGAGCGGAGTTTCTTATTACGTAGCGAAAAAAACACTTGTGAAACGCGCGCTGGAATCCTTGGGCATAAAAGGCACGCAGCCTTCATTCGAAGGAGAGCTCGGACTGGCTTGGTCGGGCGATCCCATCGCTTCGGCAAAGGGCGTTTACGAATTCGCCAAACTCTACAAGGAAAAGATCGCGCTTTTGGGCGGCGTGTATCAGGGTCTCTATATGTCGAAAGAGGAGATCAACGACTTAGCGGCAATTCCTTCACGCGAGATACTCCTCGGCCAGTTTGTCGGCATGTTGAACGAATCGATCGCGAAGGTGGTGCGCGTTGTGGACATGAAAGCAAAGCAAATGGCATAGGCAGTTGCCAGTTTCCAGTTGATAGTTTCCAGCGAAAATGAATCTGCACTTTCTGGCAACTAATTTCTAGCAACTGGAAACTTGTACAGGGTAGACACCAAAGTTATTAAATACACTAAATACTAAATTATGGAGACAGAACAGAAGACAGTAGAGGTTCCCGCAAAATTCAAAGACATTGTTGCAGGCGTTGAGAAATTAACCTTGCTCGAACTTCATGAGCTTGTAAAGCTGCTTGAGAGCAAATGGGGCGTATCAGCAACCGCAGCGGTCGCAGTCGCAGCGGGTCCCGCAGTCGCGGCTGAAGAGGAAAAGGATTCTTTTGACGTCGAGCTTGCGGCTGGCGGCGCCACGCCCATTCAGATCATCAAGATCGTAAAAGAAGTGCTCGGTCTCGGTCTTAAAGAGGCGAAAGATCTCGTTGACGGAGCGCCGTCAGCGCTGAAGACGGGAATGAAGAAGGCGGACGCTGAGGCACTCAAGAAGCGCATTGAAGAGGCTGGCGGCAAAGTCAATCTGAAATAATCCTTAACTTTGCCGAGCCCCGTACCAATTTTGCCAAAGTATCTTAGCGGAAGATAAATGTTCGACATAGAAATCTGTGTATCGCGGAGTGCGGGCGCGGATAGCGCATCCCTCTAATGTGCGAAGCACTCCGCCGCGATAGGATATTGCAAAATTGGTGCCGTGAGCGGGCGGGAAGGTCAATTTGAAGCAACACGAGGTATGTTCGGAAAAAACACCGCATAAATGATGCGGTGTTTTTAAATGCCAGGAAACTCCGCACGAGTAGGGCGTCGGGAGATGAACATAGCCTGTTGCGGGTGCGAGGATGAATGGAATCCTATAAAAAAATATTTTGTGCCCTGCACAATCAACTTCGCTTGAAAGGGCGGTTTTCTTTTGACAAACTAATTGATTGGCATAAAGTGGAAGCAGAGAGCAAAAAGGGAATATGTTCATGCACATTATCGAATTAAAAAGTAGGAGACAGCTTTGTTGTCATGATGAGCCGATGAGTGAACGCTGTACCGACCGGTTGCACAACAACCAATGCCCGGGAGCAAAAAAGGGTGTTTGCAGTTCCTCGAAACTCGATAGAGCGAAACACAACGACCAGCTTCCGAAATTTTTTGCGGCCCAGCACTAACTTCCGTTGAGTTTCGGAGACAGCAAAGGAAAATGTATGGCACTACCCCAAATATGCGACACTGAGGAAAAAATTCGGCGGCTTTTGACCGAAGATGTCGATGAGCTTATGAGAAAAAGACAGCAAGTAAAGATCATTTGCCACGGCCGATTCGGCCCCGTTATCGGAATTATCAACAGCTATATACCAAAAAATTCCGTGTGGCATTACACGGAGAACAGAGACCAACTATTGGTCGAAATCAGCAACAATAGGGGTTTCACAGTACTTCCCGTTTCCGCGATCGCACAGATCGAAGTCCTTCCCAGAGAAGTACGATTGATCTGAAGCCTCATCGTTAAGCGCTGACTTTTCTTTGTTGAATAATGTAAGAACCTATCCATACTGCATCACGGTGCAGTTTTTTTATGGTGATGAACAAATCATCTGCAATGCATGGTCAGGAAAAAATTACCGACAAATGTGTGTTTCATCAGCCGGGAGCAGTAGCTTTTTCACAGAAGAAACCAAACAAAGTGTTCCGTCAAGGTCTATCGAGCTCGCCACGGGTTGAATTTTGACATGTACGTGTTGTGAACAAATGCGGAGTGGCGGGTAGGGGAGAAGACGTAGTAAAATGAAATATATGGATATTTTAGCGAAGCTCTTCGGTTCTTCGGCGCGTGTGAAACTGATGCGGTTATTTCTGATGAACCCTGAGGATGTTTTCGACTATGCCGAAATGGCGAAACGGAGCAAGGTTTTGGGTTCGGGACTCCGCAAGGAGGTTGGATTGCTTGCCGGTGTAGGCCTGATCAAGCTGCGGGTCATGGTCAAAATGCGACCGAAACCCTCTGGAAAAGACGGCGAGCTGGAGAAACGGAAGATAAACGGTTACGGTGTGGACGTGCATTTTCCCTACCTCACGGCACTTCGGGCGCTGGTGACCGAGATAGCGCTCGGGAAAGAAGATGTCGCGGCACGTTTTCGCAATTGCGGGCAGCTCAAACTGATTATCGTTGCAGGGATCTTTATCGATGAGGCGAATTCGCGCGTCGACATCCTGCTTGTGGGCGACAAGCTGAAAAAGCCGGTGATCGAAGGCGCGCTTCGGCGACTCGAAGCTGAACTCGGTAAAGAGCTCACTTATGGCGTCATAGACACCCCAGATTTCGAATATCGTTTTGGAATTTATGATAAGTTTATCCGCGACATCCTCGACTACCCGCACCTCGTGGTGCTCAATAAGTTAAATTTGTTTTAGGTACATTCAACTTTATACTCACAGTCATTGCACTGTTCACATTAATTTGTGTGTGCAGGCGATACATTAATGAAAGATATTACTGGGCAGGTCTCTCCGGCGTTACATTTTTTTATATTGCTTTTTATCAACTCACATACAACCTTGATATATTTTTTATAGTTTTTTTTGCGTATTCCCTGTTTGTTCTAATCGGACTCTCACTCGTACTTTACTTTTTCTCCAAAAACACATCAGCGGGAATAGAAAAAATAGGCCGCTTGTTTTTTTGGGAGCATCATGTTGTTTGTGGGAATGTATTATGCCTATCTCGTAATTGAAGTTTATGCCTACAACACTTTGTATTGAAGATTTGCGCTCCAATTTTAGGGCGTTTGGGAGAATTTGAACATTACGAGGGACAGGGTTAAACGAATCGACGAGGTGGTTGCACGAACCGAAAAAGAGGTTATCCACTTGCGGCTCCGTGTTGGGAATGTCGAGGCGAACAATCAAGAAATAAAAGAAGAACTTGCGCTCATTCGCCACAGCCTCATTACTCGCGAGGAGTTGAAATACCTTGAATCTCGTGTTGGACGTCTTGAGAAACAAGTAAGGCAAGCATGATTCGCCTTCTCCATCCGTTTCTGCTGAATTGGCACGAAGGTTGATACTAGAAATAAAATTGGCAATATTGTCAATATAAAAATGGTAAAATACCTTGTTGATGAGCTGTATTTTGCTTTAAGCGCTTGTTTTCTGATTTTTAAGAGTTACCCACAGTATTTTAGAGGTTTTTCCACAACTTTATCCCCATATTGGTATAATAGGGGCGGTAGTTTTATCAAGTTATTTATTCATTATTTAGCTTTCTATGTTGCAGTTGCTACAAAATGAGTTTGCGCAGTCGATAATCAGTGTCACAGGGGGGATCAGTAACGTCCTTCCGAACTTTATCGCTGCTTTGCTCTTGGTCGTTTTAGGCTGGATCTTTGGTGTCGCGGTCGGTCGTGTGATCACTCAGATAGTTGACGCTCTTCGGATCGATACGTGGCTGGCAAAAGCCGGTGTTGATAAGGTGGTTGAGCGATCCGGATACCGGCTCAATGCCGGTGCCTTTCTGGGGTGGCTTGCCAAGCTCTTCTTTATCATTGTTTTCCTCATCGTTGCCCTGAATCTGCTCGGACTCTTCGCGGTAAACATCTTTTTGCTTAATGTTCTTGCGTACATTCCGAATGTTATCGTTGCGGTGTTGGTGCTCTTTATCGCATCGGTGGCAGCGGACATCGTTGGCGGTGTGGTTGCTGGCGCATCCCTTGCCACCGGCTCTCGTGTCGCGCATTTCCTCGGAAGCGTTACCCGCTGGGCGATCTGGATCTTCGCGCTTATGGTCGCTTTTTCTCAGCTGGGAATCGCTGCGCAGTTCATGAACATTCTCTTTACGGGGATCGTCGCCATGCTTGCTTTAGCCGGCGGACTCGCGTTTGGTCTTGGCGGCAGGGATGCTGCGGCTGATTTTATCAAGGAAGTCCGCTCGGAACTCAAAGAGGGAAAGAAATAAGCCCCTTTATGCTCAAATGAAAACAGCGCACAAACTGGTGTGCTGTTTTTGTTGGCTGAGAACCGGGCGTCACCCCTTTTTCAGGAAGAAACCCATCCGTTGGAACTCGATGATCGTGGCGAAGATCGTCGCGAGACCATCGGGAATTGCCAGGATGTACTGCCCAGTATGGATAAAGTATCCACACCGCATGACCGCCCCTATAAGGAGGGGAAGATTCAAGAAGATCGGAAGTAGACAACGTCGCGCTTCCCGGTTCTTCTTGATCGAGACCGGAAGACCGACGAGTATTCCGGTCAAGAATGCCGCGGCGATTAGGCCTTGCCACAATTCGAGGTACATTTTCCATCTCCTATAACTGCGTGTGATTGCAAAAGAACTGCTCAGCCATATGTGTGTGCACATTACCCAGGTACACATTGACTTTTGTAAAGGTATATGCTAAATTGTACTTATCTCGGCGATGGCCGGCCAAACTTGCCTCATAAAAGGGTTTTGCACAGTTATTCCACGAAACGTTAAAAAAAGCTCCTTCTTGACAATAGTATGGCCCTGACTATACTGGGAACATCAGTTATGAGTAACCTTTTTACACGAACCACATAAAGCGTATACAACGCCGCGTTTGGCTTGTATCCGCCAAGGCGGATTTTTTGTTGAAAGGGAAGACGATTGGAGGGATAGTCATTTGAAATACGTAAGCCACTCTGGACTCCAAAGGAGAGTATCTTTTGGTGGTAAAGATTAAGAATCTTTGCCCACGACGTCGCTCGGTCGAAACACAAATGGGGACATTTGTTTTTCTTCCTCGCTTGTCGTAGTAACAACCAGAAGTGGATCAACGTTTGTTTCTGTCTTTTCAGGAGCAGAACAAACAATGCCCGATCACTGACTGAAGATGAGTAAGTGAACGGGCGCAAAAGGTGTGATCATCGAGCAACACACCAAGATATTTCTACTTTAAGATTTATCGCGAAAGCTTGTCATGAACCAGGTCGAATGACTTGGCATGAGCTAGGCCGAATGCAAGGTCTTTTCGTCGGTAGAACTATGTTGGTGATCACACAAAATCACTCGTGGATGCGCGCAAGCGTATCTCCGAATAAAAATGTTGCGGTTACGTTCGGCATCTTTGCGGATGTCGGACAAATGGTTTTTTGGGTTCCCAATAGAACCCAAGAGCATATGGTGGATGCC
>Ga0155703_124_pt1 | contig 22151 bp, 23 predicted proteins | sample RifCSPlowO2_01_FD_107360 | JGI IMG/M metagenome (GOLD analysis project Ga0155703, IMG submission 107360) | Candidatus Lloydbacteria bacterium RIFCSPLOWO2_01_FULL_50_20
CGACAAGCGCAACCGCCTTCGGTGATTTTGATGTACGGGTCATGTACCTATTATCTCATGAGTTGGGGGTGTTTTCTACAGAGCAATACCAACCCAATTTTCGGGAAACAGCCTTGTAAAATAGAGAGATCCGCGCTAATCTGTTTCCAATCAAGCTCGAGGAAAGTTCTGAACTCACCCCGGTAGCGACCCCTAGTGGGATAGCAGTTGGGTCATAAATAACCGTGAATTATCACGCTATTTTTGGATTATTCACGATTATTATTGACATATACGTGAATAATACTATAATTATTGGGTAAACCATATTAAGGATATGCCACGAAAGCCACACACCACTAGCCAGGTCCAGTTACTGCGTGAGCGATATTATAAAGCACTCCCCGGTAAGGAGTCACTCATTCAGATCATTGGCGAGGCCGAAGTTTCTGAGCAGGTCTATAACTCAAATGCGATCGAGAATAGCACGCTCACGCTTGAGGAAACGGAAAAAATATTGCTTCAGATCGACCTTGACCGCTACGTTAGCGAGCGTGAGATCTATGAGGCAAAGAATTTGGCGCGTGTAACAGAGTACATAGAAAAAAGAGCGAAGGAGGAAGAACTTTCGATCCCCGTTGTTTTACTGCTCCACAAGATGCTCATCGGGAACATCAAGGAAGAAATTGCCGGGCGATTTCGTCGTGGAGATGAGTGGGTGCGTGTTGGCGCTCACATTGGAGCAGACCCGAAGGATGTCAGTGGCCTTGTCGCAGGTGTATTGACGAAATATTTTGCTGATCGAGAAAGCAATATCATAGAACGGATCTCGCGCCTCCACCTTTCTTTTGAATCAATCCACCCCTTTTGTGATGGAAATGGTCGCATTGGGCGCGTTCTTAATAACTACGCCTTACTCCGCGAAGGATATGTGCCGGTCAATATTGCATTTGCTGATCGGGCTCGCTATTACGATGCATTTAAGGAATACGACAAGAATAAAGACACTAGGGTCATGGAAGAGATCGTTGGACGCGCGCTCTCAAACAGCTATCACAAGCGACTTGCCTATCTTGAATCAAAAAAGATACTCACCCTCAGTGAGTATGCAAAAAAACACAAGCAGTCATATTCAAATTTGCTCAATAAGGCGAACCGACAGACGATCGAGGCATTCATCGAGAAAGGGGTGTGGAAGATCGGGGAGTAAGCTCAGTCACCCCACCAAACAGGTTCGAAATCCCAGTAGTACAGCAAGAAGCTGACTACCCCGGTAGCAGAACAAGGTTCGCTACGGGGCACGGCGGGGAAGGCTGTCCACTACGACACCCATCGTTTGGTTTTCTCAATGATTTCCTAAATTAGCTCCCAACAAAGATCCTATTTCGGTTCGAACGTGGTAGAATTTTTATATGGAAAAGCTACCGTTCCCCCCGAGCGAAGCCATCATTTTTAGTGATGAAAAGTTATATGTTTGCCTTGCATCTTACCCACTTACAAGAGGACACGTCATTGTCGCGTGGAAAGATGACGTAATAGATCTACATTCGCTATTCAGAGCTGATTATGAATATCTCATGGACATCGTGGATATTGCTCGCAACAGTTTACTTGAAATGTACCACGTTGAAAAAGTGTACCTTCTGTATCTTGATGAGGTTAAGCACGTACATTGGCACCTTGTACCTAGATATGAGGAAAAAGGACTTAATGTACTTAATCACACACCAAGCAAGACAGAAGATTTTGGAGACATGGAAGAATTGAGCTCGATTTTTCTTCAGAAACAGAGTGGCTACGGGTAGTTAAATTTTACCCTACCAAACAGGTTCGAAGCCTGTCCATCACGGCACCCTAACTGTTATTGCGACTATAATACTCATTCAACAATTGGGAGCTTTTTCTTTGAAGCTTGGTAGAATGAAACGATGGAGTACGCGTTTCTTGTCATTGCATATGTTGCTGAAGTTGTGGGTACATTTGCCGGGTTTGGCTCGTCCACGATCGCACTTCCCCTTGCTTTATTTTTCTTTGATTTTCAAACCGCACTTGTTTTGGTTGCGGTCCTTCACATCTTTGGCAACATCGGCAGGGTCAGTTTTTTTAAATTTGGACTGGATAAAAGCATCCTCCTCCGGTTTGGCTTGCCGAGCATCATTGCGACGCTTCTTGGAGCAATGCTTGTTTCTTATATATCGCAAGAACTTCTGAAGGGAATTCTCGGGTTATTTCTTGTTATGTATAGCATTATTTCATGGAAAAAACTGTTACTACTCAAGCCCACCACGAGCACAGCGTTCATGGGCGGAGGCATTTCCGGATTTTTTGCCGGATTGATCGGCACCGGTGGTGCATTGCGCGGAGCATTTCTCGCTGTATTTGGATTGCCAAAAGAAAAATATATAGCGACCGCCGCCGCAATTGCGCTCGCTGTTGATGTGACGAGATTACCTGTATATTTCGCGGAAGGATTTTTAACTGCCCGATATTACTGGATGATACCAGTGCTCTTTGTGGTCGCCCTGCTCGGCTCACTCACCGGCAAGCAAGTAGTGTCAAGAATTTCGCAAGAAAAGTTTCATCATATCGTGCTCGCAGCGATTTTTCTCATGGGGTTGACGTTTCTTTACAGCTGGCTCATCTGATACCCCTGATTCTGTTTAATTCACCAAACAAGTTCGTAGTCCCCAGTAGTACAGCAAGAAGCTGACTACGGGGCAGGCTGTCCAGCACGGCACCCCCAAAATTAGAACACGCTTTGGGTAAATCAATCGTGACTGTCCCCATTTTCTGTCCCCATTTTCCCATTTTCCACTGACTCCCTAACGCTGAACAACCCCGACTCCCACTGGCGTCCCTCCAAAAACTCCCGGCATTTTTTTGTCTGAGTTTTCGCTTCTTTGCAAGAAAGTCTTTCTGTGTTAGTTTTATCATCGGACTATTTATTCCTTGAATGGGGTTCCTGATGTTTCGCAATCTGTTGCTCACTTGTCGCCTGATCGCGCTGTTTACTCTTTTCATTCTCGCTTCCGGGTCAGTGTTTGCCGCAAAGAATTCTACCCATTCGATGTTTCAGCTTACTGACGCGTATTATCAGAGTGAGGGGTCGATGCCGGTTCATCTGATGGATGCACCACCAGAACCGCAAAAAGTTTTTTTGGGGGACAGACTTGGCGTCTGGTTTGATATAAAGATCGCAGACGGTGCCCGATCACCATGTACGGAAAGAGATGAAGTGGCGTGTATGTGGAGCGTCGACATCAATGGCAAAACGAACGGAAATGCCGCTGTTTTTCATCTGGGCGGGATGAACATGCGGATAGACGGGGCACTGTCGCTTTCAACGCAGGGTGCACCGATCCCGGGAAAGCTCGATAAAGGATCGGCGACAATTACTTTCCCGATCTTGCAGGGGGGCGTGGTTCTTTATTCTCTGAGTATCCCGCTCGACGTTAACTAAGGGATGTACAAATTACCACCATGGTGTTTCAAGCGGCAGTGCGGTCTGCCGCTTTTATTTTTTTCTACGTCAAACAGGCTCCCCTAGCCAAAAGACATTTCAGTTTCTAAATTGCATTTTTTTTGTCTCACGAGATCACGCTGCGCAACTTAGATTAAGAAAACCCCGGAAGGGGGTTTTCTTTTTTGAGCTAATAAGTATGTTTTCCTCCTTAAATCGAAGTGGTGATGAAGCTCTGCTCGCTCGAGGTCGCGATGTTGCCGCTTTGATCGCGCGCGACAACGAGATAGCGGTAGGTTGTTGAAGCGGTGAGGCCCGAGAGCACGGTCTCATGTGAAAGAGCGAAGGTGTTCACTATGGTACCGGTCGCTGTTGCGGTATTGACCGGAGTGGTTTGGCCGACATAGATCACCCCGTTCGTATGTTCATTCGTTGTCCAGCGCACGGTCGTCGAAGACGTTGTGGCAGTTGTTGTTATGCTCAAGAACGATGGCGCCGTTGTATCGCTTGCGGGCGGAGTCGTTGGATCACTGCAGACCCCCAAGAGATCACCGTGCATGAGATGTGCGCGGCCAGCGCTCACTCCGGAGATCGTTTGCCGAGCCGCCCCCTCAATATGGCAGATGGTGACCTTTTTGCCGCTCTTCTTGTCGTCGCTGTGATCGTCGTTTTCATCTTCATCTTCATCATCATCTTCATCGTCATCCCGGTCTTTTTTACCGTTGTTACTATTGTTCTTGCCCCCGACGGTGATCTCCGTTTTGACGTTATCACTCTTAAGGACGATCTTAGCGCCGTTCTTCTTTTCGTCGATACGGACAGTACCGCTTAATGTGCTTGTTGCTGTTGATGACGCGGCGAGTGTTGCGCGAATTGAGACACGGTCGTTTTTCTCGTTCCCATTCACCGCAAGACGCGTGATGGTGACTGACCCGTCGCCGACGCCCTTCAATTCATTGATGATGTCGTCGATCACCAATACTCCGTCGATATTCCCCTTGGCGACGAGTGTCGCGCGGGTTTCAGTGAGTTGTGCGAGTGCGATCGCCATAGCCTTCTCCGCGCGGGCGATCTTTTTCAGGACACCTTTCGCTATCGTTCCGGGAGTCGTCGTGGAAAGAGTTGAGGTTCCTGTGTTGACCGCAACGGTTGTCGTACCCGCTCCGCTTGCGTTCAAGTAAGCAAGCGCCGCGAGTTCACGGACTTGCGACAGGCGTTTTTCCGAGAATTTGATGTGGAGCTGATCTTTCTTCCGCTGATCGTTAGCGAGAAAGATCTGCGTTTTTTCCTTGGCGATCTCGACAGGGAAGAGCAGGTCTCCAGGCATTGCATAGTGCGCTCCCGCCGTGACCGCCGTACCGCCCAACAGGAGGACCCCGAGCGTGCCGGCGATGACTTTGCTCCGTGCGCGTTTCCACAAAGAGAAATATGAAAATTTCAATGATGGCGCTTCAACGCCTGCTGAGATCTTCGACCACGCGTACGCTTTTTCGGCTTCGGAGAGGTTGACGGGCTGTAACTTTTTCATTGATGCTTCGATCTTAGACAAGTCGTTGGTCGACATAGTGTTTAGGGAGATAAGTTTGTAATTCTTTTATCGCACGATGATGGCGCACCTTTGCCGCATTTTCGCTCGTCTCTGTTGCGAGCGCGATCTCTTTAAATGATAATTCCGACCAATAGCGCAGTTTAAGGATCTCACGCGATGTCTCGCCCAATTTTGCAAGCGCATGAAGGAGCAAGTGGTGATTGTCGGGATAAGTCGGAATATGTTCGGTATTTTCCGCACTCAAGAGGTCGAGGCTGTTGTTGTCGACGACGTCGATGTGCTTCCTCCGCGCGGAACGCTTTCGGGATGCAAAGATCTTTCTTCGCGCGATGGTGAATACGAACCCCCAGAACTCCTCTTCGGAACGATAACGAAATTTGGGGAGCGCTCGCCAAATTTCGATGAACGTCTCCTGAAGCACATCCAGGGCTTCTTCACGATTCTTGAGCTGGCCCAACAGGTAGTGGAATAATTTGTCGTTTCCCGCATCGAAAACTGCGCGAAACGCCGCGCGGTCCCCTTGTGCCGCTTTTTGCACGGAACTGACAAGTGCTGATGACGTATCCATAATATTTTCTCCTGCTCTTATACTATGGCATCGTAGTCTCAAAAGGTTACATCGTCGAGCATCCTCCGCGGTGCGAACGGATGCCTTTACAAAGAAGATGAAGTAATCTATTGATAAGATAGGGTTCATTTCATCAAGGATTGAGCAAAGATGGCGAAGATTCTCTTGGCGCTCATCCTTTTTGGGATGGCGTCGTACACGGTTGTCGCTGCGAACAATACGGCGGTTCTGGAAAAACAGCATGTCCAAAACGAGATGCTGGATGAAATCGAAAGGCGGACGTTTCTCTATTTCTGGGAAACTGCCGATCCGGTGACGGGTCTAGTGCCCGACCGTGTTCCTTCTCCTTCTGCAGCAAGTATCGCGGCCGTCGGATTCGCGCTTTCCGCGTATCCGGTCGGTGTCGAGCGCGGATATGTCAGCCGAAGCGCGGCAAAAGAACGCGTCTTGAACACGCTCCGTTTTTTTCGCAACGCCCCGCAGGGAGACGCGCCGAGCGGCACATCGGGACACAAAGGTTTCTTCTATCATTTTCTTGATCTGAGGACCGGACTGCGTTCGGAGGATTCAGAACTCTCGACGATCGACACCGCTCTCTTTATCTCGGGGATGCTTTTCAGCAGCGCATATTTCGACGGATCGGATGATATCGAAGCGGAGATCCGTCGGCTTGCCGAAGAGATCTATCGGCGCGTCGACTGGACATTTGCCGTCGTGCGCCCGCCCGCGATCGCTCACGGCTGGACGCCCGAGCAAGGATTCCTTCTGTACGAATGGAAAGGGTACAACGAGGCGATGATCCTCTATATTCTCGCACTCGCTTCGCCGACACATCCCGTAGAAGAAGGCGCGTGGATCGCCCGGCAGGAGGGATACACGCACCGCCTCGCTACCCTGTTCGGTGAAAAATTTCTCGCATTCGGACCGCTTTTCGCTCATCAGTACTCGCATATCTGGATCGACTTCCGCGGCATCAAGGACGAATTCATGAGCAAGGCCGGTTTCGATTATTTCGAGAATTCACGGAGAGCCGCTCATACGCACCGGAATTATTCGGTAGAAAATCCCAAACGCTGGAAAGGTTACGGAGAAAATATCTGGGGAATTTCCGCAAGCGACGGACCGGGAAACTTCGAAAGCATGCATGAAGGCGAGAAGCGCCGGTTCATGGGCTATCACGAGCGCGGGGTGGGGGTGGATATCATCGACGACGGGACGATCTCGCCGAGTGCAGCCGTCTCTTCAATGCCTTTTGCTTCCGAGATCGCGCTTGCCGCAACGCTCGAGATGTATGAAACGTACGGGAAATATGTTTTTGGAACGTACGGGTTCTTCGACGCTTTTAACCAAAGTCTGGATCTTTCCGAAAAGATCATGCATGGCAGGATCATTCCCGGTTTCGGATGGATTAGTACCGACTATGTCGGCATCGACCAGGGGCCGATCCTGCTCATGATCGAAAATTATCGTTCGGATCTTCTCTGGAAGAAGATGAGAACAAACGAGCACATTCGTCGCGGACTTGAAAGAGCGGGTTTTACCGGAGGATGGCTCGAACCGGACGAGTAAAACATGATTGCCGCCTCACCAGCGGCATTTTTTATTATAAGCGCAGAATACCTCGCGGCTCTGCCGCGAGGATGGATGCGCAACGAAAGGGGGTCGGGGAAAACTGTAGTTTTCCCCGTGGAGGAGAGCAGCGAAGCGTTGAGAACCGAGTGGTTCTCAAAATAAAACGCGCTCGCCAAATACCCCGTCGGCCTGCCGCGGGGTTGGACGAGTGCGTTTTATTGTCCACTAATAAAAAACCCCTCAGAGAGAGGTTAATCGTTTTTTTTCGGTCAGGCCTTCGGAGAGATAGTTGATGGCATCGCGGACAGCATAGGTATCTTCTGGACCGCTGCATAATGTTCTTACGAATTCCGTGTCGTTTCCGAGTGTAAAGAGCGTTGGCTCAACATATCCGTCACGGCACTCTTGACCGAGACCGATGTTCGCGGTAAGCGCATTGCAGAGGCATTTTCTTTTTGCCGTGTCAGTTTCTTTTCCGCCTTTGCGCAGATAAAGGGTTACGGGTTCTGATGGACAGCGAAATCCAATCGCACCGCCGTTTTTTTCATAGAGCGTTCGCAGGAATCCGAGGTCGCACAGCCGGATGCGTTCGAGATACACTTTCTCTTCAGAAGATGTGCCCGGAACTTCGGCGACCTTGAACGGAAATCCCGAACTTGATGCGAGCATGTCAGTACGGACGCGCAACGTTCTTTCATATGCCGCTTTCCGCATGATCTTTTTCCATTCAGGAGCGATCCCCGATTCTTCGGCGAGCGCAAAGATCGTTCCCGCCTGGATCCCTTGCGCTCCGAGCGCGATCGCCTCCCGGAGTTTTTCGGGAGAAGCGTACGAACCCGCGAGCCAGAAGGGAAGTCCGAGCCGCCGGATCCGTTCGAGATCAACGATGTCTTTTTCTCCGTAGATCGGTTCATTGTGCTCATCAATGCGAAGCACTCCGCGCGGAGGTGCGTTATGCCCGCCGGCAGTCGAAGCTTCAATGATGAATCCGTCGATGTCGCCGTCGGATTTTTTCACCATTATTTCCGCCAGAAGCGATGATGCGATGATGGGGAAAAAGAGCGGTTTCCTCAGTTGTCGCTCACCGGCTAAGGGATCGATCTGTTTCGGATCAAAAATGGCCGTATGGGTTTTTGTTGCACCCTCGACGTGGAGCCGATAGGCCGCGCTTTCTCCGGCTGCGAACTTCGCGAGTATTCCGGGGATCTGTGTCGGGACGCCGGCGCCCATCGTAATGCAGTCAACTCCCGCGAGCATCGCTCCGTAGATCGAAAGCAAGTGCGGAAGCTGAACTTTCTCAAGGTAGTTGATCCCGATCGGCTGGTCATGCCCTTCTTTTGCGAGCCAGACTTCACAGAAATTTCCCGCGAGATAAAGCGCGATGAGGTCGAAATGCGGCTCGACCGTAAAAAGCGGAATGTTGCTGAAGCGCGTCTCGCCGCTTTTTTTCACGGAACGGAAATATTTTTTCAGCACGTGTTCCGCGAGCGAAGGTATCGGAAAATGTTCGAGCGCCCTTCGCATGTCTCCGTCTTGATCGCCCGCTTCGAGCCGGCGCGCAAGCATGTGTCCGATGGCCGTACCCGATACTATTCCCAATCCGCCTGCGAGGGCGACCGCACGAGAGAGGCGGTAATTTGAAACTGCAACGCCCATCCCTCCCTGGACGATGCGCATAGGTTTGCGAAAGGCTGCTTTCATATTTGCCTGTCTTTTCAATGTTCAAAAAATGAAACTTGTGATGTCATCTCGCGAGTCTGCGGTTTTCTTACTGAGGAAAAATTAGCACGCAGCGCTCTTCCTGTCGAACTGATCTGTATTTCACAGCGAGATTCAGCACATCATGAGGATTGAGAATTGATGCCGCGTCGGAATATGTTATACCGAACTCAGGAAATCTCTTCAGGGGATGACATGGACCACAATATTCTCGGCGATGTCGATGCGCCGGAATCCGAGAGCGAACTGTATGGTTCACTGCGCTCTTTTTATATCATTGCGAAATTCAATGCGTTTTACACAACGCTCTTCCTGATCAGTACGTTCATCGTGGAGACGATATTGAATACGATCCGGCTGAATGAAAAGATCAAGAATGTATTTGATCAGCTGATCATTGACTGGCAGCCGCTGCAATATTTTCAGGGGTTTTATCCTTCAGGAGATAAACCGATAGAGATCGTTGCAAGTGCGCACGTTTACGTATATATCTTTGCGATCGCTTTTTATGCGGGTCTTCGTCTGGTGCATCACCGGACAATAGAGAACAGAAAAGAATGGCCGGGCGAAGGCGAAGAACGTAAAAAGAACCTGAGAGAACTTTCCTTTTCACGCGCGCCTGCTGGTTGGTGACTCCTCTTCGGGGCGTGCATCAATATGTGATGCGCTTGTGGATGTTGTGGGGCGTTATTCCGGTCATCCTGACGTTCCCGCTTTCGTGGCTGGGTGTCCGCGTGTTCACCTCGGAAAACCTCATCACCGCGCTCGTCGGATCAGTCATTCTGTTCGGCGTGAATCTTGTTCAAGACACCAACTTCTTCAAGAAAGTGCCCGCAAAGGAAGTGCTTGGGAGAATAGCGCTTTCGATCCTTTCTTTCGGCGCACACCGCAATTTCACCGCCTTTGCAAAGGACATGAATATCCTTGCCGAAGGCATCAAAAAGGGTGAGATCGAACTGGTGCGGGGAGACATTGAACTGCTTGAGCAATTAGTCGCGTCGGCAAATCACCTTGCGCATAATCCGCAATGCGATGTCCGTCCCCCCGAGGAAGCAAGACCGGTGACCGCCAAGGAGGTAACGCCCCCTTCAAAAGGATTTTAGACAAATTTCCATAAAGGACATCATTAAAGCGCTCAGTTGAGCGCTTTTTTAGAACTCTCTGGCTCAATAAAAACCGAAAAATGGATGTCCATGAGTATATTGACAAAAGGAAAGTTTTATGTAGGATTGCCCTCAGACGAGCGATCGTTGACATCGTCAAAATAGTAAACGGAGTGATCCGTCCTACACGCGATGTGTTGCGAAACCACGGCTGAAACCACAAGGAGAGTCACATGGCAGCATCACGCGGACCACGGAAATCATCATTGAATGTTGTTGCCGAAACTCCGGCCAAATCATCTGCTTCCGATAGCGGTGTCGGATCATCGTCGGACATACTCGCGCGTATTCGAAGCGGTGAAAGCCGTCTTGGAGAAGCGGGGGTTTCCGATCGGACGCGCCAGAAAGTCGATCTCTCGATCGACCTTGCGGAGCAAGTGGGACAAGCCCACAAGCTGGAAAACGAAAAAGTTCGCGACCTCGCTGGTGAGATCCTCACGGCGAAGTTGAGCGAACTTCGAGAAAAATTACCCGAAAACCAGAAGGTTCTCGCGGAACTTCTGAAGTCGCTCGAAGAGGAGTGCAACAAGATCGGTGGCGGTTTCGAGAATTTCGAGAAGCATTCCACCGATGAAGAAGCGCTCATGGCGAAAGCGAAGTCGTTGCTCGCAAGGTGCGAAGCAGCACTCGAGCACGCAAAGAATGACTGGTACCTTATCCCCGGAAACAAAGAGCGGGCGATCGCGAAGGCTCAATCGGATCGGGACGCAGCCCAAGCGGGTGTTGCGCAATCGATCGAACAGGCCAAGATCGCGCGGACGAAACGTCTCCTGAATGCAGATTTTTCGGACATGTTTGCGCGCTTCAATGCGCGCATCGAGCAGACATTGGTGTTGCTCGACACAAGCCAAAGGGCTACCGTCAAGGAGTACAACCAAGTTCAGGTGGAAAAGGTACGCGCCTTCAAACAAAAAACTGAGGCCGCGGTAGCCATGGAAGAGCTTCGGCCGCAAGTTGCTGAGGCGATAGCCAAACTGCAACAGGACGAAACCATTCGGGACGGTCTCGAGATCGGCACGAAAGAACGTTCGGAAGCTGAAGAGGCGGTTTCAAACCAGAAGAAGAAGGTGGAAACGTTACAGGGATATCTGAACCAAGCGCTTGCGCTTTTCCAGGCGAAAGAACGTGCGACGACGGAGCTCGAAGTAAACGAGCAGACCCTGCTCGGCCAATCGAACGCCTATGACGTTGCCATTGCATCCCTGCGTGCGAACTCAGAGACGTGGCGGGTTACGTTCAAGAATCGCTTGGCGATCATGAAGGCGATGGCAGGACTCGAGGCGAGCGAAAAGCAGGACCGAGTCGGTGCGGCGATCTCCCAGGAGAATACCGAACAGTCGGCAAAAGCTTTCGTCGCGTCGGTCGATGCGGTCATCTCCATGCTCGAAAAGCACCCGGAACGGCTGAAAGACCTCGAACAAGTTCGGGGAATCCAGCGGAAAGGCATTGAAGACGCCATGAAGCGGATGAACGATCTGTACGCGGCCACCATGGATCGCGGCGGCGACAAAGAAGATTCTTCCTATGGCGCGTCTCTCGAAAGCAGTGAAGGCGGCTCCAGCTCGAAAGGGTAAGGCCGATAAATGGGGCGGCTACGGTCGCCCCGCTTTTTTTCACCTTCATTCTCAAAAAGGAAAAGCAAATGCAATCGGCGAATTTTGTTCCGATCACCGCTAAAGAGCTGGGGCGCTGGGTGGAACAAGCTACCCTGTATCTTGCGAAAGTGACATGGAAGGATGAACGCAAGCAGCGCAGAGCATCGGACAACCCGGGCACTGCAACTGTCTCGCTTATGCCAACCATGGGTCCAGCCTCTGAGGATGTTTCACTCATCACGATAGCGCGAAAAGAAAGCAATGATGCGCTACTCATGACGGAAGCCATCAACAGCACGGTCCACACGATCAGGACGGGTCTCACCATCGCGCTTCATGTGGAGCATCTGTATCAAAAAGCCTCCGGACTGGATCTTTTGCTGAAGCGCAATCAGACAGGCGAAAAGCTTCCGGCATCCGAACAAGCTCAGTTGAATAGCATGCTGGCAACCTCTGCGGCGATCGTCATATATGTCCTTGCGTCATACGTCGTGTGGAATCTTTCCAGCTACATGACGGAAGAAGTGTGTTCGGTCGAAATGGAAGTGGAAGAACCGCTGGTACGCTTTTCGAATTCTACGGAAGCTCTGCGCTCACTCCTCTTTTATTACGGCAAAGACGTTCACATAGAAGGCACGGTCAATAATGACCTCGAGTTTGTGAAGTTCACACTCGTGTACTTCCGTAAAGTCATCGACGCCGTCAAATTGCGGGAAAAGAAACTTCTGCACGCGGAGCCTTTCGTGCAGACGAAGTACAAGCTCGATGGCTATGAGTTCATTGTTGACGGCTTCGAAGTCTTCAACGACCAGTCGGTTATTTCCGTTGAGTTCAATAAGGTGCGTGCGAAAGAGATCGTTGGAAATCGGGAAGCAAAACACGCAGCTTTGCGCGCCATTCACTGGATGTTGTGCTTCAATCCGGAAACCAAAAGGAATCCTATCGTTGAGCTGGGAGCGTTTCCCTTCATACGCATGGGTTACGGAGAACCCGGAACAGGAAAAAGCATGTTGGTCGGCTATATTGCGACCGAAGCACAAGAATTATGCGAGTGGCGAGGAATACCGTTCCTCTTTCATCCGTTTCCCAGCAACATCATCTCCACCTATCAGGGCGGATCAGCTGAACGGATGACTGATTGGATGCGCGCACTGCGTGATCCCACCAAGATCATCTATGCGCCCATCGACGATGCGGAGAACGTTTTTCGCGATCGGGGAAGGCAGGGTGCTTCAGAGGGTGAGCGCGGCGTTATCAGTGTTTTCCTTCCTTCGACGGAGGGGGCAACAGCGCCGCGTAAAGGCAATACGCTGATCGATGTGCTTACCAATCGGGCCGGGGATATCGATTCTGCCGTTTTGTCCCGCATCACTGCGCGCTTTGTCATTAACGGCGCTCAAACCGAAAATGACCATCTGGATCAAGATTATCTCGACTTTCAGAAATACCAGGCGATCGATCCGAAATTCGTCGACCTTGAACCGCCGGCGGGGTATCGGTATCTGGATGATCAACGTGCCATCGGTAAATTGACGGAGCTTGCGGAAAAATATTTCGAACCGCGCGAGGCTCGCATCAGGGAGATCTTTGATGCAGTCAAGAGACGCTACCGTCCGAAACAGCATCATTTCTTCGCCAATCTTGACCGGTCAGTTCAGGAAGTGTTTCCGGGGTATACTTCTCGGGATAAACGGAACATCTATACGGCCATTTCCGGACGTATCATGGATTTTGACTTCCCGAAAGAATGGTTCGACGATCCGAAAACTTTCTTCCATAAGTCCGATGAAGAGCGGCTTGCGATGTTGGTCGAGCAGATGAAGGCAAACATGGGGACACTCACCTATGCCGACATCCGTCTCGAGGAAACACTCCGCTATCTCGACAACATGGTGAGGATCGCCGACAAAGACCGCGAAGCGAAGATCGAAGCGTTGGTCAAAGACGCTGAGATCCGTGAAGAAGCCGGAAGACGGCTGGCAGTTCGCAAAACCAAAAAGATATCTGCGTGAGTTGTATCGTTTCATAGTCCAACCATCGTCAAAGGAGATCGACATGTTGTTTACTACGACCGTGTTTGTGCTTGCGATCGTCGCGTTCGGTCTGGACGCCGCGTTCGGGAAAGAGCTGTTTCGGAAGCTGTACAAGCTCACTCATCCGAAAGAAGCGAACCCGCCCGCCGATCCGCCCAGCTTCATTGCGGGGCGCTCGGTGGCGGGACGTATCCCCGCAGCACTCGTGCTTACCGCGACCTTTGCGTTCATGATGAACATCGCAACCGTGCACAGCCTGCTTGGCCTCATGGCCAAGTCGGCAGTGATGTTCGTGGTGCTCATGATTGGTTTCACCGCCGCGGTGTATGTCAACCGGTGGTGGAATCCCGCCGAGAAAGCAAAAAAAGTGATCGACACGCTCGACGGCCTTGAAAGCGGCGTGATCGACCCGGCGAAGAAAGCGAAAGACATGATGCATTCCGCCGGTGAGCGCGTGAAGGAAATGGCAGCCAGTGTCATGGGCGACGGCCGCGAAGTTGCGCCGAAACCTGCTGGCCCGGCTGCAGATGGGGAAGCATCGTCCGCGGGAACGGTTGCGGAAGACGAAACACCTGTCCCGGAAGAAAGCGCAACTCCGGCGGTGCATGAAAACAAAGAACCCACATTCGATGAGCGCCTGAGGAATTTCAACAGGAGATAATCATGTCAGAAGCGGTACGGCAAGTGGAAGTCGAAAAGGAGCACGGGCCAGTCTATTGGCTCTTCGCCAACATGTTTGCGCCCGTGAGGAGAATGTTGGCGGCGCATCGATTTGCCGTGATCGTTCTCCTCGTTCTCTTTGTTCTCGCGGCGCTGTTGTTCCGCGAGACGTGGCAGCCGGCGGCAGTTCTTGTGCGGCGGTATGCGATTCCGATCCTCTCGGTCTTCCTGTTTCTTTATGTTGTGCGCTTTGCGACAAAGCGGGCGCACTTCATGAAGCAGGTTTTTGCCTGGGTGATCGCGTTTCCGATCTTAGCGGGTGCTGTCGCCGGATACGAATACTATGCGCTCTGGGTGAGGTACAACTCGCTCAACGTGACGTATCTCGATAAGGGTGAAATGCCCGAAACGGATCATGAACGGCTTCTGCCACTCTCGGCCGTACACTCGACGGTGAAAACCAACACCGGTGATTCCAAAACACCGACCGAACCCGTCTACATTCGCAAGAAGGAAGGCGGACGGGAGACGTTTCATTGGAGCCTGGCGGTCGAGCCCAACTACTGGTGGCGGCAGATCTTCGGTTCTATCGAGGAGGTCTGGAGTCTTCCGGGAAATGATCCGGCGCTCCGGCTTTCCGAGGAAAAGAAGAAGGCAGTACACTTCGTCGTAGGTCCAAACCTCTGGCTTGCGAGCAAAAGTCATACCGCTGCGGTGCGCACGTTTGACCCGCTTCGCTTTTTTGGTTACGAGGCGCATGATGTGCGGTTTCTTGAGGATGACCGGGGCGAAGTGGTCGAGGTCGTTTCTCTGCTTCGGTGGCGGGGATATCTTGCGCCGTATCCGGAGTTCGGGGGCGTACTCATCATCCGCCAGGTTCCTGAAGACAGTCCATTCGGCGATGTCTTCGTGAGATGGGCGAAGCGCGTGTTGCTCGGTGAGGGGAATTGGATCCCGCCCGAAGAGATCGTGCATTTCCCTTACTTGCGCGGACAGAACATCATGCCGTACAAAGCCTCGGAGTACATCGCGGAGAGTTTCCGGTTCATGGGCGGCCTCTTGGCGCCGATGCCTCAGTATCACGAGGGAGATGTGCGCATTCCAAACCCCGAAGATGATACCAACAAGCAGCCATACGCTACGTACTTCAAAGCGGTGAGAGGTTTGCCTGGGATGCTCTATCATTATTTCTCGCTCGAACCTTTCCTCAAGGGACGGCACGGGCAAGTGGCGAGCATTCTGATCCCCGCGGACGGAACAAATCGCGTGCTTGTCTATCCGCATCAAAAGTACGGGGAAAACCTAAACGGGGTAAGTAACATCGCCGGTCAGATCCGTGCGTCGCGGCGGGACTATAAGTTTGGCACGGAGAACAAACCGAGCGAACACCGGCCGTATGTCAAAGTGATCGATGGCGTCAAGCGCTTCTTTTGGCTGACGACCATTGTCACCACCGACACGGAAGGAAAGATCGTTATCGGTAAAACGGAATTGACGATCACCGATCCCGCGTCGACCTCGGGCGAAGATGTGTTCTGGGTCGATCCGAGAGATCAAGAGGGGTGGGTGAAACTCCTCAAAAAATGATCGAAGAAGAATTGTACATTGCATTGCAGAGCCGAGGCTTCACACCTCGGCTTTTTTATTGTCTCCGTCGCATCGGTTTTACTGTTTCGCGCCGAGAACAGTCTTTTTGACGAAGATGATTTGGAATGGTAGAATATAAAAATGAAAAAGTTTAACTATGCCTGGGTGATCGCGTTCATTTTACTTGCGGTTCTTGGTGCGGCGTATTTGACGACCGAACGAACAAGAGCGCCGAAAGAAGTCGCCGTCTTACCGGCAACGAAAGATGACTTGATCGTGGTGAATTTTCCGCTCCCCAACAGCACTGTGACGAACCCGATGACCATATCCGGTGAAGCGCGAGGCGGATGGTATTTCGAAGCGCAATTTCCCGTTAAGATATACGATGCGAACGGCAAGCTGCTCGGCGATACCGCGGCGACGGCCGAGGGCGAGTGGATGACTGAAAACTATGTGCCGTTCAAGGCGGCGATCAACTTTACGGCCCCGTCGACGGAAACCGGAGTTCTTGTTCTCGAGAAAGACAATCCGTCAGGTCTCCCGGAGCATGCGAACGAACTCAGCATTCCCGTGCGCTTCGCCGCGCAGGAAAATGTTTCAGCCGTCGGTACAAAGGTCAAACTGTATTTCTACGATCCGAAGCTCGACCAGGGTCCGGGAGGAGCACAGTGCAGCAGAAACGGACTCGTCGCCGTCTTTCGCGTTATTCCCAAGACCAGCACACCGCTTACGGATACGATAAAACTGCTGTTGCGCGGAGCACTCACTCAGGGAGAAAAGGACCGCGGCATCACGACGGAATTTCCGCTGAGCGGAGTAACATTGGAGAAGGCGACCATCACGGACGACGTTGCGGCGCTCACATTCAGCGATCCGGAAAATAGAACAGGAGGAGGTTCATGCCGCGTCGGTATATTGTGGTTCCAGATCGAAGCGACCGCAAAACAATTTCCGAGCGTGCAAAGCGTCCGCTTTATGCCGGAGGAGCTCTTTCAGCCGTAACGCCGTCCTATGCGGGTTGATTGAACGACTCGCGCTTTGGGGGAGCCACGATCCGATGCGGTATTTCGCGCATTCACCGGAGTGGACATGCGAACGTCGAACGGTCCTCTACGGCTATTTTCAGGTCCTCATCGTCACCAAGAATCGCGTCTAGGAATTTCCCGCTTACCTCCAGAGTACAACCGTTAAGCAGGCCACTGTTTGGCGGTTTTTTTCTGCCTTGGCAAGCTTCACAATGCGGCGCTCCTCCAATATAATTCTTAAATATGAACAAACACACAATGGGGTACGCCACACTTCTGGCGCTCGGAGCGGCACTTATTTCAGGTACAAATAATTTTATTACCAAGATCGGCGTGACGGTTGTTTCGGACCCGGTGTTTTTCACGACATTAAAAAATATCGTCACTGTTGTCCTCCTCATGGGTGCGGTCATTATGCTGCGCAAATGGAAAGAGGCCGCGACGCTCACGCGCAAAGAATGGACACAGCTCGGCTTGATCGGGGTCATCGGCGGTGCGATCCCGTTCGCGCTTTTTTTCACCGGACTTTCGATGACGAGCGCTCTCTCTGGCGCGCTCATTCATAAGACGCTCGTTTTTTGGGTGCTCCTCTTCGCGTATCCTTTTCTCAAAGAACGCCTTTCGCCGCTCGCGCTCTTGGGTGTCGTCGCGGTGTTCGGCGCGAACATCCTCCTCAGCGGTTTCAAGGGTTTTCATATCGGAACGGGTGAACTGCTCATCTTTGCCGCCACCATTCTTTGGGCGGTCGAGAATATCATCGCGAAGAAAACACTCGCGCGCGTTTCCGCGCTTTTTGTCGCTTCGGCGCGCATGACGATCGGCTCCGTTCTCCTCCTCGGATTTCTGGCGGTCTCGGGACGCATGGTCTCGGTCGCGGGTCTTGATGCCGCACAGTGGGGTGTGACGCTCCTTACCGGCGCGCTCCTCTTCGGCTATGTGCTCTCCTGGTATACCGCGCTCAAATACGCTCCCGCCACTTACGTCGCGGCGCTTCTTGTCCCCGCCACGCTTGTTACGAACATCCTCACGATGGTCTTTATCACGCACACGATAACGGGAATACAGATCGCGAGCGCGGCATTGACGGCGGTCGGCGTCGGTCTCCTCGTGGTCTACGGAAAAAAGACGGCATCATCCGCAACACTCCATGCCCCCCTCCATACGCGAACGCAAGGTTAGTACTCGGTCTCTCGGCGGGATCCTCCGCTGTTCGCGCTATGCATTTGGTCCGAACCGGCTTCACTACTGTGGGCCGGATAAATCGGGCGAAATAAAAGATTACATCAACGATGAAGCTTCGGACGGTGGTCTCACGGAGATCCTCGCGCAATTCGAGACGATGTATCCGTATCTCGTCCACATCGCAACAGCGAATCATATCCGCGATCCGCTCGACGAGCGCGTTGTCGAAGCGTACTGGGTGGGGAACGACTTGCTCGACAAAGTCGCAAAGCAGGATTTTTATCTCCACCTCGTCGATGGTCTTCAGCTGAAGAAGAAACTCGGCAGGAATTTTTCCATCGTCGAAGAGAAGATCGGGCAGGGCGCCGTCCCGCATCACTCGTTCCACGTCCTCGACATCTGGAAACGCACGGGACATGTCGAGCGCGATCATACGCTGGAGAGTATGGATGCCTGCCGTATCTCCTGGGGCAAGGTCGAAGCGGTCGCCGGGCCGTTCGTGACCATCTCGTCCGAGCCGATCCTCTATGTCGCGGGCAAACTCCTCCTCGGCGCTCCTCTTTTGCGCAGGCTCACGCGCCACCTCGAGGCGGAATACGATATCGAACAGTTGAAGGTGGGGGATACGGTCTCCATTCACTGGGGAGTGATCTGCGAGATCCTCTCGCCGCAGCAGGTCGCATCGCTCCGCAAATACACGCTTCGTCATATCGCGCTCGCGAATCTCACTATTTAAAGAGTATGGCGGAACAGACCACCATTCATGTTTTCGGGAATCCCGACCTTGCGATGGATTCGCTCCCGCTCCGTATCTTACCCCAACTTCGCGAGCGATTTCCCGATATCCATTTCCTCACGCTCGACCCCAACGAAGAATGGGATGTCCCCGACCCGTTCATCCTGATCGATACCGTCGTCGGACTCCCTGATGTCCATTTTTTTCAGAGCTTGGACGAATTCGGTACCGCGCCAACGGTCTCCGTTCACGATTTCGACGCACTCTTCAATCTCCGCTATCTCAAAAAGCTCGGGAAGCTGAAAGGTGTCCGCATCATCGGCCTTCCACCCGACATGGACGAAGCGAAAGCCCTCGCCGACACAAAACGCATCCTTACAAACTTGAGTTTGTAAGGATGTACTGTATGATCGGGGAATGGGGAATATAAAAATGAAGACGGCAAAACAGATGGAGCGGCATTTGAAGGGGATGGCAAACCATTATCGTATCGAGATATTGCTTTTGATCGCAAAGAGTAGGGCGATAACGCTCGAAGAGATCATCGAGGTGATCGGCGCCAACGCAAAGACCTTGGGCGAGCACACGAGGCGCCTCTATCAGGCGGGGCTCGTGAACAAAAAATATCGCGGGAAATTCGTCGAGCACACGCTGTCGCCGTATGGGAAAAGATTTGTTGACTTCCTGAAGTCATTCCAGCGCATTTAGTGAGGAGTAATGACGGAATGATCGATGATCGGACGATCTCAAATATCCTGCCCGCCCTGCAAAAGAACATCCTTACAAACTCCAGTTTGTAAGGATGTTCTTTCTTGTGTGGTGGTGAGGGTTAGAGTTTGGTGTAGGTGACGAAGCGGCCGGTCTTGCCCGATTGTGCGATGCGGCCTTGTTTTTCGAGTTCCGCGAGGTAGTGCGTTGCGGTGGAGTCTGAACAGCGAGTTTTTCGACGGCGTCATTCGTCATGGTTCCTTTTTGCTCGAATTCGGCCATGATACTCACGAGTTTCTTCGCTTACTTCCGGCGAATCTTCGCGATAGCATCTTGAAAGAGATCGAGAATGTTGAGTGCGCGCGGGGGAGGAGTTTGAGCGGCCCCGGTAGTAGAGCTGTCGCTCACTACGGGGCGAGCTTCGAGGGTTACTTCAGGTGGAGGAAGCGGGGCTGAGCCGTCAATGACGACGGCGACGGGGGCGATGGGCTTCACAGGAACAAACACAACGCGAGCCCCGGTAGTAACCGCCGAAGGCGCTACTACGGTGTCCGCTTCAATCGGCGGCGAAGACACCGCAGCAGAGGAAATAATCGGTTCAGCAACGTCTGGCGGGGGAGGAGGAATTGGCTCAACAACCCCAGTAGTAACCGCCGTTGGCGGTACCCCGATAGTGGAGCTGTCGCTCACTATGGGGCGAGCTTCGGGGTAAACGGGAGGCGCCAGATTGACAGGCTCCGAAATAATGGGGAGAACAGGCACGGTATCGTTTGTCGGAGGCATGTATATATTGTACACCGTCAAGAGCAAAAATTTTTCGAAAAAAGTGGAAAAAACATGAAAAAAGCGTATTCTTTTGAGATGGATCAAAATATAGAGAAACTCGTCGAACGAATTATTGCTTTCCGCAATGTGCGTGATTGGAAGCAGTTTCACAACCCTAAAGATGTCGCGCTTTCTCTTGTTCTTGAAGCGGGAGAGGTGATGGAGCATTTCCAATGGAAGAACAAGGAGGAGATGGAGGAACACATTGTCGAAGCGCGTGTGGAGATTGGCGAAGAGCTCGCGGATGTCCTCTACTGGGTGCTACTTATGGGACACGACTTTAACATCGATGTGCTCGCAGCCCTTGAAGATAAAATTAAAAAGAATGAAGCGAAGTATCCAGTAGAAAAAGCGAAAGGTCGGCACACCAAATATACGAAATTGTAAATCATGACCCACATTCAGACATTCCCGTTTGAAAAGGACAAATTTGAACAGATCAAAGATTTCCATTTTGGGTTGAATTGGCCAGTAGTTTATATCCAGGAAGATGGTCGCGAGATGTATATAGGGCAGACAACAAATGTATACGCCCGAAGCAAGCAGCATTATGAGAATCCAGACAGGGCGCGCTTAAAGAGGATCCACATACTCACCGATGAAGAATTTAACCTCTCATCAGCGTTTGATTTTGAGTCACTTTTGATTCAGTACATCTCAGCCGAAGACAGTTTTAAATTACAAAACGGTAATGGTGGTTTGATAAATCATAACTATTATGAAAAAGAAAAATATTTGGCAAAGCTCGAAACAGTTTGGCCGAAGCTTAGAGAAAAGGGCCTAGTCAAACAGAGTTTAGCTGATATCAAAAATAGTGAATTCTTCAAATACTCTCCATACAAAGCGCTGACCGAAGATCAGCTAGTGGTAGCGATGAAAGTGGAAAACAGTATCAAGAAGAGAGACGCAGTAGCTCATATTATTAATGGGGGCCCAGGAACAGGAAAGTCTATACTCGCCCTCTATCTTTTGAAACACATGAAGGAGGATAAGGACATGAAATATCTCAAAACTGCGCTGGTTGTTCCAATGAGTGGCTTGCGAACCACCCTGCAACGAGTGTTACAACGGGTTCCAGGCATGGGAGCTGGTATGGTAATAGGACCGAGCGACGTTACAAAAAAAGAATATGACGTACTTATCGTAGACGAAACACACAGATTGCGTCGCCGTGTAAATCTGACCAACTTTGGATCTTATGATTTAACTAATAAGAAATTGGGTCTTCACAAAGACGCAACACAGCTTGACTGGATCATTTCATCCTCTAAACAACAGGTATTTTTTTATGACAACAGGCAAAGTGTAGTGCCAGGAGATGTTCGTCCTGGAGACTTTAAAAAACTGAATGCCGTGAATTACAACCTGACAAGTCAAATGCGCATAGAGGGTGGCGAGGACTACTTACGATTTATCGATGATCTATTAGAACTGAAAGCAACAAAAGGATTTGAATCAACGAATTATGAATTTAAGATATATGAAAGTATTGGTCAAATGGTGCGAGATATCAAGGTTAGGGATTCGGAGCATACTCTAGCCAGAGTTGTTGCGGGTTATGCGTGGTCGTGGAACACAAAAGGAGGTAGGGATGGGCACGATATCGAAATCGATGGTCTGAAACTTGTATGGAACAGTAAAAATATCGATTGGGTGAATTCTAAAAATGCAATAAACGAAGTTGGTTGCATTCATACTTGACCCTCCCCCCGAATTTCATACACCAATCTTGTAATTATTCGTTAGAATAGTTGCATATGAAAAAGCATCGTATCGCTCTGGACGTGAAG
>Ga0155703_133_pt1 | contig 21914 bp, 26 predicted proteins | sample RifCSPlowO2_01_FD_107360 | JGI IMG/M metagenome (GOLD analysis project Ga0155703, IMG submission 107360) | Candidatus Lloydbacteria bacterium RIFCSPLOWO2_01_FULL_50_20
AGAAGCGGATGTACACGTTCGTGCTCATTGATGCTTATTCACGGTGGGTATATGCAAAATCGTATCAGCGCATGAATGCGGCGACGACACAGAGAGAGCCGTCTCAGCCGGAGGTGCCAATCCCCGAAATAATGCCGCAGCTCGTACCGTATCCTGAGGCCGAGAAAAAGCCGGAGACCCCGATCGATGTCATCAACGGAGCGCCTGAAGAGCTTCGCCGAAAAGAAAAAGAAGATGAGGGCGGAGAAATACAACGCAAGCCGACGATACACTAATTCGGCTCCCCTATACTCGGCTCTTTTTTGTTGAGCAGGAAGAGATAAACGATCTCCAGAATACCGACAGTATTCACCAGGAGAAAGATCACGAACCAGGTCTTTTCGGTTTTTCTCGCTGAGATCCAGAGCGCCCATCCTTTCCAGAAAAGCGACCAAACAAGCAGAACGACGAATAATGAAACAAGCAGGAGGGTGGGCACGCCGAACTGCTTCGCTATTTCGACAATACTGATAGTCATCATGATACTCATTATAAATACCTGCCGGTCGTCTGCGCAAGCAATGCTTCATGAAAAAGCTTTTTCTTCGGCAACGATGGCTGTCTTCATGATTCATCATATATAATGGACACATGGGAAAACAGGTCCTACTCATCGGCTTTCTCCTCGTCCTTATGCTTGTCGGTCTCACCGGCGTATTTTTATGGCGCTGTTCCGACGATTGGTGTCTCACGTTCGACTGGCAGAAAGCGCGCGTCGCGGACAGCTTTGATCGATGTCTTCAACTGGGTTTTCCGGTCATGGAATCTTATCCGAGGAAATGCGCGGTGAACGGAAAGACATTTACGGAAAGTGTTCCACCGATCACGCTTTCTCCAAATGCCACGATCAGTGTCACCGCACCGACACTTGGTGGAACGATTATCAGCCCGTTCGTGGTACGCGGAGAAGCGCCTGGCACGTGGTACTTCGAAGCGACATTCCCGGTGACCCTCTTTGATGGGAACGGTAAGGCGATTACGGTAACATACGCCACGGCGAAAAGCGACTGGATGACAACCGCCCTCGTTCCCTTTGAGGCGACGCTTACGTTTGAGGCCCCCGTCACTGCGACCGGAATTTTGCTTTTGAAAAAGAACAATCCCACAGATCTCTCGCAATACGATGATTCGGTTTCCATTCCCGTCCGTTTCGAGCAATCGTCGGTTCAACCGGAGGCCGAAGGAGCGCTTGAGGGAACGATGACCATCGGCCCCATATGTCCGGTTGAGCTGGTCGGGGAGCCCTGTTCGCCGACTGCCGAGATGTACGCCGCACGAAAAGTTTTTGTCTTTTCAAAAGACCGAAAGAAATTGATCAAGACGCTTACTCCCGACGCGCAAGGAAAATTCCGCACGACGCTTCCGGGCGGGACATATGTTATTGACATGGAACCAGAGGGTATCGGAGGCATCAACGGAGTTCCAGCGACAGTCTCCATCGTTCCCGGAAAGTCCGTCTCTCTAGTCATCGATGTCGATACGGGCATTCGCTAGGAATATATGAAAAAAATCATCAAAGATCTTATTTTTCTTGCGATCGTCGGCGCATTCTTTTTCACGTTTCGGGTACCGATCGAGAACAGGATCGAATCGCTTGTACAGACGTATTTTCCTTGCCGCCAGGCGATCGATTACGATGTCGGAAATTTTGATGCGCGTTTCGGAATATCGAAAGACGATTTTCTTCAGGCGGTACGTGATGCGGAAGCTCTCTGGGAAAAGCCCATCAATAAGGAATTATTCTCGTATCGATCCGGCGGCGACATGAAGATCAATCTTCTCTATGACGAGCGTCAGGCGGCAACGATAAAATTGCAGGCATTGGGTATCGCTGTTGAAGACAGCCGCGCTTCATATGACCTCCTTCAGGAAAAGTATGAGATACTTCTCGCCGGATATAAGCAGAAAAAGATCGAGTACGAGCTCTTGGTCACCGCGTTCAATGAACAAGAGGACGCGTACAATGCCGAAGTGAAACAATCGAATGAGCGGGGAGGAGCCAGGCGGACGGGATATGAACGTCTGAGCGCCGAGCGTGAGGCGCTCGAGGCCGAAGTGCGGAAGATCAACGAACTCAAAGACAAGATCAACGCCGATGCGGACACGATCAATGCGCTGGTCACCGAGCTCAATCGTGTCGCTCAGGCGCTCAACCTTAATGTCGGGGCGTACAATCAGGTCGGCGGATCGCGCGGAGAAGAATTCAATGAAGGTCTCTATCAGAACGGCCCGAACGGAGCCAGGATCGATATTTACCAGTACGACAACAAAACGAAATTAGTGCGGGTACTGGCCCATGAATTCGGGCATGCGCTCGGACTCGAACATCTCGATGATCCGGAAGCCATCATGTACAAATTAAATGAGGCAGAGAATGAAAAACTGACCGCTGCTGACCTCGCGCAGCTGAGGACTCATTGCGGCATCAAGTGAAAAAAAGCAACTCGCTGTGTTTGAGTATCGCTCATCGCCCGTTTCTTCCTCTGCCGCACAAATAAGATCCGCTCTTTTTACGGAGCGGATCTTATTTTGACGAAGTGTTCGCCTTATGCGCGCTTGACGTTCACTGCGTTCTTTCCTTTCGGAGAATCCTCAGTATCAAACGTGACAGCGTCACCTTCCTGAAGTTCGTCGAACAAAACTCCGGAGAGCGCGTTGCTGTGAAAGAAGAGATCCTTATCCATTCCCTGTGCGGAAATGAATCCGAAACCCCTTTCATTCACCTTCTTTTTGATTATACCTTGCATGATTGGTCTCTTGGCGATTAAATACAATCGATATGTTTGCAATGAAAATTCGACTTCTTTTCTTTAAGCAACTTCTTTTGTGCATCAAGGATAGCAGATAACAACAAGTCTGTCAACTTTGCTTTGTGAAATCCTGCGAAGCAGGTCGGCCAAAGGCCGAATTTCACAGGCCAGGCCCATACATTTGAAATATTAAATAAAAAATCGCCGTGCACATGCACGGCGATGCTCTGCTTACCGCAGGGCAAGGATTCCCACTGCAAAATGGAGCAAGACCCCGCCCACGGGGTAGGCGAGCTCCGCCCATTCTTTCTTCCACCGGAGAATGACGACAATGGCCTGGATGAGAAAAGCGGCCGCCCACAGAAACCATGAAAGCGCGATCTCCGTCGAAGGATCTGCGACGACGGTGAAGAATGTCGGGGTAAAGGCGATACAAAGCGCCGCTTGCACAAGCAGATTCGCTTTCTTCGAAGAGCGGAATCGCCACCAGACGAAAGCGGCGGCGCTTCCGAGGGTGAGCACGGCGATGTCATATGCGTTCGGCGCATAAATTTTTCCGAAGAAAAGTGCGACAAAGAATGTCAATACGCAGAACAGCGAGTTCGATGTCGGCAGGGTGCTTTTCAGCCAGTCGCCGCTCATTGATCGATAACTCGTGAAGTTGAGCACGGTGATCGTTGCCCACAGGAACCACGAGGTGATGTTCGGACTCGCTTCCCCGCCGAATGTCTTCCAGTTATAGATCACCGAAGCCGTGATACTCGCGAGCATCGCGGCTGCGACAAAAAAGCGGGACACCCGATCGGAATGCACAAGCACCTCCGGTTCAATTCATGTTCATCTCGGTAGAGACTACGCCCGTTTCCGCACTTTGCCAAGCGGGCTCTTTGGTGACAGCGGGCAGGCTTTCGGCCGTACGGGTTTTGATCAGGGAAGCGACGTCACTCCACAGCGAGTCGGGGTTGGCCACTTGCTTCGTCGCTTCTTCCCAGTCGAACGCTCCGCGGACATATTTGCGCGTATCGACGATCCCCGCTTCAAGCGGAAGATTTTTCATTCCGATCTCATCGCCATAATACATGATGGGCGCACCCGGTGTTTTATAGAGCAATGCAAACGCCTCCGCGATACGCTCCGGCGCGTTCTGGTAAATGGTCGCGATGCGCACGGAGGCCAACTCATCCAACTTGAAATTTCTAAAAAGGTAGCAGTGGTCCGGATCGAAAAAATCATTCAGTTCAGATCTTTCCGGAAGTGGAAGTGTGGCGAGCGATATCTCGTCGTGGCTCCGGAGAAATGTCGCCCATTGGGAGTTGTATGGTATATCAAAAGACTCTTCGACCATCGCGTCGACAAGATGAAGATCATGGCGTTTGAGCGCGAGCCAGAATTGTTCCGCAAGCGGGAAGTGATAGGCCATATGGCATTCGTCACCGCTGCCAAAATAAGTTTTCGTGATTGCGGGGAGTTGATGCGCTTCCGCGAGCAAGATGACGTCGGGGTGTGTGAGGTCGAGATGTTTGCGGATAGTTTTCAGTACTTGATGTGTTTCAGGAAGACCCTCTGAGCGGGTACTGTCGCGCTTTATCAGGTGTTTAGCCGCATCAAGCCGGAAACCGTCAACGCCGCGTGCGATCCAGAAATCCATGATCGCGAGCATCTCTTCCATGACCTTGGGATTATCCCAGTTGAGATCCGGCTGTTCAGGGTAGAAGGTCGCATAGTAATAGTCGCCCGTCGCATCGTTTCGGATCCAGTTCGACGGTTTGAAATCCGGGAAAGCATTGATCGAGTCTTGAAAACGCCGTCCCTCTTTATCCCACAAGAAAAAATCACGCTTGGAATTGTCGCGTGACGCACGCGCTTCGATGAACCACGGATGTTTGCTTGAAACGTGATTGAGGACAAGATCGATGATGACGCGGATCCCCCGGTGATGCGCTTCGGCGAGGCATTCGGTGAAGTCGCCGAGTGTGCCGAGCTCCGGCCGAACGCTCCGGTAATCCATGACATCGTATCCGTCATCCACCATCGGTGAAGGATAGAAGGGGAGCATGTGCAGGCAATTGATACCAAGGGCGGTCATATAGTCGAGTCGGGAAGTGAGCCCCTGGAAATCACCGGCAAATTTGTCGATATAGAGTTCGTAGATCTTCGCATCTTTCCACCAGTAATAACGTTGATGTTCCATGGGATTATATGATTGCAGTATACGGCAAGGACCCGCAGGTGTGAATGATCAGTGGACAAGAGTGACCTGATAAAAAATAAAACAGGTCGCCCGAGGGTCCCACCCCACAAGGTTGTGGTATTCCGGATGCTCCCAATAAAAAAAGCGGGATTGCTCCCGCTTCGATGGCCGATAATGCACCTGTTATTTTTTTTCTTTTCCCATGATCGCACGGTAGGTTTGAAGGAACAATTCATTTCGCTCTTTTTCGATTGCCTGTCTGGCGAGCATGTTGGCGTGTTTTTTCTGGAGTCTTTCGACGTCACGCTGATATAGAAATCCTGTCTGTTTGTATGTGCATGTACCGGTCGTTTTTTTTGTTTCGACGCTGACCAGGAAAAGCTCTCCTTTACTGCCGAGCATCCGGAGAGAGGTTCCTTTATCTACGGTACAGTAACTTTGTTTACCGGTCGCGAGGTTTACGACTACGAGCGATACGGGATATTTCCGGTCCACGATGTCTGTGTCATGTACGATAAGCATATCCCCAGCCCTCGGCAAGGTCAGCTTTTGCGTCGATTGCTCCGGCATGGCCATTGGGCGACTTGCGATAGACTGGTTCATACCGAAAATGAACGCGGCGACAGCGATTACGAGAGCGATTGAATTTTTCATTGTCATGAGAACACCCCGATAGAAAAGTACTCACTTCCTTCTCACTAACATAGGCAAGGTCCGTTCGCAAGTATTTGTCAAGACGCGATTTGCGTTTTTTAAAAAATGCTGTAGGATAGTTTTTGGTGAGTTTTTCGTCAGGAGAAAAAGCGTGGCAGTTAGAGAACACCTCGTAAGATTGTGGAAGAACACCAATCTCTATGGCGCGACATTTTGGGGGTTCAGCGTGGACACCACTTGTGACGGACGTGGTTTAGGCGGATTGAAACTCGACATCGATATCCATGCACAAAAAGAAGGGCTGTGCATCGCAGGCAACTATATTTCCTGGGACGATCTCCACAAGGCGGAAGCGTACGCGAAGTCGCACGCTCTGAAGTAAAACATGCCGCCCGTCTATCCCCGCCCTTATGGGCGGGGCATTTCGCGGGCGGCACCGGGGTTGTTTTTTTGGAAGAGGAGCGCGCCACCGCGCGCACTTATCGCTGTGGCCATTCATCCCCCCTGGCTTACGCCCAGGGGATTCTGGCTCACACCAGTAAAAGTTGTTTCCAATAGCCACCTAAGATTCGGGTGGTTTTTTGTTGTGCGTTGAATGGTACAACATAGGTGGTATCATAGAGAAATTATGAAAAATTCTATAGCAGTATTATTGGGATTAGTATTACTCATGGCATTTCCCGTCAGCGCAGCAACTCCCTTTGACGGCAAGCTTATCGCTCTTGATGCCGGACACGGCAACGGAGAAACGGGCGCGATTGGAGACTGCAACGGCGTCACCGTTGTTGAAGCGGAGCTTAATCTCGCGGTCCGCGCGGAGCTTGAAAAGCTTTTGCCCGAAGGAACGTATTACGAAGTTGCTCAGCTTGGTTCACGACAGGACAGGGTGGCGAATGCGGAAGCGGCAGGTTCGAGCGTGCTGATCTCGATCCATCACAATGGGTCGACGAATACATCGGCGGATTATACGCAAAGTTTTGTCACGCAAAAGAATGACAAGATCTTTGCAAGCTATATTCATCCTTCTCTTGTTCAAGCACTCGGGCTTCCGGACAAAGGGATAAAGAATGACGGATACGGCATGACTGTTTATGGTGCTCTCCCTGGAGTGCTGACGGAATCCTATTTTGTCACCGACACCGACGGAGCATGCGACTTCATTGATTACCAGAATGGCGTGACGAATACGCGGGTGCATAAAGAAGCGCAGGCGATGTACGACGGACTTTACGCATACTTCTCGGCGAATGTCGGCGGGGGCGGGAAAGGGAGGAGATAGTAGCCATAACAGAAAACACTCTCACGAAGAGGGCGTTTTCTGTTATGGTGGAAACTAATAAATGACGTTACTTGTGGTGAGCTTGTCGAACTGGAACCTCTCTCGAGGAAAACGAAAATATAATGTATATACTCGGTATTCAAGAATGCTAAAAACATTTGATGCGCAGGCTGTCTAGATGAGATACATGGAAGAAGTTAGAATCTGTTGCGGACATTGACGAATTGAAATGGATACGTTATGTTAGTTTCAGCGTAATAATCAGGCTATTGGGGCTTGATCGCACATTTCCAACTGATAGGAGGATTGAAAATCATGGCGAAAATCGTCAAGATCAATGAGAAGAAGCATGACTCCAGACTGTACGATTCGGACACCAACGTAAGTTGCAGGACCGAAAAGGTCGTGGACATCACCGAGGACTGTCCAAGGGCGAGACAGAAGGAACGTGCGGTACTGCTCCTCTTCACAAGGGCGAAGCGTGGGCGCATCGTCCAGATTAGCCGCCCCTACGGGGGTGAGGTCTACATGGGTTCACATACCCACTTCTTCGTGGAAGAACTCGACTGCGAAATGCATGTTGCTCCACGCGATGACACCTTTGGCTTGATGGCGGACCAGCTCGGTCTCACCAAGACGGGATTCCGCGACCTCATCAAGGCGCAGGCTCCAGCCTAAGTATCCGAGTCTCAACCAAACTAGCGCACGACCTTTGGGTATGGCGCTTTTTCTTTATCCAACTTTGCAAATAAAAATACCTCGTTCCCGAGGCATTTTTATTCTTCCATATTGTTCTATGTCTGTGGAGGTGGGGAGATTGAACCCCCGTCCAGAAAAGTAGTGATCATGGGTCTACAGCGCGTAGTTTATCTTGGTGATTCGTGTGTGAAGTAGAAGAGAAACGAAATCCTCACGCACTGAGCCTGTTCATTTTCGGTGGCGTATCCAGGCGATACGCTCCTATCCTGAAAGAATGACATGGAGAGCGGACCTATCAGGAGTACTCCCGTCCCACGTCGCTCACTTAAGCGTAAGCGAAAGCAAAGCTGTTGGCTCCGAAATACGGAGTAGCAACTCCACCGGTGCTTTTATTCTTGGCACTTTCAAGTTACTTGCGTGATTTACGAGCTCTGCAAGCTTGCTCGACGCTGCGCATAACCAGAGACATTCTCTGTCGAAACTGACACCCCCGTATGAAAAATACAAGACGTTCCTAAAAAATAATAAATTTTCAACGAACCTCAATTACTCGAGCCGCAAACGGTTTCCCAAACGCTTCACTTCACGCGCGACACCTTGTTTCACCTCTCTCGCGATATCGCGGATGGCCTCGCGTTTTTTGATCGCCTCGCGCTTGTCACTCTTCTTCTTCCCGCGGGCGATAGCGATCCTTATCTTGATGATACGACCTTTATTATACATCGAAAGTGGAATGATTGTCAAACCTGCTTTTTCTTCCGCTGTCGCCAATTCGGCGAGTTCTTTCTTGGTCAAAAGAAGCCTGCGGTTGCGCGTCGGTTCATAGCCTCCGCCGGTCTCATTTCCCGGCTGGTAGGGAGGTATTTCCGAATTGATGAGGAACGCTTCGCCTCCGCGGACGGTGATATGCGCCCCCTCGAGCTTTCCCCGGTGAGCGCGGACGGATTTGACCTCGCCCCCAAAAAGCTGGATCCCGGCTTCGTAGGACTCGAGGATCTCATAGTCGAAATGCGCTTTCTTGTGTTCGATCAAATTTGCCATATGTCTATATTACTATGTATTTCTCGTAAGTGCTTTATCCCTCGTCAAAAAAGCCTCGGGATCCACAGATTTCAGTTGCTTGTTTTGCTCGCAGGAAAAATTGGGAAGAAAAGCACCCGTCGGAATTGACGGGCGCTTGTGGCCTGAGAGGAGACATCAATGTTTGATCGGCAGGTTCGTCGGATCAAATGCGACCAGCCAAACCGTAAATACAGCAAGACCGAATCCGATCATTGTGCGCATGCTTGGGAGTTCTCCTCCAATCCACAGCTTTTCAATGATGACGGACACGATCGGTAGCAGTGCGGCGCATGTGGTGATCGTTGCCATCGAGGCGCCTTTCATTCCATACGCGCCCAGGTACGCAAAGTCAGCGAGGACGATGCGCGCCAATAAGTAGGATCCAAGGGAGGGTGCTGTTGACGGAAAACGGCGCCGCGTACCCCACCATGTTCGCCGCTTTCCACATCCCAAATGTTGTTACGGAAACAAAGAGGGTGTAGATCGGAATTATCACAAGCGGCGAGACGCCGGAAAGCTTGCGGGCCATGACGACATTCATCGCGGCATAGGCGATGATACCAATTAGCGCCGAAGCGAGACTCATTGCTATCTCCTTGAACAGGTTTTAAATAGAACAAAGTTAAGACATTAAAAGTTTTATCGTATATTTTCATTTTTGTCAAGTCCTCTTTCGTTGCGAGTGTGGATTTGCTGACAAGCATGACCGATGAAGTGGCATGCGTCAAAATTTTCCTGTATAATAGCGCCTATTATGGACTTCAAACCGTTTTTCGGATTTTCCGGAGGTGAAAAAGGGGGTGATGATAGAAAAGAGAAAGAAGGCGGACCCCCCGCTCCCTCATTTTTTTCGAACATCCTGACGATCCTGCTCGTGTTTCTCCTGCTCGTTTCCGCTTACTCATTTTTTGCGGAGCGCGGCAAAAATGCAGTGCCAGTGATCGCGCTTTCCCAGCTTTTTGCGGATATCAGACAGGGTTTGGTCGCGAAGATCGATGTCGAAGGCGCCGATCTCAGCATCGAGTATAAGGACGGTGTAAAGAAGGTCTCGAAAAAAGAGATCGAATCGTCGTTCTCAGAGTCAATGAAAAATTATGGCGTCCTTCCGGAAGAGCTTGATGCGATCCAAGTTGAGGTCAAAGAGCCGAGCGGGTTCTCATACTGGTTCTACTCGCTCGCACCGTTCCTTTTCCCGCTCATCTTCCTGTTTGTGCTCCTCTGGTTCCTCTCGCGGCAAGTGAGGCAGGGGGGCGGAATGCAGGCGTTCACGTTCGGACAGTCAAAAGCGCGCGTCATTTATCCTGACGACAGCGCGCAGAAAGTGACCTTCAAAGATATCGCCGGTGTGAAAGAGGCGAAAGAGGAACTCCAAGAGATCGTGCAGTTCCTCAAAGAACCGCAGAAGTTCCTCGATATCGGCGCACAGATCCCGAAAGGCGTGATGCTGATGGGCGGGCCGGGCACGGGGAAGACTCTGCTTGCGCGTGCGGTCGCGGGCGAAGCGGGCGTCCCGTTCTTCCATCTTTCCGGAAGTGAATTCGTCGAGATGTTCGTCGGTGTCGGTGCATCGCGCGTGCGTGATCTTTTTCGTATGGTGAAGAAAGAATCGCCCGCGATCATCTTTATCGACGAGATCGACGCAGTGGGACGTGTGCGCGGAACGGGTGTGGGCGGAGGAAACGATGAACGTGAACAGACGCTCAACCAGATCTTGGTGGAGATGGATGGTTTCGAGCCGAACGAAAAAGTCATCGTGATGGCGGCAACGAATCGTCCCGATGTGCTTGATCCGGCGCTCCTTCGTCCCGGACGTTTCGATCGCCGCGTCATCCTCGATCTTCCCGACATCAACGACCGCGAAGAGATACTGAAGATCCATTCGCGCAAAAAACCGCTCGCCGAAGACGTGCACCTGCGTACGGTCGCGGAGCGGACACCCGGATTTTCGGGAGCTGATCTTTATTCGCTCATGAACGAAGGGGCGATCCTTGCTGCGCGCGAGAATCGGACGATGGTATCGCAGTTCGACCTTATTCGTTCTATTGAGAAGGTGATGATCGGCCCCGAACGGAGAAGCCACCTGCTTTCTGACGAAGAAAAGAAAGTGACCGCATATCACGAAGGCGGACACGCACTCCTTGCTTCGCTCCTCCCGTATGCCGATCCGGTGCATAAGATCACGATCATTTCGCGCGGACATGCGGCCGGATACACGCTCAAACTTCCGACCGAGGAGCGGCAGTTCCACACGCGCAAAGAATTTCTCGATGACATCACGGTCTCGCTTGGCGGTTATGCGGCGGAGGTGATGATGTTCGATGACCTCACAACCGGTCCATCGAACGATCTTCAGGTCGCGACCGGGCTCGCGCATGACATGGTCGCAAAGTACGGTATGTCCTCCGGCATCGGCCCCATCGCGTTCGAGGCGTCCGGCATGATGATCGCCCGAGGAGGATTCATTGAAAAAGAATATTCTCAAGACGTCGCCATGCGCATCGACAAAGAAGTGGAGAAGATCATGAACGAAGGGTTGCGCCGGGCGCAGGAATTGCTCACGAAACACCGGCATGTGCTCGATGCGATCGCCGCGGAGCTGATGAGGGTTGAGACCATGGAACGCGAGGAATATGAAAAGATATTGACGATCCACGGCATCAAGGCGCGCCGCAAGATCGGTGAAGAACCTTACATCGCGGCTGAAGCCGCTCAGGAAACTTCCGCGACGGTCACGCACGAAACAGTTGAAAGTATATCTCACGGCGAATCAGGCGGAACGAGGTCATCGCGAAAACAGAAGAAAGAACAAGAAAAAGGAGGAAAACATTCCTAACTCCGAGGATGTTCGAATTGACTCTCTGTTTGTTTCTGATAGACAGAAGAGAGTAAAGTTTTTTGGAGGTTCGCTGTGACGGAAAATAACATCGTCGCACTTCAGCCATACGTCGTTGCTCTCGATGTTGCCGTGGAAGTGCCTTTGGTCAACATGGAGGTCACTCTTTGCTTTGGACCGTTCGATTCTCTTGCTGCGGCGGACGAATGGCGTGACAGGCTTGAAAAGGAACATGACCTGATCGAAATAGCAGAAGCGGTCGAGAATGCCGACCCGTTCGCACAAGAGGAATTTCCCGAAAGGCAGTTTTTGCGTGCCCATGTTCAAGGAGCTGATGTTTTTCAAGTAGAAGGCAGAATGAGGGCAAGGGGTGAACTTATTCCCCCGAAAACTCCCGTCGAAGACGCGCACCGGATCCATGTCTACGCACTTTACGCACTTCAGGAAGCGGTCACGGCGGCATTCAGTTTTCTCAACGACGATCCGGTCTCCGCATAAACTACCCCGAGGGCTCGCCCTCGGTTTTTGTTTGCGGGAGCGCCGCTTTTTTTCTATGATGGCTTCATTCATCACCCCGCTGTTTTTGCAGATAACGGAAGATTGGTGTAATGAAAAGAGTATTGATATAAATAGCTCATCCACCCCTAGCACAATGGTAGTGCATTCGTCTTATACACGAAGGGTTCCTGGTTCGAGTCCAGGGGGGTGGACATGAAAAAACCTTTTATTCTTTTTGATTTCGACGGCGTGATAGCGGATTCTTTCCTGCCGGCTTTTGAAGTTCAAAAAATGATTTGTCCTGAGGTAACTGAAGATGCCTATCGAAAACGTTTCGAAGGGAATATCAACGATTGGGAAGAGCCGGTGAATGTGCACACGGAAAAATGCCGGCACGATATAGACTTCTTCACTGAATATATCCCGAGAATGAAAAAGGGGGTACGAATCGTTTCCGGCATGAAAGAGGTTATTGTTGAACTTGGAGGAAATTATTCCCTTGTTGTCGTTTCCTCAACGATAACAAGCCCGATCCGAGAGTTTTTGGAAACACATGATCTTGCAAGCCATTTTATGCAAATTATGGGAAATGATGTGCACAAAAGCAAAATAGAAAAAATAAAAATGATCTTCGAGAGGTATGGCGTTGGGCCAAATGATTGTGTTTTTATCACCGATACGTTGGGCGATATGCGCGAGGCGCAACGTGTTGATGTCGTGGCGATCGGAGTTACGTGGGGATTTCATGCACCAGAAACATTGCTTCGAGGAGAACCGTTCCGACTTGTCGAAAAACCGAACGACCTTTTATCGGTTGTTTCTGATTATTTTAAAGTGTCAAAATAGATTTGTGTAGAAATGTATCATTCACCATGATCAAAAAAGTCCGCATCAAACGTTTCGATAAAAGTATTCCACTTCCGGAATACAAAACATCTGGCGCGACCGGCTTTGATTTTCCGGCACGTGAACAGATCACCATTCGCGCCAAGGAAGTCACTTATGTTCCGCTCAATGCCGCCATCGAACTTCCCGAAGGATATTTCATTCTGCTTGCGGCACGTTCATCGCTTCACAAAAGAGGACTCATTGTCGCGAACGGAGTGGGGATCTTTGACGCCGATTTTTCGGGTGAAGAGGACGAATATCGAGCCGCACTCTATAATTTTACCGACTCCGATGTCATTATTGAAAAGGGTGATCGCATCATGCAGGGCATATTGATTCCGTTCGTACGGGTAGATTTCGAAGAAGTGAATGAGATGGGGAGGGGGACTCGCGGCGGTTTTGGTACGACCGGGGTGAAATAGGGCGGCAAAAAATATCGGAGAATTGACGTAGACAGCTTGTTTGATTAGGCTCAGTGGAGAAGTTATCGAGAGGATTTGCTGTGTCCATGTTTGCCCGAAAGCTTGATGAAGCACAAGGTGCGTTAGCCCGCATACGTCGCTCTCGTATTGTTGAACACGGGAGAGCAGATGTGAAATATGGGAACTACTCATATGCCAGCTATCGCGTGGAAGAGTGCCGCGGCGCATGGAAGAACGCGCACGCAACACCACTCAATCAGCGTGAACTTCCGTTCGACCGTCTTGTGAAGCAGGTTTCTGAATACGCATCGCTTGGGCTTTTCTTCCACCCCAAGCGCGTCGAACATTTTGATCGGCACATTCTTTCGATGACTTGGTTCCTCGAATTCAGAGGATGGTCCGTGGAGCGATCGGATAATTTGAGAGTTGTTCTGGTGCAACACAATCGCAAGGCGACGTTCACCTCTAGAGAAGGGCATGGGCTCATGCTTGCAGTAGCTATCTATGCGCTTTTTCCGCGAACGGTGTGATAATGGATCTAAAGACTTTTTCGTCGATCACCTCACGTGAGGTGGTTTTTTTGTTATACTTTCCTCATGAAACTCTATTTAGTTCGTCACGGAGAAACTGATGCGAATCGCGTGCTTCTTCCCAACATCGATAGTCCTATGCATGATGGTCCGCTGATGTTTAAGCCGGGTGATGACACCAATATTCCGCTCAACCCGAATGGACGCTTGCATGCATGGGAAGTGGCGCAGCATTTGCCCGATAACATCACCGTGCTCTTATCGTCTCCGCTTCTGCGGGCACGTGAAACCGCCGAGATCATTTGTGAGGAAAAAGGGATCGATAAGGCAAACATCAAATTTCGCAACGAACTCCTGGAATATCATCAAGGTAAACTTGAGGGACTCACGAAGGAACAGCAGTTTGCGATCACGGGCGGGGTCAAGCAAGGTTCATCGTTACTGTGCGACTATGATTACACCGAATACGGCGGAGATTCATGGAAAACCATTCACGAACGACTCTCGGATCTTTTTGCCGAGTTACGTGGAAAAGAGAGTGGTGCGCAAGTCGTTTGCGTCACGAGCGGCGGAGTGATCCGTATGACGTACAAGATTTTACTTGATGATCTGGCGCCCGGCATTTCTACGCATATTCGTATCAAAAACGGCTCAGTGCATCAGTTCAAATGGTAGATCGCACGCCTTACTCGAAATGCATCGGAGTTTCGCGAGCGTGCAAGCGTTCGGCAAGCAGGGGGTATGTTTTAAGTTCGATATCCGTTTCCAGCAGGTGTTTCGCTTCTTCGCGCGCGGCTTCGACCATTTTGAGATTTTTGATCGCCTCCATGCCGATGTCGGAAATGCCCCACTGTCGGGCGCCTCGGCCCGATCCTGAGCCTGCCGAAGGACCGCCTAATTCCCCCGAACCGCGGAGTGCGAGATCCATTTCGGAAAGTTCGAAGCCGTTTTTTGCCGTCGTCAGCGCCTTCAAACGCGCAAACGTCTTTTCGCCTTTAGTATCCGAAAAAAGATAACAATACGACTGGTGAATGCTGCGGAGTACACGTCCGCGCAGCTGGTGGAGCTGTGCCAATCCAAACCGCTCTGCCCCTTCGATCACGATGACCGTCGCATTCGGCACATTGACGCCCACCTCGACGACGGAAGTCGCACAGAGAATATCGAGAGCTCCCGATGCGAACTGTTCCATGATACGGTCTTTTTCGACCGCTTTCATTTTGCTGTGGAGTACTCCTATCGCATATTCGGGAAAAATTTTCACCTTGAGACGTTTTGCTTCTTCTATTACAGACTTTGCGATGAGCGCCCGTTCTTTCGCGGGATCCGGTTCGTCAATACGCGGACAGATGACATAACACTGCCGACCTTCCTTGATGAGTGCACGGATCTTTTCATAGGTCTCATCACGTTTCGCGGGAGTAACGATCTCCGTCACGACCGGCTTTCGGCCGCGCGGCATTTCGTCGAGCAGTGTCAGATCGAGATCACCGTACAGCGTGAGTGCGAGTGTCCGCGGGATCGGCGTGGCCGTCATGGAGAGAAAATGCGGGACCTTTCCGTCTTTTTGCACGAGCCGCGCGCGTTGTTTGGCGCCGAAGCGATGCTGCTCATCGATGATGACATACGCAAGGTGTTTGAATGTGACGCTTTTCTGAATGAGCGCGTGCGTGCCGATCAATATGGGTATTTCGCCGTTCGCGACCCATTTCAAAAGCTGTGTGCGCGAAATATCCGTCCACCCGGAGGTATTCACTTTTGAAGGAAATTTCCTGCAGCCGCTTCCCGTGATGAGCCCGATCTCCATGCCCGAGCCGATGAAAAATTTTATAAAAGATTCAAAGTGCTGCGTCGCCAAGATCTCGGTGGGACACATGTAGGCGACTTGAAGCGCTCCGAAATGTTGGCCGACAGGGCGCGTGTGCACCGTCGCGTACGCCGTCGCGGCCGCGACCGCCGTTTTTCCGCTCCCGACATCGCCCTCAAGGAGCCGGAGCATCGGGCGTTTTCCGGCAAGGTCGGAGAGCATTATGGCGATCGCTTTTGTCTGCGCTTTGGTGAGCGGAAAACCAAAATCGTTCATGAAGCGATCGAGTCCTGCTCTTTCGGGAATGATGGTGAACGACGGATTTTGTTCGTATCGCAGACGGCTCTGTTGTCGCTCGAGCTGAATGAAAAAAATTTCCTCAAATGCAAAACGTTTCCTCGCGGATTGCGCATGCCTTTCATCACGCGGCGCATGGATCCAGACGAGCGCCGACCGGAGTGCAGGGAGATTGTAGCGCTTGAGGATGCCGCTAGGGATCGGATCGGTGAGTGTTTCAATGATTCCGCCCGCGAGCACTTTTCTGAGCGCATGATAGAACCAGCGGGAAGTGATGCCGCGCGACTCGGGATAGACGGGAAAAAATCGTTCATCTTCGCTCAATCCTCCTTCCGCAAACAGTGAGGGCGAAAGATCGCCCGGCAACGCGGGTACTTTTTCGACTTCCGGATTGATGAGCGTCACTTTGCCGTCTCGTTTCTTGACGACTCCCGACGCGCGCACGATGTCGCCCGGGGCGATCATTTTTGCCATATATGCTTGGTGGAACCACACGAGCTTGAGCATCCCTGTTTGATCACGAAGTGTCGCTTCGCCCATCGGCATGTGCCCGCGGAACGACCTCTTTGTTCCGGTTTTTTCAACTTGTCCGTAGAACGTCGCACGTTCGCCGTCTATCGCGCGCTCGACCGCCGACGACTTTCCCGCATCGATGTGCCGTACGGGGAAGTGATAGAGGAGGTCGCGGATCGTCTTCAGTCCGAGTTTTTCGAGGCCGTTTTTTTGCTGTGGCGTCAGGCGGAACCGATCGGCGATCTTTTCCGCGAGCGTTATTGTTCCCGTATGCATATAGCCTCAATCATACGTAATCACGCGAAAGGTGTATACGACATCGCTGGTGGCGCTTCCACCCCACTCTGCTATACTCGCTGGAGCAGTTTTTGCTGTTCTTTGTTGAAAGGCGGTCATGGATATTTTTTCCGGCATATTTCCGCTCCCATGGTGGGGCGCTCTACTCATTGCTCTCGCATTTACGCATGTGACGATCGTCGCGGTTACCATCTACCTTCATCGGCACATCACGCATCGTGCCGTTCTCCTCCACCCCGTTGTCGCGCATTTCTTTCGTTTCTGGCTCTGGTTGACGACGGGGATGGTGACTCGAGAGTGGGAGGCGGTGCACAAAAAACATCACCAAAAATGCGAGACCGACGAAGATCCGCACAGCCCAGAGGCGCAGATGCATGCGCTCGGAGTCCGCGGTGCATGGGGACGGCTTTTCTTCATGTTTCGATTCGTTGTTTGGCGCGGAGTGCGTTCTTATGTCCGTTGGACAAATCAACACACCGACGACGTCGAGCGGCTCGGCGTCAATGCTCCGAGAGATCGTCTCGAACGTTTGCTCTATGCACGACACACGAAACTCGGTCTTGCGCTCATGGGTACGGCGAATATCGTACTCTTCGGTCTCGCGGCGGGATCATGTATCTGGGTCGTGCAGATGCTCTGGATCCCGGTGTTTGCCGCCGGAGTAGTGAATGGCATCGGACACATATGGGGGTACCGCAATTACACGCTGCCCAATTTCTCCAGGAACATCTTGCCTTGGGGGATATTGATCGGCGGAGAGGAACTCCACAATAATCATCACGAAGATGCGGCGTCGGCGAAATTTTCCCGGAAGTGGTGGGAGCTTGATGTCGGCTGGTGTTATATCCGTGTCATGGAATTCTTCCGGCTCGCGGAAGTGAAAAACATATCCGGTCGTTAGCGTAGAGCCCGCAGGACATTAAAACCTCCTGCGGTTTTTTTTATGGACCAATCTAGAGAGCTTAGGCTAAACACATTTGGGTTGAGGTTGTGGGGTATCTTAGTATTGCTGGACGATTAAAATCGAGCGCTATAGATCTGTGACCGGTAGAACGGTTGTTCGCATCGGCGGGGCGGTATATACTCGCATCAATCAAATGAAAATAAAAAACAATGATGCTATGGGCAAGGTTCGAAAGCTTGTTGAGGAATTGAATACGCTCCCCGCTTCGGAGCACAAGAAGCTTTTTGCCTCTATTGATCTGGTGAGTCCCCGATATCTCAACGTGCAGGGGTTCAATCCGCGTGGCAATGTCGAAACAGATGTGAACTTTCAGCGTTCGTTTAACGCTTTCTATCAGGTGCGCAGAAATGCGGCATGGAGAAAACATTTCTACTGCCTCTTTGCGCAGTTACGGAAGCCGAGTATGGGCAAGCATCGGAATTTTCAATATATCTTGAACGAGCTACATGTGCGTACGGGAATGTGGGAGTATTCATTTTCAACAAAATTACTCCACACACTGGATCCGATGCAGCCGATTATCGATAAGCGGGTGCTGACCCTTCTCTGCCTTCCGAAGAAAAACTGGAAGACCACCGAACCATTTCTAGAACATTACCGAGAAGTGGCGCAATCGATTGCATATCTCGCCAAGAAAACCAAAAGACTGCTTCGTGATTTTGATCGAACCTTGCCGCACCTGAAACATATTTCGGTGACAAAGAAGCTCGACCTCATTCTGTGGAGGTATCGAAGGGAATTGTAACTGACAGGATTCGGTCACGAGTTACTAAGCCTTTTATTTCACTTCGTCTTTCGAATCAGGATTCGCTCCTTACAGGAGCAGTACCCGTTTCCCATTTACTCATGCTTGGAAGCATTCGTAAATAAGGGAGAACGGCTTCGAATCCCTCCCCGCGAGTGAAGCAGTTCACTCGCTCTCTCCGCCCAACAAAATAACCGCCTTGCAGCGGAATTTTGTACGGGCGGGGACGATGTCCCGAAGTTAGAACCGACTGTGGCCCGCCGAAGCTTTATGCGAAGGAGGCAAGCACGGCTTAGTTATGGCAACCTTGATAGAATTATCCGAAAGTTGAGACTGATTTACCAAGAAAAACCTGATCTATTCGACGTTCCTACTTTTGCTCAGAAGATATATTAGAGAAACTATACAAATTTGATAATCAACTCTAATATATCTAATTCGCCGCTATAATCCGTTACAATCCGCTATATGTCATGTAACAGAAAGGAAAGTGGCCAGGTTTGATTATTATTTACTCTTTGTCTTTGCAAAATTAAAGAGTTCCCTGCATTCACTTTGCATAAATTTCTCAATAAGCTCTACCTTAGGGTCACCTTTTTCAATAATGTCTTTTGAAGAAATATCTATTTGACGCCATGTAAACTTGTGATCCTGTAGGGTTTTAGCAAAATTCTGCGCATCTTCTTTTGAAGCGCCAAAAACTATTCCCTCCATTTTTGCCCAAATAGCTGTGCCTGTACACATGGGACAAGGCTCAAGAGTTGTATAAAGCCAACAGCCTGGAAGATACCTGCTCTCGTTTTTTAAACAAGCGGAACGGATCGCATTCACTTCTGCATGACAGGTCGGATCGTTATTTTCGTGAAGGGTAGTGTGCTCAACGGCGATAATTTCACCGTTACTGTTTACCACGACGGCACCCAATGCATATTGATCAAGGGAAGCGGAATTTTTTGCTTCCTCAATCGCTTTTTTCATAAATTTTTCTTGTGGATGATTTTCCATAATTTAGATTCCGGTTTCAAAAAAATGTAATAGTTCGAATCCCTTCAGGGTCCTTCATTTTAACACTTTTTCATTTTGAAATGTAGCTTAAAACAAGAACATTTTAATGCTGGCTTTTCAAAACTACTGGCGGGGTCATTATATCCTTTGCGCGAACCTTTTTCGAGCGGAAGCCCTGACTCGCGCCTCGGATTACCTCGGCGTTCAATGCAAATACAGAAAGGTGCCTCGCCAAACCAATTTTCAAAAGGAATGGCGAGGCTCAAATCCTATTGTGCTTGACCCACCCTCCCGTTCGCGCACAAATCCCCGCCGTTTTGAAGAGAAATTATAAAACGGCGGGAATTGCTCCCTTCACTGACGTTAAAAATCCAGTGGGATTTTAGGCGGCACAAAGTCTCCAATTAGATTAAGTTAATAACAATCGGTGCGTGGTCACTTCCAACTAATGTGGGTGTTGGTGCAACATTTTTGATGTCAGTAATATTTTCATTTAAAATTTGAACATCAGTCAGATGTGATTCAAGGTTTTTTGAAATCAGAATGTGATCAAGGAGTCGATTTCTGCCAAGGGTTGTCGAGAGTGATGAAAATCTCTTTTCTTTCTCTATTTTTAAACTTGACTCAATAAGAGTATCTGTGGCATCACCTATAACACCCTGAATAATTCGATATACCGCATAATTTTCTTCTGCATTAAAATCACCGCCAACTATCACTGATGCATTCGGATCAGATGCAAAAAATGTATCGATTAACTCACGCAATTTTTTAGCTTGTGAAAATCGAAAGATTTCTGAACGTATCAGCCCGTCCGCCATAGTAATTTGAGTTGTCATTGGCTGAACTTCTCCTGCAATATTCTTTTCTGGCATCAAAAAATTTGCTTTTATATGGATACCGACTACATGAAGCTTTTTGCCTTGCCATGTGGCCTCCATATGAACAAAGTCTCTTCTTGACCATATGCGTGACCCAGTCGTGTCAGCGTCCCCTTCTATAAAAACTGGCAACGAGGCTATGACAGGAATTGATTCACATTTCGCATCCTTTTGTTTATAGAGCACAACGTTACCCACCCCGTTTTGATCTGGGGTTGCAAAAAAGTATGAGTAATCTATACCTGTTCGGGCGATAATTCGCTCAATGACACTTTTAGATGCGATTTCCTGAAGTAAAACAATATCTGCATTGATTTCAGAAAAGAGTTTTGAAAAATGATCTATCCGAGCTTCGACGAACTCTTTTGTATAATTCCATTCTTTTCCTGAATGGGTGTGCACTCCTTCTTCAAAGAGAAACTCTATGTTGTGTGTTGCAATCTTCATATATATTTTATGAGATCATCAATTTTTAGAAAACTTAAAAAGTTGGCGACATTCTTCTCTCATAAAGTTTTCGATGAGTTTTATTTTGGGGTCACCTTTTGCAACAATATCTCTTGAGGAAATATCAAACTGTCGCCATGTAAATTTCTCATTTTGTAAATTTTTTGCAAAATCAGTAGCATCTTCTTTTGTAGCGCCATATACTACTCCTTCCATTTTTGCCCAAATGGCTGTAGCAGTACACATCGGACAGGGTTCTAGGGTGGTGTAAAGCCAACAATTTGGAAGGTATCTGTTTTGCAACTTGATGCAGGCAGATCGAATCGCATTTATTTCAGCATGACATGTCGGGTCGTTATTTTCGTGGAGCGTAGTATGCCCAGTGGCGATAATTTTTCCATCCCCGTCAACAACAACTGAACCAAGGGCATATTGACCCGATTGAGCAGAATTTTTAGCCTCCTCAATTGCTTTTCTCATGAATTCTTCTTGCGGATGATTTTGCATAGTTATTTTAAGAGTTCGTCGCTCGAAACCCCGAGCGATTTCGCCAATTTCGTAATGGTCGCCAGCGTCGGATTCGTCTTTCCGTTCTCAATATTGCTCACAAAACTTCGGCTAACGCCGAGATTTCGGACAATGTCGCCTTGCGTGATACCTTTTTCTGTACGGATACGCTTCAGGTTTTTCCCCAACTTTGCCGACTCGCTTTTCATATCCACAGTTTAGCACTCCCGATACATTATATACCAATGTTATAGTATAATGTAATAGCGCCGAGGTAATCCGAGGCGCGAGTCAGGGCTTCTTCTCGAAAAAGGTTCGCGCAAAGGATACAATTTCACCGCAGATTGAAACTTCGCGATTTGAAAGAGCGGACGCGCGCCGTGATGGGCGCACGGCGCGCGACAATTCTTCTCGCCGCTTCGCGGCGAATTGGCTCGGCGGGGGGAATTCAAAAAGGGCGGATTTGTCCGTTTCGTATCTAAAAACAATATGAACAAACCAAAATATTTTCTATACGCGCGTAAATCAACGGAAGATGACGACCGACAGGTTATGTCTATTGAGGCGCAACTTTTTGAACTACGAGAATTGGCGCGTAAAGAAAAT
>Ga0155703_127_pt1 | contig 21204 bp, 21 predicted proteins | sample RifCSPlowO2_01_FD_107360 | JGI IMG/M metagenome (GOLD analysis project Ga0155703, IMG submission 107360) | Candidatus Lloydbacteria bacterium RIFCSPLOWO2_01_FULL_50_20
TGTGTTTTTTTAAATTGCGTCATAATTATTTACTCAACTAGCTCTTAATAGAGCCACCTTATCATGATATTAGCCTCACAAATTTACTATTAAGCCTCACTTGCTGTATACGCAAGAAGGCATACTCGATGACAAGGTTTCCAGTGAACGCGAGCAGGGAATCAAAGCCGGACTGCGTTGGGGCGAATGCGCCGAAGTCTCGGTGGTTTACATCGACCGTGGAATAGGCGAAGGGATGCTGAAGGGCATCAAAAGAGCGAAAGAATGCAGTCGCCCCGTCGAATATCGCAGTCTTTACGAAAAAGTCGCGTTTATCGAAAGTGTTGTCACTGATCAAGGAAACGGCGGGAGTTATTGCAGTCATTGCCGGCACAATATTGATATTCAAAAAATTGGCGAATTGGATCATTGTCCTGGTTGTAAACGGAAACTGATCTGGGGCGAGACATCGATCAATCGCGGCGGTTCGGATTTTTGAACAATTAAAAAGGCGCATGAAAGCGCCTTTTGTGTTTTATGTGAGGCGTGATATATTTTGCATCACAAGGGCCCATAGTTTAGTGGTAAAATTTTCGTCTCCAAAACGAAAGTCCGAGGTTCGACTCCTCGTGGGCCCGTAGCAAAAAGAGCAAGGCGATTTTTGCTACGGGCCCAAGCAAGCAAACTGCTTTGCTTGCGTCGAGGAGTCGAAGCCCTTCTCCCGTATTTATGAAGAATTCTTATTCTGAATAAATGGGAAAGGGGTACTGACCATGTAATGGTCGAATCTCCTCGTGGGCGCTGAGATTTTCTTAAGCGTACTCGGTTGTAGAAAATCCAAGTGTGGTTGTGTACTCGCAAGCTACCCCGCCATCAAGAGCGCAGTTATTGCGCTCGAGACGCCCTAAGTCTTTGTTTTGAGTAATTATAAAAAACTGCCTTAAGATGGCAGTTAATGTTGTTCGTCAGAATACGGCCTAAGAGTCCTCTTCACCATACTCAATCTTTTGTTTTGCAATCGCTTCTCGAATATTGTCCGGCTTTTCAACGGCCCAGTATTTCCAGTGCGGTTTTTGCCACCACGAATGAAATTTGAGATTAACCCTTCCCTCAAAACCTATCTCCATTAAATAGTGGTCCAATACAGTTCTTAGAAACGACCGTTTTGGCTCAGGAAGATTTTGGTTGTAAGGATCAATACCCTGGCTGAGCATAACCACCCTCCCAATACCGTCGTCTGTCGGCTCGATTCTCTCATATGCAAGAGAAAAACCTTTTTGATAGTCCTTCAAGGGGAAATGGAAAACTTCGCCTGAGTCAATCAGAATGGATAACCCAGTTTTGCCTTTTTTAAAATCAAGGGTTCTCCCGCGCAGGTTCTCATTGGACTTGGGCGTGCCACCCATCGAGCCCACCAATCGAATACGCAGAGATTCAGCTTGATAGTTATCGAGACACAACCTCAGGTTTTTAAAATCCAGTCTCTTCGGCATCCAATATTGTTCCATTCGAACCCTTTCCCATGTCAGTTGTGAAAAAGCTTGTCCGCATACCACAGTAACAATATTGGTGATTTTCGCAACGAAAGGGACCCGCACCCGTGTCACTTTTTGAGAAAAATGAGGCACTCAAGACGCGTCGAGGAAGTATGCTAAACTACGACCATTCCGCCTTGCAGGGCACCACAGGAGTACTTCCATTTTTCTAAGGTGATTACACCTAAGAAAAATTAGGTCGCTTGGCCGAGAGAGGTTCGAGCCTGAGACGGTCCGCCAATAGTTTTGAAAAACGACCAAGAAATACCACTTCGGGCGTATCTTTGCCGGATACGCCGCAACTTGTTTTGTGTTTGCCATATGAGATGAATACTAGACGGTTAACCTTTGTCACCCCAATCCAGCAAGACTGTCACCTCATATGGTTAACTGTACGATGTATTGCTTACCATGCCGCGAGAAGGTATACTTTGATTTGTGAAAGAAATGCTCATCATGTCGCACGCCACACTCGGTGCACTCGGCATCATGGCGGCAGTGTGGGTTATCGCCGAAGTCCTCAATACTTCAGCTGCGAATGAAAAGCGGATCAAGGTCGCTGCCGTACTCCCCGCACTGTTCATTGTTCTCTCGTGGATAAGCGGAGGGATTTTGTATGTGTTCTACTATGCGGCCGATAAGGCAATTATCCTCAAGGGTCCATGGCCGTTCGCTCATGAGTTAGTCATGGAGATCAAAGAGCATCTGTTTTTCGTCACGCTCTTGCTGGCGCTCTTTCTCACCATTGCAGCTCGCGTCAATGATCTTTCCTCTAATCGCGGAGCGCGGTTTGTCGTTATTGCCACAGCCGCACTCATTGTCTTGACCGGCTTTGCTATTGAAGGTGCTGGTGCGACGATCGCACTCGGAGTAAAAATGGGTCTATTGGCGGAACTTGCGAAATAACAATATATACATGGAAAATGATGATACAAATGTGGATCCGGTAACTGCAGCTTTTGGTGTCGCCGCCGCTGTTGCCGTCATATTCAATACAATACTCACCATAGCCAAAGAACTCAATCCCGCACTTCTTGCGTGGATGAAATCGGTGAGTTGGCACCATTGGACTACTCACGGCTTCCTTGTGCTGGGTGTTTTTTTCATCGCGGGTTGGTTGCTTTCACGAAAGCATATGCAAATACGCGGAACGCTGCTCGCAGAAATACTCGTCGGGTCGGTCATCCTTGGCGGGCTCGGTATCTTTGTCTTATACCTCTATCTTTATTTTTATTAAGGGAGCGCAAGCTTCTTTTCTGCCCCTCAGTTTCGAGGGAGGGTTTTTGTTGAACCTTGAATAGGGCTCAAATTACGCAACACGCTTTGTGTATAAGTCATTCTTGTATAAATATTCGCGAATGGTAGCGTAAAGTTAGACAGTTCAACTGACAGGGGGATCGACATGATGCGACTCATGCGTTGCGTGTTCGTGACATTTGCCATTCTTGTTGCTTCCGTGCTGAAAGCGGGGAGTGATGTGAATGGCGTGGAGGGGTCAATACTTGCTCGTGTGGATTGCCCGCCGAACAATGCGGCATGTGCAAAGCCGATTGCCAAGAAAGAAAACGCTTCTTCACTAAAGGCAAAAAAGCAAAAAGTGCGCAAGCCGCCGGTCCGGGTTCAGGGAAAACGCGTCACACCAAAGAAAAATATCAGGGAGTTTCCGACACCTTCGTCTCTCTCTACTGAACAGCGATTGACGCCGGCTCAAAAAGAAAAATTTGAACTTTTTACCGAATGCATCAACTATTCTACGCCGGAAGATCCTGTGGAGAGAGTGAAAACATTTGTTTTTTCCGAACAGAAGAAGCTCGAAGATGCTTCCGGATGGAAGATGAGACTGGCGTCCATTCGTGGTTCAAAAGCCCATCAAACGCAGGAGGTCTGTTTTGCCCGCGCATACGGACTGAAAGGTTTTCGCTCGCTCGCCGAGATCAAGTCGGAAAGCGGCCGTGCGCTTGTGCCGATAAACTCCCCCCATGTTGAAATAGCGGAAAATGAGATCCCTCTCGACCGGAGCCTCGCACGCAACTGGACGCGCGACTATATCGTCGAACTCGGAGAAGCGATGCATCGTCATTTTTCCGTAAAAGACGGTTCACGGGGCGGTGTTCTTCCGCTTCGCGTGACATCGATCATCCGCTCTTTTGAGGATCAGGCGTACCAGGTGCGAAGAGGTAAGTCGCCTGCGGATTGCCGATATCAGTTTCTTTGTTCAACACACACCACAGGCTCAGCGTTCGATCTGGGTTTTCGCGATCTCGGTCCCGAGCAGAAGCAGTGGCTGCAGAGCAAACTGATCGCGGATCAGCGTGCGCGGAGGATCTACTTCATCGTTGAGCGCGATCATTACCATGTTTTCGTCCTTCCGCCGGAATATATCGGCGAGGAATGAACGGCATGCGACGCCCCTTTTCAGCGGGGGTGTTTTAATACCACGAGATCACGCCGCGTAACCGTCTATTAAGACGCGGTGTCTGCTCGAGAAATTTTTTGACCAGCACCTTTGCTTTCGCGGAGTTTTTCTTAGGGACCCAGCGAATGTCTTTATCTTTTTTAAACCAGGTCATTTGGCGTTTGGCGTAATGAGCGATCTCATTTTCAAGCATGACCAGCATTTCTTTTTTGGTGATATTTTTTTGCAAGTAGCGCGCAAGATATCGGTATTCAAGCCCGAATGCCTCCATGCGTTTCCACGATACGCCTTCGGCATGAAGACGTTTCACTTCCGCGACCATTCCCTTTTTCATTCTCGCGGTCAAACGGTCTCTGATCTTTCCTCTGAGCGCACTTCCGGGGATGAGTATCCCGATCTTGAGAGTTTCGTATGCCGACTGTTTTTTGAAAAGAGGCGGAACTTTGCCCAATGTGCGTGCGATCTCGATGGCACGGATAAGCCTACGGGGGTTTTTTGCGTCAATGGCGGCAGCCCTTTTTGGATCCAGTTTCCCAAGCAAAGCGAATAGTTGGGTGGTCGTTCTTTCCTCAAGCTGTTTGCGGAGTTTTTGATCCGGCGGAACATCAGGAAGCAAGAGGCCGTCGACCAAAGCGGAAATATAGAATCCCGTTCCCCCGCAGACAATAGGAAGTTTTCCGCGCGCTAATATTTTCCTCAGGGCTCGTTCCGCATCGCGCCTGTATGTTGCGGCTGAATAAAATATTTTCGGCGAAGCTATGCCCAAAAGATGATGGGGAATACCGCGCATCTCGCCTTGGGTGATCTTTCCAGTACCGATATCCATGCCTCGATGCACTTGCCGTGAATCGGCGGAAATGACCTCACCGTTAAATTGCTTAGCAAGTTCGACCGCGAGATCGCTTTTTCCTGAGGCAGTCGGACCGACAATAACGATGATCTTTGGTTTTGGTTCCATGTGTCTTATGATATAATAGAAAAAATAATTAAAGTCTAAATAATTTAACAACTATGGAAAACTCAATAAATACACTACATATTGGCGAAATGTTACCCGACCTCACGCTTGCTGTCTACGACCCGAAGAAAGATGAAGATACGCATATCGCAACAAAGGATTATCGGGGAAAATGGATGATCTTCCTTTTTTATCCGGCAGATTTTACCTTCGTCTGCCCGACAGAACTTGAAGAAATGGCCGGACTTTATGCGGATTTCGAGAAGGAGGGCGCGGAGATCTTTTCGGTAAGTACGGATACGGTCTATGTTCATAAGGCCTGGCATGACCACTCGGGTGCCATCAAGAAAGTGCAGTTTCCCATGGTCGCAGATCCGATGGGAACTCTTGCCAAGCTTTTTGGTACACACATTACTTCTGGTGATGATGTCGGCCTCGCGCTTCGGGGAACATTCATCATTGATCCCGATGGCGTATTAAAAACGATCGAGATCCACCATAATGATATCGGACGAAGCGGCAAGGAGACGTTACGCAAACTGCGTGCCGCAAAATATGTCCGTGAACATGGGGGAAACGTGTGTCCTGCGAGCTGGGAACTGGGAGAGGAAACATTGAAACCGGGGATGAACCTCGTTGGTAAAATTTAAAAAGCCGGGATGCCTGCCCCGTAGTGAGGCTTTGCTCCGATATGGGGAACTTGTCGGCAAGGTCTAATTGCTCGGAGGGCGTTTGTTCGGCCGGATAACAGCATAGCGCAGCTGTTCACAATATTATAATATGGTAATATTATGGAAAAGTTACCTGAAGCGGTCGAAGAGGAACTACAGTTGGTTTCCGAGCTTACGAAGGAGGACGATGTGAAGAAGGCGGAGGATTGGCTTCGCGCAAGTTTGGAAAGTTGCGTTTCTGTTGATGACCTGAATGAGTTTGTCAAAAAACTCAAGGACAGAGTGGGTCGCACCAATCGTGCTCCGCACACCATTGCGGATGATATCGTCAACGAATATTACGAACGCTTGGCGGATTAACCGTACCTTTCATTATTGTGGTATTTTGCCGAGGGCATGTGCGACCCTCGGCTTTTTGTAATTTGTGCAGAATACTTGAATTAGTGCGAACCAGTCGCGCCGCTGGTGGCGGGGGCGGCGAGCTCTGACTTGCTATTTCCTTTCTGGTGCCGGAGGTGGGACTTGAACCCACAAGCCTTGCGGCACACGATTTTGAGTCGTGCATGTTTACCAATTTCATCACTCCGGCGAGCGTGTTGCTAGTTTAGCCAAATAGTACTGAGAAATCAATAACACATTCGTAAGCCGTGATGTCGTTGTGTTACAATGGTTCCATGTCTGAATTCGTGAATAATGCGATCTTCTGGATCGAGGTTGAAAAGATCAAGCCCAATCCTTATCAGCCGCGCAAGGAATTCGATGCGGTACACTTACAGGGTCTTGCGGATTCAATTCGTCAGTACGGAGTGCTCCAGCCCTTGGTCGTCACGCGCAAGGAGACGGAACGTCCGGACGGGGGACTCGAAGTCGAATATGAGCTTATCGCCGGAGAGCGTCGTTTACGTGCGTCAAAATTGGCCGGAATAGCGAGGGTTCCCGCGATCATTCAGAGCGGAATGGAAGACCCGCGGCTTAAACTTGAACTCGCTATCATCGAGAATCTTCAGCGCGAGGATCTGAATCCCGTTGATCGTGCCATGGCGTTCGCTCGTCTGGCACAGGAGTTCAGCTTTAAGCATACCGAGATCGCAAAAAAAGTCGGGAAAAGTCGTGAATATGTCTCCAATAGTCTTCGTCTCCTTGTGCTCCCGCAGGAAGTGCTCGATGCACTCTCAAGCGGAGGGATCACCGAGGGGCACGCGCGTCCGCTCATGATGCTCGCGGACAGAAAAGAGGAGCAGGTGGCGTTATTCAAAGAGATCGTGGCGAAACAGTTGACTGTTCGCGAGGCCGAACAGATCGCGCGGCACATTGCGCATGATCGTCTGCGGCATAAGTTACCTCCGGACCCTGAGATAGAGCGGATCGAAAAAGAACTTGCAGAAACGCTCGGTACACGCGTATCGATCGAACGGCGTCAGAGCGGAGGAAAGCTCGTCATCGTTTTTTTCTCCAATGATGATCTTCGCGCGCTTCTTTCCAAGGTACACCTGAGTAAGCAGGTCGAGGCGTCACGCACCGAAAGCCCGGGAAAGCCGGACGGAAAAAAGACGCTTGAAGCGAGCACACCGCTTGCGTTTCCGTCGGGAGAACAAACGGAGGGTATGAAAACGCATGCGATCGATCAGGACCAGCTCTTGGATCCGTCGCGCAGCCGGAATGAAAAAAGCGAACAGGGAATAGGAGCGGCGCCGACAGGAACATCGCCAGCCGATCATGACCCCGGGCTCTATTCAGTGAAAAATTTTTCCGTTTGAGATCCTCCATGCTCTCTCGACCTACCGCTTTTTTTCTTCACGTTCGAGGAAAGAACGGATATTGCGTTTAGCAAGCGCGGTACGCGCATATTCAAGCCACTTTTTTGACGGTTTTGCGGACTTCTTTGTCTCGATCTCAACGATGTCGCCGTTTTGCAGCTTCGTATCGAGTGAGACAAATTTTCTGTTCACCTTTGCCCCGGAAGTATGCTCTCCGATGTCCGAATGGATCGCATAGGCAAAGTCAACCGGACTGGAATCCTGCGGGAGGTCAACCACGTCACCTTTCGGAGTGAAGACGAACACGCGATCTCCAAAGAAATCCATTTTTAGGTTTTCAAGGTACTCTCCGGATGCGCTAATGTTTTTCTGGAGTTGTGATACTTCCCTCACCCACTCGAGATTTCCCGGAAGCGGTTTCGCGGAGCGGTGGGCGAGGTCTTCCTTATAGGCATAATGTGCGGCGACCCCGAAAGCCGCCTCGCGGTTCATTTCCTCGGTGCGCAACTGCACTTCGACAATAGCGCCGTCGCCCGTGAAGACCGTCGTATGGAGACTCTGATAACCGTTCGGCTTCGGAAAGGCGATATAGTCTTTGATGCGGCCGGGAAGCGGACGCCAGACGCTGTGGATCACTCCAAGCGCCCGGTAGCAGTCCGCGACCGTCGGGACGATGACGCGCACTGCAGATATATCGAACACCTTTTCGATCTCCCAGTTATGCTTCACTAATTTTTTATAGAGACTATAGGTGCGTTTGATGCGAAATTCTCCGCGGACGTTCATGATGCCGTTCTTTGCGAGTTCGATCTGGATCTCGCGGTAGATCTTCTCGAGCCGTTTTTCGCTGTCGCGGCTTCGGTCTCGGATCAATGTTTGTGTTCTTTCATATTCCGCGGGATAGGCGAACGGAAAAGAATAATCTTCAAGCTGACCCTTGATCTTTCCGATGGACAGACGGTTGGCGAGCGGCGCATAGATCTCAAGCGTCTCAAGAGCGATGCGGCGCTGCTTTTCTTTTGGAACGTACTTCAACGTGCTCACATTGTGGAGACGATCCGCAAGCTTGATGATGATCACCCGGAGATCTTTTGCGGTGGAAACAAAAAGTTTACGCAAACTTTCGACATGCCGTTCAATGCCGCGGTATTTCAGCTTGCCGAGTTTTGTCACGCCGTCGACAAGCGTGCGGATATCTTGGCCGAATTCTCTTTCGATATGTTCGCCGGAGACCTGCGCATCTTCGATGGTGTCATGAAGGAGTCCGGCCGCGACCGTTCCCGTATCCATTCCCATTTCCGCAAGCGTGTAAGCGACCGCCGAGACGTGAACGAAATATGGATCACCGGAGTATCGCTTTTGCCCATGATGCGCCGCTTCAGCAAAACGATACGCGCGCTCTATGAGCGCGGCATCGGCCGGCTCCTTGCTGCGCAGAGTTTTTTGAATTTCCTCGAGTGATCGGATGCTACTCATAGTTTCATCATACGAAAAAAACCGCGTTAGTAAAGATAGGAATCTTTGTCTACATCGTCGCTGCACGAGCGACATGCTTGCGGGTTGAAAAAAGAAAAAACTTGCAACTAGAAATGTTGCAACTCCGATGATCACTAGCAATTTAGGTAATGGTAGCTGGCTATTTTTGCGGTTCAATTTTGTGAGGGTTGTGCATTGGGCATGTCCTGTTACTACAACGCTCCGGGATGGTTTTGGTGCCTTCCATCATGAGGGAACTGCAGAGCGAACAGGTGTTTCCGGTCGGTTTGGCTTTCGTAATGTTCTTGCAGTTCGGATAATTCGAACAGCTGTAGAAAAAACCAAAACGCCCGCGGCGCGTGACCATTTCGCCGTCTCCTTGTGGTGAGCCTGCTTGCCCTGAGCTTATCGAAGGGGTCGAACCAGTGCAGAGATTGCACTTTACTCCGGTTGAATTCAATTTTGCCGTCTCCGGATCGTTCTTGATGTATTTGCATTTCGGATAATTTCCGCAGGCGATGAATTTGCCGAATCGTCCCTCGCGTTCCACCAGTTCGCCCGTTTTGCAGTCGGGACATTTTTCGCCAGTGGGTCTCGGGTCTGCAAGCTCTGCACCGTCGAATGTTCGCGCTCCGTCGCAATCCGGAAATCGGGCGCAGGAGAGAAATTTGCCGTTCTTGGAAAGTTTGATGACCATTGCGCCGCCGCATTTCGGGCATTTCATATCCGGGTGAGCTTCGCCAAGATTGGTGACTTTTTCGATCTTCTCTCTTTTCTTCACCTCCTTTGAAAAGGGATCATAGAACGCCTTCAGTGTTTTGGCGTACTCGCGCTTTCCTTCGGCGATATCGTCGAGCTCCTGCTCCATTTCTGCGGTGAACGTGTCGCTGATATATGTCGTGAAATGCTCCTCAAGAAATGAACTTACCACGTCGCCGGTATCTGTCGGGAAAAGCGCTTTTCCTTCTTTGATCACATACCCGCGGTCTTGGAGCGTCTTTAATATAGAGGCATAGGTCGAGGGGCGTCCAATATCGCGCTTTTCGAGTTCCTTCACTAGTCCGGCTTCGGTGTAGCGCGGCGGCGGTTCCGTCTGCTTTTCTTCAGAATTTAGTTCAAGCAGCTTCAATATTTCCCCGGGCGTTACTTTTGGCAGTGTCACTTCTTCGCCTTGTGCGTCGGGATCGGCAGAGAGCCAGCCACGGGAAAGGACGCGTGAGCCATTCGCGTTGAAGTCAGGAATAGGTGATGATGCCCCCTCGATATTCGCCGTGATCTTCGTCCGGAGCATCTTTGCGTCGGCCATTTGTGAGGCGATCGTGCGCTGCCATATCAGCACATAGAGACGTTCTTGTTCGGGGGTGTGCCCCGCGCGCATTTTTCCGGGACTCGTCGGACGGATAGCCTCATGTGCTTCCTGGGCGTTTTTACTTTTTGTCTTGTACGTTCGCGCCTGCGCGAATTCTTTACCATAATTTTTTGCGACTACCGCGAGGATCTCCGCTTGGGCCTGCGCCGCAAGATTGGTGCTGTCGGTGCGCATATAGGTAATGAATCCCGCTTCGTACAGTTTCTGCGCGATCTGCATTGTGCGCGACGGACTGAGGCCGAGCCGCGTCGATGCGGTCTGCTGGAGCGTCGAAGTGGTGAACGGCGCACGCGGGACACGGGCGACCTCGGTTTCTTTGACGTCGACAACGTGCCATGGATATTTTTCCCCATCCGTAAGTATCCGGTCGACGAGCTCCTTGTCGCGCGGTTCTTCAGCGCAGACGATCTCGAAGGCTTCGTTGCTCTGTGATTCGACTTTTGCTTTCAAACGCCAGAATGTTTCGGGAATGAACGCACGGATCTCACGCTCGCGCTCTATAATGATGCGGAGTGCGGGGGATTGCACGCGTCCGGCGGAAAGGCCGTAACGCACCTTTTTCCAGATGATGCCGGAGAGGTCGTATCCCACAAGCCGGTCGAGCACCCGACGCGCCTCCTGTGCTTCGCGAAGATGCTGGTCGATCAACCGGGGATTCCCCACGGCCTCCTTGATTGCCGATTCGGTGATCTCATGAAAAACGATCCTCTTGGCCTTTTTTAAGCCAAGCAGTTCCGCGATATGCCACGCGATCGCCTCGCCTTCGCGGTCGGGGTCGGTCGCGAGAAGAATTTCGTCGGCTTTTTTTGCAAGATCGCTGAGCTCGTGCACTACCTTATCTTTGCCCGGCGTGATCTCATAGTGCGGTACAAAACCACCCTCGATATCGATGGCTTTTTTGTTTGATTTTGGGAGATCGCGAATATGCCCGACCGATGCACGGACGATATATTCTTTGCCGAGATATTTTTCTATCGTTTTTGCTTTCGCCGGACTCTCGACGATCACCAATTTTTTTCCTTTTGCTGATGTACTCATGATTTGCCCCTCAGAAAGTCATTCATTTCCTGCTCGTCACTCTCGCTGCAGATCGAAATGATTTGTTGCCGGATGAAAAGTGCAACAGAAAATTTTTCTTTTGGGGTTCACTAATCAGTAGCATGTCCGATTTCTTTTTGCAAATTTCATCTCCTGCGAATGCCGGACGGAGTTTCCACAATAAGCCCCGCTATTTCCATTTTCATAAGAAGAATATTCGCGTCACTTGCGGAAATTTCGAGCGCTTCAATAAGCGAATCGCGATCGCGCGGTTCGGTCAAAAATTCCATCACCGAGCGTTCGTTTTCAGTGAGTTCCGAGAGATCAACAACTCCATGTGTTATTTCTTGAAGGGCGAATCCGAGCGCGCGGAGCACATCCTCGGAAGAAGTGACGGGTGTCGCACCGAGTTTCAGGAATTGATGCGTGCCGAGCGATGCGGGAGAAAAAATGCTTCCGGGCACAACAAGCACGTCGCGGTCGTAATCGGCCGCAAGCCGCGCGGTAATAAGCGTTCCGGATCTTTCCCCAGCTTCAACAAGGAGCGTCGCTTTTGCGAGACCGGCCATGATGCGATTGCGCTGCGGGAAACTCCAGTCGGTTGCGCGAAAGTGCGGAGCGAATTCGGAGAGGAGTGCTCCGCCTGATCCGAGGATACGTTCAGCGAGCTGGAAGTTCGAACGCGGATAAATGACGGAAGGATCAAGTCCGGAGCCGGGGACGGCGATCGTCGGAAGTCCCGCGGCCATCGCCGATTCGTGCGCTATCGAATCAATACCCAGCGCGAGTCCCGAGACAATAGCAACATCGTAGCCGCGGAGTCCGGAAATGAGCTCCTCGCATGCCTCTTTGCCGTAGCTCGTATATTTGCGTGAACCGACAACGGTAAGGAGAACCGTCTCGGGCGAGGGGAGAGTGCCGGCGATCCACAATTCTTTCGGCGGCTGCGGTATCTCAAGCAGCTGCGGGGGGATCTCTTCTTGAGAAAGTTTGGTCAATTCATACGCCATAATTTGGCTCATTCTAGCACTTCTGTTATTATTGTCTCATGCTCGACATCAAATTTATCCGTGAAAATCCGGATCTGATAAAGGAAGCGGCGCGCAAAAAACACAGCCAGTTCAACGTAGACGAGCTGCTTGCCGCCGAAGAAAAACGCCTCGAACTCTTGAACAAGGTCGAGGGAATGCGCGCAGAGCAGAATGCGGCAACGGGAAAGATCGCCAAAGCGGCTGATCAACTTTTGCGCCAGGCGATAATCGACGAGATGAAAGCGCTTAAAGAGCATCTCACTAAAAAAGAAGAGGAGCTGAAAGAAGTGATGGAACGGTGGCGCGCGCTTATGCTCCTCGTTCCCAACATTCCCGATGTGTCGGTACCCGAGGGTAAAAGTGACAAGGACAACCAGGAAGTCAAAGTGTGGGGAACAAAACCGAATTTCTCTTTTGATCCAAAAGATCACATCGAGATCATGACGAAGCTTGGCATGGTCGATTTCGAACGCGGCTCGAAGGTGCATGGTTTCCGCGGATATTTTTTGACGGGAGACGGCGCAACGCTTTCATTCGCGATCTGGAACTACGCGATGGATTTTTTCTCCAAGAGAGGATTCACGCCGATCATTCCTCCGGTCATCGTCCGCAAAGCGAATCTGTACGGCACGGGACATTTACCCGGCGACGTTGAAGACTATTATATGACGCAGGACGGCGACGCGCTTGCGGGAACGGCTGAGGTCCCCGTCATGGGATTCCACGCCGACGAAGTGCTCGATGCGGGACAGCTCCCCGTCAAGTACCTCGGATTTTCGCCGTGTTTCCGGCGTGAAGCGGGGAGCCATGGCAAGGATATCAAGGGACTCATCCGTGTTCACGAATTTTTTAAGCTGGAACAGGTGATCTTGTGCGAAGCGAATCACGAGACTTCCGTCCGCTTTCACGATGAGATCAACCGCAACACCGAAGAATTCATCGAATCGCTCGGCATTCCGTACCGCACGGTGATCAACTGCGGAGCGGATCTCGGCCAGGGTCAGGTGAAAAAATACGATGTCGAGCTCTGGGTCCCCAAAGAGAACACTTACCGAGAGATCTCTTCGGCCTCCTACTTCCATGATTTTCAGACACGCCGCTTCAACATCCGCTATCGCGACCCGTCGGGGAAATTGCAGTATGCACATTCGTTGAATTGCACCGCGATACCGACACCACGCCTCCTCGTGTCTCTTGTGGAGAATTATCAGCAGGCGGACGGCCGTGTCGGCATTCCCGAAGCGCTTCGCCCATTTATGGGGAAATCCGTCATCGGGTAACCGCCACTTCGGTTTATGCCGATATTTCGCAACACGATTCGTCGGTCAAGACGGGAGCATCTGCGGCGCATTGACCATGCGTTCGAGATGGTTTTCAGAGTATTATTCGTTTGCTATTTCCTTTTTATTTTTTCCGCATGGTTTTCCTATCGCGAAACGTTTCATATTGCCGAAGTCGAGATCAGGGGTGTGCAGGCGGTTGACGCGGGATCGGTTGAAGGGAAGATCGAATCTCAACTCGCTCGTCACTTGCTCTGGAAGATCGACAGAGGAAACTCGATCTTGTATCCCCGATCGGCAATGCGCTCCGCGATCTTGGATGTTGATTCGCGCGTGAAAGACGTCACTATCGCTGTCGAGGGCAAAAAACTCACGGCAGTCATCAGCGAATATTCCCCTGCGTTTCTCTGGTGTCCGCCGGAAAATGTTTCGACCACGACGATCACTATGAGAGGGTGCTCCTTTGCCGATTTGGAGGGTCACATCTTTTCCCCCGCTCCGGAATATTCCGGAGATCCGTTCATCGTTTTCGCGACGGCGATTGAAGCAGGTAAAACGAACGATGTGCTTCCCCGCGAGGAGTTCGATAGAGTGAGCACGTTCTTGAGGAGTCTGTCAGGACTTGGGCTTGTTCCCCGCGTTGTCCGCCAGTCGGGGGAGCATGACTTTCTGATCACAACCGCAGAACCCTGGGCGATCCGCTGGTCATCGGAGCGCGACCCAGCGGAGGATGCGCGGAATCTTGCGCTTGTACTCAAGAATTTGAACGAGGATCATTCGACCGCCAGCGTATTGAAGGCGGTAGATCTGCGTTTCGGCAACAAAGTGTTCTACAGGTGATTACTTTCCAGAAAACACGACATCGGCGAGCCAGCGCTCGCCGTGTTATGCTCGGAAAGTTTCTCGCTCAGAAGCGGGACCATGCAAACTTATCCGCACAATGTCTTTCGGAAAACAATTTTCTTATTTTTTCCTATCACCTCCCGCCCAACCTTTTGCACTGAGTCCGCAGGCGCCAAGCTCGGCTCCGTCAAGTTATTTCACTTGACGGATTGGCGCCGAGGATGAGCAAGCTTCCGCAGGAGGAGCGAAGCGCTCAGTGCGAAAGGTTGGGCAAAAGAGTCGCCCGCAGGGCATATTCCTTTGAATGCTTTAGCTCATGTTATACTAAAAACATCATGCCGATCGTCTCGATCATTCGCGACTATTTTTTATGGCACTATAGTGCGGCTTACGCCGATATCTTTGGCATCCTCCGGAATTATCTCTGGTCCGTAAACCACATGTTTTCCGTTCCCGAGGTGTTCAAAAGCCTGTTTGCGCCATTCAAGCGTATTCAGGAAGAAAAGGTCAACATTCTCAAGAAGCCCGAAGATTTTTTTGCGAATCTCTTCGTGAACTTCATCATGCGCATCGTGGGCTTCGTGCTCAGGACCGCACTTATGGCGATCGCGCTTTGCTCTTTTGCCTTTGTGCTCGGACTGGGGATCGCCGCCATTTTTCTCTGGACGATCCTTCCCGCGCTGGTCTTCTACTTTTTTATGAGCGGAATTTACTATCTCTTATAGACCTATGTTCGGATTAACCCCCAATTTTTTCCGCGATCCGCACTACCGCTTCCACCGCGGGATCGTACTCGAACACGCTTTTTCGAGACACTATCGCGCGTGGGTCTCTGCGACAACGCTCACGATCATTATTGTCTATCTTATCGTCGCGGCGGCCTCGTATTACGCACAAGGCGCCACACCAGAGGCGTATTTTTCGCTTCCCGAAGAAACACCTGTCGCCAACGGCATCTTTCTTATCGCACTCGCGATCTTTCTGGTGATGCAGATGCTCAAGTGCTATAGCCGCTCATATTATTTCTACGTTGAAGGCCTGCTCGAGCGCGGAAAGACGGGTGCGCAGACGCCGTACACGACTCCTAATTACGAAGTGTGCAATATTTATTATGAAACGATCGGCGGCGATCTGCTGAAAAGTTTTTGCCGCTCGAAACAGGGCAAAAGGATCTTGTGGCGCCTCGGCCTTGCCGATGAAACGATCGAGCAGTATCTCGGGACGCGAAAGCAGATCATTGATTTTCGCGAGCGAACGGCTCTGCTTGCGAATGTTTTTACGATGGCGGAACTTGTCCAGAAGCTTGTTGAGATCGATCATGATTTTTACCAGTTTATTTTCGAGCTCGGGATCCGTGAGCGCGAGATCTCAGGCGCGGCAGAGTGGGTGGAGCGCGCGATCAAAAAGAAGAAACAGCGCGAACGTTTTTGGGGCAAAGTCGCATTGGGGAGCGCCTCTACCTTTGGCGCGGACTTTGCCTATGGAGGCGCCTACGCGCTTGGAAGGTACAGCCGCGATCTCTCGCGTCAGGCTATAGAGGGCGGCGCGAATTTTCGCTTCGTTTACGGCAAAGGGGAGATCAAGCAGCTCGAAGTCGTCTTAACACGGAGCAAGGAAGCGAACGCGATCCTAGTCGGCGAAGATGGCGTGGGAACGATGGACGTCATCGCCGACTTTACACGCGACATCATGAACGGATATACCAATCCCGCGCTCATGCACAAACGTGTCATGGCTTTTGATACGAAATCTTTTGTCGCGGGAATGAAGACGAAGCAGGAACTTGAAACGGCATTGATCAAGATCATGAATGATGCCGCGAAGGCGGGCAATATTATCTTGGTAATCGAGAACTTTCCGGGATTCATCCAAAGCGCGAAGGCGCTTGATGCCGACATTGTGGGGATCATTGATCCGTATCTCGCGGGTGCAACGCTTCAGGTGATCGCGACCGCGGATAACACCCGTTTTCACGATATCATCGAGCCCAACCAGGCCATCATGCGCCGCTTTGAGAAAGTGATGCTCTCTGAGCCCGCAGAAGAATCGCTCCTGCGTATTCTTGAAGACACCGCGGAGACGATCGAAAAAAAGAACCGTATTTTCTTTACCTACCCCGCCATTGTTGAGATCGTTCGCAGCGCTCAGCAATATTTTAGCGATGGCGTCATGCCGGATAAAGGCATCGACCTGCTCGTTGAGCTCACGCCCGCGATGCTTTCCAAGGGCGGGCATCTCGTGAAGAAACTCGATGTCCTGACATTTGTGCGGGATAAAACGAACATTCCGGTCGGGGAGATCAAAGACGATGAGCGCGATCGCCTGATGAATCTCGAGAAGCTCATGAAAGAGCTCGTGGTCGGGCAGGAGCAGGCGCTTAATGTGATCGCCGATGCGATGCGCCGCTCGCGTGCCGGCGTGAGGAATATGAACAGGCCGATCGGGACATTCCTTTTCCTCGGACCGACGGGTGTCGGGAAGACCGAGACCGCAAAAGCCCTTGCGACGGTGTTTTTTGGCAATGAGAATGCCATGTCGCGCATCGATATGACCGAGTATCAGGGTGAAGACGGCCTTTCACGCATGATCGGCGGGGCAGACGGCTCTACCGGCACTCTTGCCGTGATGCTCAAAGAGCATCCCTATGGCGTCCTCTTGCTTGATGAATTCGAAAAAGGAAGTCCGAAAGTTCTTGATCTGTTTCTTCAGATACTCGATGAGGGGATCTTTCACGACGCAAAAGGAAAAAAGGTGAATGCACGCAATACGATCTTCATCGCGACATCGAATGCCGGTGCGCAGAAGATCCGCGGGGCAATGGAAAGAGGCGAAGAGCTGGAGACGGTAAAAGGATCGATCATCGATCGGATCATCACGGAAGGGAAGCTTAAGCCGGAGCTTTTCAATCGTTTTGACGGCATTGTGCTTTTCCACGCGCTCAATATGGATAATTACAAAAAGATTGCAGGATTAATGCTTGAGAAGCTCAAGCGCCGTCTGCGCGAGCAAAGTATCAATCTCGTCGTGAATGACGCGCTCACTGACGTTATATTGCTCCATGGCGTCGATCCCGAATTTGGCGCCCGGCCGATGGCGCGCGCAGTGCAGGATATCGTCGAAAAGAAAGTTGCGGAGAAGATCATTGAGGGGAAGTCTGGTCAAGGATCAACGATCGAATTTTCCGCTCGCGATTTTCCCGAACTCGCACAGAAGAACTAATATATTCTCCTTGTCTTTTTTAGACAGGTGCGTATATTGAGCACAGTGTGCTCGTTTCCAAAGGGGTTTCCCATGCTCGGAATTTTTGGCGCCCGCAACGTCGATTTGCTCAAGGAATTGCACCAGAGCCTGCGTGACTACGTGCTGTCCGGCTCGCGGCTCGCCGACTACCTATCGCTTTATCCGCAGATCTCGGCATGCACACCACGGCATGCGGTTTGGCTCATCAGAGAGAAATATCATGGCGGAGTGCTCCGTTGCCATGATTTTGTCCCCATCGTGAACACCGGCGTTCCCGCAGAATATTATCTTCACGCGAGAGAAGCGGGGGAATGTATCGCCCATGCGCTCGATGAGGCGTACGGTCCTCAGGGAAAAACTTACAATCGCAGTACCCCGGTTCCTTCTCCGTCTGCTCCGGCGGCGGAAACAGAGGAAGAGAAGGCGATAAAAAAGGAGCTACGGTGGGTCGTCCTCGAAAAAGAGATCAGAGATGAGCTCAAGCAATTGGAGGGGAATTTCAAATATATCGCAACGAATAGAACCGTTTTCCCCGCGCTCAATGAATACGCCTCTCTCACTGCATTTGAGCGCCGCGTCCGTCCGTTGACCATGGCTTTTGCACTCGAGGCGCTCCCGTCCAAACAAGCAGTCGAGCGCGTCACGTTGTTTTTGAAGACGCTCTATCGGGAGGCCGACCACGCGCTCGTAAAGCTCGCCGATAAAGAAGCCGGGAAAAAATAGGAAAAAACAAAACAGCAGGTTCATCTGCTGTTTTTTTGTTCACCTTGCGCCTGAAGCGAGCGTGCGTACTCTGTTTCGTAGCCAAGACAAATAACGAAGACGCCGCCTGCCGCCGCTTTGGGGCCGTCTCCGATCGGCTGAAGTCCGTATTCATCCGCGATCTCTTGCTGAGATCGTTTGAGTTTCTTGAGCTTTTTATCAAAGCTGTAACGAGACGTCGCCGTTGCCAACGAACGTCCGAATGTCGCCTCGTCGGGCAGGACAACCATAAGCGTGCATCCAAGCTTGGCGTACTCACTTTCGGAGTTCGTTTCTTGGGCGGGCGTGCCAAATATCTCTTTGATCGAGTTGCGAAGCGCAGTTTCCGCGCGCGTGTGTATTTCAGCCTGCACAATGTCTCCCGTTGTCGTCTCATTGACGTCTGCGCACAGACTAACCTATAGTTCCGACATGTCAAACAGCTTCTGGTCCCGACTCCCGAAACCCTTCTTTTGCTTAGCTCCGCTTGCTGATGTTACTGACGCGGCTTTTCGGCGCATTATCACGAAATATGGAAAACCCGATGTCCTGTGGACGGAATTTGTTTCTGTCGACGGTCTTTGCCACGTCCTTCGTAGCTTTGGCGAAGAAGGGCTCACTTTGAGTCATCCGCTTCTGCGTGACTTGATGTACACCGAAGCGGAACGACCGATCGTTGCGCAGATCTTCGGTTCAAAACCTGATCATTTTTTCCAAGTTGCGGAGTTGATAAGAGAGCTTGGTTTTGACGGCATCGATATCAATATGGGCTGTCCCGATAGAAATGTCGAAAAACAGGGCGGCGGAGCGGCACTGATCAAGAGCCCGGAGCTCGCGCAAGAGATCATCCGTGCGGCGCAAGAAGGCGGCGGAGGACTTCCGGTCTCTGTGAAGACGCGCGTGGGATTCAACAAGTCCGAACTCGAAACCTGGATCCCGAAGCTCCTTGAAACAAAGCTGGCGGCGATCACCGTGCATGCGCGCACTCGCAAGGAAATGTCGAAAGTCCCTGCTCAATGGGGTTATGTCAAAGAGGTTGTTGAAATGGCGAAAGGGTCCGGAACGCTTATTGTCGGGAACGGAGACGTGCGCGATGTGAATGATGGGAGAATAAAAGCCGCTGAGACGGGTGCCGACGGCGTTATGCTCGGCCGGGCGATATTTGGCAATCCGTGGTTGTTCGCCAATTTGCCCCAGCTTCGGGCTGGTTGGCAAATTGAGCGTCCCGTCCCAATTTCGCCAAGAGTTGCAGAGAGAAAAAATAATGATGATACGCTCGTGCTCAACCATGCAACGCAGCGCCGGAATCGGCCTAGCGAAGCGAGTGCGTTGCGCCCAGACAGTTTTGCGGAATTGGGACTGGGACACCCGACCATTGAAGAAAAACTCCGCGTCATGGTCGAACATACCAAGCTTTTCCACGAACTTTTGGGAGATGTCAAAAATTTTGCCGTTATGAAAAAACATTACAAGGCATATGTGAACGGTTTTGACGGGGCCAGGGAACTCCGGATGAAACTAATGGAAACCGAAAACCCCGAACAAGTTGAGAGCATCGTACGAGGATTTCTCGGGCAATTGTGAATACCGCTTGTTCATCCTGAACAGCAGATATGATATAATTGTCTCGTTCTCCATTATGGACGATTTTTTGAAAATGAACGTCTTTTTTGTGGTGACCACGGTCGTCGTTTTTTGCGGTGGATTGCTTTTGGCCGTTGCCCTGTTTTACGTCATCAGGATCCTTCGAAGCGTCGACAATGTTGCACGCAATGTTTCGGAGGAGAGCGATAGTCTGCGCGGCGACCTATCGGTTCTTCGGTCGAAGATCCGCGAGGAGGGCATGAAAATACGGCATTTCACGGACTTTTTCGGCAGGATCGTCGGACACAAGAAAACGCGCAGAAAAAGCGAAGAAAAGAAGTGAACGTCAATTTCTTTCTTCCGTCATTCATTGAGGGAATTATTATTCATAATTTATACCATCGACAATGAAGGTCTTCACATAAGTCGCAGAAAATTTCGAGCGAGGCAGCGAGGAAAATCTGAGGTCTGTCGGGGATATATTGAGGATTTTTCTCAAAGCCGTAGCCGAAATATTCAAGACTTGGTGTGAAAAGGTTCATTGGAGATGGTATTAGTTGCTCTACTATGGTTAACATAAACAAGAAGAAAGCTTTGGGCGTTGGTTTGGGGTTAGCGGCCGCGGCAAGCGCGCTCGGTGCCGGTTATTATTTTTATGGAAGCAAGCACGCGGCTGGGAATCGGAAGAAGGCGGCACGCTGGGCGAATGATTTTAAGGCCGAGGTCGTGAAGAAAGCGAAGAAAGTGAAAAAACTGGACGAGCGCGCCTTCCACGCGGTTGTTGATGAAGCGATGAAGGCGTATGGAACGGTTCGCTCGATCGACAAGGCGGATCTGCGATCGCTGGCGGCGGAGCTCAAGACGAACTGGAAAAATGTCGAGCGAGAGATCAACCGTGTAGCGAAGTCCGAGAAGAAAGTCGTGGGGCGGGCTGCAAAAAGAGCGGTAAAATCGGTGAAGCGTGTCATTCCGCGCGTGGTCGCCAATAAGGCGAGCGGAAAAAAGAAACAGTAGCATGGGAGGCTGCGGAACTCATTGCCAATGTGCTGACGCATCTCCGGGCGAGAAGGGTGTTGCCTGCGCCTTGCCTCGAGACGGGATAATACTCGATCAAGAGGGGAAGTGTCCTTGCGGAAAAAGGGAAGGAGAGTGTTGTTCACCCATCCGATGTCAGACGCAGGCAGGCCATAATGTTGACACTTCAGGCTTAATGGTAAATTTGTGAGGCTAGACAGATACTCCAAGCAATGACGTGATGAGTTTTAACTTCCGAGCGCGCGGAAGTC
>Ga0155703_128_pt1 | contig 20965 bp, 20 predicted proteins | sample RifCSPlowO2_01_FD_107360 | JGI IMG/M metagenome (GOLD analysis project Ga0155703, IMG submission 107360) | Candidatus Lloydbacteria bacterium RIFCSPLOWO2_01_FULL_50_20
TCGGAAGTTAAAACTCATCACGTCATTGCTTGGAGTATCTGTCTAGCCTCACAAATTTACCATTAAGCCGAAAAACACGTGCAGGGGTGTTCGCTGATCTCTACGTGGACAAGGAGACTGACGAGGCGATGGCGTTGGTGCGTGATCTTTCGCAAAAAGAACTCTTTGGTGACATTGATACTGTCATCAAGTCACTCTCAGCTGCAATCCTCAGGAAACTGCAGGATCCGTTCGGTCCGTACTAGTGAAAAAAACGCGATCGCGCCAAGATCCGGAGAAAAGCATTCAAGCGAGTGAGCACCTTCACCCAGCAATGTATCAAAGAAGCAAAAGCAACTGTTCGCAAAGACAGCAAGGAGAAGTCCGTCGACGTGCGGCTGGTCAATTTAGGACAAAGCTGGCACAGAGACTGTTACTGCGATGCGGTGAAGCGGGTAGTCGAACGCCTCGTCAAACAAGGCTTCACGGCAAAGATGACGTCGGGTGAGAATCCCGGCTATCACAACTGCCAAGAGGTCTATGAGTACCACTATGAGCTTGGGGTGCATATCGAGTGGTGAAGGAACAAGCGGCTTCGGCCGCTTTTTTGCTATACTACCTCCATGAATTTCTTTAAATCCCGCACTCCTCTTTCCGCAAAGATGGCCCTTGCCGTTCTTTCGACGTTATTGTTCCTTTTTTCCGCGCAGGTGTCGCTCACGATCTACGTCGATTCTTCATACCTGGCGAGCACGATCGCAAACACACCCGGATTATCCTCAATGGAGTTGTGGGAGGAACCGGAGGATATGGTCGGCACGCTCTATACATTCGCGGCGCTCATCACTTTGCTCGCACTCCTCTCTGCGCCGAAGATCCTCCGCAAGATCGGCAATTACCGCTGGACGCTTTCGATCCTCATTCTCCACGTGCTCATTCTGCTCGGGCTCTCGATGTTCGATTCCGGATGGCTGATCATTCCTCTCTTTATGGTCGAGACGGCACTCGTCGCCGTCCTCTATTTCAATCTCGATGTCTTTCTCGAGCGCTATTCCAAGGATGCGGAGACAGGGATGATCCGCGGTCTTTTTCTGGCCATCGCCTCGATTGCATGGCTTCTCCCCCCCGTCCTTGCGGGCACCCTCGTCGATCAATACGGTTTTCAGCTCGTCTATCTCGTCGGCGCTGCGGTCGTTCTCCCCACGATCTTCATCATGATGCGCTATTTCAGCGATTTCACTGATCTTGCGTATAACGACGCTCCGTTCATGATGTCCCACAAAACGGCGTTGGCGCATCCCAACATCCATTACATTCTCATGACAAATTTCTTTCTTCATTTCTTCTATGCATGGATGATCATCTACGCCCCGCTCTATTTCCACAATCATGTCGGTATTTCTTATCAGGAATTCGGCATGATGCTCACGATCGCGCTGTCGGCATTCATCATCTTCCCCTATCCCGCCGGCTGGCTCGCGGACAAATTGCTCGGCGAAAAGGAACTTTTGGTCGGAGGATTCCTTCTTATGGCGGTGACTTCCGCGCTCATTCCCCTCTTCGGCAAGGCAGAAGCAGGTATTTTTCTTTTTGCGCTCCTCCTCTTTATCGGGCGCATGGGCGCATCGATCGTTGAGACCATGTCGGAGACCTATTTCTTCAAACAGATCGACGGGAGCGGCGCGGGGCTCATGGGATATTTCCGACGTTCGCGTCCGCTCGCGCTCATCGCGGCACCGATCATGGCGAGCGTTCTGCTCCAGTTCGGCATGATCGATCTCGGAAGTCTTTTTTATCTTCTGGCGTTCATCATGATCCTCGCCATCTATTTCCCGCTCCGACTCAAAGATACGCTGTAGTATGAAAATAAAAAAAGAACGGGCACGGCCTCCGTTCTTCTGTTTTATCGTCATTCGCCCTCTTTTTTTTCTGGGCAGGGTCTCTTGTCTCCCCCGTCGATGGTCACACTCGTGCTTGAGTGTCCAAGAACAGTTCCCACAAGTCCTTGGATACCCTGGAGAAGGTGCCGAGTATTTACGAGAAAGCCGGCATTCTTGAACAAAACGAGTATCCCTCCGGAGGTCATGGTCACCTGCAGCATCCAGAGCAAAGAAATGTCACCCGAAGTTTCACCGCGCCAGACTACATACCACGAATAGTTGACAACATAACACAGCACCACCACAAATTGCCAAATGATGACCTCTTTTTGTGCAGCACCGCGGCGCGGAATCCCCAATTTCGGCCGCATGCGAAAAAAGAAATGCGCGAGTGGTGGATCATCTTCCTCGTGGTACGGCTTTTTTTTCTTGAACTCGTCGCTCTTGTGATAATTCGGATCCGGGTGTTGAGCAGAGATCTCCGTAAAATTGCGCTCTGTCTGTCTCCTGACAAAGCCGATCAATGCGTAGTAAACGAGGAACGCACTCAACCCAAAAACAAAATCAACTCTCCACGGAAAACGGACGGGATCGATCGCAAGCAAGATCGCCACAAGCAACGCAAACCTTGCCCAAAGCACGTAAGCGTAAGTGATGGCCGAATCTGCGTCAAGGAGCGATTGACGAAGCTTGAACATATTGAAATACCGCTCTTCCCATTGCAGCTGCAATTCGCGCGGCATTTTTTCGTATGGGGAAAGCTTGCGTTCAGTCGATTGCCCGACTTCTTTGCTGACGTCTTCGGCCATGGCGGCCTCCTTATCAAATCGTGTGAAAGAATTCGTCTCTTCGTTTACCCTACCCCAAAGACAAAAAAGTGCAAAGAAGCACTCCGTTGGCCGCGTTTTAATTGAAGGAATGCGGCACGATTCCTCTGAATCGACGGTTGCGACGACATGATTACGCAAGAGACGCCGCGTCTTAATTGACGATTACGCGGCGTAATTTCGGGAAATTAAAAGGCCGCCAATCCGTGGGGACAAGCGGCTGAAAAAAATTGCTTAATATGCGGGGTGCTTGATGAACGCGACGTTGTCTCCAAGCACCTCGGTGAACCGACGGAAGTCCTCCTCACTCCACTCTGGGGGAAGAAAGCCGGAGAGATGTTTTGGAGTATAGTGACGCGCACACAGATGCTGACCGATCATTCCCCCGTTGTAGGAGGATGCGGTCCCGCCAGCTCCGTGGAACCCTTCGGCTGACGTCGCCGCGGTTTGCTTTCGTCGTATATACGTCATACCCGACGGAAGGAGCATAAGCCCCCACGCGAGCATTTCCGGATCATTAGAGAAGACTGCCCCCGTAAGACCATAACGCGAGTATCCGACCAGACGCTCGGCCTCTTCCTTGTTGCGATAGGAAACGATGGTGACCACTGTCGCGAAGAACTCCGTATTGAAGAGCTTCTCGAACCGGACAGCGTCCCACGACTTATACATATCCGGATGTGCCTGCAGGATCATTGGTGCAAAATCGTACCCCGACGGCGATGGCGTAATGGTTTTTTCATACACCGGGACGACCACGCCTCCGGAGACATGCTGAAGGACGCCATCTAAAATTCTGTCCCGCGCTTCACGCGAAATGAGCGGCCCCATATACGCACCTTTGCGCACATTGCCATACGAGATCCCATCGTATTCCTTCGCCAGATCCTCTATGATGCGAGGAGCGAGGGCTTCAGGCGCAAGGATAAGGCGTGTTGACGAACATTTTTCTGCCGAGCGGCTCGCACTGCCCATCCTTGCGGCGAGTGCAACCTCTTTGGGATTCGCATCGTCGCATACGAGCATGATGTTGACCCCGCCCGTTTCCGCACAGCCTATGGCAAGCTGGTTCGCACCGTTGCGCGGCATGTACTGAAAATCCTTCATCGCTGATTCAAATGCGGCAGGGCTTCCCGTTAGCGAGAAAATCTTGACGTCGGGATGTGCGAGAAGCGCATAGACCATGTCTTTGCCCGGCCCGGGAACGAAATTGACGACGCCGTTATTTTCCACCCCTTCGGCATAAAGTGCCTCGTTAAATGCTGTGTAGAGGATGCGTGTCGTGAGCGCAGCCTTATCAGAACCCTTGATGAACACAACGTTGCCGAACGCGAGCATATAGACAATCATGTTCGTTGTTGTCGCGGTCGGAAAGTTGAACGGGCATGCGACAACACCAACACCGTAAGGCTTGAGATACACCGCTTGCGTATTTCCCGAAAACGCCGCAGATGCAATGCCGTCTTGACGATATTCTTTCATCGCGTAGTAAACGGTCTGAAGTAAGAAACGATACACTTCGTTGTACTCGCCGTACGCTTCCGGGAGACTCATCCCAATCTCGGTCACAAGCGAGGCGACAAAAAGGTAGGTCCACTTGTCCTCTTGAAGCATCTGCGCAAGCCGGTAGAGCACCACGAGGCGCTTCTTCCAACCGAGCTTTTCCCAACGCTTTTGCGCAAGGACGACGCGACGCATGCTTTCATCAAGCACCGCTTTATCGGGGGTGCCGAAGAACGTGCCGATTGGCGTTCCATGATACGAGTCATTGGAAAGAAATGTGAAACCGGTGGCAATATTCATTCCGCCGATCACATGTGTCCATGTTTTACCGACCCATTCGCGCTCAAAACGCGCAAAGCCGTCGGCAACCAACACACTGATCTCGGCTTTTGTGAAGTCCAGAATGGATTCCGCTTGTGTGACACGATTAATCTCTGCAAGCAATACTTGCTCCGAAGGAAGCATTGATTTCTCCTTTACAAAAAACTGTTACTCTATCAAAAAACTACCCTGCAAAACACACGGTGTCAAACCAGCAATACAGTGCTTTGTAAAGAGACAAAAATAAAGAGGGGCATGCCCGCAGTAGTGCTTCGTTTGCTACGGGGTTGCAACGGCATTTTTGTTCTGTTAGTACTAAGAGAGGGTTGCTGTTGTTTGAATCAAAAAAATGGAGGGAGATATGTATCTCTCGGACAAACGCGCCAAAAAAGTCAGACAAGCACTTGATCGATTTTTTGCGGCATTGAACGTGCTTTTTCCTAAAGACGGATATGCACCAAGTCAGGATCAGCTCTTGGGAATGCAGAATATCTGGGGAGCGAATCACTATCATCGCGAGAACGATGTTGTTCTCCGCAATGCGGAAGGCTGCTGGGTGTGGGACATGGCGGGTAAACGCTACCTCGACATGAACGCCACCTATTCGGCGATCGCGCACGGGCATGGCAACATCGAACTCATTGGAGCGATGCTCAAGCAGGCGTTTCGCATGACCAGCGCGCAAAATCGGTTCGTGAACGACATGCAGCCGCAGCTTCTGGCACAGATCACCGCACTTACTCATCAAGACGGCGCCATTCTTATGAACACCGGTGCGGAAGCTTTCGATACCGCGGTGAAGGGTGCCCGCCAGTGGGCATATCAAGTAAAGGGCGTCAGGAGCGACAGAGCCGCGATCATCTCTGCGCAAGGAAACTTCCATGGCCGGACGCTTGCTGCGATCGCGGCGTCGGCGACGGAAAAATACCGCACGGATTTCGGCCCGTTTCCGCCAGGTTTCAAAAAAGTGCCGTACGCCGATATCGAGGCGCTCAAAAAAACGATCACCCCGAACACGGCGGCATTCATCGTTGAACCGATCCAGGGTGAAGGCGGCATCGTCGTCCCCCCGTCGGGATATCTTGAAGCGGTGCGGACATTGTGCACCAAAAAGAACGTGCTGCTCATTTTCGACGAGATCCAGACGGGTCTTGGGCGAACGGGAAAACTGTTCGCCGGTGAATGGTCGGGAGTTCACGCGGACGGCATTTTGCTCGGCAAGGCGCTCGGAGCGTATATGCCGGTTTCCGCGTTTGCGGCGCGACACGACATTGTCAAATGCTTTACGCCCGGGAGACACGGAAGCACGTTCGGCGGCACCGCACTTTCATGCGCGACGGCGCTCAAGTCGCTCGAACTTATCGTGCGCGACGACTTAGCGCTCGTAAAGAATTCGGCGAATATGGGTGAATACTTCCTCGCAGAACTTCTAAAACTGAGATCCCCGGCGATCAAAGATGTTCGCGGAAAAGGCCTCTTTGTCGGGATGGAACTCGATAAAAATGTGGCAACTGCGGACCAGCTGTTCATGAAGCTCAAAAAGCACGGGCTGATCTCCGGAGTTGCCGGAAACAACACCGTACGCTTCACTCCGCCGCTCGTGATCAACAAGAGCGAGATCGACCTGGCAGTGCAGTGTATCGCCAAAGCAGCTCAAGAGCTCTAAACGAGCCTCTCGTCGGTTTTGTTCAAATAAAACACCTCGGACCAATCAACTGGTCCGAGGCCTTTTTATAACATCAGCAACAGCAGGAGGAATTCGCTCGCGAGAATGGCGGTCTTTCCTATCCCGTTCTCGTCGTATTCTTCATTCCCTGGTTTGTATTCCACGATATCGACTCCGCAGAGTTTCTTTCCTATCGCAATGTGCGTCACGAGCCACAGCAGGAATGCCCGGTTGAGTCCGACTTTGTTCCGGAGATGCACCGCGGGCGCATCTGCCTGGTTCATCGCATCAAGGTCAAATGAGACCCAGACGAGATCGACCCGCTTGAAGAGATCAAGCGCAGCGATCCACCCCGGCATCGGGTTACGCATCAGTTTTTTTGCGGGGAACATGGAAACTTTCAGCTTACGGAGTAATCGTCTTTCTTCAGGCTCGCAATCTGCCGTACACGCACCAAGATGCAGCACATTCTCCGGTGCGAACGCATCCTGAGCGGGACGAAATACTTTCGGACCAAATCCAAGAAGCGTTGCGAGCGGCAGCCCATTCGCGTGATGCGAATGGGTCGTTTCGTGGGTGTGCGCATCATAATGCGCATCGATCCATAGAAGGCCGATCTTTTTCCCCTTGATGCCCGAAAACTGAAGAGCTGCACGACCGCTGCCAATAGCGACCGAATGATCACCGCCGAGTACGACGGGGATATTCCCGCGGCAAAGCGAGGTGAGTACGCAACGAGACGTCAGTGCGGCTATCTGTGCGACCTTTTTTTGATAACGAACTTTTCCGCGCGGTTTGCCTTTTGCGTTGAATAAGTCCAGTGTGTCCGCGTGCTCCTCGATGTTATCGTAAGCGGCGGAAACACCCGCATCACGCAGCGCGCGAAGCAGGACGGGCGAGAGTGCATCCGGCCCGCCGCTCGTGCCGTTCTGTGCGCCCGCCTCTGAGGGGACGCCAACAAGATCGATCTGTCGAGGCATGGTGTCCCTCCTGCGTGAAACGCGATGAACTTCTGGCGCTCATCCTACAACAATCAGACCATGGTGCAAGCCCCGTAGTGAGCTCTGCAAATATAATGTTAAATGTTTGCTAAAAATTTTCATACATTCACAAATAACAAGGTGTCGGGTTATCAATAAAGATCTACTACGGGGCAAGCCCCGTAGTGAGCCCTACAGAAAAATATTTCTCACAAGCCTTGAGCGGCCGCCGGACGATCAGGAAAATTTCCCGGGAACCGCATAACCTGCCGCCGTCATAAGCGCGGCATCAGTATAGACCGCTCCGCGCGGCAGCGTTTTAATGATCCGTCCGGGAATTTCCGTATAATCATCTCCCCCCATGAGTTTTCGCCACATAGGCCCTTTCTCAGCTCCAACAAGATAGATACCAATAAGGTCAACATACCGGAGAAACGTAAATGTGGTGGTCACACGCAGCCTGAGCGGATTTTTCTCTCCGGTATCGTATGCGATGATCCACCGCTCGCGCTCAAATAATTCATGGAAACGGTCGGGGTCTTCAGGAAATGCCATAATGCCCGCAGTGTGTCCGTCGAGCGCGATACCCATCGTAGCCATGATCGCTCCCCGCGGGTGCCGTGCGCGCCAGCTGCGGAGTTCATTCTCGTAATAATCAGCGAGTTCCTCTTGTGTCTGTCCTTTTTGTGTTGACGTGTCGATCAGACGGCATCCCCCTTGGACCGCCCGCTGATAAAATGCCGTCTTCCGAAGCTGCGCATAGTTGGACGTTTTATTCGTAGGATCATAGCGTTCGTCGAAGATGCCTATGGTAAGATACGGTCCGATGACGCCGGACTCGATGCGGTCAAGCACACCGAGTGCCGACCCTCCGGAAGAAAGAAAGAGTACATCGCGGTGCTCGACATCGCGGAATTCTCTGAGTTTTCGTGAGATATCTTTTGCAAAAAAATTCGCTATATCCTCTTTATCTTTTCGGATATAGAGCTTCAGATTGCCGACTGCCTTCAGAAATTCCGCCATACAAAAAGTATAACATGTCCACACGGCCGACCCGAAAAACCATGCTATACTGGACCCATATGATCGGAAAAAATATGGCAAAGAAAGTCTCTTCTCCGGGAGCGCTTGTCTGTGTCAATATTCCCGAAGTTGAGCTCTCCCGTGATCCGCACACGCGCAAGGAGCTCATCCATGCGGTAAAAAATGACCGGGCCTCGCGTATTGCAAATGAATTCGACCGCGGTCTCCAGTTCATTAAAAAATACCCCAAATCGGTGACTATGTATGGATCGGCACGTTTCGCATCGACGAACCAACACTACAAAGACGCGTACGAACTCGCATTCAAGATCTCCAAACTGGGTTATGCAGTCGTTACCGGCGGCGGTTCCGGTGTCATGGAAGCCTCCAACAAGGGCGCAAAGGAGGCGGGCGGCCATTCGATCGGACTCAATATCGAGTTGCCCCATGAACAAGTGCTGAATCCATACGTCACCGATTCGCTTTCTTTTTATTATTTTTTCTCGCGCAAAACGACGCTCTCTTTCTCTTCGGAAGCATATATTTTCTATCCGGGCGGATTCGGCACGCTTGATGAATTTTTTGAGATCGCCACGCTTGTACAGACAAGAAAAATACGGAATGTTCCGATCATTCTCACCGGTGTGGATTTTTGGAAACCGCTCCAGGCATTTCTTGAAGATCAGTGTCTGAAGCGACATGCCTCCGTCAACCGCAGGGAGCTCGGCCTCTATGTGCTCTCTGACAACCACGATGAGATCCTCGACATCATTACCAATGCGCCCGTCCGGGATTAAGCATATTTCCAAAAACGGGTCAGAGGAATTCCTTTCGCTTGAATACCCAAAGCGTGAGCGTCGTAACGACTGCGGTAATGGATGCGATGATCCAAAACGCATGCATTGAATCTGCAAATGGAAGCCAGACATTCATGCCGTACATGTTCACGATGATCGACGGGATCGTCAGAACGATGGTCAGTCCGGTCAGAAGCTTGATCACGCGGTTCAGGTTGTTCGTCATGATCGTCGAATATGCGTTACGTATGTTCATTAATGCCCTGATGTTGCTCCGTGAAAGCTCGACCAATTGGCCGCTTTCGAGATAGACATCATTCGCAAATTCTTTATCTTCTTCACGAAGTGTCAGGAACTTCCCGGAAACAAGCTTCGACAATGTCGCATTCGTCGGCACCAGGGCATCAAGAAGGTCGTTCAGGATCGTTTCAAAATTAACGAAACGAACAATATCTTCGTTGCTTATCTTCCCAGACAACCGGGCGGAAAGGCGCCGGACCTCTTTATTGATGAGCGTGATGAAACGCGCATATTCGGCATCTTCTTCGGCCAGCAGCTGAAGAAGGAAGCGGACCTTTTGCGTCGTATATACATCGACACGGCCGTCCATGAAACGCTCGAAAAATACGAGCTTTCTGGCACAGATAGTGAACACGAACGTTTCCGCAACACCAAAAAGCACCGGGGCGGTAAAGATCTGCCCGTCTTCCTCATACGGAATGCGGGTAAAGATATAGGTCGTGGTATTTTCAACTTCGACGCGGGGAACCTCATAGGGATCGATCGCATCTTCGAGTAATCCGAGGTTGAGTTTGAACTCTTCGCCAAGCCGCACGAATTCTTCTTCGGAAGGATTCTCGACGTGGACCCAAGAGCCGACCTTGAATTGCTCGATCTGCTTCAATTTCCCTTTGGTAATGGTCTTTTGGTAGAAAGTGATCATACGGAGCCTCGACCGTGGAAAGGCGGTCGGATATTTCCTTTAGTATATACGGCGGGACATATTTTCACTATGCACAAAACTGTGCATAAAGGAGAAACTCTTTGTTTCCGTCACCACCCAAGACCTGTGAAGCGATGACTCCTTGAACGCAAAAACCAAGCTCCTCAGCTAACGCTTCGATACGCATGGCAACATCCGAATGCAGTTTCGGGTCAGAAACGATGCCTTTCCCGATGTGCTTCTTGCCGACCTCAAACTGTGGCTTGATGAGCAGTATGAGTTCTCCCCCGCTCCGGAGCAGTTCTTTCACCTTCGGAAGGACTTTTTCAAGAGAGATGAACGACACGTCAACGACGATCATATCGATCGGTTTTTTGAAATCAGATAATTTTGCGTCACTGATATGTACGCCCTCCATGTCGACCACGCGAGGATCTGTGGAAAGTTTCGCAACAAGCTGCCCGTGCCCGACATCAAGCGCATAAATTTTTTTTGCGCCACGGGAAAGAAGCACTTCGGTAAATCCGCCGGTAGAAGCCCCGACATCAAGGATGATCTTTCCTTTGGGGTCGATCGCCCACCGATCAAGCGCGTGTTCGAGCTTGAGCGCCCCGCGAGAAACCCATTTGATATCTTCACGGAGGAGGGTGACCATGTTCTCCTTTCCGACAAGGAAACTCTTGTTCTTCACTACTACCCCATCGACGGCGACGTTACCTTCAGTGATCAACACTTCTCCACGCGCGCGCGAAGAAACAAGCCCCCTCTCGGGAAGCGTGCGGTCAAGCCTGACCTTCTTTGCTTCCTCTTTTGTATCCATGGGCCCATTAGACCAGAAAAATTGAAAAAGTCCATGAAATTTAGCATAAAAAAATGAATAAAAAAAACCCGGCTATGAACAGCCGGGATGAATACTTTAAACAGTGATCTAAGCAGTGTGCTTTGCGACAAAGAGCGGGGCAACACGACCAAGCGCGGTGACAAGCGCGGCATTGCGGAGACTTGTTTTGTATTTCTCTGCATTCGCGCACATTTCAGCTGTCGACTTGCTCATGATCGCTTCCATGGCGCTGAGCACCGCGTCTTTTTCTCCGCACGGTACGCGTTCGTCACGGACATTCATGTTTCTCGCCCACTCGAAGAAAGAAACGATCACGCCGCCCGCATTCGCACAGATGTCGGGAATAACGATGATGCCGCGATCCTCGAAGATCTTGTCTGCTTCGAAAGTCGTCGGACTGTTCGCGCCCTCACCAATGATCTTCGCACCAACCCTTGCGGCATTCGCCTTGGTAAGTACGTGCTCAAGTGCGGCGGGAAACAGAACGTCAATGTCCTGAAGTACGAGCAACTCGTCGTTCGTGATCCGATCACCACCCTTGAAATCGGAAAAAGTGCGATTTTCTTTGTAGTATGCAAACAGTTGTTGGAGGTCAAGGCCTCCCGAGGCATACACTCCGCCATTCTTATCACTTACTGCAATAACGGGGTACTGTCGCTGTGCCGCACGTTGCACAATGTGCGAACCGACGTTACCAAACCCCATCACTGCAAGGCGCGGGGTACTGATGCGTGGGTATGGCATCCAGTGCTCTGACATCACGCGATCAAGCACATGCATCACGCCAAAGCCAGTTGCCTCCGTACGCCCCTCAATGCCGTCGAAACCGTAGCCGACCGGCTTTCCTGTCACCACGCCAGCAAAAGGCCCGTCTTCGCGCACGCGATGGCGGTGTGCATAACGTTGCCTGACCCAGTGCATGATCTGCGAATTCGTACCGACATCAGGTGCCGGAACATCGCGTCGCGGACCGAGTATGTTGCGCTCGTCCCTTTCGTCAACCGACGCTTCAGTGAGACGTTTTTGTTCGCCCAGTGAGAGTGTCTCTGGATCAACAGCGATTCCCCCTTTTGCGCCCCCCATTTCAATACCTGCAAGCCAGATCTTCCAGCTCATCTCCATCGAATGCGGTTTCATGACTTCAACACTGACATTGGGGTGCCATCGATCCCCGCCCTTATGCGGTTGATCAACGAACGGCGAGCGGTGCCAAACACGACATGCCTCGAAACGGCGGAGTTTGCCGTCATCCATTTTGACTTCAAGTCCTGACTGCCAGACGAGTTTGAAGCTGCAAAGTGTTTCCATCAGCCAATCGGGCAGGTTGAGAATTTTGCCGGCCTTATTGAGTCGAACCAAAATGTTGTCGAGATGCTTGACCGAATGAGTTCGTGCCATGATCCTTTCTCCTTTTTTTTCAGACAACTCTCTCTTCTCAGGCTAGCACTCAAAATTGTCGCGTCAATGCAATGTGAAACAAATAAAAAAACGGGCAACTTTCGCTACCCGCCCGCCTTTTTCGTTGCCGGTCACTTTAAAAGTATTTGTGCGTCTTGGGGGAACCGCATGACATCACGCACGAAGGACACCACATCCTCGACCCGGGGAATGACCGTCCGCGGCATACTGGTTTTGTGGTCACGCCAGGTGTAGGGAGGAATGATATCAGGAGCCGTTACGCGTCGGATCGGAGCATTCAAAAAGAACAATGCTTTCTCAGCGATCCGCGCGGCGATCTCGGCGCCATATCCGCCATTCATCGGTGCTTCGTGGACAATGACCGCGCGCCCCGTCTTCTTCACTGATCCATAGATCGTGTCAAAGTCGAGCGGCGTGATCGTCGACACATCGATCAGTTCGACGGAGGTGCCGTCCGCTTCAAGGAGCACGGCCGCAGCGCGAGCTTCGCGCATCATGGCACCCCAGGCAACGAGCGTCACATCATTCCCTTCCCGTTCGACGACACAGCGATCGAGCGGGAGTGCAACACCGTCATCCGGGACATCATCCTTGTCGTGATACATCCGCGTCGGCTCAAGGAACACTACGGGGTCGTTGTTGCGGATCGCCGCAAGCATGAGACCGTACGCACGTCTCGGCGTCGAAGGAATGACCACGCGTAGCCCAGGAACATGCGCATAGATCGCTTCGGGACTCTCGAGATGATGCTCCGGCGACTGCACGCCCGCGCCATAGGGCATGCGGATCACCATGGGGCATGACAAAAGCCCCCGTGTACGATTGCGCATCCGTGCGGCGTGATTGATGATCTGCTCAAGACCCGCATAAGAGAATCCAGCGAACTGAAATTCAACGATGACACGGATACCCGCGATGGCCATACCGACTGCGTAACCGGCAAGCGACGCCTCATCGAGACGCGCGCTCTCCACGCGATCATCGCCAAACTCCTTTGCAAGCCCCTTCGTCACAAGGAAAACGCCTCCCTTTTTGCCACCGATATCTTCTCCGATAAGAGCGACCGCCGGATCACGCTTCAATTCGTGGCGAAGAGCCTGATTCAAAGCGTCCACCATTGAGATCGCACCAGCCGACCCCGACACTGTCGCATGCAGACTGCCTGTCGCGATGACCATGTCATACTCCTTTCTCTATGAGTAGGGCGCGCTGTTCACGATATGAGGTGACATCAGGAACTTTTTCGAAGAGATAGTCGATCATGTCCGATGACCCTTGCGGCAGAAATGTAAGGTAAGCATTCTGGATCTCTGTTGCTGTTTCTTTCGCAACCTCGACCCACGCTGACTCTTCTTTCTCGCTCCAGTGTCCTCTTTCCATGAGGAATTTTTTCAAACGCAGGAGTGGCTCATGCTGCCATGCATGAATCACTTCGTTCTGATCGCGATAGTCTTTTGCGTTGTCCACTGTTGTATGATCGGCAAGACGATAGGTCTCTGCCTCGAGCATCATCGGGCCTTTTCCGGATCGTGCATGCGCTATCGCAAGCGACGTCGCATGGCAGACCGCGATCGCATCGTTCCCGTCAACGACCAAGGAGGGCATCGCAAAACCGGCAGCGCGCAGAGCGAGCGGACGGGTCGCCGTCTGTTCGGCGGGCGACATCGAGATCGCCCACTGGTTATTCTTCACGATGAATACCACCGGGAGTTTCTTTGTCGCCGCCTCATTGAGCGCAGTGTTAAAATCGCCCTTGGAGGTCGAACCGTCACCGCCCATGACCACGACTGCTCCCGGCTTTTTCAGTAGCCGGCGGCCCTTCGCCAGTCCAACGGCGATCGGGTATTGCGTCCCGATGGGAACCGCAAATGAAAGTAGCGCTCCGGGATCAGCGAGCAAATTTCCTCGCTCATCGCCGCCCCAAAAAAGCAGTGTCCGCAAAAAAGACTGCGGGCCGCCGAGCGTAAGCAGTGTTCCGTGATTACGATAGTACGGCACAAAGACGTTGTCAGGCGTCTCGATCAATGCACTGCCCACTCCGACATCAACCGCCTCTTCGCCGAGTGTCGACGCGTATGTCCCGATCTGCCCGACGCGGAACATGTTGACCGCCTTCTGATCGAGTGTGCGTATCATCACCATATCCCGGTACATCTGCACGAGCTTATCTGGGACATTCACGAACGCCGGAAGTTCACATAGGGGATCGCCGACTGCATTGAGAAAACCGACGTGGTCGATCTTGAAACCATATTTCATGACGCCTCCTCCGCAAATACTCGCCGCAAATTAAAGAGAGAGTCCTTGTGAGAACTTATTTTAATGTGCAAGCTCTTTTCTGTCCCCATTCAAGCACAGATGCCTAGGAGCGACAACGACATCGAGAAAAAAGCAAGCAGAGAGATGGGTCCCATGAACAATTGGGTTTTTGCGCATTGAAATTACGCAATGATTGACAAAGTAAATTATTCTGCTATATTAAATTCAGAGGCAAAAAAAATTTCAACGACTCATCCCCCACCCGACGATCACATTTTATTCAAGTAATTTACTTACACTAAAGCGGTTGTTCGGGTCGGGAGTGAGCTGTTGAATTTTTTCATACTTTTTTGAGGAGAACCCTGTGGACGGAAACACGTTTGTCCCTTTTATGCTCCAAACGCCTGCTCACGTCGGAATGATCGATCATCTCGAAATATGGAAAAAGGTCATCGAGCTTCATGCTTCGGTCTGGAATGTCACCGGTGAAGAATCATTGTGGTCGCTCCTCAGTGCCAACAAGGTTACCGAGGAACCGGGTGCGCCGGCAATATTCAGTCTGTATCCAATGCATCGGGGTCATTCGCCGGTACTTCGCGATTGGTCCAAGGAACAAGGTATGGATCTGGAAAAACTCATAAAGGAAGTTCCTACCGCGGTCCGGACGGAGTAGACACAAAATAAAACCGGCCCCGTGAGCGAAGTCGGAAATGCAGGAATGATCCCTGCATTTTTTTTATATCAGACGAGTCACTCCCGCTTCGCGGGTTTCCTAGCGTCGCGGCTCACCTTCGACAAACGTGAGCGCGTTGCCGCGTTTTCCCGCTCGGCCCGTTCGGCCGATGCGATGGACGTAGTCGTCAAAGGAAGACGGAACGTCATAGTTGATGACATGGGTCACGTTGGGAATATCGAGCCCGCGCGCCGCGACGTCGGTCGCGACGAGGATCTGCACGCGGTTTTCCTTGAAATCTTTGAGCGCGCGCTGTCGTTGCGGCTGGGATTTGTTTCCATGAATGGACGCTGCGCGAAATCCTTCGCGGGAAAGCACCTGAGCGAGTTTCTCAACGCCGTGCTTGGTGCGTCCGAAAATAAGCACCTTGCCGAAGCCGGGCTCTTTCAACAGTCCGCAAAGCTTGGTGAATTTTTCCGTCTTATCGCGCACACGAATGATATCCTGTTCGACATTTTTTGCGGTATCCTGTTTCTTCACCGAAACACGGACCGGATCCTGAAGCAGCGGCTTCGCAAGCGTCTCGACTTCCTTCGAAAATGTCGCGGAAAAGAAAAGCGTGTGGCGCTCTCTCGGAAGACGCGCGATCAGATATTTGATGTCATTGATGAATCCCATATCAAGCATGCGGTCAGCTTCATCGAGCACAAGGTTGTGGAATTCGGAGAGATGAAGCTCCCGGCGTTCGATCAGATCCTTAAGGCGTCCGGGAGTGCCGATCACCATGCGCACTTTGCGCCGCAAACGTTCGATCTGCATATGAATAGACACGCCGCCGACGAGTAGCACGGAATAGATACCAAGTCCCCGGGAAAATCCCATGAACTCTTCATCGATCTGGAGCGCCAATTCGCGCGTGGGAACGACGACAAGCACCTTGGCATCCGGATGATGGAGCATCTTATTGATGAGCGGAACCAAAAAAGCGGCGGTTTTCCCTTCGCCGGTATTCGCGATGCCAACCATATCGCTACCCTTCAACACGGCCGGAATACACTGGTCTTGGATCGCCGTGGGGATCACATATCCTTTTTGCGTGATATTTTTTTTCAGCCGTTCATCGATAGCAAAATCGCTGAACTGGTTCGTCGGTAAATAGGGTTTTTCTTCCTCCACCGTAACGGAGCGATTAACGAATCTGGTGACATCGATATTCTCACCGGGATTTCTGTTTCCCCGATTGCGCCCTCCGCCGCCAAAACCTCCGCGGGAATTTCCATATCCGCTTGAGCGTGCATGAAATGAACGCTCTTCTGTCCCAACATGTTGCGGTCTTCCGCCAAATGACCTCCCGCCCGAATGCCGCGCTTCAGGAATTCTTGTGGCGCCTTTTTCTCCTCCCCCGATCACACCGGGTCCGCGGTCGAGACGTGCAGCAAAATTGCCGCCTCCTTTTGTGCGTTTACGCGGGGGTTCATATCGGCCTCCGCCTCCGATGCCGCCCAATACGACGGCTCGACGCGTCCCTCCATAAGAGGGCCGCCCGCCCGAACGACTGACATTGTTCAGTCGGGCAGGCCTAAAACTTCCTTGTTCCATAAATTAAACTAAAAACTGATAGATCCCACACCACCCCCTACCACCAATGCTTCGTGTGGAATCTCTCAATTTCGACTAACGAGAGAGGAGTTTTATGAGAAGTTCACTTTAGCATATCGTCATATTTTGTCAATCATACGCCCCTACGCGATCCTCCTGTTCGATGAATCGATACCACGCTTATTGCGTGAACGTTCCGCTTCAGTAAGAAATTGTTTGCGCAGGCGTACGCTGTTCGGGGTGATCTCGAGGTATTCATCTTCCGCCATAATCTCCATGCCGTTTTCGATGCCAACCGGGTGGGGTGGAATGAGATTGAGCGCATCATCGGAACCAGATGCACGCATGTTCGTGAGTTGTTTTCCTTTTGTCGGGTTCACCGGCATTTCGTCTCCCTTCGAGGTATTCCCGATGACCATCCCTTCGTACACCTCCACTGTCGGGCCGATATAGAGTTCACCGCGCTCCTGGAGATTAGCAAGTGAATAGCCGAGTGCCTTACCGGAGGCCATCGAGATCATCGAACCGGCTGCTCTGCGCTCAATTGCGCCCGCGTACGGTTTGAATCCGATCACGCGCGACGCCATGATGCCATCGCCTTTTGTATCGACAATGAATTGATTGCGATATCCGAGGAGTCCGCGCGTCGGTCCCTCGAAAAGCATACGGATCGTATTGTGTGTCTGCGTCATGTGGTTCATGATCGCGCCGCGCTCGCTCAATTTCTTAATGACCGCGCCCTGAAACTCGCTCGGTACATCGATGGTGACTTCTTCGAACGGTTCACATTTCACTCCGTCAATAGTTTTGATGATGACCTTCGGCTGCGAGACCTGGAGTTCAAATCCTTCGCGCCGCATATTTTCCAACAGAATGGCGATATGGAGTTCTCCCCTGCCGGATACTTTAAAGGTGTCTCCGGAAGAGCTTACAAAATCAACCTTGAGTCCCACGTTCACCTCGAGTTCCTTTTCCAGACGCTCGCGGATCTGCCGCGAGGTCACGAATTTACTTTCACGACCAGCGAACGGAGAATTATTCACGAGAAAATTAAGCTCGATCGTCGGTTCATCGACGATGATCGCGGGGAGAAGCGGAACATCGGCGGTATGCGCGATCGTTTCACCGATATAGATCTCCGGGATACCGGCAACAATACCGATGTCTCCCGCGACGATCTCACCCGCCTCTTCGCGCTTTATGCCTTTAAAGGTGAACAGTTTCGTCACCTTGCCTTTGTACGGTGCCACACCTTCCTTGAGGAGAACAACACCATCACCCACACGGACGATGCCATCGGCGACACGGACGATAGCTAAACGCCCGAGGTAGTTGTCATAGGCAAGATTGAACGGTTGCGCGCGAAACGGTTTATCGCTCGAACCTGAAGCGATCGGCACGTGTTCCAGAATAAGATCAAGCAGCGGCGAGAGATCCTTCCGTGGGTCGTCAATTTTTCTGATCGCCACCCCCTCACGCCCGATCGCGTACACGACGGGAAAGTCGAGCTGTTCTTTGTTCGCACCAAGATCCATAAAAAGCTCAAGCACCCCTTCTTCCGTCGCGTCGACATCCGCGGCGGGTTTGTCGATCTTATTGATAACGACGATGGGCTTCAATCCGAGTTCAAGGGATTTTTTGAGCACAAAACGCGTCTGCGGCATCGGTCCTTCCTGCGCATCCACGACAAGAAGTACGCAATCGATGGAGCGCAGCACGCGCTCGACTTCGGAGCCAAAATCGGCATGGCCGGGAGTGTCGACGATGTTGATCTTCGTATCCTTATAAATTGCCGACGTATTCTTTGAATAGATCGTAATGCCGCGCTCAAGCTCGAGGGCGTTCGAATCCATGCTCTCTCCCTCAACGAACATCCCCGTCTGGCGCATCAAAGCATCGGTCAAGGTCGTCTTGCCATGATCAACATGTGCAATAATTGCGATGTTTCTAATTTCCATGAGTATTGTGGACAAAACGAAACGCCCGCACCGCTCACCCAATGAGATAGATAAAGCGGTGCCGCCCTGCATGAGAAGAGTTTATTTTTCTCAAATAAAAAACCGAGTTCCATACCCGGATTCCCATCTCACAGGGCGAGCGTCTGATGCTTAAACTATAGTGGATTTCAACACAATTTGCAATGACTGTGGAGTAGCCGCCTCATGCCAGATGCATACACCGGACAAAGATCTCGCGGAGAAAATAAATTTGTCCGCCCGTCCGATCCCCGCGGCAATGACCTCGACTGAGCCAGCCGAGCTCTTCAGACCGAGGGGAGCTCGGGGTTGAAGCACTCAGCCAAAGTCAGCCGCGAGGTATTCTAGACGCTCCCAATAAAAATACACAGGGGTATATTTTTTATCCAATGTATGCAAGAATGCGCGGATGGTCCCGTTAGAAGTTGCGGACGCATTATGAAAAATACCTTTTCTCGAAAAATGAGCATTGCAAGCATTAACCGAATAGACCGCGTGACTTTTCTGTCCGCGTCCTACTTCTAACGGGATGGCATACATTCCTCGCAATAATACTTCGGGACCTGGACGAAGATCAGCGCGACCTAAATTTTCCGACCGAAGGGAGTCGAAAATTGGAAGTCCCGCGGGGCGACTGGGAAAACGATCGTCACGACCGGAATTCGGGAAACCATCAAGACCGTTCACGCGCGGAGCATATTCCCCAGTGAAAAAACCACGATGGGTATCGCGTACCGGAAAAGACGCGGGGAAGGGTGCTACGCCGAGAACGGAAGCAAGAACACCTCGCCCGTTTAGTGGAGCGCGTACGCCTTCACCCTTCCCCCAGAAACCTCCCTACCGACCGAACGGACCAGGCGCTCGTCACGGAACATTTACAGGCAGGACACCGGCAGCGGCTCGAGCGAGCGGCCGTTATGGTTTTCTTCCTTCGAATAACCAAAAGCGACCGTCGACCGAGAGGCCGTTCACACCTCACCCGCCGAAATTTCCTTCGAAGTTTGTGCCTGCCCGTCCAACGTCAGGCAGAAGCGAGCGTACAAAAACCCAGCTGGTAAAATACACCCCCAAGCAGGCGACGACATCGTGGGGATCCGTGGCGACATGGTACGACAAACATCTTGCCGGTACAGATACGTATCATGAAAAGGTGATCCTTCCCAATTTGCTTCGCCTCGTCGATCCGCAGGCGAAAGAATTGATCATTGATCTCGCTTCGGGGCAAGGATATATTTCACGTGCGCTTGCGGAAAAAGGAGCGTCAGTAACCGGCCTTGATATCAGCCCCGAGCTTGTCGCCATTGCGCAAAAGAAAGATGGAGCGGGAGTCACTTACCGTGTCGGAAGCGCAGAAGACCTCTCGGCATTTCCGAACGGGTATTTTCATAAAGCGGTCATTGTCCTCGCCATACAAAATATCGAGCAGGTGCAAAAAGTATTCACTGAAACAGCGCGGGTCATACAAAAGGATGGTACCTTCCATATCGTCATGAATCATCCGGCGTTTCGGATCCCCAAACGATCCAGCTGGGGATACGACGAAAAAGAAAAACTCCAATATCGCCGCATCGATCAGTATCTCTCCGAATCGCGCGAAACGATCGACATGCATCCCGGCATGAAAGATTCGCCGCAGACAATTTCATTCCACCGACCGCTGCAATATTACGTGAAAGGACTCGTGAAGGCTGGCTTCGTCATCGACCGTTTTGAAGAATGGATCTCGCACAAGGAGAGCGACTCGGGCCCGCGAGCAAAGGCGGAGAATCGCACCCGTAAAGAGATCCCGCTCTTTCTCTATATGCGCGCGAGGAAGATATAGAAGCACCCTGCTGATGCCGACAAGATGAGCGGGGGTTGTGCTATTTTACTGCTACGCGACAAACAAAAACCGCCTCTTGCGAGACGGTTCTTGTGTGAAAACAGAATGTTAGCGATCGCGCCAACCTCCGCCTCCGCCACGGCGATCACCTCGATCACCTCCCCCTTGGGGACGCTCCTCCTTCGGGCGGGCAACATTCACGGTGAGCGTGCGCCCACCGAACTCTTTGCCGTGCCACATATCGATAGCAGCAGTACCTTCCGCCTCGGACGCCATCTCGACAAAACCGAATCCGCGCGAGCGGCCGGTCATGCGATCAGTGACGATCGATGCGGAGGTAACCGAACCTGCCTGCGCGAACGCATCAGCAAGCTCCTGGTCCGTAGTTGAGTACGGCAATCCGCCAACGTATAGCTTTTGAGCCATTGTGTTGTGAAACTAGATCTTAAACATCGCG
>Ga0155703_129_pt1 | contig 20734 bp, 21 predicted proteins | sample RifCSPlowO2_01_FD_107360 | JGI IMG/M metagenome (GOLD analysis project Ga0155703, IMG submission 107360) | Candidatus Lloydbacteria bacterium RIFCSPLOWO2_01_FULL_50_20
CGCAATTTAAAAAAACACAAACCATGCACGATTTGCGGTGAAAACAGCAAGAAAAATGGTTTCTTCCGTGGAGTACAGCGATACGAGTGCAAAGATTGTTATGGAAGCTCAGGTATAAAGATACAACTCCGGCTTTCTTTTATTTTGGCTCCAACGGCGTCCAGTACGGTGTGCTAGGTACGAGCGACAAGACTCGAACGCCGGAATATTTGGCGGATCTTTCCTACAAATACCCCAGATCCTTGAAGACGCGGTGATACATGTTGATCGTCTGCTCGGCCAGCGCGCGGGTGAGTTCATGATCCGCACCTCCCCCCTGATGGGCGATATCATTGCGCGTCTTATGCGCGCGCCACGCATCCTCAAGATACGGAAAATCACTCGCCTCGATCGTTTTCATTCTCTCTCCCAGTGTCGCTCCGTCGTAACCCATCCGTTTCACAATATCATCGAGAATATTGTCCGCTTCAAGAATGGCGATTTTCCAGTCGGAGGGATTGAGCGATCGCATGCATTCTTCCACACGCTCCCATCGGTGATTTTTTTCAATGCGCTCATTTTCCCACTGGAGCGTGATCCCCAGCTTCTTTTTTTCTTCCGTCATGATCTCTTGGAGACGTATGAATGCATAGATTGCGATCGAGAGCCCAATCATAGTAATGATCGTCGCGCCCATCTTGATATACGCGAAAGGAGTTGCGATCGACACTAAAAATCCCTCCCTGAGATCCGGCGAAAAAAAGAAGGCAAGCAGCGGAACGAGGATAACAACCATGACCGCCGCGACAATGATCTCTGCTCCAAGATTTCCGGCACCGCCTCCGGCTCCGGCTGGCGGCGGTTTTTTATCGAATTTTTTTTCTTTTTTTTCAGGTTTTTTATCGGCCATACGTTTTTCAACCTTTATATTCGTACATTTTCGACATCCTTACCTATCGCAAAGAGCGCATCCTCAGAGAACGGTGCAGCCATGAATTGTATTCCGACGGGAAGTGTCGTTTGGTCGCGCAAAACCGTACCGGACGGAACCGAGATGCCGGGAATGCCGGCGATATTTGCGGGGACGGTAAAAATATCTTCGAGATACATTTTGAGCGGATCGGTCATCTTTTCTCCGAGTTTGAAAGCCGGTGAGGGCGTCGTCGGTGTCGCAATGAGGTCAACATCCGAAAACGTCCGCATGAGCTCTTCGGTGATCAGCCGTCTGACCGCAACCGCCTTATTATAATACGCATCATAATATCCCGCCGAAAGCACGTAGGTGCCGAGAAGAATTCTGCGGCGAGCTTCCTTGCCGAATCCTTCGCCACGCGACTGACGGTAGACTTCCATCAATGTATCAGCTTCCTTCGAAAAACCGTAACGGATCCCGTCGTACCGAGCAAGATTCGCGGATACTTCAGCCGGCATGATGATGTAGTAGACCGGAAGTGCGTGCGGAAGAGAAGGAAGTGAGACCGTCTTCACCTCATGCCCCTCACCTTTTAATTTCTCGATGATCAGGCGAAAATTTTCGCGAACATCTTCATCGATCCCGTCCATCGCAATGAACGATTCGGGAATACCGATGGTAAATTTTTCCTTTTGCTCGCCTTTTTCTGACTCATGCTTTTCGGTAAGAGCGGTGCTGTCCATGGGGTCATGTCCTTCGATCGCTTGATAGAGAATTTCCGCATCTTCGACGGTTTTTGCAAAAGGGCCGATCTGGTCGAGGGAAGAAGCCAGCGCCATCAATCCATAGCGAGACACTCTGCCATAGGTCGGTTTCATTCCCACTACCCCGCAATGCGCCGCCGGCTGGCGGATAGAGCCGCCCGTGTCCGAACCAAGCGCACCCAATGCGCCCCCCATAGCGACCGCAGCCGCCGAACCCCCGGAAGACCCTCCCGGAACACGGCTTATATCAATAGGATTTTTGACGGCGCCATACGCGCAGGTTTCCGAAGAGCTTCCCATGGCAAACTCGTCCATATTCGTACGGCCGACGATCACCGCACCGGCAGATCTCAATTTCCCGATCACGGTCGCATCATAAACCGCACGATGATTCATGAGTATCTTCGACCCCGAAGCGGAGATCTTGCCTTTCATAAGCATGTTATCTTTTACTCCAAGGGGAATACCGGCGAGCGGGGCGGCCTTTCCTTCACTCAGCATGCGGTCGGCCACCTCCGCGGACGCCATCGCATCGTCGAATAATTCCGCATACGCGTTGATGTCGGGATTTTTTTCTTTTGCCCGCGACACCACCGCCTGAGTGAGTTCTTTCGCCGAATATTCTTTGTTGCGAAGCGCACGCTGCGCAGCCGCAATGGTAAGCATTGATGGATCGATCATACTAAAATATCTGTCCTACCTTAAAATAGCCATTCTCCGTATCGGGCGCATTGGCAAGAATAGCATCGGTCCACTCGCCGCCGGAATACGGATCATCGTCTTCGCGCATGACATTACGCAGTTCTCCCGCTCTTGCCGAAGCCTCTCCCTCCGTCACGACCGCAGAAACCACGGAAACATATCCAAGTACGGAATCGATCTGCCCCGCTAATTCAGTTTTTTCTTCCTCCGAAACAGCGATGCGAGACAGGGTCGAAAGGTGATCAATGTCTTCTTTCTTGAGCATAAACGTTATCCTACACTATTTCAGCATTTTCAGAAATTCCTGTTCGGCAAGGATCTTCACTCCGAACTTTTTCGCATCAGCAAGCTTGGAACCGGGGTTCTCGCCGACGACGACATAATCGGTCTCCCGGGAAACGCTCCCCGGCACATCGCCTCCCTGCGCCCGCACGCGCCCTTTCGCCTCGTCGCGGCTCATTGTCTCCAATGTGCCGGTAAGCACAATGGTCTTGCCGGTAAAGATGCTCTTCCGTTTTTTTTCCGCACCTTTTTTCTCGAGCTCAACGACCCTGAGCAGCCTTGAGACCAATTTTTTATTTTCAGTATTCCGGAACCACTCGACGATGGATTCGGCAATGACCGGCCCGACCTCGTTCACCTGTAGAAGTTCGTCCGCGGAAGCATTCGCGATCTTTTCCAAATCTCCGAAATGACCGGCAAGATCGTGGGCGGTTTCTTCCCCGACTTGCGGGATGGAGAGGCCGATGATGAAGCACGCCAAGGTGACTTTTTTTGCTTTGGCTATAGAGAGAAGCAGATTGTCGACCGACTTCTCCGCAAAGCGCGGAAGGAGAAGCATGTCGCCGCGCTTCAGCGTGAAAATATCGTCAAAGTTCACGATCAGTCCTTTATCCAAAAGAAGATCGATGATCTTCGGCCCCATACCGTCAATATCGAAGGCATGTTTGCTGACAAAATGAGAGAATTTCCTTCTCAACTGTGCGAACGAATTTTTATTGACGCAGCGCCACGCGGCTTGTCCGGGGATCCGCTTAATACTTCCGTCTCCTCCGCATTCGGCAACATGCCGCGGCCAGATGAATTTTTTTTCTTTGCCTGTCCGCATTTCAGCGAGCACACCCACGATATCCGGAATGACATCGCCCGCTTTCTGGAGAACGACGGTGTCGCCGATGCGCACATCAAGACGGTTGATCTCATCTTCGTTATGCAAGGTTGCGCGCGAAACGACCGAACCATACACCAGGATGGGACGCAAATGCGCGACCGGCGTCAGTACGCCGGTGCGTCCGACCTGAAGCACGATGTCGAGGACGACCGTTGTTACCTGCTCAGCGGGAAATTTGAACGCAATGCCGAAACGTGGCGCCTTGCCGGTATAACCGAGTATCTTCTGCAGATGCTCTTCGTTCACCTTGATGACGACCCCGTCGACCTGATAATCTTCTTTTGGCGCCTTTTTCTGCCATTCTTTCCAATACTCGATGATCCCTTTCACGTCCTCGACGCGTTTGAAATGTTTATTCACCTTGAAGCCAAGCTTCCGGAGGAGCTGCAATTCCTCATGCTGGCTTTTGGGAAATTTTTCGATCTGCGCGATGTCATAAATGAACGTATCGAGACGGCGGGAAGCGGCGACTTTCGGATCAAGCTGGCGAATGGATCCCGCAGCGATATTTCTCGGATTCGCAAATAATTCCTTGCCGAGTTTCTTGCGCTCTTTATTCAGTTCGTTCAGAACCGATTTCCGCATAAACACTTCTCCTTCGACGATGCAATCGATCCGCTCGGTAAGCTCGAGCGGCACGGAATCGATGGTGAGAATATTGTGCGTGACATCTTCCCCGATGACACCGTCCCCCCTGGTCGCTCCGCGAAAGAGTCTGCCGTTCTGATATTCATAAACCACTTTGAGGCCGTCGATCTTGAGTTCGCAGGTATATGTCGGCTTTTCCTTCACGCCGCTTTTTTCCAAAAATCTTTTCACGCGCTCGTCGAATGCCTCAACATCTTCCGGACTGAACGCGTCGTTGAACGACCACTGCGGCACCCGGTGCCTTACCTTTTTGAACTCTGCAAGGGGTTTTCCGGCAACGCGCTGAGTTGGTGAATCGGCGGTAATGAGCGATGGATACGTTTTTTCCAGTTTGACGAGCTCTTCCTTGAGCGAATCAAGGGCGGCAGGTGTGATCTCTTCTTTATCAAGCACATGATAAAGATACCGATGGCGCTCGATCGTTTTACGTAATTTTTCTGCCCGTTCTTTCACTGTATGCGGGACGGTTTTTTTCTCCTTGTGTGCCATACGGAGATTATACCCTGTAGTAAGCTCACTCAGAAGTAATCTACTACAGGGCAGGCTCCTTTTTGGTCCCTACGAAACTTATGTGATTAAATATTCGTGAATACCACTATTTCGCGCTGAGTTCGGCGCGGCAATTCAAGGGTACACGTATTATAGCCATCACCGATGATCGTGGTCGACTCCAATCCAACTTTGATCACGGTGACATCGACACAAGTGCCGTCAGAAAAATTGAGTGAAAATTTCGTTGTTCCCGATGTGGCATCCGACGTGACCACCCAGTTCGAAGCGGAAAGTTGCATGTTGGCTTGACCGTTATTACATACCGCAGCGCTTAAATTTGACGAATAGTCATAGAGGATACCGACCGTTCCCGTCGCAAAGATCGTATAGGGCATGCCATTTTGAGGAACTGAGCGATCCCAAAAAAGCGCACATTCGGCGCCACGATCCGCCGCCGAGAATGCTTTCGCGGAATCCCGCAAGAACGACGAAAGAACGATCTCTCTTATGCTGATGCCGGAAATACCCGTACTGACCGCAAGTAAAATACTGATGACAAGGAGCGTCAGCAAGAGAATATATCCTCCGTTTTTCCTTTTGCTTCGCTGTGTTCTTTGAAAGAAGTGTCTCATGTGGGAATAAAGCGTTAGTAGTTATAGACCTCAGTCACCTCCGAAGCAGTGAGTGCGGTATTGTAGAGCCGGATGTCGTCGTAAGTGCCCAGGGCGGAATCTCTGAAACGTACCGTCTGTTGATTGGGTATCCAGGACGGATCGGTGATCGCCTTGTCGGAAACCAGTGCGCCGTTCACATACACCTGGCCCCTGTCGGTGGCGGTATTCCAGACGACAGCGACGTGTGCCCATGTCGTCTGCGGGAAACCGGTCAGGTCGAATGCGGTCACATAGGTATTGTTTGATTTTTGGAACGCTATCTGGATCATCCCCACTCCGGTGAATCGGATGAACACATGGTTTCTCGTTGAGGCATAGCCGTCAAACAGGTTCACGTTGCCGGTGGTCATTGGGTTATCAGTCTTGATCCAGAACGCGAGCGTACCGTTTGCGGGGAAGTTCGCATTATCCAATGCACTCACGATCATTTCAGCCGTCGAAGAGACATGCATGGCTTGATCGATGTGACCGGTCACCCATGTGGGGCTGTTGAGTAACGTGCCGGTATTTCCTCCGCTTCCGGAATCCGAAGCGTTTCCGTCGAGCTTCCACCAGCCGAGGGGGGTGAGGCCTGTGACCGGCGCGACTGGTGTCACCGATGCTTGTGCTGAATCAACGCTTTCTCCGTCGGCGTTCGCTGCGGAGACGACATAGTAGTAGGTGGTGCCGTTCGTGAGGCCGGTGTCGCTGTAACTGGTTTCCGTGACGCCGCTGGCGACAGTGGTGTAGGGACCACCGCTTGTGGTCGAGCGTTTGACGCGATAACTGGTGGCGCCGGAAGAAGCACTCCAGCTTAAGCTAGCGGTCATGTCGCCGGGAGTTCCCGTAAGATTGGTGGGGGCGGAGGGAGGAGGCGATGTCACTTTTGTAAAACTGATGCCATCAATGCGCGCAAGGGCACCGGCATTCGTATGTCCAACAAGCTCGATCGTATCACCATTCGAGAGCGAAATGTTCGACATCGTAAACGTATGATAACCAGAGCCGGAAACATAAAGCGGGTAAGTGAATGTCTGAAGCCGCGTTGAATTTCTATAAATATCGAGCGTGGATTGACCGTCATTCTCAAGCAATACGGTTATGGCGACGTCATAAATTCCGCTTGTCCCGGAAAAGGTCAGCGTGGCGGTCGCGGTATTGCCGGAATTGATCTTGATAACTTCGGGGTTTCCGGAATCCACTATATAGCCTGGCGTAAGGCTCATGTCGCTTTCCGCTTCGTAAGAAAGAACCTGCGGAGGAATACCGGTGTCAGGCGTTCCCGATGCTTCATTGGAAGTCGGACTCTCGCCGTCGGCACTGAGCGCCGTGACGACATGATAATAAGTCGTGCCATTGGTAAGCCCGCTATCGGTATAGCTCGTTGAAATGAGGCCGGTCGCGATATTCGTAAAGGAGCCCCCCGATGTCAGGCTGCGTTTGACGTTATAGCTCGTCGCACCGGAAGATGCCGTCCAGTTGAGTCCCACCAAAGCATCGCCGGCACTCGCTACAAGATTTGTGGGCGCAGCAGGCGGCGAACCGGGCGGGGAAGGCGGTGCGGGTGGCGATGCCGAAAGGGAAAGGGGCGGAAACCAATTGAAAAGATCTTCTGAAATGACCACTTTTTGCGGCATTCCTCCGTAACCCGGATAATTTACCGTTGATCTGACGCGAAGCTGTCTTGCCGGCCCAGGAGAAGCGTCGATTCCCGACAAGAGCACCGTTCGTGTGAATTGCGTAGCGCTCCATGGCGAACCGAGCACAACATCGGATTGACGATAGAGACCCGTCTCCGGATTGAAATAGATCGTCGATATGCCGGGTTTTAATGTTCCCAAATTGTTCCAAACATCCGTTCCCTGATGCATGGTGACATCAACGATACAACCGACCCCGCCATAACAACTAGAGGATATGCCCTCCAGCCATTCCGTTCTTCCGGCCGTAACATCATCAGCGGAGTTATTATCTCTCATGCTATGCACGACTTCGAGGCCCTCTTCGGCAAGATGGGTCGCGATCATCTCATTTCGCGAACTGCCGGCCGCTTTTATACTGTGCGACGCCAACGTCATGGGTCCCGCAAGCGCAAGCGAGAGCAAGGCGATCGAAACAACCGCCTCGATAAGGGTGATGCCTTTCTGTTCAGATGGCGCGGAAACGACAGACGAGGAAGAAGATGGCCGGCATTTTATCTTAAGCGAAAAAAAAGACATGTGGGTGGTCTCAAATATTAAGCTTCGGCGTATATACATTAACGGTCGTCTGAACGTCAAATTTTGTCATCGTGCGTGCGTTCGTCGATGCAGTACCGCGGATGATCATCGTCACGACCGGCTGATCGAGCGCCGTTGCGGAACCGAAAACATAGAACTTGAAGGTTGAGATGTTCAGCTCCGGTGCGGTAAGAGGAAGATAGGTCGCACCATTATCCGTAGACCGCTCAATGCCCGTTCCGGAAAGTTTGTAAATGATCTGATCGCCATTGTCACCCGGATCACCAAGTTGGCTCTCGAATGCAATGCACATGTCACCGCCACCACCAAGCGTATCGCTCATCGGGCAATCCTTGGGCGTAGTGGTGTCCGCATCACAGCCGCAATGAAGATTGCTCCCCACGCGGATGTTACGGGACATCGAGTCGATCGCGGCGCTTAAATTGTCGGCGACGACGCGTTCCGAGCGCATTTTTCTTGCTGCATTGTTGATCGCCACCAATGCGCCGAGAATAATGAGCAGCGCGGTGAGAAAAATTCCGATCGCAACGATCATCTCAAGTAGCGTGAATCCCCGTTTTCCCCTCCCAGTCCCCTTAGATATTTTTGATAACGTTCGTCTGATCATAAAAATAAACATCATTATCGCACGGATACTTGTCCGGTAGTCCACACGATGATCGTATGACGGTAATTTTTCGGCGAAGCGATGGTAATCTCTGCGTGGGAGTATGCAGTCCCTCCGCTCCCGATGATCGTCGCATCAAAAGGATTCGGGCGCATGAAAACAATGTCTACGATATTCGTATCATAAAGATTGTCACTTCCCGGAACTGCCGAAGTGCAGGTCGCCTCCTGTGCGCCGAACGGCTGATTCCCGCAAAGTGACGCGACAATATTGCCGCGCAATAAAGAGATCTCCTGCTGGCATTCGACTCCGGCATCACCGCATTTTTTGCCGGCGGGAATAGGATCATAGATCCGATCTTTATCAATATCCGCAAAGTAAGCAAATTTACCGGGAGTCGTCTTGTCAAAATGAAGCCCGTAACCGGGAAATCGTGTTTGCTCGTTCGCCGCGCGGCGCACGCTCATCGCAGAAACCTGCGCATCGTGGATCCACACGGCGATCTGATGTGCAAGAATATCGACCGTCACCCGCCGGTCGAACGAACTATAGCTGAAGAGGAAGGTCAGTGTAAGTATGATGAGAATACTGACCGCAACCACCAGCTCAACAAGCGAAAATCCCTTTTGAAGTTCCGTGACCGCTTTTTGCGCCGAGTTGCGGAGATATGACCAAAAAAATTTCATGTATTTCAAAAAGACGTTATGGGAGATGTACGAATCATAAAATAAAAGAGAGAACCTAGAGTACCCACCTCAAAATGTCGACATTCCATACAAACACGATCAGTGTACCGAGAATGAGAAACGGGGCAAAAGGTATCTCGCTCTTCATTGTAAAGCGTTTCCGGGAAAGAAACAACAGGATCAGGCTCGGAATAAGGGCCGTCCAAAAAGCAAGAATGATCGCCGAGACACCACCAATAAATCCGAGAAACCAACCGATGCCCCATGCAAGTTTCGCATCACCAAGGCCCATGACCCTTCCGCCGGAAAAAAGCCACAGGAGCGCGAACGGTAGCGCAAGAAGCGGCCCGGCGACAAGATCGACCCATACGGGAATATACTCTCCTGTAAAAGTGAGAAAATACGGGGAAAGAAGCCCCTGCTCAAAACGGAAAAGGAGCAGGAGTCCCGATAAGAGGGCAAAACAAAGCGCAAACCGGTCGGGTATGATCTTGTGCCGCAGATCATAGACGGTGATCGCAAGAAGGGTCATCCAGATCGCTGCATCCAAAAAGAAGAAGCTTGTCTCTTTTATACCGCTTGAGAGCGGGTCGAACCCGGTTACCCACCACACCATGACAAAAAGTGCCCCGCTCAATGTCTCAACAAGAGGATACTGCCAGGAAAGCTTGGTCCCGCAGTAGGCACAACGACCACGTTGAAAAAAAAATGAAAAAAGCGGGACAAGCATCTGCGCAGTGAGCATCTTTCCGCAAGAGAGGCATTTTGAGCGGCCGCTATATCCTACGCCGCTTCCGGTCCGGTAGATGACGACATTAAGAAAACTGCCGATCACTGTTCCCAATGTAAAAATGAGGATGCCAAGTACAACACCATAAAGCATGCCCATAGTATACCCCGTAGTGAGCCCCTACAAAATGAAAAAGTTTTCACGATCTCGATTGCCTTGAAAACTTGCTCCTGTTTGCGCACAATCTCTCAGTGCATCGGGGTCTACTACGTCGAGCGAGGAAGGGGAATAAATGTCCGCATTGGTTCTTCAATCGAGCGACAACGTAGAAAGTTCACTTACTACGGGGTATACCCCGTAGTAAGATGATCCGTCTCACGGTTATGTGCGCGCTCAAAAAGGAATATTGAGTGAACGCTATTTGATCACGTCGTAACACAACTCTGTTTTTCCTGCCACCGGCGCCGTAAGACAATCCTGGCTATCGCCATAAAAAACAGTGCCAAGCGTCCTGTCGGCATCCGCTCTCAGCACGGGGTTATCGTCGCGTTCAAGTGTCAGACCAAGGACGTACGAAGTACATGTCCTGCCATCTGCCGTACATTCGGTCATCACACCGGCTCCGGCAGTAAAGTAAATTCCCTTATAAACATAGAGCGGTGATCCTCCCGGCGGAGGGATCGCGGTCTCCCTCAACAGGTCAACTTGGTCGAGAAGTTGAACGACAACGTCCGTTGCGGCCGGCCGAGGACAAGCCGGATCACATTCCGGCGTTGTTGAAGGATAGCCTCGGTGTCCGTCATAGTAGAGCTCAAGTGCGAGCTGGATCTCGCCGACCTCTGAAATACGCTTTGCGTCGCGCCCTTTTTGGCGTGAGCTCGCGAGTGACGCCATGACGATCGCTGAAAGGAGCGCTATGATCGCGATGACGACAAGAAGCTCGACAAGACTGAAGCCTCTTTTGGTGTTTTTAAGCGCCACGGTCGTTGCTCCGGTTTTTTTATAAACACACTGAACATTCGTGAACTGTTTTTTCAATGAGATCATTTTGGAAATATATAAAAAAATATTATTTCTTTCTATTTCGGAACTACTACGATTAACACACATCAACCATCACCCCCTTAATATAACACAACAAAGAAAATCGTGACATATCGGTGTTGATAAGAGCGATGTCTTGATATTGAGAGCAAGACCTCGACACAAATCAAAGCCCCCTTTATTGGGGGCTTTGACAGGAAGAGGTCCGAAAGGCTACTTTACGGCGAAACGTCGTAACACGTATCGATGCCGGCCGCAGCAACGATACAATCGGGGTTGCTACCGTAGAATGTACCGATCGCTTTGTCTGAATCTGCCAAGAGGACCGTATTGTCGCTACGTTCGAGCGTGATGCCAAGATAGTAAGAAGTGCACGAGGTACCAACGGCGGTACATTCAGTCGCGGTTCCGGTAACAAAATACACACCCCTATACGCGTAGGCATTCATTGTTCCTGATCCGGCCGGAGGAAGCGGGGTCTGCGGAAGGAAATTCTTGCAAGTAAGAAGAGCTACTGCCTTGTCGTTAACGCTTGTGGGAGCAGCGCAGGTGGGAACATTTGATGTAAAGTGAATGTCTGCTGGCGTTGAGGAAGGATAGCTTTGCGCACCATCGAAATAAAGCTCGAGTGCGAGTTGGATCTGACCAACGTCAGAAATGCGCTTTGCATCACGTGATTTTGCACGTGCCGTTGAAAGCGATGCGAGAACGACCGAAGAAAGGATGCCGATAATCGCGATCACCACAAGGAGCTCGATCAGCGTAAAACCTTTCTTGGTACTCTTAAGAGAAGTGAACATCATAAAAATGCTAAATAATTAATAAATCATCGAAGAAACACGCGGAGGAAGAACCATTGATTCAAAGTAACCTCTCTATCGTATCACGAAGCGCTATACATGATGTTATTTCGACCTGTGGATAACTTACGGAGAGAAAAAAGCTTGCGTCTTGGGTGTTTTTTGACCGGTGGAATTCTAGAATGACGAGGCGATGTCATACATCGGCAAAAGTATCGAAACCATAAGCCCGCCAACGCCGATACCGAGGAGAATGATCATCGCGGGCTCGATGAGACTGATGAGCGTATCGATCTCATTGTCCACCTCACGGCGATAAAACTTTGCGAGTGTGTCAAGAATACTCGGTAATTCACCGGTTTCTTCCCCGATCTTGATCATCTGGATCATAATGCTCGGCATAACATCGGGATATTTTGCAAGCGCCTGTGAAAGCGGAACACCCATGCGCACATCCTGAGAGGCCTGTACGAGCAAATTTTTGTATACTTCATTGCCGACCACCGTAGCGGCAACTTCCACGGAACGCACGACGGTTATTCCGGCCGTCAGCATGGTGTTCAAGTTGTCTGCAATACGGGTAAGATAAAGTTTGCGAAATAACCTTCCCGCATACGGAGTAGTCAGCGCAAATCCGGCAAAATAACGTTTTCCCTTATCAGTGCTCACATACCTCCAAAGAAAGAACCCGCCAAGCGCCAGCATGATCGCCATAAAGAGACCATAATCGATAAAAAGATTGGACGTGCCGATGACTATTTTTGTGTAAAACGGAAGATCTTGCCCTGTTTCCAATATGATCGCCGAAAGCTTCGGAATGACAATGACGAGCATCAGCACCATCACGACAATGAACGCCACGATCACGAAAACCGGGTAAATAAGCGCATTCCGTGTTTTGGTGATGAGTTCATAGGAACGGTCGAGATAATCGGCAAGATAACTGAAGGTTTTTGAGAGATCGCCCGATTCCTCCCCCGCCCGGACCATATTCACGTAAAAATCGGAAAACACATCGGAATGTTTCCCCAGTGCCCCCGAAAGCGATACTCCACCCTGGATATCCTCGGCGACCTCTTCAAGCCGGCGCCTGAGCAGCGGATTTTCTGTTTCGGTGGCAAGTAATTGAAATATGCGGAGCGTGGGGACGGAAGCGCGAAACAACGTCGAGATCTGACGCGAAAGGATGACGACATCCCGGTACGTCGCCTTTTGCCCGACCATCATGAGTTTCTTTACGAATGAACCGTTCTCGGCCGCAACAATAGAGACGATCATCAGTTTCCTACGCTGGAGCGCGGCAATGGCGACATCGACGGTGGTGGCGACAATGGTCCCGTTCTGCTCTTCGCCGTCAGACTGATCTATGGCTTTGTATCTATACAGCATGAGTGATTTTCATTATGAACAAAACAAGCAGAACATAAAAAGAATTACCGTCGCACCGTCACACGATTTTTATATAAGACGTTCAAGAGCGTTCGGATTAAACGAATGCATGTATGCATGTTCCGCGGTGATCTCTCCTCTTTTGACAAGATCGGCAAGTGAGCGGTTCATGTCGATCATGCCGACTTCGGATCCTGTTTCGATGACCATTGGCACTTCATGGGTGCGGCGCTCGCGGATCAGGTTTGCAACGGCGTTGTTATTGATCAGAAGCTCGTACGCCGGAATAAGACCGCCCGATATCTTCGGTATCAATCGCTGAGAGAAAATCCCTGCTAAACTCGTGGAAAGCTGAAGACGGATCTGATCCTGCTGATCTGACGGAAATGAGTCAATGATGCGGTCGATCGTTTGTGCCGCATTGTTTGTATGCAAGGTCGAAAACACTAAATGCCCTGTCTCAGCGGCGGTCACCGCGGTCGAAATGGTATCGAGTCCGCGCATTTCACCGATCAGAATAATATCAACATCCTCGCGAAAACAAGCCTGAAGCGCAACATGAAAGTCTGCAGTATCAAAACGGACCTCGCGTTGGCTGATGATCGAACGGTCGGGAACAAACACATACTCTATCGGATCCTCGATCGTGATGATGTTCTCGGCGCGTTCATGATTGACCATGTCCACCATTGAGGCGAGCGTTGTCGACTTCCCCTGCCCGACCGGGCCGACGACAAGAAAAAATCCCTGCTTTCGCTTGGTGAATGTCTCAAGAATCGGCGGAAGTGAAAGTTCTTTGAGCGTTTTGACTTTTTGAGGGATGAGGCGGAGCGCGACGCCGACGGTCCCTTTCTGAAAGAACGCGTTTCCGCGAAAACGCGCCTCCTTACCGAAAGAAAAAGAGAAATCCATCTCTTTCGTTTCGAGGAAGATCTTGTGGCTTTGCTCATCGAGCAATTCTTTGAGAATACCCAGTGTATCCTGCGCAGTAAGCTCGGGCATCTTCACGAGGGGAACAAGCTCGCCGGTCACGCGAATGGTCGGATGACGCCCGACGATCAAATGCAGGTCTGATGCTCCTTCGTGGACAACAGCTAAAACAAGATTCTCGAGTTCTTTCCGATAATCAGATTGTGACATGATGGTTTATTTTCTTAACGAACGAAACAAGTTTTTTGATAAATAGAACATAAATGCAGAGGAAGTTAAGAAAACATATTCGCCGCGCCATTATTTTTTTCTACTTTTTTTCGCATTTTTTCAGCTCTTCGATCACCCGGTTAACGACTTCTGTGGGCGTATTCGATGCCTTGATGATATAACCGGCCGCACCCAGCTTCAAAGCACGGTTAATATCATCCTGCTGGCCCAAATTCGAAAGGATGATAATAAGCGTATTCGGTACGAGATTTTCTTTATGCAGTTGCTCAAGGAAAGCAAAGCCGTCCATGGCAGGCGTGACGAGGTCGACCAGAATGATCTCCGGCGCCGCCCCGCCGCGCAATTTCTCGAGCGCCTCAAGAGTTCCCGCCGACGTTGAAACCTGAAAGCCTTCCTCGGTGAATTTAAGCGCATACATGTCCAATAGGAATGTATCGTCATCGATGACGAAAATGCTGTGCGCAGTTTTTTCTTTGGCCATAAGGGGATTATATAATGTTACTCACTTCTCCAAAAGGAATGACACCATTGAATGCCTTAATGATAGCGTCATCTTTCATGGTGAGCATCCCCTTTGCCCGGGCGGCCTCGTAAACGGCTTGTTCAGAGGGGTTGGTCAGGATGATATGTTCGATGTCCCGGTCAATCTTGAGCATCTCAAAGACACCGGTTCTTCCCCTTGTTCCTGAAGGACAGGAAGGTGATGGTGCTGGGTCATAGACATGATCGGGAATCTTGATCTTCGCACGGGTAGCCTCCGGAAGGTCGGCAAATTGTTTATCGATCAGGAGACGCATGCTCTCTGAGACCGGAACGGGCCTTCCTCCATCCGAACTCAGCGTGCGAAGCAATCGTTCCCCCATGGCAAGGATCAAAGTCGGCGCGATCAGGTAGGGATCAACCTCCATGTCGATCAAACGCGGTATCACACCGGCTGCGGAATTCGTATGGAGCGTAGAAAAGACGAGGTGTCCCGTAAGCGCTGCCTGAACAGCAAGCTGAGCAGTTTCTTTGTCGCGGATCTCTCCGACCATGATGATGTCCGGATCCTGGCGAAGTATGGAACGAAGGCCGTTAGCGAACGTATAACCGATCTCCGGACGTACCTGGGATTGGTTGACCCCGGGAATATTATATTCGACCGGATCCTCGAGTGAGATCACGTTGCGTTTTTCGCGGTCGAGTTCATTCAACATCGAATAAAGTGTCGTTGATTTTCCGGAACCAGTCGGACCGACGACGAGAATAAGGCCGTAGGGCATATGGATCGCGTCGCGAACGGTCTCTATATGTTCAGGAGTAAGACCCATGGCCTCAGGCGTGCGTATTCCCTGACTCGAATCAAGGATGCGGATGGCGACTTTTTCACCGTAATATGCGGGAAATGTTGACACGCGGAAATCGACTCTTTTGCCGTCCATGTGAGCGGAAAAACGTCCGTCTTGCGGCTTACGTTTCTCGTCGAGACGCATCTGCGCCAAGATCTTGATGCGGGCTACGATCGCATCGTGAATGCCTTTTGGGAGGACGAGCGACGCATGCATCACTCCGTCAACACGAAAACGGATGCGTATCTCATCTTTCATGCGCTCGATATGCACATCCGAAGCATTTCCCTCGACGGCGTGCCGGAGGATCACAGTAACGACTTTCGTGACCGGAGCGTCTTCAACAATCTTGCTTTCGCCTTTTCCGTTTACGTCTTCATGGGTCTCAACCAGCGACGAATCGGACTGTTCCAGGGTCATTTCTCCGACGTCAACTCCTGAAAGTGCCGAGGTGACTTCTCCGGTAAGATTCTTGTATTGCTCAAGCACATCAGTAAAATCTTTCAGTGAAATGATGTAGAGCTGGTAGGGCATCCCGAGCTTATTTGCGATAAACTGGGCGACGTCGCGCGCCTCTGTCCTGTCCGGATCCACAATGCCGATCTCGAGCACGTTATCGACCACTGCAAGCGGAGCGATCTGATAATGCCGCGCTGATTCTTCTGAAATATAGGGGAGTACGTTATTCGAGACTTTATATCCGGAAAGATTCCTCGAGGGAATGCCGTAATATTCTCCCTTAAGCGCAAGCAACTGCTCGGGCGTAATGCCGCCTTTCATAAGCACTTCGTCGATGCCTCCAGGGGCTTTTTCGGACTGAGAGGTTACTTCGGGAATATCACCCTCGCGAAACAAACCTTTTTCCGTTAAAAAAAGGAGAAAACTCATCCGGTTAAGGGCGGAATACGGACTGAAAAGTCCCGTAACCCAACCGTCTACTGCTCATAATGCTCGTGAGTTTTAAAGAAAATATGTTTGACATATCGCGTCCGCAATTTTCGCGGAATTCTTATCAATGAATACTTCCATCATAACAAAAAGGGGAATGGAAAGGAACCTGCCCGAACGTGCCGTTCGGTACGGGCAGGCCGCACAACACACCTCCGGAGTCCGGGGGCACGCTAAAATAAACCAGGTCGCCAGCCCCCAATGCCTTGCGGTTGATCTACCTCACCTTAGAGCGGTGAGGGCGTCCTCACCATGCTGCGTATGACTTCAGGTTGCGTGAAAGGATAGGGGCGTCCGAGCACTGCAGGTGCTATGTCCACATGAAACTCTTGAAGCGAGCGATAGATGGGATCGTCGAATAATGAAGTATCCATGTCAATGGACCTGAGCGTTGCAAGCGCCTCTTTGGCCTTTGCGCCGTATTCCTGCTCTTCCGGTACCGGGCCGACCAGGGAAAGCAGGGACGTTTCATTCGCGGTGGGATCCCAAAATATGGAAATGACCAATACGAGAACCGGGAGGGTAAACACTATCCCGATATCGATCAATGTTTGTTTTGCTTTCATCGTTTATTGGAAGATGTGCTGATAATCAGGCATTTTACCTCAATGAATAACCGACGATCTGGACATTGTAGTCGTAAAGATAGAGCTCGGGACTTCTTCCTCTTGTTCCGGATATGGACGTAGCGCCGAATGACACATCGGCAGAATCACGGAGCGCTAGACTATCTTCAAGCGTACGCAAAAATGTCCGGAAGATGTCATATGACGCAGGGATCGTAAAAGAGATGAGATACGTCCGATAGAGACCTCCGGTATTTCCTCCTTCACCGCTTCCGTTGTCATCAGTTGAAACAGCAAGGGATTTTGCTGAAAATCCGTTCCGTTCCAGGAAAACGGTAGTCTCCGCAAGCAAGCGTATCGGGTCCACTTTCTCGGGAATGATCTCGGAAAGCCGCTGTTCGGCATCCGGCGGGAAACTTTCATAACGCTTTGCGATCTCATTCAATCTCTCCTGTGCTGCATCCGCTTCGACAAGCGCCGCTTTCACTTCGGCTTCTTTCACCAGCGCGACATGAATGTCTTCATAGAGCGGCTCTATGCCTAATTTATATGTCGTGACCGCGAGGAGCAGAACAAGGATAGGGAGTATGTAGCGGGTTATGGTCATGGTGTTTGTGGTGAACTCTCTCCAGGCGCTTCGGTCGCACTGCTCCCCACTTGCACAAGACGCGCATACTTCACATAGCCGGGATCAATGGCCAGTTTCGCGGCAAATGAAACGATGCCGCTTACCGTATCGACACGCGGCATATCCACTTTCACCTCTCTTAATATTGACCGCATTTCCCTCCACGCTTCCACCTGAGCATATACCGCACTATAGCTGGGTGCTTGTGCGGAGAGATCAAGCGTAATGGAACCATTGTCACTGTCAACGGAATATTTAAGCCCGGTCAGACCGATATTTTTCGCCGTGATCTCTTCAAGCAGGGTCAGGATCGTCGAAAAAGCAACATGATTTTGCAGTAATCCTTTTGCAATGGAAAGCCGCTCGTCGATCGCTTTATAGCGGGCGATCTCGTCGGTCTTTAAATTCGCTTCTTTGGACTGCAGCTCCTTTTCGCTTTCAACAATGCGCTTATCAATGCTTGTTTTATAGAAGTACATCCCACCCCAGACGATCAATGTGACAAAAAAAACGAAAAACGCGATCACCAATATGATATTGACCGATTCAAATCGGCGCGCAGAACCCTCCACCTTTAAGAGCGGCTGTTGCGGAATAAACGATGTATCAAATGAATTGGCCATTCCTCTTTATATTTTACAGGGAAATTCAATTACGAGCGAGGTATCCTGTGCAAATGCGGGGTGGATAACTGACAATTTTCCCACGCAAAGGCATTCACTCAGCTCAGAATTTCCGAAGCGCAAGACCGACGGCAACCGCAAATTCCGGTCCCGCCTCTTTCAAAAGCGGAAGAAGAACCGCCGGAGCTTCCACACGGCTGAACGGATCGCCAAAAACGACGTTTGTTTCAAAACTTTTCTTGGCGAGATCGACAACTCCTTTCATCAGCGAGCCGCCGCCGGAAAGGATGACACTGCCTATGGCGACACGCCGTTCGCGCTGGTACTGGGTTAAAATCCTGTCGGCTTCGGCAAAGATCCGGTCTGCCGCAAGGCGAGTGATCTCGGCGATCGCAGGATCAGCAGGATCGCCAAGAAGGCCGTATTGCCGCTTGATCTCTTCAGCTTTGATCATTGGTATCCCCTTTGCATGCGAAAGCGCAACAGTCACATCCTGAGAACCGGCACCAATAAGATGCGAACTCCTGACCACCCCCTCTTCGATCAGCGCCAATTTCGTATTCGCGGAGCCAATATCGAGAAGCATCGTCATGGCCGTTTCTCGCCCGAGCGTCGATCGGACCGTTGAAAAGATCTCGATCTCGAATGAAACATTCGCTGCTCCGATCTTGGCCGCAACTTCACTGAATTTATTGATGACATCGTTGTAGACGACCGCAAGAAGCACTTCGACTGTCGGCGGCGCGTTTTTATTCGCCGCTTCTTTGTCGGGGTCGATATAGGTGCGCGTGATCCGCGGAAGCACCCAGTGCGAGATCGAAACTTCTGAGATCGATGTCGGAATATATTTTCGCGCCTCGATGGGGATCATCTCTTTGAGCTTATCTTCGCCAAGAGCCGGCATCTCGATGGTGGTGAGCAGTGTCGAGGCAAGCGGGATAGAAAAAATGATATCGCGGGAGACCACGTTCGCTTCGTGAAAGAGGTCGTTTATCGCCTCGACGAGTTTTTCCACCGGCAGATTGGTGGCCTGCCCGACTTCAAGTCCCGCGAGCGGACCGAGTGCGATCTCTCCATAGGTCTTGAGCTCTATTTTGTCCCCCTTTTTTCCGAGTTCCGCGACTTTAATGAATGCTCCCCCGATATCCACACCGACAACATTGCCGCTCCCTTTATTTGCGGAAAGAGCAAGATCGCGTAGTTTTTCAAATATATTCGCCACAACATCATCATAACATAAATAATAAGCAGCAAGAATGATTTTCGGACATCTGTCCACAATCAGAGAGGGGGGTAAACTCCTCTCTGCTGCCCGAAAGTACGATGCAGAAAGTTCACTTACTATGGGGCCTGCCCTGTACGTAGAGCTTTGGCTTGCTACGGGGTACACCCCGTAGCAAGCCCCCGCAAACTGAAAAAGTTTTCGCAATCTCTATTGCCCTGAAAGCGCCGCTGTTTACGCACGATCTCAGTGCATCAGGGTCTACTACGTCGAGCGAGGAAGGGGAACAAATGTCCGCATTTGTTCTTCGACCGAGCAACAACGTAGAAAGTTCACTTACTACGGGGTACACTAAAGGCAAACCCTCGTCATGTTGGAAGACTTTCTTACATTATTATTTCCGGAACACTGTATAGGCTGCAACAAAACCGGAAGCGCGCTGTGTGCTATCTGCGAACGCTCAATTACCGTGAAAGCTCATGCGCTCGGAACGACCGTCGCCACGCTTTTCGATTACCAGAATCCGCTCGTCAAACGGGCGTTATGGGCATTGAAATATCACCGCAAACGTTCATTGGGGAAATATTTCGGCATCGCGCTCTATCGAGAATTCTTTAAATCGGTCGCTCAGGGTAACACCCGGCCAAAAGAAGCGATCGTGCTTGTTCCCGTTCCTTCGGGGAAGCGCGCACTGCGTCTGCGCGGCTACAATCATTCGGGTGTCATTGCAGCTGCGATCGTGCAGGCGGCCAAAGCCGACGGACTCGTACTCGAACTTGAAGCAAATATGCTTTTTAAAAAGCGTGAGAATGAACAGCAGGTGGAAGCGCGCACAAAAACAAAGCGATCGGAAAATGTCGCGCACGTTTTCGGCGTCCGAACCGGCGAACGCATCGCGGGAAAAACCGTCGTGCTTGTCGATGACGTCATCACTACCGGCGCAACGATTGCCGAAGCGAAACGCGCGCTTTCCGAGTGGAAACCGAGGCGCATTCTCACCGTCGCCGTCGCTCACTAAAGAACTTTTAAAGAAGTTTTTCCTGTGCTAGAGTTGCCCTTATTGGAGAGGTGGCTCTGCTGGTCCAAGGGAACCTACAGACGCCTCACTGCGATGCAGTTTGTTCAATAGTTTGATAGAGCAAGATAATATACATGGAGAGGTGGCTCTGCTGGTCCAAGGGAACCTACAGACGCCTCACTGTGATGGAGAGTGTCTGATAAATCGGAGAGGGATACAATATAAATATGGAGACGTGGCTGAGCTGGTCGAAAGCGCCTCACTGCTAACGAGGTAAGCCCGTTAAACGGCTTCGTGGGTTCGAATCCCACCGTCTCCGCAGATTGAAACTTCGCGATTTGAAAGAGCGGACGCGCGCCGTGATGGGCGCACGGCGCGCGACAATTCATCCCGCCGCTTCGCGGCGAATTGGCTCGGCGGGG
>Ga0155703_130_pt1 | contig 20305 bp, 21 predicted proteins | sample RifCSPlowO2_01_FD_107360 | JGI IMG/M metagenome (GOLD analysis project Ga0155703, IMG submission 107360) | Candidatus Lloydbacteria bacterium RIFCSPLOWO2_01_FULL_50_20
GAAATACTCAGAGGAGAAGACTGATTCAGCCTGACGATTCTTCCTTTAAACCTAAAATTCATACGCCTTCTTTATACTCATAGATGGTGACGGTAAGCGTGCATGTGCTGGAGCAGATCGCGATCTTTAAACTCGAGACCGCAGGATGCTTTAGGCGTTTATTTGAACATTTTACGCACGGTTGCGATGAGTGAGCATATCGGGCAAAATAGAGTATAAAATGGCCAGACTTCGTTCAAAACTGCGTATGAAGTATCTTGCTCTTGCGGCGATCGTACTGACGGGGGCAGTTTTGTTTCTGCTCAATAACGGCGGATTGAATTTTTACCGTATTGCCGCGTCGGGAAATGCCGCCATACCGGAATCAATTCTTCCGAAATTTCTCGATTCCGCCACGACGGTTTCGATAGGAAGCACGGAAATTCTTGTCGAAATTGCCACGACAACAGCCGATATTCGCAAGGGTCTGTCCGGCAGGCCGTCGCTTGATCCGCGAAGCGGCATGCTTTTTATGTTCCCCAAACCGTACATGTATAAATTCTGGATGTCGGACATGCTTTTCCCACTCGACATGATCTGGATCGACAACGGCATAGTGGTCGATATCTCGCCGAATGCCACGACGACATTCAATCCCGCTGCGCCGAACTTTTATTTTCCAGACGAGCCCGCCCAGTATGTGCTTGAGGTGAATGTGGGTTTTACGGCGACGCACGGTATAGTGCCGGGGGACACGGTGACTTTCAAGAATATCCCTCTTCTGCCATGACCATTGAAGATGTTACCGTGGGCAATAAACACGAGTGGAATGAATTTGTGGAAGACCATTTCCCGTTCGTCGGCGCATTTATGCAGACATGGGAATGGGGAGAATTCCAGAAAGAGCTGGGGCGGGAGATCGGCAGGTATACGGTCGTTGAGAACGAAAAACAGATAGCGGCGTTCACGATCGTACATTTTGCTTTGCCGGCCGGCATGCATTACGGATACGTTCAGCGCGGACCGGTTATCCGAAAAGATGTGGCCGACGATACGGTCATCACGATCCTTGAGACGATAAAGCTGTGGGCGAAGAAACAATTTCCCCGCTTCGTTTTTCTCCGCCTCGAGCCACCGCTTTCGACGTTGCCTCAAGGATTGGCGCACCGCGGTTTTCGCGTGCCGCCTTATTACATCCAGCCCCGCTACAATATGCTCGTCTCGCTTCATGCAAACGAGGAAGAAATTGCCGCTTCGTTCCATCCTTCCACTCGCTCAAATCTCCGTCGCGCGGAAAAGCGCGGAGTGAGCGTGCTCATGAAACCTGCCATCGGGCAGGACGATTACGCATCGTATTGCCTGATGATGAAAGATACTATCAGGAGAAATAGCGGCCAAAACGCTTACCCCGGGGATGAGTATTTCCGATCGCTGCTCCGTACGATACCGTTCATCGGCGACACCAACGATCAACACTCGCTTTTACTGGGAGCATTTTATGGTTATCGCGACGGCAAGCCGGCCTCGGTGCATTTCGTACTCTTTTTCGGAAAGACCGCTACGTATCTTTACGGCGCCTCGCACACCGAACATTTGAAAGCGAAGGTCGATACCTATCTTCATTGGTTGGCGATGAAGGAGGCGAAGTGGAGGGGGTATGAATACTATGATCTGGGAGGGATCGACGATTCGCGCTGGCCTTCACTCACCAATTTCAAGCGCCAGTTCCGCGGCGAAGAGACAAGCTATATCGGCAATATCGATATTCCGTTCAATCGCGTGTCGTACGGCGCGTATTCTTTACTCAAAAGGTTCAAACATGCATGAAAAAAAGAATATTTTACATTGGACTTTTTTTGCTTATGTTGCTGACGAGTTCAGCGCTCATTTTTGCGCTCCAGCGGGATCTGTCCTCCTCGTACGTCTCCGCTTCGAAGGGCGTTGAGAAGGAGATTTCCGCCGCAGCAGCTCCCCCGAAAACAGCCGCTCTCCCGCCCGTGGTCCTTCTTGATAACCGCGATTATTATGTCGCACAAACTTTCAACAATTGCGGTCCGGCCGCGCTTTCCATGATGCTTTCGTATTATGGGATCCGCGTCGATCAGCAGACGCTTGCCGACATTTTGCGTCCCACGAACAACAGGACGGGGAAGGGCGACGATAAATCAACGACGCCGGAGAAGCTCGCGGCACAGGCCGAAACATACGGACTCGTCGCATACTTTCGGCCGAACGGCAGCATCGATCTCTTGAAGCGCCTGACCGCAAAAGGATATCCCATGATGGTGCGCACGCTCCTGGTCAGCGATGAAGATTATGCGCACTACCGTGTCGTGAGAGGGTACGACGAAAGCAAAAAAACGATCATCGAAGACGACGGCTTTCAGGGTAAAAATGTGTCCATCGCGTACAATGATTTTTTATTCCTCTGGAAACCGTTCAACTATGGATACGTCGTGTTCGCGGCGCCCGATAAACGCGCGGAGCTTGAGGCGATCATCGGGGAAGATGTCGACGAGCTCGCCGCCTGGAAAAAAGCGGCCCTGGCCGGAGCGGAAGCGGTCGCCGCTGATCCGAATGACATGACCCAGTGGTTCAATCTTTCGGTTGCCGATTATTATATCCGCAATTATGCGGGTTCCGTGCGCGCGTTCGAGGCGGCGGAATCTGCGCTGACCAAGCACGTATTGTGGTATCAGCTTGAGCCGATCGAAGCGTACTATGCATTAGGAAACTACGATAAAGTATTTTCACTTGCGCAGAAAATTTTCTCCGACAACAATCTTGCCTATCCCGATCTCCATGTGCTTCTTGGAAAAAGTTATCTTAAAAAAGGCGACCGTGTTTCAGCACGAAAGGCATTTGAGACCGCGCTCGCGTATAACAAAGATCTGCGAAGCGCCAGAGACGCGCTCGCCTCGCTCGAATGATCGCGAGGGATTTCGTCATTCAAAAGTCTCCAATTTTCAAACCGCCGGGATCGAATAAAGCGAAGAGTATTGAAGTCGATAAATTTTGTTTTTTTAGTTGCTTTTTTCCGCTTATTTACGGCTTCAATCAAGGATATTTATTATACGGCCTTGGAAAAGTCAAGATATCCCCCTTTTTCTTTTTTTTGAGATAAAAAACAGCCTAAAAAGAAGTACAATTACGTTATTGGGAAACCGCACCTCCGCAGGCGCTCGGCTTATGGAGCAGGCATTGTAGTGAGTCTCAACTCGCCACAGCACAAACTCGATTGAAAAGATCGAAGGCGGTTTTGCAAAATTGAAATCACATACGAACACAGCAACAGCGAATATTTTTTACATGTTCTCGCACCGTTCCAACATTTTTTGTTTTGCGAAAAGATCCCTCGCGATCGTGGAAAAATTTTCCGCAAGGCTTGCTGAGCAAGATCAAATATTACTCAAAAGCACAAGAACACGATCGCATAACTCTGCCCTTGCGGTGAAGAAAATTCATTCTCAAAGAATTCTTCGTCTCGGAATTTTTATTACCGTCGGACTTTTTGTTTTCTCTTTTCATCCGTCTTCAGCCCTTGCCGCGGCTTGTACTACCGTTACTATTGATATCGGAACAGACGTCGCAGGAGCAACCATCGCGCCCGAAAGCGGGATCGCTGACAGGGGAGTATTCACAGCGACTGCGGGCGCCGGTAGCCCTTGCGCTAATAAAACCATCACGGCCATGACCGTCACTTTGGCCGGATCCGGAACGCCCTACCTCGGTTTGCAAGAAGTAAGTATTACCGACACAACGGGAGCGACGACCTATTTTGTTGCGACATCAACCTTCTACGGCGGCACTCCCAATGTGATTAATTTTTCTGGTGGTACCCCACTCCCTCTTACCCAGAGTTCGGTAACTTTCAAAATTCGCGTGACACCACTGAGTCATGCTCTTATGCCGGTGCCCGATGGCGCTTCGTATAGTATCAATCCTCTTGTCTCTGCAGTTACTTCAACCTTAACACCGACAGTCACCGACACAAATCCGAACACAACCATTATCGACAATACCTCTCCGGTGGCCGCCACCTCACTAAGCAGTAGCGGAGGAACTGCCCAAGCAACCCTCGGCTGGACCTCTACGAATGGTGAGACTTCTACATCAACAATTTTGCGCTGGGCGGCCTCATCCGCCGGCGCTGAAGTTCCGGCAGAAGGCGCGACGTATGCGGCCGGTGATGCAATCGCCCCCACTGCCACCGTCGCCTGTGTTTTTGCGGCTCTTACCACCGCAACGGTGAAAAGCGGTATTGTTGACGGAAGCGGCGGAACTGCCGGCTGTACCACGTCTGCGTTATTGGATGGTCAGGCGTATACCTATAAAGTTTTTCAACAAGACGCCAACGGTAATTACAATGTTGGCGCCAGCTTTGACGGTATCACTACAAATTAAACTCTATTATAACCTTTTCCACCTTAAACCCTTATTTTGCTTCAGTTCGAACTTGGACATCTGGCGGAGGCGGAGAGATTCGAACTCTCGAAGGCTTTAACACCTTACGTGCTTTCCAAGCGCGCGCACTAGACCGCTATGCGACGCCTCCGTATGTGTTTATTTTTTTATATCCCAACCATCTTATTTGGAAAGCGTGCTCTCCAAGTCTATTCAAGTCCTTTCGGCACTAGACCGCTATGCGACGCCTCCAACTACCAAATGAACAAAAGCACTATAGCAAAAACAGGATGAAAAGTGTACTTTTCATTGCACGGAGGGCTTTCTTTTTTTTGGTATCATGTTAGATTTCCACCAGAAACTTGAAACGCACGGAGGGCCTTTTATGAGCATCGCCTTGTCTGCGCCCAAAACGCTGGTGTTGATCCGCCATGCGTATGCCGTGAATAATCGCCTTTCACGAAAAGCAAAAACACGGGATAAGGGATTCTCAACCCACAATTGTCATTTGACCAAGTACGGCAAAATACAGGCCGCGCAGCTTGGCGAGTGGCTTCATCGCAGATACTCTTTTGACCGCTATTTTTCTTCGTATTACGTTCGCGTGCTCGAGACGTTTTGCATCGCCTATCCCGAGGTCGAACCGACGGTTGATGCGCGGCTCATCGAACTGCGCCGCGGCATCGAGGAACTTTTTACCGACAAACAGATCGAACGATTGTTCCCGTGGAGCGAAAGACAACGCAAGGCGCGGGAGGGTCGTTTCCATTTCAAACCACTCAACGGCGAGAGCTGGGCCGATGTGGAAGTACGTTTGCGGAGTTTTTGGCTTACGCTTCAGGTCGAATGTCCGAACCAATGTGTTGTGGTATTCGGGCACCGTAAGACCCTTCCGGTTTGGAGAAAGATCTTCGAGAACTGGACCGGTGAGCAGACGATCGATGCATGCGAAAAACATCCTACGGAAAATGCCTCGGTGACGGTCTATCGGCGCAAGGGGAACAAGATGGTGCTTGAGCTCGAGAACTTTGCTCCGTGGAAAGAAAAAAAATAGCAATTACCTCAAAACTCTGTTTGCCATAGGGCGAGCGGAGTTTTTTTGTATACCTGCGGCAGATCTTGACGGGCGGAGTCGCGTTGAAAAGGGTTCCGGTTATTGTGTTTAATAAAGTAAAAATTTTCATGAAGAATGGGCTTGCACCAAAAACGAGCATAGGTTATCATCTCCGCGGACAACCAAGAGGAGTAAAAAAAGCAAATGACGACAAAAAAATACGGCAAGCTGGTGCGGGACAGGGCTCCAAGGTTCATCGAGCGAGATGGCGGAGTTCCCAAAACACGCACGCTTTCTGCGGAAGGTTTCAAGGATGCTTTGCTCGACAAGCTTGTTGAAGAGGCCGGTGAAGTACGCAAGGCGAATGGAATGGAAGAGCTTATTGCCGAACTCGCCGATGTCGAAGAAGCACTCAAGGCCATCAAAGAAGCATACGGCATTGACCCGGAGCAACTGGAGAAAATTCGCAAACAGCGCGCGCGGGTGCGCGGAGGGTTTTCCAAAAAGATCTTCCTTATTTCAGTTGAAACATAGCAGTGCGTGCCCCACGGTGTGGGGCATTTTTTGTTCATAATGATTGTGCTAAAATTCAGTTACGGTTATGGATCCCGCTCTCTCTATTTCGCGGTTGCAAAAGATATATAATGGCAAGACTGTCGCACTCTCCGATGTCGATCTCCGCGTAGAAGAGGGGGATTTTTTTGCGCTCTTGGGACCGAATGGCGCCGGAAAAACGACCATCATCGGCGTGGTGACCGGACTGGTAAACAAGGATTCAGGCGATGTGCGGATCTTCGGAAAAAATATCGATGATGACGCGCCGCTTGCAAAGATGCATGTGGGTGTTGTTCCTCAGGAATTTAACTTTTCGCTCTTTACGAAGATCATGGACATCGTTATCCTGCAGGCGGGATATTTCGGAATTCCGAGACGGATCGCAATGGAGCGCACCGAATATTTTTTTAAACGACTGGGTTTGTGGGAGAAGCGCAATCAGGCGGCGCGCACGCTTTCCGGCGGGATGAAACGCAGACTGATGATCGCTCGTGCACTGATCCATGAACCGAAGCTGCTCATTTTAGACGAGCCGACAGCGGGTGTTGATATCGAACTTCGTCACAGTATGTGGAAATTCCTTAAGGATCTGAACGAGAGCGGCGTAACGATCATTCTGACAACGCATTATCTGGAAGAGGCTGAGTATCTCTGCAAGAACGTCGCGATCATCGATCGGGGGAACATTGTGGCGTCCGGTGCGATCAAAGAACTGCTTGCCGACCGCAGTGCAGAGGTGCTCGTGTTTGATGTGGGGGAGGCCGTCAGACAGGCGGAGCTTGCCGCGCTTACCTTGTTTCATCCGAGGAAGATCGACGAGCAGACGATCGAACTCACGCTGGGGAAAGGACAAGATCTGAACGCGGCGGTGTTCGCACTCGACCGGCTCGGTATTTCGGTGAAGAATCTTCGCAATAAAAATAATCGATTGGAAGAATTATTCATTTCACTCACCCATAAATGACCGGAGAACAGCTTTGGGTGGCATATACGACACTGGTCAGAAAAGAAGTCGGCCGTTTTTTACGCGTCTGGGGACAGACACTCGTTCCCCCGGTGATCACTACGACGCTCTATTTTCTTATTTTCGGCACATTCATCGGCACACAGATCAAGCCGATCAGTGGATTTTCGTACATGCAGTTCATCATCCCCGGACTCGTGATGCTCACTATCATCATGAGTTCGTTCCAGAATACCGTTTCCTCGTTCTTTGGGGCGAAATTTCAGCGTGCGATCGAAGAATTCATGGTTTCCCCGACGCCATACTGGGTGATCATTCTCGGTTTTGTCACCGGGGCGCTCCTGCGCGCATTGCTTGTCGGGATCATTGTGTTCTCCATTTCGCTTTTTTTCACGGATATCACCATTCTCCATCTCGGAGTCGTTGTGCTGTTTGCGATCATGACCGCCATACTTTTCGCGCTCGCCGGGCTTGCCAATGCGATCTTTGCGGAAAATTTCGATGACATTTCGATATTCCCCACCTTTGTGTTGACGCCGCTTACGTATCTCGGCGGGATATTTTATTCAGTAAACGCTCTTCCCGCTTTCTGGCATCGAGTCTCTGAATGGAATCCTATTTTTTATATGATCAACGGGTTTCGCTATGGTTTTCTCGGCATCAGCGATGTTTCGGTGATGAAAAGTTTCATCGTACTCACGCTGTTCTGCGTGCTCTTCGCTGTGGCTGATTGGTGGCTTTTCAAAACGGGACATGGTCTGCGGAGTTAAATATTGGTACTCAATTTTTGCTGATTCCACACCGTTGTTGCCAATGTGTCGAGATATAATGCGTAAGTCAGTATCCCCAAAAATTCGCTTGTGCGAAAACTGCTTCGGGGTAGAATCACCAATAGGAGCGGCCGGTTGCGGCAGCTCATCAGCCTGTTGAGACAGGCAAGGATCCTGTGGGGCCCTAATTGGCCGGGACGCAAGTCCCGGTTTTTGGCATTTAGCGTGATCTTTTTTGATGTCCTTTAAAAATCATTATAAAGGACAAACATTTCTCACCTTAAAGGGAAGTGTTGAGAAGAGCCACATAATGCACGTCGGCTCATAGTTATCCCCAGAAATTTTGACTATTTCTTTGTTGTAGCGGCATTTAGGGGTTAAAATGAAGCCAAGGCCATTCCTCATGAATATGGGGAGTGTTGAATTCTTACAAAGGATCGCCTCACGGTTCGTTTTAATAGATTAAGAAACCCAATTAATTAGGGAACTTATGGCAAAAAAGTTTATTAACGCAAAGTTAGCAGCCGCTCTCATTGTTTCGGCCGCTTTCCTTTTCGGTGCTTCAAGCGCATATGCCGCAACGACGACGATGACCAGCGTCATCTATACTCCGTCCGGAGCGGTCGTAGGAACCTCTCCTGCAGCACTCGCGACGACGACGACCTTTACGATAATATCTCCGGCCCCCGGTTTGGGTGTGGGAAGTACGACCATACTCTATTTCCCGACGGGAACAACACTTACCATTAACCAGGCGAGCGATTTTAAAATTCGCCAAGCATCAACCGGTGGCGAGTCATGTGTGAATGGCGTCGACACGGCACCTTCTGCGGTCGCGACGACATCGAGCACTATTCGTTTCACCCTTGCGGCGGCCTCACTTTCGAATACGTGTGACACAGTGGCAGATGATGGTAGGGGTGAAGTCACTATTAAACTCTCTGCGACGGCGGCTGCCGATGCAATATTACATCCGACAGCCATTACCACGACGGGGACATTTACTGTGGAGGCTACAAGCAATCTTGTTGACGGATCGACAGGCGCTACATCTACCGTAATCTTTATCGCCGATGCCGCAACTGATGTATTAGTGGAAACTGCAGCTGATGGTTCCGGAACCACTGTGGCGGCGCAGACATTGAATTCCGGTTCTAGTGTTACCGCTTACTCGATTACGAGAGATCAATACAGTAACTTCGTGGAGAATGTTGCAGCAACCGCGTGGTCACTCGTGAATAAAGTTAGAGATGTTATTGACGGAGACCTTGGAGTTGCAGGTGACAGCAAAAGCGCTACTATGTACGGCCACCTTGCCGGTGCTGCAAATATCCAGGCAACGAGCGGTGAGCTTACGACGACGACATCCGGATTGATCACCGTTCCTTCGCCTTCCGGAGGCAGTGCGGTGCCCGATTATTGGGGATGTACGAGGCTTGGGGCAAGCAATTATAATCCGCTCGCGAACAAGGACGATGGTTCCTGCCCCGCGACTCCCGCAACGCCCGCTACTCCTGCAACACCGGCAACACCAGCCACCCCCGCAACATCCGCCACCCCAGCAACTCCAGCAACACCAGCAACTCCCGCAACACCGGCCGCGGCGGGAACGGATCGTGAAGCACAGATCGCACAGATCATGGCGAAGATCGCCGCTCTTCAGGCAGAGCTCAAAATGGCGACTCCGAATGCCAATGCCGTTGCCAACGCTAATGCAAACGCGAGCTTTAAGCGCGATATCACCGTCGGTTCAAAAGGAGACGACGTGAAAGCCCTTCAGGTCTGGCTCAATACGCATGGTTATACGGTTGCTTCAAGCGGTCCCGGTTCAGCGGGAAGCGAGACGACGATGTTCGGGAGTCTCACTCGCGCCGCGGTCGTCAAGTTCCAGCAAGCAAAAGGCATTACGCCCGCTGTGGGATACTTCGGACCGAAGACGCGCGCAGCGCTGAGTGCCGAATAAGCTCAAAGCGAAAACGCAAAACAAAACGACCCGAAGCGGGTCGTTTTGTTTTTTAATTTTAAGGAACAAAATACCCTGCTCTTAGGCGGGGCTAGTCGGTTCAAACAGTTTTTGGGCCGTTTTTCGTGTGCTCGACGAGCCAGAGGAGCACATTGTCAAAACTTTTTTCGGGGGTCGATGCGATATTCACCTCAAGGACGATCTTTCGCGGTACGCTCTGCATGACCGCGAAGATCATACCATACACACAGAGTGCGCCGGTGTGCGAGGGTACCGTTCGAAGCGTATGTGTATCATCGGAAAGTGTCGTGTGGCGAAAGAGCTCATCGGGGGGATACTCTTTCCAGCGCTTCACCATATTCATCTGCACCGGGCGAGAAAACATGTGCGCGACAATACTGAAAAGCAAAGAGAGTTGCGGCGATGCCGGCGCGGAGAGGAAATCGGAAGGGTTTGCGATTACGACCCGTCCCGGACGGAGATGTTCAAACACATAGGCCATCCCGATATCGAAGCATGACCCGCGGCTTTCGTGGTCGAACCATATGTGTACTTCGTCCGCGGCAAACATTTCCTCGCGGTTATCGGTACAGATACGGATCCCGACCGGATCACCGTCTTGTCTGGTGTCGCGTTTTGGCCAATGAACCGTATGACCGCTTGCCTCAAGCTCGCGCACATACGTTTCAATGTGCGTATTCATCTCGTCGCTGGCTTTGCGCACAGGACAGATCAAAAAGATCCTTGCCATTTTCCTCCTCCTCTATGATCTTACGCAAAAATACCTGAACAAGAGCCCTTTGTCTACGTCAGCAGCACGACAAAACCCGCCCTCCTTCTTTCCGAGAAAGGAGACGGAATATTTTGCTATAATCTCCACATGTACAAATTTCCGGCAAAGATATTGTTTTACTGCTTTGTTGTTTTTGTCGGTGTCACCATGCTTGCGTACTGGGTGCACTATAGAGTGGTAACACCCCCTGAAACGGACCTTTCCCGCTCGCATGTCACCATCGGCGGGGCGACCATTTTTGCAGATGTCGCGGTAACCGAGGAAGAGCGGCAGATCGGCCTGTCGGGACGGCAATCTCTCCCGGAAGGCGCGGGGATGCTCTTTATCTTCGAACGACCTGATCGTTGGACCTTTTGGATGCCCAACATGCGTTTCGCGATCGATATCGTCTGGATCGACGCTGACCGTCGCATCGTGAGCATTGCCCACCGTGTTCCGCCTGAATCCTACCCGACGACTTATAGCCCGAGTGCTCCGGCCCTGTATGTACTCGAAGTTCCTTCGGGGACCGCAGAACGTTATGGCTGGAAAACGGGAGATATGGTGATGATCACGAAATAAAACACCGTAGTAAGCGAAGCGCTACTACGGGGCGAGACCCCGCGAAGTGCAGAGTTGTGGAACGATTCAGAATGGAAAGTCATCGTCCAAATCCTGAACGAGATCTTCGGGAGGAACTTTGCCAACGACCGCATAGCATAAGTGCCGCAGGGTATCATGCCTTTTCACGCCCTGACGTACCACAGAATAATGATCGGGTAGTCCCATTCGCGCCGCATCAACAGGCCAACCGACAAAAAGACTGGTTTCTCTTCCTGCGGCGATCATCCCGAGCATGAGCCCCAATTCGAGATTGGTGTTGAGTCCCAAGAGCTCACCGGAGTTTCTTGGAATCCAGACGATCTTCTTTGTTGTTCCGAATTTCATGTAGGGACCAAAAAGACGGTCTGATTCCCAATAGTGGATGTATGCTCGGTCGGGGAAATCACCCTCTTTCTTGAGTCCCCTCGACTCAGGAACATAGATCCACCCTTCGAATCCTGCTTCACGCAAAAGTTCCACAGCCTTGCACCGCCAGTTGAACTCGAGGATCTGCAGCCAGGACGTGGGACCCGCGAGAAAGGCCGAACCAAGATCGCGGATCTCGTCCTGGTCGGGCATTTCCTTGTCGTCGTAGCACTGCACGCGCGAGTCGGCCCACATTTTCTCGAGTAGTTTGAGCTTTGCCCTGTGTTGAGAGAGGTATTCCCTTACTCTCGCTGATTGCCGACGGGCATTTTTCGTCATTGCTGGCTCCTTTGAACGTAGTTCTACGCCGCAGACTAACACATATTCGCCCCCTTTTCCAATTCTCCGAAGACGAGGTTCGAGCGGCCGCCCGCCTCGCTTGCGCCGAGGTTGTCCACAGTTTGATGATAGCGGGATGGACGCTACAATAGGGGTAACAACACCTCGAAAATCTTGCTTCGAGGTGTTCATTGTTAAAGGGCCTCGTTCAGAAACGATTCTCATCAAATTGTTTTTGGGCGGGGTCTTGGTAGTCTTTGTTCGATTATTATCCGTTCTTTAATTCTCATTTTATGTCAGACAGTTCAACGAAGCGGAAAGAAAAATCAACAGCGGGTGGCAAAACATCATTGACGGAAGTGAGAAAGCGCGACGGGACAGTAGTCCCATTCGATCGCGAGCGGATCAAGAGCGCGATCTATCGGGCGATGCTCGCGTCAGGCGAGGGCAGCGAAGAAGACGCGGAGCGCGTGACGATCGGCGTGGTCGCCTACATGGAAAAAGAGGCGAGACAGCGCAAGGAATATCTGCCGACAGTCGAAGATGTGCAGGATGTCGTCGAAACCGAGCTCATATTCAAAGATTTTGCGAAAACAGCGAAAGGATACATTCTCTATCGCGAGGAACACAAGAAGATCCGCGAACAAACCGGTATCGTTCCCGAGCGCGTCAAAGAGCTTGCACGCGAGAGTAAGCAGTATTTCCGAAATTCGCTCGCTGAGTTCGTCTACTACCGCTCCTATTCGCGCTGGATCGACCACGAAGGCCGCCGCGAGACATGGATCGAGACGGTGGACCGCTATATGAATTTCATGAAAGAAAGTCTCGGCAAGAAACTCCACGACAAAGAATACGAAGAATTGCGCGAAGGAATATTGCGGCAAGAGGCGATGCCCTCGATGCGGCTCATGTGGGCGGCAGGCTCCGCCGCGCGAAAAACGAATGTGTGCGGATACAACTGCTCGTTCATCGCGCCGTCCGTGCTCAAAGATTTCGGCGAGATCATGTATCTCTCGATGTGCGGAACGGGTGTCGGATTTTCGATCGAGAGCCAGACGGTGCAGCAGCTGCCGCAGATCAAGAAGCAGACGGGGCGCGTCATTAAAACGCACGTGATCGGCGATTCAAAGGAGGGTTGGGCTGATGCGTTCGTCCTCGGACTTTCGACCTGGTTCAACGGCGAAGACATCAAGTTCGACTATTCTCAGCTGCGTCCCGCGGGAGCACGGTTGGCGACGATGGGTGGCAAATCGTCGGGCCCCGATCCCTTGCGGTCGCTCATCGACTTCTCGCGTGAGAAGATCCTCCGCCGCCAAGGGAGACGCCTCTCTAACCTGGACGTCCACGATATCGTCTGCAAGATCGGCGAAGTGGTCGTTTCGGGAGGAGTAAGGAGGAGCGCGCTTATTTCGCTCTCCGATCTCGATGATTATGACATGCGGCATTCGAAGGACGGACAGTTCTATCTCACCGAACCCCAGCGCATGATGGCGAACAATTCCGCCGTCTACTTCCAGCGTCCCTCAACGTCAGAATTCATGGACGAATGGATCTCGCTTATGAAATCCGGTTCCGGAGAACGCGGCATTTTCAATCGCGGCGGACTCGTGACCCAGCTTCCCGAGCGCCGCAAAAAAGTATTCATGAAAGATGTTGATACCTGCGGAACGAATCCCTGCGGCGAGATCATCCTCAAATCGAAACAATTCTGCAATCTCACCGAGGTCGTGGTCCGCGCGGAAGACACCAAGGTGTCGCTCATGCGCAAGATGCGGCTTGCCGCGATGTTGGGGACATACCAGTCGACGCTCACGAATTTCAAATATCTCTCAAAAGAGTGGAAGAAGAATTGCGAGGCGGAACGGCTGCTCGGCGTATCGCTCACAGGTCAGTGGGACAATCCCGCGCTCGTGCACGATCCCAAACTCCTCCGCGAATTGCGCGATGAGGCGATCGCGGTCAACAAACTCTATGCGAAGCGTTTCGGCATCAATCAGTCGACGGCAGTAACCTGCGTGAAGCCTTCGGGAACGGTTTCTCAACTTGTCGATTCGGCGAGCGGCATGCATCCGCGGCACGCGCAATACTATATCCGGCGCATCCGTATTTCCGCGACCGACGGACTCTTCAAGATGCTCCGCGACCAGGGTATTCCGTTCGCTCCCGAAGTCGGGCAGAGCGCGGAGAATGCCGTGACGTACGTGATCGATTTTCCCGTCGCTGCGCCGAAAGGTTCCGTCTTCAAGAACGATATCAGCGCGATGGAGCAGCTCGCGCACTGGAAGCTCATCAAGGAAAATTACACCGAGCACAATCCGTCCGTGACCGTCTCGGTGGGAGAGGATGAATGGCTCTCCGTGGCGTCATGGCTCTATGAAAATTGGAACATGATCGGCGGACTGTCGTTCCTTCCGCGTACTGATCATGTGTATCAGCTCGCGCCGTACGAGGAGGTGAATGAGGAGCGCCATGCGGAGCTGTCGAAGCGTTGGGAGAATATCGATTTTTCGAAAATAGTGAGTTATGAGAAGATTGATGAGACTCAAGGGGCGAAAGAGTTAGCCTGCGTCTCCGGCGTGTGTGAAATTTAAAAACGGACTAAGGTCGGGCCTTGGCTTTGAAAGACCCGACCTTGAAGAAGTTGTCCGTCTTTAACCCGCTCAAAAACACAAACAGCTCAATCGGTGTCGATTGAGCTGTTTGATGCATGGGGAACAGATCCTCAAAAAAAGATAAAGCGTGTGTAAATAAAATTGTGAAAATAAATCCAATTTTTTTGGCGGCCAAATAATAAAGAGCCCTCGTTGGGACTCTTTTGATTTTTGGAAACCGTATCTCGAAACTATTTGAGTTTCACGCAGTCGCCTTGTCCGTGGTATGCAAGATGGGCGAATGCGTTCGGAGCGACCCGGCTTGCTATTTCTCGATATTCTTCGTTGGTAAGGAATCCGTCATGGCCGATAAGATACCCGACAGCTCTTTGTTCCCCGTAGATTGCCGCAACATAGCGATTATGATCAGCGAGCATTTGGCCATATGCCCCCACCTGATGCCATATGATGAAGAGTTCATCGCTCTGCGACCCATCTCTCTTGATCTCAAACTGGACAAAAACCGAATTTCCTCCGTCGCAACGCCCGGCCTGAACGAGCGCTTTGTGTCCTATGATCGTGGCTACATCGCGGCACATCGTTGACGTGTTGGTTACACATGGCAACCATTCTCCCAGTACCTCGCGGTCCAGATCAGCGATTGTCTTGTTCATTTCCGTAAGCCTCTCGAGCTCGACATTTTTTCCGTCGCCACATGCAACCAACAAGAGTGTACTAGCAAGCGCTGCCGAAAGCCAAATCTTGTTCATTCGCTACTCCATCAGTTCGTTCAAAAGAAACTATTCGGAAACTATCTCATTCTCTGCGACAAGTCAACGGCCCGTTATGACTGAAAAACGGGGAAACGGAATCCCCAGTAGTGAAGCCAAGCTTACTACGGAGCTAAGCAGGCACTGTTTTTTTCAAGACATATGACCCCCTACTAGTGCCAGTACCTCGCGGTGTGCTTTTATTTTAAAATCCTATTTATTTACGGTCGTAAGTAAATAAGAAAAAGTAATCAAATATTGCGGACAGTCATCCCGCCCTTGGGGGTGCGACATTATTCACCATAGTGTTGTTTTCAATACTAACTATGGAAAAATTGGCAGTGCACGGTAAAATTCTCGTACTTGGAGCAGTTTCGCTCGTTTTGGGGGTCGCCTTTACGATCCTTTTTTATGAACAGGAACCCGGCCTCAACTTCTCGATCTTCGCGGTACTCGTGGTCTGTTCTGGACTGTTTTTGGCATATCTCTTTTCCCGACACATCGAGCGTGAGCATTATGCGCTTATGCTCTGTGCGCTCTTCTTCTCATCAATGGTTTTTGTCCGTTCGAGCGAGTTGCTGACGTTTTTCAATGCGTTAGGCAGCTTACTTCTGTTGCTTATCGTCGTCGGTACTTTTGCGGGCAAACATATCAAAGCGTATATTCCTCTCGATTACATAAAAGCACCTTTTCTCCCGCTTCGTTTCATCGGACCATTCTTTGAAACGTTCGGAGAAATGTTGTCCTTGCGCAGGATCTCGGGCGACCGCTCGGTCACCAAGGAGATCATTCGCGGGAGCCTCATGGCACTTGTTGCGATCGCGGTCTTCGCGTGGCTTTTTGCTTCCGCGGATATCGTATTTGAAAAAATTTTTTCAAGCATTGTTACGTTTGAACTGGACCAGGAGATGGTGGATCGGCTTATTCTCGGTCTCATTGCCACCGCCTTTTTTATCGGCGCGTTCGGCTTCATGTACAGGAAGATCCACCCAAGTTTGTTGTCCTCCCCACCCGAAAAGCCGCGCAATCTCGGCGTGATCGAAACGATGATCCTCCTCGGGTCGATCAATGTGCTGTTTCTGATATTTATTCTCCTCCAGCTCGCCAGTCTTTTCGGGGGTGAATCACACCTGCTTGCGGCGGGACTCACGTATGCCGAATACGCCCGCAAAGGATTTTTTGAGCTTGTGCTTGTCGCGGTGCTCTCATATCTCATCATCTCCTTTGCGGAGAAGCAGATCATCAAAAAAGAAAACTCACATCTTCGGTCATTCAAAATATTGAGCGGGATACTTGTGCTCCAAGTCATTCTCATTCTCATTTCCGCGTTCACTCGCCTTTCGCTCTATGAAGAAGCGTATGGTTTTACGGATATTCGTCTCTACAGTCACGCGCTGATGGTCTGGATAGCCGTGGTCCTCGTCCTGTTGTCTCACCATATTTGGACGAACGGAGAGCGGGCGCTATTTGCATTTCGTACATTTTGTACGGTCGTACTCCTTCTCTTCGCGATGAATATGCTCGATCCCGATGTGTTTATCGCAAAGAAAAATCTTGAACGATATGCGGCAACAGGTCAAATTGATGCGCGCTACCTCGGCGGTCTCTCCGAAGATGCGCTTCCGTACACGATCCATCTCTTGGACGACCCGAAGCAAGAGACAAGAAGTGATTTCGCCACAGGTCTCTTTTATCACTATGACGGATGGGACGGCCCCGCCAATCAAATGGGAGATCATGCCTGGCAGTCGCTACGCCTTAGTCGTGCCAATGCCCAAGAACTTTTGGTGCAGAGAAAAAGCGCGGTTAAAGCAAGCATGTTGTTGAACAGTGGCGCAGAAAATTCCTCCGAGGAATAGTGTGGAGCAAGAAAGATCCCACAAGAAAGTGAGAATTTCCTACGAGACAAGTACGTTCGCCGTCTTCTCAACGTTCGTTATTCGTTTTTCAAGCGAGGCATCATGGTATACTCAAATGTATATGACACATTATATTTGTACGGGCGGGTGCGAGGGAGTTTCGGAAACGCCGGGAACATGCCAAGCGGTAACGTGCCCCAAGCACGGTGCGCCGCTTGAGGCGTGCGACTGTGCCGACGGCAAGCATTTCGGCAAGCTCGATCGCGACGCCGGAGAAGACGAAGACAAATAGAAGGAATAGAGCAAAAAACATCCTTACAAACTGGAGTTTGTAAGGATGTTCGTGATACACTCTTGCTGAAAATCAGAGAAAGACCAACTGACAATGATTCAGTATCCTCCCGTCAAGCGCTTGCCTCATCGTTTCCCACCAGTCGATCATTTCTTTCCGTTCCCCCACAAAGATGACGACCTCTGTCGTTTCGTTGGGGTCGACCGGGCGGACCGCGTCTGTGAGGCTCACAAATACCTTTTGATTTCCCGTGAATGTTACTTTGCTGAGCGCCTCGAGTATTTTCGTGTTATCCGGAACACCCTCATGCACGGTGGCAGTGATGTTGTGCTTGCGCACAATTTCCGTGACCTCCCGGAGGGACCTTTTGTGATCCCTGGCGGCAGCAATGAATATTGTGCCCTGATAAAAAAGGACATCGGCCAGACTATTGAGTTGCTGTGTTCGCGGCTGGTTTCCTTCTGAATAAAGCTTGATATAGAACAGAAACTGCTCGACATTCAAGCCTGCTCTTTCCAGCCATTCCCGGTATCGCGCATCGTGAGGTTGCATCCTGTCGCTCCTTTACTTGAGAACCTTGAATTTACCCAAGCATCTTATATCATTAATTAAACACAAAGTCAAGTTCTCATTGTATAGATCGTGGAATAGGGATGTGTACGTTATTAGGTAAGACGCTGTTCCTCCATTTTTTGTGTGTGGAATCTCAACGCAGTGCGCCTCGCCCTGTGGTCAGGGATAGTTTGGGACACCAACGCCCAGAATTTTCTGGAGTGATTAAATTCGGCAAGGTGGCAGAGTTGCAAATATAAAAATAGCCTGGAACACAGGCTGTTTTTATATTTGCAATACCAACTGTTGATTCCACACCTTGTTTTCCCCAGGATACCCACGTGGATTTGCTACCACCCGCGTATTACCGATAGTGTAATCCGTGGGGTCGTGCACATGCCCGTGAATAATGAGATCGGGTTGGCTGTCCAGTATTTCTTGAGAAAGGTCGCTGACAAAACTCCCGTTTATTCGATCGCCAGCAAATCGTTTGTTGATGGAGAGGGTGCTTACGCCATGGTGTACGATGACGACCGTTTTGCGGCCGAGAGCTCTCTGCTTTTTTACCGCTTGGAAGACGTAGCGTCGCGACCTTTGGTGAATCTGGTAGATATCGATCGGGCTGATACGTCGCGAGGTGTCGTCAGGAGCGTGGTAAAGTATTTCACTATAGTCTGACATCCGTTGACTGGCCAGAAGCATGGAACCCGGATTTCCTTTGTCGAAGTCAGTCCATAGTGTCGCACCGATGAATGTTATTGTACCCATGACCAAGGTTTGTTCTTGCAGAAGATGCACATTCTTGATTTTTGAATCCAGAATAAGCTGACGCATCTTTCGATAACCGAGGTTCAGTGACCCGTAGCCATAAAATTCATGGTTGCCGAGCACGTAGAGCACTTTTCTGAAGCGTAGAGACATCGCCATCAAGAATGGAATAAGCAAAAAGTGCAACGAGTTATAGGGGCAGATGTCGCCCGCCAAGATCAAGATGCCGTCCTTGTCAGTAGGTAGTTCGGGCAGACTGTTAAGGGGTGCAAATTCCAGGTGAACATCTGACATGATACGCAAATCCATAATGACCCCAAAGAGCAACTATGGACACTTTATAAAAAATGCACTCACCTGTCGAGGTGCTCGTTTTTGGCAAAAAAAGTCAAGTCTTTCTCGTCGTGTAACCTTTCAGCACTTTACGCCTCGCCCTGTGGTCAGGAATGGTCTGCGCGACCAAAGACCAGAATTTTTTGGAATGGTTGAATTCAGCAAGATGGCAGAGTTCATGCACGATGACGTAGTCGGCGAGATGCTCAGGGAGTAGGGCGATGCGGTAGTGAAAGTTAAGATTGCCTTTTTTGGAGCAGCTGCCCCAGCGTGTCCGCTGGTTCCTGATGGCTACCTTGCCGAACGCGAGCGCGTAGTGCGCGTTGTGCTCCGTGAGTTTGCGATGTACCAGCTCGCGTGCGGTTTCTTTGTGTTTTTTGTACGCGGCATGGGTGCCGACGAGCGCACTTCTTCGTTTTTGGCGCACGCGGATGACGAATCGCGGCGGGGGCTTGCGAGTACGCAACCCCACTTGGATTTTTATAGTCGCTTTGCTCCTTAAGAATCTCGGCATGAAGAGCGAGCGCAATTTTTTGAGCAGTTGCTTCTCATTCATTATGTGGAGTATAGCAAATGTACATAAGTCCGACCTATGTACCGGATACATAGGTCGGACTTATGTATCAAGAAAAAAACCGCCGGGTTGAGGCGGCGGTGTGGACTAGAATCGCACGCGGGGCATGCAACGGAGGAGTAGCTTGTCCACCAAATCAAACAATAGGTTATATGCTCGATAGACAAGCACTAGGACCAGGACAACGCCCGCTATGACTGCAGCTATCGAAAGATAGGCCACACGAAGCGGCCAAACGATTGCGGTAGCCATGACATAACGCGCGCATTTCAGTTGAGCGCAAGTGTCTTCTTTGCACGAAGCATTCAGAATGTCGTGTTCGGAGAGCATATGCACAAGCATTCCCCATGGACACGCATTCTGGTAAACGCCCACGTATCTTTGTCCATGATCCACAAACTCTGCAAAACGGTGGCACGGGAATAAAAGGAAAGAAAGAACTTGGTTCTTGTCGGAACGGCGCCACACGCGAAGCGAGTAAATACCCATCGGTATCCCGATCAGGAAGAAACCGGCAACGTAAAGGACAAGCAGAAGTTGTATAAAGGACATCGTTTCCTCCGTGAGGAAGTTGGCGGCAACTGAGCTCAATCTACATGCAAAAAAATTTTTGTCAAAAAAAACAAGACATAATACATAGGTCGAATACATAGGTCGGACTTATGTCTGGACATAAGTCCGACCTATGTATCGAGGTGGTAAGAAATAAACCAGGTCGCGTGTCCAACCCCGCGGCAAGGACCTCGACTGAGGCTCGGTCGAAGTCCCGACGGGGTATTCGGCACGCGACGCCGTGG
>Ga0155703_135_pt1 | contig 17083 bp, 17 predicted proteins | sample RifCSPlowO2_01_FD_107360 | JGI IMG/M metagenome (GOLD analysis project Ga0155703, IMG submission 107360) | Candidatus Lloydbacteria bacterium RIFCSPLOWO2_01_FULL_50_20
TCATTCCGGACTTCCGCGCGCTCGGAAGTTAAAACTCATCACGTCATTGCTTGGAGTATCTGTCTAGCCTCACAAATTTACCATTAAGCCGGTTTTTGGTGGGGGTGACAATTACCCCCGGGTGCCTTTTTTTGTAAACCGGAGGCATAACGTGAAGATATTCGCTGAGATCGTCAACGGCATCGTCAATCTCCTGCTGTTTTGGGGTGTACGCGTCGACGGAACGCTCTATTCTGTCTGGGGCGGGATAAACAGGAATGGATCAGTTCGCTCATTGGTTGGACTGGTCCAATTCGCAAGTGGCGACGCTGATGCGTTTGTTTCGCTTCTCCAGTTTGCCGGTGGTAGGACGTGGGCGTTTTTTTCCTTCTGCCAATGCGCAGATGGCAACGCGATAGCTTTCGTGTCTCTCATCCAAGACACAGGGGAGAATGCGTACGCGGTCATTTCCCTCATCCAAAACGCGGGCAACAACGCAATGGTGGTCGTTTTTTCTTTCATCCAATATGTAGGGGGAAATGCGGATGCGGCCATCAGTGTTGTGCAAATCTATGGGGGCACGAGGTGAGGCATCGCTCTCCTTGCTTCCATCAAGAAGGATTAAAGGTCGGTTTCGTTTGAAACCTCGTGGTGTCATCCACGAGGTTTTTTAGTGCATCAATTTCGTAATGTCGTGATAGGTGACCGCGACCATAAGCAACATGAGCGCGGCAAATCCGACGACGTTGAACGCATTAGCGACTCTCGGCCTGATCGGACGCCGAATAATGCCTTCGATCGCTATAAAAAGCAGACGTCCCCCATCGAGCGCGGGAAACGGAATGATGTTGATAATGGCAAGATTGATGGAAATGAGCGCAGTAAAAAGCACGAGATTGGAAAAACCTACTCCGGCCGCATCAGAAACCGCGTTCACGATGCCGACTGGCCCGGTGACCTGGGAGAAATCAGAGTTCCCCCTAACCGCGCTCATGAAAAATTTGGAAAGTTCAACTGCCGTCAACACGGTGAACTGATAGGTCTTTTTCAATCCTACCCAAAGTGCGGCGTGGAGCGGGAGCTTTAACGTTCCGATGGGATCCATATATATCCCGATCGCAGCTGCGTCCGGAACGATCCCCCACCGCGGCGTGACGCTCGTCTGCTCCGTTTTTCCGTTACGTTCATACGTGAGCGTGATCGGCGTCCCCTCCCTCGGACTTATGAACGCGATCACACCTTCGGCGCTGGTGACTTCAGTCACTTTCGCTCCATCAGAGAGACTTTTCAGGATATCGCCGGATCGCAGCCCCGCGTGATCGGCAGGTGAATTTTCTTCGGCGGCGGTCACCATTAACTGAATATCCTTTACCGGATACCCCTCTCCGCCGTCAGCGGGAGCCGGGACGCCGACCATCAATGCGCCGGCAAAAAGCATCCACGCGAAAAGGAGATTAAAGAAGATACCCGCAACGATCACCATGGCCTGAATGATGCGCGGCTTCGCGACAAAACTGCGCTCTCGATCGCTGCCCTCCGTCACGTCATCGGGATTCTCTCCGTAAATTTTGACGTAACCGCCCAAGGGGAGTGCATTCAATGCATAGGTCGTCTCGCCTTTTTTGATACTCCAAATTTTCGGCGGAAAACCGAAGGCAAATTCATCCACGCGAATACCGGCTTTTTTTGCGACTATAAAATGCCCGAATTCGTGTACGAGAACCAGGAGGAGGAGAACGATAATGAAGATAAATATGGACATGGTGATATACAAGGAGTAGGCAGTAGTAAGTAGGAGGTAGAAAAAATTCAATTCCTCAGAATCACACCATATTGAACTACTGCCTTACTTTCTACTCGTTAGTTATTGATCTCTGACTCCTTCTTTTCCGCCAATTGCTCAAAGCGGCGGTTCATCGCGTCGACCTGTTTTTGCAGTTCTTCTTTTGCTTTGAAGTGGTCGTCTTTGGACATGACGCTATCTTTTTCTTTTTGCTTGAAATCATTGAGCACTTCTTCCCGCTCTTTGCGCAGCGATATGCGCGCGTCCTCGAGTTTCGCATGCAATAACTTCGTCAGCTGTGCTCTGCGCTCGCCGGTCAGCTCCGGAAAAATGACGCGCAACCCGCTATCATCGGCCGAAACGGAAAGTCCCAAATTTGCTTTGGTGATGGCGCTTTCGATCGCTTTGACCTGACTTTTGTCCCAGGGCGCGATACGCAATGTGCGTGCGTCTTCCATGGTGATATTTCCCACATGCGCGATCGGCGACTGTGCGCCGTACGACTCCACGGTAATAGAATCAAGGATGGCCGATGTCGCACGGCCGGTGCGGAGCAAGGAGAACTCTTTTTTAAGCCACTCTTCTATCCCCTCTACGCGAGCTTTGAATCCGGAAAAGTTGTAGGCCATAAATTTAGTAGGTAGTAAGTAGAGAGTAGTATGTAGTGTAGAGTCAGACCCAAGTGTAGCAAAAACTGCCGCATACAGCCTCTTGACAATAGCCATATCTCCAATTAGGGTACTGCACAGGAGCAGTACATTGGGAGAAATCATGAAAGTTACTCGTAAAGATTTGCTACAGGTGTTCGGTATTGTCGTGGTTACTTTTTTGGCTGGCATTGCTGCCGACAAGGTCAGCGGCAATTACTGGATCGGATACTTCACCATGATGGGGGCACTTATTCTTGGCCCGAACATTGTCATGCTCAGAAAAATCTTCGTCTCTCGAAGGGTCTAGTCCCAGGTGAACAAATAACTACCTCCTCGCGATATGCGAGGAGTTTTTGTATTTTTCTACTCCCTACTGCCTACCTTCTACTTACTAATTCTCGGCACCGTCAGTGCCAGATGTTCAAGCAGCAATTTGAGCGACGGAGAACGTTCCGAGAGCGCTTGTTTCGCCTCAAGGATATGTTCAAGCGAATGCGCAAAAGAAGCAATGCCGATATCCGGCCTCAGATCCGAGCCCTTCGACAAGGGCTTCGAGTGAGCCTCAGCCGAACTCCTCAGGGTGGATTTCTCAAGGTCGGATTTCGGCTCTGAAATTTTTTTATACAGAGCACGTTCGAATGATTCAAGAAAAACACGAACCTCTTCTTTTGCCTTTGGTTTCTCTTCCGTTTTTATTTTTGTCCATTGTTCGACCATCGCCATACGTTCCGCCACTGTTCCGCCCAAAAATCGCTCTCCCGATCCCGTGTCAGAACGGAGGCTTTCGTCCTCTCCACTGATCACTTGCATGCGCGAGAGGAGCGTTGGAAAAAATATCTTGCTTGTTCTTGTCACGAAAAAGAAATGCGTTCCCGAGGTAGGTTCCTCGAGCGTCTTTAACAATGCATTCTGTGCCTCGTGAAGGATCGTGTTGAATGCGACAAGAAAGATCTTTTTTGATCCCTCCGCGCTGTGGAATGACTGTTCCTCGCGCAGCTGATGCGCGTGTTCCAGCAAAAAAACGTCATAGATATATTCGTGAAAGTCCGGATTGCCTTTCGTCTTCATGCCAAACTCCTCAATAAGCGTACGGAGGCTCGTCACACCTTCCTCTCTCGGTGCCTCGATGATATAGGCATGATGAAGACGGTCTTTCTCAATTTTTCCGGAGAGTTGCGTGACTTTCATGACCCTATTGTATCGTATTTTTCACATAGAAACAGGCCTTTAAGCTATGTGCAGCCAAGCGGTAAATTTTGGTGCAATTTTAGGCGCGAGAGCGGAGTGTCGATGAGCCGTACTTCTAGTACGGTGAATCGTGCCGAGCATCCCGCAACGACAAAGTGCCCAAAATTTACCGCTTGGCAATAATTGATTTTTTGTATGTGTCGAGATGTTCCAATGCCACACCTGTCCCCTTCACGACACAATAGAGTGCATCTTCGGCCAAGATCGCTTTTACACCGGTTCTGCGATAAACGAGCTCGGGAAGATTTCGAAGAAGCGATGAGCCGCCCGTCATGATGATGCCCGCATCGATGATATCCGAGGAAAGTTCCGGAGGAGTTTCCTGCAGGACGTCTTTGATCGCCTTCACCATTTCACGCAATTCTTTATCAACCGCTTTGACGATCTCGTTCGTTGAGACATTCACGGATCGCGGCAATCCGGCGATAAAATCCCGGCCCTTGATGACCATCGTAAATTCTTCCTCGAGAGGAACGGCCGAGCCTATCTGTATCTTGATGTCTTCCGCCGTCTTGTCACCGATCGCCAAATTGAATGTTTTTTTGATGTAATCCGCGATCGCCTGGTCGATGCGATTGCCGGCGCACTTCACTGATGTCGACGCAACGATCCCGCCAAGCGAGATGACCGCCACGTCGGTCGTCCCTCCGCCGATGTCGACGACCATGTGTCCCCGCGCTTCGTAGATCGGTATCCCCGCGCCGATCGCTGCCAAGATCGGTTCTTTCACAACGTACGCATTCTTTGCTCCGGCGCGCATCGCCGCTTCGATCACCGCGCGTCGTTCGGTCGATGTGACACCCGCAGGAACCGAGACCATGACTTCGGGCTTTAAAAAATTCCACTGGCCCATTGCCTTCCCGATGAAATAACGGAGCATTGCTTCCGTCACGCGATAATCCGCGATCACGCCGTCACGCATCGGACGGTACGCGATGATATCGTCAGGCGTGCGGCCGATCATTTCTTTTGCTGCAAGTCCGACAGAAAGTATCCTGTTGTCACGCTCTGAAACCGCTACGACGGACGGCTCATTGAGAATGATCCCCCGCCCCGGAACATAGACAAGCGTGTTCGCAGTACCTAGGTCAATGCCGAGTTTCGAACTGAATAATCCCATGTGGCGTATTTAACACGAAAGAGAGAGGGGGTGCAACCTTGGAACGTCCGCACGCGGACGTCGACTTAGAGCCTATCCCGATAACTCCTCCGTCGCGAGTCACAGGAGCTTTCGAGCAAAAAAACGCGAAACCTGCGGAGGCTTGTCGGGACAAGGCGACAAGGGTTTTGCGTGTTTTTTGCCGAAGGTCGTGCGGCGCAGCAGGAAAGTAGCTATTGGGATAGGCTCTAAGGTGTCACCGGAGGAGCCGGAACGGGGTCCGGTGAAACGACATCGTAACAAGCGCGATCGACTTCTTTTCCGCAACCGGCGCTGTCGGCGCCAAAAATGGCGGTCGTCAGATCTGCGTCCGATTTGAGCATTGAATTGCCGGCCTCTTCAAGATTGACGCCAAGATGATAAAACGCGCACGTTTTCCCGCTTGCCAGACATTGTGCCGACTTCGCCGACACAACCGATTTTTGATAACTTCGGTAAAAATAATCATTAAGCGAGATAAGGTCGATCGTTGAAGTTGCCAATTTTCCTCCGGCATACAGGTCGGGAAGTCCTTTCGGGTATCTACCTGCCTCGCGATGATAATTTTCGAGTGCCTCTTCAAGGATGAGCATATGACCGATCTTCATCTGATCCCGTGAGCGCATTTCCTTGGTCATTTGAAATTCGTTCATTTGGACTCTCAGATCGGGTAGAGTCAGTGCGAACTCCGGGATGTCAACCGCGACAGGCTGACCGGCGCCAACGAAAGAAAATTCAAGGGAGGAGGGTCCTTGGACGCGGATACCCGCGATATCATCGTCGAACTTCGCCGAAAGTATGATCTTTTCGAGCGTACCAGTGTCTGCATTGATCCAGACATCTCCGGAAATCTTTGCCAGGGCATCTTTAAAACGCAGCAGCTGATCTTCCGAAAGGATGAGGTCTTTATTGGAATATTTGCGGTAAAGCGCCTGCGCAAAAGCCGCCATGCCTTCCCTGTCCGCAACGATGCGAATATGCATGGCTGCCGTATCGCCCAGCATCTCTTTAGTCGGGTCACCCGCAACTTTTAACGGAGCTGTCCTCTGAAAGAGCGCATTGAATGATGTCCCCTCGCTTGTGCCGGCAAAACTTCCGTATTCCTCAGCATCTCCTCCGGTGACGCCTGAGATCCGGAGTTCTTTTCTCAGATCTGAAAATTGCACCTCCAGCCAATTATCTTTGAAAAATTCCGGATCGAGATCGCTTTTGGCGGGGAAAGAAAGAACGTGCATATAGAGCGTGTCTCCGATGCTGCGGACATCCGCGGAAAGATCGGTGGACAACAATGAATCTCCCCATTGCCATCCGCCTAAGAGACCGATATGGTGTTCGCCGTCACCGTAGCCGTTCGCTCCGTTCGCCAGTATCCCCTCGGAGTTGATCGAGAATTTCATTGCGCCGTTTTGAACAATTCCCCCTGAAGCGGCGGATAAGGTCAGGTCCGCGGCCGCCTTTCCTTTATACGTTAACGAAGAATTCGCATAAAATTGCGTTAACGCGGTATTGAGCAGGGCACCGGGATCCGGCGTACGGTACTTCATATATGCGAATATTCCTCCTCCAAGAAGAAGCACGGCCAGAATACCCAAGAGTGCCGTCGTGATCATCCGCTTTATTCGAGCATGGTGAACCGCATCGTCTTCAAATGGCGGAACAGTGATAGGCGCTCCGGGTGAAGGAGAAGGTGAAACGGTCATTCCCTTTTCTTTATCTTCTTTTTTGCCATAGAGATCCGCGGGGATTTCATTGGACTGAGAAACAGGAGCGGTGCCTGGTGCAGGAGCAATTTTCTCCCGCAAGAGCAGGTCGGAGATCATCGTGCGCGTTTTGGGTGCGGTTTTTTTATTGATTTCCTGCGCGAGCGAGGCGACGGAAGAAGGTGAAGAATAAAAACTTTTTGCTTTTTCCTTTATGTCATCGGCAGAAACTTGTGGAGGCGGCACTGCGGCAATTTTCGATGGAGAAACTTCTTTCGGAGGAAGCGGCGGGGGTGAGGTCTTTTGATCACCGGAAACATTTTTGCGCAGAGCATCAAGACTGAATTTGAGTGGCGATGCAGTTCTGCTTTGCGGCGCATTCGAGGATGATGAAAGGGGCTGTGCGTTTGCGGGAGGACGATTTTCGGCAGGCAAAGAAACGGCAGGGGTTTTCTTTTCTTGGGAGGTATCAGGCGTCAATGGCGTATTCGCTCCGCTTTTGGCAAAAGGTGAGCCGGGAAATTCATTGTGTGAAACATTCGTCTGCACAGATATGCGTCCGCTCGTCGCACCGGAAAGGATCTTGTCGAGATCGATCTGTGCAGGCGCGTTTTTTTGAGCAGGTGCGGAAGGCTGAACAGATCCTGAAGGTCCCGGCCATAAGGCGGCAATATTCCTGCTGTCGCGAAAAACGGTTTCAGCCGGCGGCACAGGTTCTCGAGTGTCTGCCGGACGCAAAGGAGGCACAGCATCCGGAGGTGTACTTCTAGGAGTGAGCGTCCGATAAGCCTCATCGACATCGGCACGATCCCAGCCTCCCTCGGAGACGAGAAGCTGTTCGATCTCGTTTCGTGCCATTCCTGCGGCCTCTTGTTCGCGAATGAACTGGAGCAACTCTTCATTGACCATATGGTGTTCATTGTACGGAGTGAACCATGTTCTGACAAACACATCGTGTGTACAAACGACAGGTTGTTTGTACTCGTTTCCGTGATAATCGGTATTTTTTAATTCGCGCGCACAATATCCACGCCGATAGCGCGGAGTCGTTCCTCGATACGCTCGTAGCCGCGGTCGATATTATAGATGTTATGTATCACCGAAGTTCCTTCGGCGGTGACCGCCGCGATCACAAAAGCGAGACCCGCACGAAGATCGGGGCTTTCAAGTTGTTTTCCGCTTAACGGAGTGGGGCCTTTCACGAGTACGCGATGCGGATCCATCATGGCGATATTCGCTCCCATGCGATTGAGTGATTCAATATAACTCAACCGACCTTCGAATATCGTCTCGAAGACCAGGCTCTCTCCGAGCGCCTGCGTCATGAATACCGTAAGCGGTGCTTGGAGATCGGTCGCGAGGCCGGGATATTCGTGGGTGCGCACGCTGACAGAACGGAGTGTCTGCCATCTTTTTGGCGCCGAAACGGAGAGTGATCTCTCTCCGCGGACAATCTTCACGCCAGTGGCCGAAAGGATCTCGATCAACGATTCGATGTGTTCCGGAACCATCTCGTCGATGAGCAGTCGCTTGGCGGCAAGCGCGCCAAGGATAAGGAAGCTTCCCGCTTCGATGCGGTCAGGAATAACACGAAAACTTTTTCCCTGTGCATCAAGCGGATCACCGCCTTCGATGGTGATGGTCGGCGTTCCGGCGCCCGAGATATGCGCCCCCGAAGCATTTAAGAGATCGGCAAGCCACTTGATCTCAGGCTCCATCGCGGCGTTCTTGATGACCGTCCTACCCTTTGCGAGCACGGCGGCCATCATGAAGGTTTCCGTTCCCGTGACGCTCTGTAATCGAAAAAAAAGTTCCGCTCCGCGCAGACCGCCTCTTTGCGCACGGATATCATAAAATTTTCCCGACTGCTTCACTTGCGCGCCCATTTTTTTGTACCCTTCAATAAAGAGATCGATCGGCCGCTCGCCGATAACGCATCCGCCGGGATGAGGAAAACGAACGAAACCGTGGCGCGCAAGAATGGGTCCGGTGAGGACAATCGACGCCCGCAGCCGTTTTGCGATATCCGGCGTGAGCGTGGTTTCGGAAAGTCCTCTCGCGTCGATCGTCGCCTGATGTTCCCCGAACGTTATTTGCGCACCCATTGTCCGAAGGATCTCAAGCATGCGTGAAACATCTTCGATCTCCGGAACATTCGTGAGGGTGAGCGGTGTCCGAAAAAGAATGCTCGCAGCCACCCCTTTTAATGCCGCGTTTTTCGCACCGCAAACTGCTATCTTTCCCGAAAGAGTGCGTCCTTTCGCCCCTCTAATAGAAAAATGTTCAGGCATGGGGCCATCATACATAAAAACCAAGGTTGGAGAAAGTGCATTAACTGTGAAAATTTTCTCTGTAAAGCCCGTCCGTTCGAGGTGAAATTATGTTCTCTCTCGTGTTAGTATAACGGCATGCATATTATCACCGTCGCCCCGATCAAACGCGGTATTCCCGTCGATGAACTCTCGTATTTTACGGGCAAGGACATTCCGACAGGGGCGCTGGTGACCGTTCCCCTGCGCGGACGGCAAACCCCGGCGCTCGTCATTCGCTCAGTCCCGGCCGAGAATGCGAAAGCAGAGATCAAGCAGGCGAAATTCACGCTCAAAAAACTCGACCGCATTCATGCGAAACATTTTTTCCGCAAAGAGTTCATCGACGCGTGCGCAACGACCGCGAGATATTTCGCAGCAACGACCGGTGCGGTTATTCATTCGACATTTCCCAACGCGCTCATTCTTTCTAAAAAAGTCAGCATGGGGAGCGCACCCACGCCGTCAGCTGAAAGACCGAAGCGACACGGAGAGCGGTATATCTTTCAAGCCGAAGAATCCGAGCGGCGCGCAACCTATAAAAGCCACATCCGAGAAGTGTTTGCCCGGAATGCCTCCTGCTATTTTATTCTTCCTTCCATTCAGGATATCGAACATACGTATGCGGGATTGGAAAAAGGCATTCAGGAATATACGTTCATCCTTCACGGAGGACTCACTAAAAAGGAGCTCGAGCGGCGCTGGGAAAAGATCACGACGATGAACCATCCCGTCCTTATCATCGGCACACCGCTTTTTCTCGCCCTCCCCCGCTACGATATCGAAAGCATCATTCTCGAGCGGGAAAGCGCGAACGCATATGCTTTGCAGGGCCGACCCTTCATCGATCTCCGATTTTTTGCGGAAGCGTTTGCCGAAGCGATCGGTGCGGATCTCATCGTTGGCGATCTTTTTCTGAGAACCGAAACGCTCTACCGGAAAGAGCAGGGGGAATTCGAGGCGCTGCAGCGTCCCAAATACCGCTTCTCTTCTACGGCAAAACAGGAAATTATCGACATGCGCACATCGGGCGAACAGCCGGCAACCGGGAAGATCGCCATTTGTTCGGCTCGGCTTGTCGATATTCTTGAAGAAGTCAGAGCGAAGGGTTCGCATTGTTTTATTCTCGGCGTACGGCGCGGCTTCGCCCCCATGACCGTGTGCGGAGATTGCGGAACGGTCGTCGCCTGCGAACGATGCAGCGCGCCGATGGTCCTTCACAAAAAAGATCCTTCTACTCCAAGTGAGACGCGATCGAGCGGACAATCTTCGCCGCCTGCACCCGCTTTACCTCCAAAAGATGACGGAATTCCGCGCATATTTCTTTGCCATCGCTGCGGTTTCGAACGAGATTCCGATCTGCTCTGCGCTCATTGCGGAGGATGGCGGCTGACACCGCTCGGTATCGGCATTACGCAGGCCGAAGAGGCGATCAAAAGAGGTTTCCCTAACGCACAAGTTTTCCGCATCGACCGGGATGTGATAAAAGATCACGCCGGAGCACGTGCGCTCGTGGATAAATTTTATCAAACGCCGGGAAGTATCTTGATCGGAACCGAAATGGCCATTCCCTATCTCACAGAGCCGCTTGCCGCCGTTGCCGTTCTCTCCGTTAATTCGCTGCTCACCATTCCTGATTTCCGCATGGGTGAACGGGTCTTCCGCCTCCTGCTTATCTTGCGCGAAAAAGCGCGGGAACATTTCGTCATTCAGACGCGCGACCCGAACGGACCGTTGTTTGCGCTGGCCACCGAAGGAAATGTCGGCGAATTCCTCCGCACTGAACTCGATGCGCGGCATCGTCTCGGTTACCCGCCTTTTTCTACGCTGCTCAAGTTCACTTTCGAGGGGAAAAAACAGGATGGGGCGGCCGCCATGAATGAGATCGAAAGAACATTCGGGTCTTATCATCCCGTGAGCTTTCCCTCTTTCATTGCACGTGTAAAGGGAAAATACCGCACAAATGCACTCATAAAAGTTCCGAAGAAAGACTGGCCAAATCAAGAACTCTCGGAACTGATACGAATGCTGCCGCCTGAAGTTGAGATCCGGGTAAATCCGGAGAGCGTTATTTAACGCCAAGGATGAAGACACTTTACAAAATAATTTCCTGACGAAATTTTCAGATGTTGAGCGAGACGAAGTGAAAAATTTCGAGGAATATCGAGATATTTCAAGGAATTTTTCACGAGTCGTAGCCAACATGTGGAAATTATCGGCGGAAACCTTATTTTGCGAAGGGTCTTTAGTCCGCGATATCAAGTATCATGGGGAGGTGATCTGACACTTCATTTTGCGGTACTGCAAAATTTTTTGTATGGACATCCGAACTGACAAAGACATAGTCCGAGTAATTCTGCTTATGGCCAGGGTACATTTCCCATGAAAGCCGGTTTCGCGTCGTTTGAATGTTCCACTCCTTGATCAGGTCAACGTATTCGTTCTTCGAGAAAACGCGGATGCTTTCGATATCGGGCATGAGATTAAAATCTCCGCCGATCACTTTTGGGCCACGAAGCGAGCAAAAAAAATCGATCAACGTTTTTGACTGCAGCGTTCTTTCGGGATTGTCTAATTTCTCGTCACACTTACCATCCCTCACTGGATAAGCAATTCCATAGAAATTGCATATGTTCACCGTACCCCTCTTCCCTTCGATCTCCGTATATAATCCGAGTCCTACGCCGGAAACATCGCCGAGTATCGTCTCCGAGGAGATCAAACGCATGTCTTTCTTTACATAGGTCGCCAGCGGAAAGTCGGCGTGCGTACTGAGTTTTTTATGCGCATAAGCGGCGTTCCAGCCGGTCAAAATGTTTTCGAACATTTTCCTTGCCTCAGTATATACTTCCTGAAAACAAAAAACGTCGGTTACCTCAGCCTCTTCGACAATAAACTCCTTGATATCTTTCTCCATCCTGCCATTCCAGGCATTTAAGAAAATTATCCGCATGTGCGCTATGATAACACGACAGACCCTTTAAGGGTTTCAATATGGCTTTTTAGGGCCATTCTAGTAAAATACCTTTATGACTAAGTCAATGAAACATTCCGAGATTATCCAGGAAGGAGATCCCGTGCTACACGGAAAGGCAAAGGCTGTCCCCCTTCCAAAAATCTCCTCCGGAAAGATACAGGGGATCATCTCGGACATGAAAAACACACTCCTCGACGAGGCGGACGGTGTTGCGATCGCCGCCCCACAGATCGGGGTCCCGCTCAGAATCTTCATCGTCTCCCACCGCGCATTTGCCATCGCGAACGAAGAAAAATCAAAGAAGGAAAGAAGGCTTACGCCTCCGGTTCCTGAAAAAGAGCTCATTTGCATCAATCCGGAAATAACGAAACTCTCCAAGAAGAAGAGTAAGGTTCCCGAAGGATGTCTTTCGGTGAGGTGGAAATACGGGCAAACGGTCCGGCATGAAAAAGCCACACTCTCCGCATACGATGAGCACGGGAAACGATTCACCTACGGGGGTTCCGGATTGATCGCCCAGATCTTTCAGCACGAGAACGATCATCTGAACGGCATCCTCTTCGTCGATCATGCAACCGATATCGAAATACTCACGCCTGAACAGATCGCGGAGCTTGAAAAAAAGAACGCCGAAATACGATAAAAAAAGAACAGTGCCCGCTGTTCTTTAATCGTTAATGCTGATGATCTTGGAGAGTATATATGCGGCTTCTTTTTCCGTACAACCCATGGAAAGGAGGTATTCCATTGGGGTCAAGGGATCGCTCCGTTCTTTTATTTTTTCGAAAAATACCGCAAAATCCTCCGGGGCGATGCGGAAATATTCTCTTAAAAAACCATGCAGACGCTCAGTCTCCTTTTCGATGACAAATCGTAGAAAATCAAGCGGCATCGGGCTTCCTTAAATGTTTGCTCTGGGTAAGCTATAATGCCTCCATGGCATTGTCAAGAATTCTCAATCTGCGTTTCGCATTCTTTGGCACTCCGCGTTTTGCCGAGATCATCCTAAACGAGCTCGAGCAAAAAGGATTTATACCCGCACTTGTCGTCACCGCCCCGGACAAACCAAAGGGACGCAAACTCCTCCTCACACCGAGCGAGGTGAACATTTGGGCAAAGAAACGCCATATTCCCGTGCTCATGCCTGAGAAACTGAGCAATGAGGCATTTCTCGAGGATCTTAAAAAAACGGACTTCGATTTATTTATCGTGGCCGCCTACGGAAAGATCATCCCGAAAGTTGTACTTGATCTCCCGCGAAACGGCTCGCTCAACATTCACCCGTCGCTTCTCCCGAAATTCCGCGGACCGTCCCCTATCGAATCCGCCATACTCTCCGATGAAACTTCGACCGGGGTGACGATCATAGTGCTTGACGAAGAAATGGATCACGGGCCGATCATCGCACAGCAAGAATTCATCATTGAAAATTGGCCTACCAAAGGAAGCAGGTTGGCGGAATATCTTGCACACGCGGGGGGGGCATTGCTTGCCGAAACGCTTCCCGAATATCTCGCGAGGGGGAAAGCATATCCTCAGGATCATTCACGCGCGACATTCACGAAAAAAATATCGAAAGAAGACGGACTTATCGATCTTAGCGGCGACCCGCTTCTAAATTACCGAAAGATCCAGGCCTTTGACGACTGGCCTGGCGCATTTTTCTTCACTGAACGCAACGGGCGGCGCATCCGCGTGCGCGTCACCGATGCTTCCTATGCGAACAGTAAACTCAGCATCACCCGGGTTGTTCCTGAAGGGAAAAAAGAGATGTCCTATGAAGATTTTCTGCGCGGTGAAGCGCGTACAAGAGACGGTCTTTAGTGTATTTCCACGATCAATCGGTGGAGAGAGAAATGAAAGAAACGGGCGCCGGAGTGCCCTGGTTTAAATTCGGTGAAACTTTTTTGATTTTATCGGCAACAACCATTCCCTCGATGACGCGCCCGAATGCGACATATGCACCACTCGTGACAGGTTGTTCATCTTCGTCGAAAATAAGAACGAGTCTCGGATCGATCTTTTCTTCCCCACGCCGCGGCATAGCGACCAGGCCTCGGGTCATTGGGGTTTTTTGCACATACTCTTTAAAAATGTAACTTGATTCTTGCCCTTCCGAAGAAGCATCGAGTGCCAATCCGCTTTCAATGAAAACACCGCCTGGAAAACGATAGAATTTTGTCTCATCATAGAAACCGGACTGCGCAAGCCTGAGAAATTGCCGAGTCGCCGCCGGCGCCTGCGAACGCAAGAAAGTGATCTTCATACTTCCTACCGAAGTCTGGACGGTGGCGTATCGCACTTGCTGTCTATAGTTCGTCGATGCTATGAATGCGGTGTCTTCCCGCGTCGACAGCTGAATGAACGTGACCAACAAATAGGTAGCGGAAACGGCGGCAAAAAGAAATATCCCCCAATATACTGCCGTGTCGATGGAAGAGCTGCGTGGTGTCATAAAAACAGCAAAAGGACCGACTATTTGCCGGCGATGCGGCGTTTGAGTTCACGCGCACCTTTTTTCCGCACTTCGCGCGCAAGTTCGTAATGGCGTTTTACTTCCCTGATGATCATCGCCTGCATTTTATCGATCGCCTCATACAGATCGTCGCATTGCGCCGTCGCACGGAAATCCTTCTTTTTTACGTGAAAAGTGATCTCGGCAAAAAAAAGCTTTCCGGACTTATGATGTTTCGTAAATTTTCCGAGTTCGATCCGCACAACGCTACCCTGCTCTTTCGGAGGAAGTACGCGCTCAAGTTCGCCCAGGCGCTTCGCGAGGTAGGCGTCGATCGCAACGGTGTGTTCGATATTTGTCGCTTTGATGGTAGTGCGCATGATGAAAATTAAGTATGCCCAATTATACCAATTTTTCTTGTGAATGAATAGGCGGTGTTGAATGAAGCGCATCGCCTTAAGTGTCGTGTTTAGTGGAGAGTTACGCAACACGATTCCGTGCGTCGCCCCCAATAGACGTTGGTGCGACGAGATGTCGTCACATCAACGGTTGCGAGTGTGCTCTCGGGAAAGCAAAAACCCCGCAGCTGCGGGGTGACAACTCATCAGGCTGATTTTTGCGTCTTCGCCTTGAATGCTTCATCGTTCTTATAAAACCACGCGGGCATTTCACGTTCAAACGAGTCGGTGATGTGCTTGGGGATCATTGATGACCCGGGAGGATACAGGCGATTGTGGTAGTACCCATCCTTCCAGTCGTCTGGAGTCGTCTGCAGCTCGGACCACTCTTTTCGGGAAAAATAATATGAATGAAACACCGTCCCGTCCGAACATAAAAACGCGTCACCGATGAGTTCGTCCCAGTATACGCGATCTTTGCTCAGGTGGCGCACCCCGATCAAGTTCAGGGACCAGCCATCTTTATTTCCTGGCGCATATTTCCACTCTTCATTTTTCCCCCTCACGGCGTCGCACGAGGTCCAACTTCCAATATTCCCGCCGTTCAAACGGCCCCAGCGGCAAACACCGTTCGGGATACTCGTCTCAATGAATCCTCCGGCAAATTTGTTCACCACCCGATAGAGCACATCCAAATCTTTGATGACTCCGCACTTCGGTAACTCTTCCGTTGATGCAGCAGCCGGAGGTTTCCAACGCGCGTCGCTCACAAATTTCTGGTGGATATTGTTGAGGTCTTCGACGCTACGGGTGCCGTCCAGAAGCATCTTGCCGATAGAGGCAGTAAGCTTCGCGTGCCGTTCCCAAGCATTGTCATTACTCATGACCGTTCTCCTTTATGCAAAGATCTACCCGCTACTCACGGGTGCTTCCGGAATCTGCCGGACCAGAAATTACTGACACAGTCTTAGCATGAAATAGCTAATTGTGCCAAGGGCAACACCTCGTGTGAGGTTTTCTGTGTTGGCGATACTCCCCCTTAACTGGTTCTGCACCGTGACGCGCCCCTTTGAGGTGAGCGATAACGTCCTCTCAATCGCGCAATGTCCCCTCGGCAGGAATCGAACCTGCATCGCCTCCTTCGCCCCATACGCTTTTTAAAAGTCGGTGCTCTCAGCGGGAATCGAACCCACATTTCTTCCTTCGGAGGGAAGTGTCCTATCCATTGAACGATGAAAGCGTCACGGGGCAAGGAGGGATTGTCCTACTGTGCTCCGTAGTCAGCTCTGCTCTGCTACCGGGGAACGACAAGGAGTACCGCAAGTATAACGAGCATGACACTTTTTGCAAAAATGTTAGCATCGAAGCATGAACAAAGAAACACGCTGGCTGCTTCGAGAAAAATATCATGGCGTTGAAACACCTGAATTCCAGGAGGACGTGGAACGGCTCAATGGCGGTTTACCGCTGGCCTACGTCATCGGATGGGTGGATTTTCTCGGATGCCGTATCGATCTCTCAGCGAAGCCGCTTATCCCCCGCCCCGAAACGGAATTCTGGGTGGAACAAGCGATTGCGGAAGTTGCCAGTTGCCAGTTGCTAGTTGCTAGAAAGAAAAATCCAATAAAAATACTTGATCTTTTTTCCGGATCGGGATGCATTGGTATCGCATTGCTCAAACACCTGCCCAATGCAACAGTGGATTTCGGCGAGAAAGATCCGAAACTTTGTCAGCAGATCAAAAAAAATATCGCACTGAATAATATTGATGCGTCGCAAACGTGCATCGTTCAAACCGACACCTTTTCAAACATCACCGAAACTTATGATTACATTTTCGCCAATCCTCCATATATTGATTCCGCAAGAAAAGAAACCGCGGAAAACTCCGTCATACTCCACGAACCGCACGGGGCACTCTTTGCCGATGAGGGCGGACTCTCGTTCATCATCAAACTAATCAATGAGTCCGCTCCTTATCTCAAACCCAGAGGCGTCATGTATATCGAGTTTGGAGAGAACCAAAAAGAAGCGATCACCCTTATCGCAAATGCAGCCGGGTGGAAAAGCGAATTCCACAAAGACCAATTCAGTAAATGGCGTATGGCCAAATGCGTCAGTTAGTAACGCTGACATTATTACTGCATAGGTGCAGAGTAAAAAAGGAGTTTTTTAATAAGAAAGACATCTTATGCAAACACTTTTTGAATTGCTTGGTTTTACCACGGTAGTAGGCACGGTATGAAATCTTGCCGCCTACGTCGCATTCATCGTTATCATCGTTGGAATCTCTTCCGAACGACATCGCAACATGCTCACGATGCCCGGAGCAGTGGTACTCGGGTTCTATGCCTGGCTTTTTAGGCTTAATAGTAAATTTGTGAGGCTAATATCATGATAAGGTGGCTCTATTAAGAGCTAGTTGAGTAAATAATTATGACGCAAT
>Ga0155703_142_pt2 | contig 14609 bp, 6 predicted proteins | sample RifCSPlowO2_01_FD_107360 | JGI IMG/M metagenome (GOLD analysis project Ga0155703, IMG submission 107360) | Candidatus Lloydbacteria bacterium RIFCSPLOWO2_01_FULL_50_20
GTTCTCCGCCCTGGTCTCCGCTGCTTGACTGCAGAGCTTTTAGGCAGGACTCAAACTCGGAGCAAGAAAGTGCCAGGCAGGCGACCTGTTTTTCCTGGGCCATCTTGCTCCCACATTTTCTCTGTGCCGTCTCAAGGGCTGGAGATTTGGCTTCTGTTTGTGTTAATTTTCCAGCCTTAAATCGTTCAAAAAAGGATGCGCCCAGTTCTTTCTCCATGCAGGCAAGCCACTCCGGAGAGACTTTATCAAGCGACGCCATGAACTCCTTCTGTTGTTCTATGTTCTGAAGATCTTCTTCGCTAAGCATTCCGTGCTCCTTGGCGAAGTTAAAGCAAGTATCCTGATTTTCTGGAAGCACACAGAATGCTTCACATTCAGCTTTGCTCTTGCATCCGCCGGGGCCGGAAGTAATTTTGAATCTTTTGGCCATTTCCGCGTCTTCTTTTGAGATAAGACCGGCTTTTACCGCGAAATCAACACACTCATCAATATGCGCTTCGTCTTTGCAATAGTTTTCGCACGCTTCTTTTGACTTACAATTTCCCGGGCCTTTGCCTCTGGTCCTTTTCATCATTTCGCCCTCCTCTTTGGTCATAAAACCCGCTCCTACCGCGAAATCCATACACTCGTTGACGCGAGTTTCGCTCCCGCAATATGCGTCGCACGATTCTTTCGTCGTGCATCCTCCGGGCAACTTCCCGCCGCTCTTCAAGTAGGGAATGATCTTACTGACCGCCTCAGCATCTTCTTTCGGTATAAATCCGGCTTTTTGGGCGAATTCCATGCATTCAACCGCATTAGCAGAGTTGTCACAATATTTCAAACAGCTTTCTTTGGTTTTGCAATTTCCCGGAAACACCACGCCCGCCTTTTTGACGGAGACCATTTGGCGTATTTCCTTTAGTTCGTCGGCGCTGGCCAATTTAAACTTTTCCACAAAACTGACGCATTCCTCTATACGGTCAATATCTTCGCAATAATTGCGGCAGGATGCTTCACTCGTACATCCGCCCGGACTCTCCCCTTTTTGCATCGCCGCAAAAACAGCTTTTTTGTCGTCGGGTATTTCTACTGTCAGATTATTTTTTTGTGCAAATGCGGCGCATGTTGAATAATTGCTTGCCACACCACAGTAAGCTTTGCATTCCTGTTGGTTGGTACAATTCCCCAACTCTGTTACCGGATATGTAATGTTACTCATTTGCGCCAATGCCTCATTTGGAGTAGGGGCGCTGAGAAAAACCCCAAGAAACGAAAATATAATTGCCGCGAAAGAAAGCGCTATAAATTTTCGAAAATAAAGTGGTTTCATTTTAAATTACTCAAACGGATTTTGATAAATTGAATCCAAAGGATTTTTTTGGTTTTTGAATGGATTGGCGTCCGGCACTTGGCCTTCCAGCGGATTTTGTGTTTTGTCAAAAATCTGGCCTCCCAACGAAGAAGCCTCTTCCGAACGCGAGGATTGCTTGTTCTTTGACCAATACCAAAAACCGACTCCGGCTATTATAATGACCGCAGCAATAATGGAGACGAGAATTAGCGGTTTTGATTTTAAATTCATATAACACTTTTATAATAACACACAATTAAGTTGAGAAATTCACAACTCATTTTACCGAGGTAACCTCTTTTATTTTCGCTGAATGTGAAACATGCCGTCCGTCTATCCCCGCCCTTATGGGCGGGGCATTTCGCGGGCGGCACCGGGGTTGTCTTTCTGGAATAGGAGCGCGCCACCGCGCGCACTTATCATTGTGGCCATTCATCCCCCCCTGGCTTACGCCCGGGGCATTCTGGCTCACACCAGTAAAACTGGCGGAGGCGGGAGGATTCGAACCTCCGATCCGGTTTCCCGGATTCGAGTTTTCAAGACTCGTGCGTTCAGCCGCTCTGCCACGCCTCCGTATTGTTTATTAATTTCTACTCAGGCATTTAGTCATCAGCACCTTGCCTGCTCTTTTTCTTCATTACACTCAGCCACTCCTGTGTATGCACACTATACCCCGTAGTGAGTCCAAATCAATCGTGACTTTACGCGCCTTTTCCAAAACTCACAGGAGGAGTGTAAGTTAGGGGGCTGTCTGTGCGTACTATGTGTATAAAGGCCTACTACGGGGCAGGCAAACCCCTCACTTCACATTGCAATGAAGCCATTTATGGCCACTGAAGAACTTTTGACTGCTTGGTGGACGACTTAATTTAAGAAATTATTGACATTTTGGTACGTTCATGATAAATTCATGGTAGGCAGAGCAGCACCTTGATTTGCTTCCTACATTCCCCTTTGGGGCTTTTGCAAGAAAATTCCTCTACAGGAGGCCGTGATGGAAATGACCGTTCCCGCTGCAGTAGCCGCAACCGTCGCAGTGTACGACGAAAAAAACGCCGAGCTGAACTACACCATCCAGGTGGCGTTCAGCGAAACCACCCCCAAAGCGTGGGGGCATTACGCCGTCACTTTCGCGGCGCACGTGGAAAAAATCGGCGGGTATATGCTCGTTATGCCGAAGATCCTAAATGACTTCGCGTACAAATGCCCGTGGGGGGCAAGCGAGGTCCGCACGACGCTTTTTGCTAGAGTAAGTCGTGAGTACGACGAAAAGCTGTTCGGGGACAAGGAAGTTCTCGTGCAGAATGATCGCCGTGTTGCGGCCTTCATCTCACTCACCTCCATGCTCGCCCCCTCGGAAACGGAAGCGGTGGTCAAAAAGGTCGAGACCGCGTACGCTGTCGCCGGTCTGGAAGTTCCAAAAGTCGTCACAAAAAAGGTCGCCGAACGCCGGAAGGTGTTCGCGGAACTCACGGCGCGGCGTGAAGAGCGCGAGCTCGAGGAAATCCGCAAGCCATTCCTCCGGCGTGAATGGTCGGCCAGGGAGAAGTGTGACTACCTGGTAAGCCGTGGTTATCGCATGGAACTCCACGGGCGAGACCTCCGTGGGAATACGCATTTTTCGCGGGCTGACCCCGTGACTGGGGCGATACTCAAGCAAACAGTCTACCGTGAGTACGTGGAGCAGTACGGCTCGCTCCGCATGTCCAAGCCGAAAACGGCAGCGGAACGTGCGAAAATGGAAAGCGAACGCGACGCCCGCCGTGCGAAGCGGATCTCCGCTCAGCCCGTGAAGGGCAAGGGCGGGAGTGCGGACCCGCATGGTAAGGGAAAAAAGGGCGACAAAAACAAGAAACGACACTGAGCGGACAGACGTCGCAACAGGAGGCAACAGAGCCTCCTGTTTTTTTATACTCTTTTTCTCCCCACAAACGCTCTACCCCAAACTGCCTCTTGCGACTATAATGAGAAGACGTTATGGAATGGGAGACGCTTGAACATAAATACACCGAAAAAACGAACGACTGGTATGCATCGGTCATTCTGATCACCGGCTCGCTCGTCGCCGTTGAATTTCTTTTCAATAATTTTCTGCTTATTACGCTTACGGTCGTAGGCACTTTCGCATTTCTCCTGCTTGCTGTCCGTCGCCCGGAGCTGGTCTCCGTCGAAGTGAGATCAAGCGGTATCCGCATGGGAAACACGCTCTACCCCTATGTCAGCCTCGACGGCTTCGCGATCACCGAGCATGGAGAAGAACGAAAATTGCTCCTTGAATCGAACCGCCACCTGTTGCCGCTTATCGTGGTTCCCATTTCTGATGAAATTTACGCGGACGAGCTCCGTGATCTCCTCGCGCAATATCTTCCTGAAAAAGAGCTCCACGAGTCGCTTCCGCATCTGCTCTTCGAGCGTCTCGGCTTCTAGATTGTCTATTATCTCTGTCGCTCTTCTTTTCGCCAGCTTGCGATGCTCGCCCCGTAGTGAGCCGGAGTTATCCTGAAAATTGCGACATTGCTGGAGGCTGAAATTTTTTGTCATGTAATGTAAAAATATTTGACAGATCTACTACGGGGCCCACTCAACATATCCCAGTTCGTCTCGTTTTACTTCGCGCCAACTTCGCGAATAACACCCAGAAACGATGGATCGGGAAATCACTCTTCACTCTTGGCATATTCTGTGGTAGCTTGGTGCTACGCGGAAACCCGGTAGCAGAGCAAAGCTCGCTACGGGGTGAGAGTTACCGAAAAAAAGTGCGTGGCGTTGTTCGAGTTTTGCAACATATATATTTACTCCTCGTCGTTCCCAGTAGCAGAGCAAGGCTCGCTACGGGGCAGGCAATGGACCCAGTAGTACAGCAGACTGACTACGGGGCGAGATGCGGCGATGCGGAGCATAATGAACATTTTGTTTTTGGTGACAATTGAATACTCCTCGTCGTTCAATGGATAGGACACATCCCTGCGAAGGATGAAATGCAGGTTCGATTCCTGCCGAGGGGACCAAAGTGTGCGCATACGCACAACTGCTTGTGCGTATGCAGGAATCGAAGCCCGATTGAGCATTTTTCCAAGTGCTCTCCATGAAGGAAAAATCCGATCGGGGTACTGACCCTGTAAGGGTCGAACTTCCTAGCGGGGGGATTTAGCGAAGTGCAAAGAGCGCCCTGCGGCGCTCTTTGCGTTTTGTCCGACTACCGCGACATTTCGGCAGTGACCAGTTATGAAATATTCAAAATTTTTACCATTCACTATCACTTCATTTTGATTTTATGCTTCGTTGTTCTCGGCGCGCTTGATTGATATAATGACACCATTATGCCTGACACGCGGTTTGGTCGCTCATCGCCGCGCGGTCTCGAGCGTCTCGCGAAAACGCTCGCTGTATCAGCGCAAATCTCCTTCGATGAGCATCGGGCGGTTTTATTCGCGCAAAAGGCACGAATGATGGTCGCGCGTACACGCTCGGTGTCCCGGGAACTGGCAAAAAATCTCAACGAGCGCGTTGAGGCAACTCAAGGGATAGAAGTGCTTCTTGATAATTTTTATATTATTGACGGCGCATTGACGGAGCTTTCTTCGGGTTGGAGGCAAAAAATAACGCTCCGTGTCCCGCAATCACCCGATAAAGAAGGGGAAAAGCAGCCGCGGGTGTATATGATGGCCCGTGCGCTTGTCAAAGAAAGAGATGCGCGCATTGACCGCGAAACGATCGTGGAGTTTTTGAAGGCATACCAAAAAAGCGCCCCGCTTTCCGTTCGCGAGCTGGATATCTTCCCCAACATGCTACGATTCGCGTTGATCGAAGAAATACTGCGTCTCGTTGAAGCGAACCTTTTCATATTGCGGGAGAAGTGGGAAGCCAATGAATGGTACGCCCGCATTACGAAAGTTTCACGGCGAAAAGATTCGCAAAGGGAGCTGAAAAAGCTCACTGCGTTGCTTGCCGAAAAATATGCAATCATCCCGCAGGTATTCGGGCTGCACTTGCTGCATCGCCTTGCGCAGATCGGGAAAAAGGGCGACGTACGCTTAGTCAGCAAATGGCTGAAACTTTCGCTGGCAAAACAAGGCGCAAGCTATACGCAGCTCTCGGCAATAAACGCACGCGCCGCACGCGAGCAATCGGTCACCATTGCAAATTTGATCGCGAGTCTTCGTTATTTGGCGCAAGTGCGATGGGACAAAATATCCGTCGGTTTGAATTCCATCGATGTCATTCTGGAAAAAGACCCCGTGATCGCTTTTCATTCCTTGAGTGCTGAAACACGCGCATTGTACCGGCAGGCGATCGTACGTATTGCGGACAGGACAGGAACGCATGATATCGAAGTTGCGCGCGAAGCACTGCGGCTGACACGGCAAGCAGGCGAGATCTCACAAAGTACGTCTCGTCGTATGCAGCATATCGGATACTTTCTTGTCGGCGACGGCGTGTTGGAGCTCAAGTCGGCGCTCGGATACATGCCCACCATCACAGAAAATATCCGCTCATATATTTTGAAGAACAACACCACTGTCTATCTCGGATTTATCGGGATCGTCACATTCTTCGCGGGCATACTGCTCTTTGAAGCAAGCGGCGCAATGAAACTTTCCGCAATCCCGTTTCTCTCGATGTTCTTTGTCGGATTCATCCTTACATCAGAAATTGCGGTGGCATTGGCGCATTTCTTATTTACGCGAATAGTGAAACCGAATCCTCTCCCCGCGCTGGATCTCATGGAGGGCGTCGGGGGGGAACGAAGAACGATCGTCGTCATTCCCTCAATGTTCCGTAGCGGCGTATCGGCAAAAAAATTATTGAGGAGAATGGAAATGAATTTCGTCGCGAATAATGACCCTGATATCTTTTTTGCGCTGTTGATGGATTTCTGTGATGCGCCGGAAGAACACCTGCCGGGTGATACGGCGCTTGTCGACGAGATGGTTCAGGGGATCAAAGAGCTCAACGAGCGTTACCCCTCCTCACCGCAACGGTTCGCATTGTTTTACCGCGAAAGGAAGTGGAACCCCCAAGAACAACTCTTCATGGGCTGGGAGCGAAAACGGGGAAAGCTGAGGGAGTTTAACGGTCTTTTGCGCGGAACGACAACATCATATACGGAAGAAGCGAATACCCTCGCAAAGAATTACGGAAACATACGCTATATCATCACGCTTGATGAAGACACGGAGCTGGTACGCGATTCCGCGCAAGCGCTTATCGGGACGCTCGATCATCCGCTCAACCGACCGGTTATCGATGCGGAAAAAAGGATAGTTACCGAAGGCTACGGCATCATTCAGCCGCGCAGCGCACTGCGTTTCAGTGAAAGTAATGCTTCGGTATTTTCACATCTCTTCGGCGGTTTTCCGGGGATCGACGCATATTCTTCGCTTGTCTCTGATCTTCACCAAGACCTGTTTGGGGAAGCTATTTTCCACGGAAAAGGTATCTACGATATCGATGTTGTCGAGGCGACAATGGCCGGCCGCATTCCTGACAATACGGTGCTCTCTCACGATCTGCTCGAGGGCAGCTACGCACGGGTCGGAGTTGCAAGCAGCGCTCATATCTTCGAAGGTTTCCCGTCAAATTACCGCGAATATGTCCAGCGTATGCACCGGTGGGTGCGCGGCGACTGGCAGATCGCTCCGTGGCTTTTCGAGAAGCGCGGCGGCGTACTGTCACCGATCGCCAGGTACCGTATCTTCGACAATCTCCGACGCAGCGTCCTGCCGATCGCAGCTGCCCTTGCTGTGCTTTTCTCCGCATTTTCGCTGGCAAATGTTCCGATCTGGAGTATCATCGCACTGCTTGCGTTGGGTTCAGGACAACTCGTTTCGGCGATCTTAAGCATCACCGAACGCACTATCAACTGGCGAAACTCCATGAATGGCATCGCGAGATTCGAATCGCTGATCATCGGCTTCGGAGTCGCACTTTCGAAAACATTCCTTCTCGGAGTATTTGCGCTTCACCATGCGATCGTTTCTGGCGATGCCATCATCCGCAGCATGTGGCGCCTCTTTGTTTCAAAAAACAAATTGCTGGAATGGCAGACAGCGTATGAAGCGGCGGCGGAAAGAAAAAATTCGATCCGAGGCTTTGTGCGCTTTATGTGGAGCAGTTTCTCGGTTTCACTTTTATTGGTGTCTATAGAATTAAGCAATGGGATCATCAAAGACGTTTTTGCGGCGACATGGATCATGTCATGGATCTCCGCGCCGTTTTTTGCGGCACTGATCAGTAAAGAGCGAAGACTGAAAACGGTATTCACAAAAAAAGATCGGCTTTTCCTGCACAAGATCGCCGCGAGAACATATTGGTTCTTTGTCGATTTCGCCACGAAAGATGAACAATGGCTTGCCCCGGATCATTATCAGGAAGATCCGCCCAGTAAACGCCACTCGCACGGACTTGGGGTCTCTCCGACGAATCTTGGCATGTATCTCCTCGCTCTTTCAAGCGCAAGAATATTGGGCCTTTCATCGATATCGGACTATGCTCTCCGAATCTCCCGCGCATTTCACACGATCGGCAAGATGGAACGCTATCGCGGGCATTTTTTTAACTGGTATGAATTAAAAGGATTGATGCCGCTTGCACCTCGTTATGTTTCAAGCGTCGACAGCGCAAATCTTGTGCTTTCGTTATTGGCGGTGCGAGGTGCGCTTGATGACGCGTGCAAAACCCCGATCATTGCACAAAACACATTTGAGGGCATAGAAGCAGAACTTGCAGTGCTTCTTGAATCCTGCGAACGGATCCCTTCCGCCGAAATCGAACGAAGCGAGCGCCGACACATCGACGAAATAAAAAAGGCGGTCGGAGAAGCGCTTCTGCTTATCCAGAGATCGTTCTCGGAAGAAGTCACTCCACGAGGGAGCGAGCTTGTTTCGAGCGGCGTCATTCATCATATCGTCCGCACCAGAAATGCCCTTGAAACCCTCCGGCTGGAAGGAAAAAGCGAGCGATTTGATGATATCTTTCTCGCAGCAAGGCATGTGGAAGCCAGGGCAGAAGCATGCAGGGGAAATATTTCACAATATTTAGGATACGCGATGGTTCCCGCGGTCTCGTCGATCGTGAACAACCCCAAACTTCATGCACTCTATCTGCAACTCTCCGCCGTGCTGCAGCGGATACCGAGCGTTGATGAAATAGCCGATAAACATATCCGACGCGATATCGATAGGCTCCGCATTGATGAAGCGATCCAACTTTCGGAACTTGCGCCGCCCGAGAAGGAAAGAGCGAACACTTGGTACCGGGAAATACTCGAGCGGCTTTCCAAATCAGAAAAAAACACAGAGGAAACACGGCGCTTGCTCAGAGAAGCGGCGGCGCATGCGAATACATCAATCAATGAAATGGATTTTACTTTTCTCTACAACGAGGAACGCGGACTTTTTCATATCGGATACAATTCTGCCGCGCAGAAACTTGATGAAGCGTATTACGACTTGCTCGCCTCGGAAGCAAATTCAGCAAGCATCATCGGCATTGCAAAGAGGGATGTCCCGCAGAAACATTGGGGTTATCTCGGGCGAAAGCTCATCAAAAGCACGCGAGGAGATACGCTTGTCGCATCGTGGGCGGGATCACTTTTTGAATATCTAGGAACACTTATCTATTTCGATGTCCCGCGTGAAAGTTTTTGGGGTATTTCCGCGCAACGGGCGATCGCCGCGCATCGATCCTTCGCCAAGCGTTATCGTATTCCTTGGGGTATGGGTGAATCCGCTTCGTCGCGTCAGGATGCGGCGGAAAATTATCACTATCAGGCGTTCGGCGAACCTTCTCTCGGTTTTAAGCGTGATCTTTCGGAATCGATCGTCGTTGCGCCATATACAAGCGCACTGGCAATTTCAGTTTCACCGCGGGAGACACTGGAAAATTTTATGCATCTTTCCGGTGTAGGAGCATCCGGCCGGTACGGCTTTTATGACGCGATCGATTTTACCGCACGGCGCAGAAAAGCCGATCGCGATCTTCCCGGGATCCCCGCGCGGATATACTACACGCATCATCAGGGTTTTATCCTTTCATCCATCGTCAACGCACTGACCGAAGGATGGATACGCAAAATGGTCTCCTTGGATCCCGCAATGGAAGTGGCGACCCAGCTCTTCGAAGAAAAGCTTCCGGAAGGAGTCGTCGGGAAAAGAACGACTCCCATTGTTCCTCAGACGAAAGGAAAAAGACGAGAAGCGGTATCCGTCGAAACACGACGGCAATATCTGCCTTGGCACACCAAAGAAGCAGCTTCGCTCTTTCTTTCCAGCGGAAAGTATCACACGCGGATCACCACAACGGGAGCCGGCGAGAGCGGTTTTGAGAACCTGAATATCACCCGCGAGTCGGGAGATATGCTACGCGAATCGACGGGTACATTCTTTTATTTATACGACGCGACGGAGAACAACACGTGGTCTCCAACATATCTGCCGACAAAGAACGCGGGTGACAAGCACGCGGTATCAGCAGGCGAACAGGCGGTCATTTTCGAAAAAACTTTAGGGAATATCGCAACGTCGCTTCTGGTGACCGCGCTTCCTCATGAGGATGGCGAACTGCGTGAACTGACACTTACGAACATGGGTGACCAAGAGCAAGTGCTGACATTCGGTGTGTGCGCCGAACTTTCGCTTGTCCGAAGCAGCGAAGAATCCTCCCACCCAAATTATGAACGGCTTTTCATCGCCACTGAAACTCTTTTGGATAATCAGGCGGTCATTGCCTCGCGTCCGGACCCGCGCGATCGCAACCGCGCGATCGTTGCCGGATTTCTGCTGGTCGGTGATAAAAAGATCGAGGGACTCCGCGCGATAAGAGAAAAAGAAGTTTTTTTCGGTTCCCCTCAGGCAAAAAACGACCCCCCCATTCTCCGCGATCTTCTGCGTGCCGACAACATACTGCCGCAGTATACGCTCGATAGCGTCGCGGCATTCGCAGGACACATACGGCTGAAATCAAAAGAAACGCGCCGCATATATTTCGTTGCGCTTGCGGGAAGAACAAAAGAAAATGTTCTTTTCACCCTCAAACGATATCGTGACGCGAGGGTGCTGCGCAAAAGAGCGGAGGGTGCCGACCGCGAGGGAGGGAGACTGCTTACTGAAATGGGTATTACCCAGGTGCAATCTCACGCATACGGTACCCTTGCCTCACTCGCGCTTTCTCGCGCAATGAATGCGGGAGACAGTGCGGCTGAGGTGGCCCGACCATGGGTCATTTCCTTATGGAAAATGAGTATTTCCGGAAACCGTCCGATCATCCTTCTGACGGTAACCGGCGTTACGGATCTTCCAATGATCCGGCAAATGCTGAGCTGTCATTCTTATTTCATCAAAAAAGGCATCGCGATCGATCTGGTTATCTTTAATGATCATTCTGGTGGATACTTGAAGACATTCGAAGATGAGATCGACTTTCTTTTGAACATGCATCGTTCTCACGAAGAGCGTTCGACGAGCGAAATTTTCCACGTCCGGGCGGAACAAATGAGCGAGCATGAGCAATTGGGGATGCTTGCCGCCGCAACGATTCGTATTGACGCGAAAAAAGGTTCGCTCGTCGATGCCGTTCAGGAACTCTCGCGCGGTCATGTCAAAAAATATCCTCAAAAACTCCTCGGTAAGGCAAAAGGGCAGGAAAAAACATCTGCATCACCTGATAAGGCCGACGGGAACTCGCTCAAGTGTTTCAACGGCATCGGCGGATATGATGAAAGGACAAAAGAATATGTTATTTACCGAAGAAAAAATGTCTGTCCTCCGCGGCCATGGTCGCATATTGTCGCCAACGAACATATGGGCTTTCTCGCCACCGACAGAGGAATGTCGTTTACCTGGGCGCAAAATAGCTATGACAATAAACTAACTGTCCCCTACAACGATCCTCTCTCCGATTTTACCGGCGAAGCACTCTATGTTCGGGATGATGACACCGGTCTACATATGAGTCCGCTGCCGCTGCTCGGTCATGCAAACGCAGAACATGAGATACGTTTCGGGGAAGGATATTGCACCTACATGAGCCGCGGGCTCGGCATTGCCGTTCAACTGACCGTCTATGTCGGGCATGCGGAACCGGTAAAGTATTATCAGATACGACTGACCAATGAGAGCAGGCGGAAAAGAAATCTTTCCCTTTTTGGATATTATGAATTACTCATGGGAAGCATGCGAAATGAGACCAAAAAGCATCTGTCTTTCGAGGTCAAAGCGGGAAATACTTTAGCGATAAAACAAAATTACCGGCATCAATTTACGGAAGAGAGAACTTTCGCCGGCATCGTGGGCGGGGCAGACGAATTCAGCACGAGCCGGGAAGAATTCCTCGGAAGACACGGCGAAATACGTGATCCTTTCGCGCTCAAAAGGGAAAGTTTAAGTTCGGTGATCACAAAAGAAGAAGAACCGGCTGCCGTGCTCAAAAAACATGTTGTACTGCTCCCGAATACCGCAGAAACAGTAACCTTTTTCCTCGGGGAATCCCATGAACGAGATTTGGATCACCTCCTGAAAAGGATCGAGCAGTCCGAACATCCCAATGATGCCTTCGCGGGAACGAAGGAGTACTGGAATAACCTGGCTCGCCCCCTATGTGCATTGCCGGATCCGACGCTCACCATGCTTGTGAATCATTTTCTTCCGTATCAAGTCATGACATCACGAGTTCATGCTCGGCTCGGATTTTATCAGATCGGCGGCGCATTCGGTTTCCGGGATCAGCTGCAAGATGCGCTTGCAGTGCTTTGGTTCGATCCATCCTGGACGAGAAAACACATTCTTGCAGCGGCAGCTCATCAGTTCAGGGAAGGAGACGTGCTTTCGTGGTGGCAGCCGCATAATAATTTCGGTGCACGGACAAAACTTTCTGATCCACAACTTTGGCTTCCGTACGTCGCGCTTCGTTACGTGCGGTACACCGGAGACCGCGCACTGCTTGATGAAACGGTCGCATACCTTTCAGGAGACATTCCCGACTGGGCGGACCGACGGAGCATAACGGGAATATTCGAGCAAAGCGAAGAAAAAAGCTCGCTCTACGAGCACCTCATTCGCGCCGTCGAACACTCGCTGACTTCCGGAATCCATGATCTGCCGTTGATAGGAGCAGCTGACTGGAACGACGGAATGAGCCGCATCGGAACAGATGGTGCCGGGGAAAGTATCTGGCTTGCATGGTTCATCATCGCGGTACTGGATGAAATGAGCGTACTGACCGAAGAACGCGGAGACAACGATCGTGCAATTCGTTATCGTGCGCATGCGGCACGATACCGGGAGGCGCTGAAAAATTCAGGATGGGACGGCAAATGGTACCGGCGTGCGTTCACCGATCAAGGCGCCTTGGTCGGGACAAGTGCGGCAAAAGCATTTCGCTTGGATTCGATCGCGCAGTCTTGGGCGTATTTCACCGACGGCGAAACGAAAGAAAGCAAAGAAGCCCTGCAGTCCGCCAAGGACGAGCTCGCTATTTATGAGGGACATGTGCCGCTTGCATGGCCGCCGTCATCCCGGGCGATCCTTGATCTCGGAACGATCTCGGATTATCCGCCCGGTGTACGAGAAAACGCTTCGCAATATAATCATGCGGCGCTATGGCTTGCTCAGGCGCTGTTTGCCTCCGGAGATCCCGATTCGGGAAAGATCATCATCGACGCGGTGAATCCGTTCAAAAGAAGCGAGACCAAAGAAAGAAGTTTAGTTTATCAAGGCGAGCCTTACGCCGTCGCAGCGGAAATATACTCGACGCCGACCTATCCCGGCCGCGCGGGCTGGACATGGTACACCGCATCTGCCGGAGTGCTTTACCGTACGATAATCGAGTATATCCTCGGAGTAAAGCGTGAGGGAAACAAACTGTCGTTTTCGCCGTCGTTCCCTTCCGGATGGCAGAATGCGTCCATACTTCTGCCTTTTGGAAAAGCCCGTTATCGTATCGAATTTCAAGTGACCGATAAACATGTGGGACAGATCGAGGTGGCACTCAATAGTATTCGTGTCGCAAACGGCATCGTCGAGCTGATCGACGACGGAAAGGAACATGAGGTCACTGTCAGCATGGGAAAAACCAGTACCTTGCCTGCTTTGGATATGCGATAAAATGCACTCGTCCAACCCCGCGACAAGCCGACGGGGTATTCGGCGAGTGCATTTTATTTTGAGAACCTCTCGGTTCTCAACGCTACACTGCTCTCCTCCACGGGGAAAACTACAGTTTTCCCCGACCCCCCTTTCGTCGCGCATTCGCCCCCGCGGCTTTGCCGCGGGGGTGAATGCGCTTATAATGAAAACATGGAACAACTTATTGAAACCTATAAACACTGGCGCTACAAAAATACCGCGCTCTTGATCATCAGCCTCGTCGTCGTTTTTTATCTTGCGAGGACGCCTTTCGTTGATCGCATCATACTCGCGACCGGAAGCCTCGGGTATCTTGGTTCATTTATCGCGGGAATCTTTTTCGTCTCGACGTTTACCGTTGCACCAGCCGGTATCATTCTGTACCACCTTGCGGACGTGTTGGATCCGCTTGGAGTTGCACTTAGCGCCGGCACGGGGGGTGTGATAGGCGACTTAATAATTTTTCGCTTTTTTAAGGACCATGTTTTCGAGGAGATCAAACCGATCTTTGCGAAACTCGGCGATCATTCGTTTCTCCGCATATTGAGCACACCGTATTTTGCATGGATGCTTCCGGTGCTTGGCGCACTGATCATCGCCTCACCGTTTCCCGACGAGGTTGGGATCGGTCTCATGGGTATTTCGCGCATGAAAACGTGGCAATTTCTCGTCCTCACGTTCGTGCTCAATTCAACCGGAATTTTCTTCATCGTGATGTTGGCACAATCGATATAAAACAGGTCGCTCGAGGATCCACGCCTCAAGGGGCGTGGTATTCGCGGGCGACACCACGGGCTCCCTTTTTGGAAGCAGTGCGGGCCGCCGCCCGCCCTGCCATACCTTGCGCCATTCATCCTCGTGGCAGAGCAGCGGGGATGAATGGACGCTCCCAATAGACAAAGCGGCGCAGATGCGATGTTGCCCCTGTTTCGCAAAAAAATAGTATGCGCAGCGCTCTCGACGCCTTAGTATAGAGAATTGTGTTTTTTTGCCGACAATCATGGCCTGTCTGTCGGCAGACAGCAGCAAAAAAGTCGTTGCTGCTATTGCGGCGTTACTGGCGGAGACAGCGGAACAGATATTGACTTGCTCTGTAGAAAACACCCCGTGTCACCAAGGTACGCCTAAATCACCAGCATGTTATAGGCGAACCA
>Ga0155703_103_pt1 | contig 12046 bp, 11 predicted proteins | sample RifCSPlowO2_01_FD_107360 | JGI IMG/M metagenome (GOLD analysis project Ga0155703, IMG submission 107360) | Candidatus Lloydbacteria bacterium RIFCSPLOWO2_01_FULL_50_20
CGCGCGCTCGGAAGTTAAAACTCATCACGTCATTGCTTGGAGTATCTGTCTAGCCTCACAAATTTACCATTAAGCCTCAAAAGATTCAGGTCGTTTTTTCTTGGACTTTTTTGAGGTTATGTCCGATAGATCTTTTTGCGGCGGCATTCTTTGCCGCATTGATGAACGAAGTAAATATATTTTGTGATGCCGCGTCAATGAGTTCTTCCGGATGCCATTCGACTCCAAGTCCAAAGGGGTGGTCGGAAATTTCGATCGCCTCGACCAGTCCGTCAGGAGCGATCGCCGATGCGGTAAGACTTTTACCGAGCGTCTTAACGCCCTGATGGTGGAGACTGTTCACTTTGATCGTTTTTTCTTTCACCAGCCGATAGAGTAATGTGCCCTCGACAACATCGACAGAATGAGCAAGATAACAACCGCGCGGAAGTTGTGTGTCACCGTGTGCGTGATGATCATGAACAAGAGCACCGGACATTTCTTCGTGAACATCTTGGTAGAGCGAACCTCCTAACGCGACATTTATGACCTGCATGCCGCGGCAAATACCGAGTAGTGGAAGCTGATATTTCAATGCGAGACGAACAAGTGTCAGTTCGGTTTGGTCTCGTTCCCGATCGACATAGCGGGCGAACCCATCATTTTTTTGACCATAGAATTCCGGATCAATGTCATTTCCACCGACGACGAGTATGCCGCTTACAAGAGGAAGCAGGCCGAGCATGTTTTCCGCATCTGGACGGATAACACACAGCGGTTCGCCGCCGTTCTTGGTGACCGCGTGGATATAGGATTGATTTATGCCGTATTTCGACGGGACAATGTCGCTATGGTTCGGAAGGGGAATGAGTATGCGCGGGCGATCCATAGGTATAGTGTTGAGTATAGCGAAAAATCGAGCTCAGTTCCAAGTTTAATTAGTGCAAAATTCCGAAACGAAAGGGTTAGTCTGGAGTAGTGCCGTCCGACTCGAGGAATTGAAAGACTCTTTCGTTCGTGAGGACCATGCGCAGATAATTTTCGAGACGATCTTCGGGGGCATCGGGATACCGCGTGCGGAGCGCGCCGACCTCGCGTTTCAGTGTTTCACTATCCGGTTCAAGTTTTTCAACCTCGGCGATCTTGCTCACGATGAGCTGTGTTTTTGCCCGCTTTTTTGCATCGGGTTTCCAGTCTTTCTGTAATTCTTCTTTTGTTTTCTTTATTGCCTGCAGATAGTTCTCCATAGTGAGTCCCATACGGGTCACATCATTTTCAAATTCGCTTTCCATGCGCGTGAGTTCCTGCGCGACAATGATCTCGGGAAGCTCGATCGTGGTTTTCACCAGGATAGCATCAATGATCGCGATACGTTTTTTGTCCTTTGCCGAGCGTTCTTTTTCTTTGCGCATATTTTCGCGGAGTTTCGTCTGAAAATCATCTACATCGGAAAAATCCCCGAGAGTTTTTACGTACGCATCATCGAGCGATTGAGGGACAGTTTTCGCCGATGGATCGGCCTCGTTCTTTGCACCCGCCTGCGCCGAGTCTTCGGCGGGCAGGCGCACCGCGGCGATCTGTTCAATGGCTTTTGCTACTTCTTCGTCGGTAATGAGTACCTCGTCTTTAACCTTCGCTTCTTTGCTCGCCAGTTTTTTATAGTCGGGCAGGTCGAACTCCGGAAACACCGCAGTCGCCAAAGTGAACTCCAGTGGATTACCCATAGCGATCTTCGTGATCCGCACCTGAGGGCGTCCCAGGACGTCGAGTGCGTTGTCAATAACAATAGAAGGATAAGCTTTTCCGATAGCGATCTCCGCCATTTCCTCAAGAATGGCCGTATTGCCGAGCTTGGCGACAATGATATTTTCCGGCACGTGGCCTTTACGAAAACCCGGAAGCTCCATATTGGCGCTGATATGTTTAACCGCTTCACTTCGTACGGCATCGAACTCTTCCGCGGGGACCAAAGCGGTAATCTCTATCTGCGAGAGGGGGAGTTTTTTGATCTTCACCGCGTATTTTTTTGTTTCGGGTTCTCCCATGATGGGCAGTATACTAACCCGTTCACGATATTCTGTAAAGATGAGAATCTTTTTCCACGCCTGCCGTCTGGCGTGTAAAACATCAGCATTCTCCACGCGCTCTCGCTCGATGTGATAAAGAAAAAAACCGGCTGAAAAAGCGGCCGGTTTTTTCTTTCCGTACGATACTGATCAAAGCTGATCGATCTCATTCAACGAATCGAGATCGGTTGCCTCGAGGTCTGTTTCGATGTCGGACAATTCGTCAGAGGTCCCTTGTTGGACGAGTGCCGTAGTGGCGGCATCGGTTTCTCCGTTCAATGACTGCTCAATGGGAATTGTCTCTCCTTGTTCTTTCAGGAAATACCAGCCGAGAAATGCAAGAATGACAATGAGGATGATTCCGCCGACAAGAAAAACAGCTGATGAATTCTTGGCGGGAGCGCTGGGGAACGGATTTTGCTGACCGCTCCAATTTTGATTTTGTTCCATGATGACGCGTAGTTATTAATAGTAAAGAAACTTTTATTGAACGGTCGTGGCGCTGGTCGTTGTGGTCGCGCGGCCGTTGATGTCCCTAGTGCCCTTGAGACTTACGATCGCCTGCACAAGCGCTTTGTGTGCGGCGAACACTGCGTCTTTCGCCTTTCTCAGTTCCTCGCGGACCAGTTTGCCCGCATCCCCAGGCTTTGTATTTGAGAGAGAGTCATCGAGCGGATCGATGATCGCGAGAATGGCCGCTTTTGCATCCGCGACCGCTGCCCGCGCATCGGCTAATTTTGTCCGCGCGAGCGCAATATTTGCTTCGGCGGCGCTCGTGTTCACTCCGCGCGCTTTTTCTTTTGCGATGCGCGAGTCGAGCCGGTCAGCGAGCTTGGTGAGACGATCGATCGCCGCAGTCATGCGTTTGACCATTAACTCCGCGAAACGTTTTAACAGTTCTCCCCGTTTTTCCACTAATTTTTGCCGTGCTTCTTCCAGCCGCGGAGCTACCGTTGTTGTTCCGGTTGCCGTCAAACGTCCTGTTGCTTTTCCTGTCCCTGCTTCACGCGCCGTTACAGACCCCTGGGCCGTCTCGACCTCTGCTCTGGCTCTGCCTGATACACTCACTTCTTGAGCGACCGCAAACAAGGGAAGCATAAAAAGTGCTCCAATGAGGGCGCCGCACATGGGTGTTGTGGATCTCATAAATAGCTGTTCGTTAAAAATAAATGATTAAATTCGACATCATGTCGATACGCTTCAGTATAGCAAAAGATGCCGACATTTTTCTTTTCTTTCCTGCCACTCTCGGCGGGGACAAGGTGTGGAAAAGCCTGAAATCTGTTTATGTATAAGGATGAAAATTACTCTAAAAAAAACAAAAACACCCTGCGCGGTGATTGTACGCACGGGGTGTTTCAGTGGAACCGGAAGTTACGAAACCATCATGCCGACGATAAGAAGCGCGACGATGTTCAGTATCTTGATCATCGGATTGATCGCAGGCCCTGCGGTGTCCTTATACGGATCGCCGACGGTGTCGCCAGTCACAGCGGCTTTATGCGCGTCGCTTCCTTTACCGCCAAAGTTTCCTTGTTCGATATACTTCTTCGCGTTATCCCATGCACCTCCGCCGGTCGTCATGGAGATGGCGACGAAGAGTCCGGTGACGATGCTTCCGACGAGGAGACCGCCCAACGCCTGCGGACCGAGAAGTAGTCCTACAAGGATCGGTGCCAAGACGGGGATAAGTGCGGGAACGATCATCTCTTTGAGCGCTGCGGCCGTCACAATGGCCACTGCCGTCGAATAATCGGGTCTGCCCGTTCCTTCCATGATCCCTTTGATCTCCCGGAATTGTCGGCGAACTTCTTCCACGACCTTACCCGCCGTTTTTCCTACGGCTTCCATTGAGAGCGCGGCAAAGTAGTAGGGAAGCATGCCTCCGATGAAGAGTCCGACGATGACATAAGGATCACCGAGTTCAAAGACGAGCTCCTGACCGAGCGATGCGAATTCTTCGGTATAAGAAGCGAAAAGCACCAGTGCGGCAAGGCCGGCGGAACCGATCGCGTAGCCTTTGGTCACCGCTTTAGTCGTGTTTCCTACGGCGTCCAGAGGGTCGGTGACCGCGCGAACTTCGCTCGGAAGCTCAGCCATTTCCGCGATGCCCCCTGCGTTGTCGGTGATGGGGCCGAACGTGTCGATGGCAATGATGATCCCTGCGAGCGAAAGCATACTCATTGCCGCAACGGCGATACCGTAGAGGTCGGCGAACGAGTACGCGACCAATATTCCCGAGACGATAGCGACGACCGGAAGCGCAGTGGCCTTCATCGATATCGCCAGACCCTGAATGATATTCGTGCCGTGTCCCGACGTCGACGCTTTGGCGATCGATTGCACGGGTTTATGATTCGTTCCGGTGTAGTAATCAGTGATCACGACAAGGAGCCCCGTGACGATAAGTCCGACAAGAGCGGAGATGAAGAGGCTCATGGTCGAATATTCGAGGGGATTACCGGTCATCAAAATGTCGGTGACAGGATAAAAGACTGCGGCCGCAACGAGACCCGATACGATGAGCGCTTTATAGAGCGCACCCATGATGTTCTGTGTCTTTCCAAGACGGACGAACCATGTGCCGACGATCGAAGCGATGATCGAAACGCCACCGATGACGAGAGGAAAAAGTACCGCACCGTCAAATCCGGGAAAGAGCAGATAACCGAGAAGCATCGCCGCGATCGTCGTGACCGCGTAGGTCTCGAAAAGATCCGCCGCCATTCCGGCGCAATCGCCGACGTTGTCGCCGACATTGTCCGCGATGACCGCGGGATTTCTCGGATCATCTTCGGGGATGCCAGCTTCCACTTTTCCGACAAGGTCAGCGCCGACATCAGCCGCTTTGGTGAAAATACCGCCGCCCAAACGCGCGAAGACCGAGATCAAACTTGCGCCGAATCCGAGGCCGATGAGTGCTTTGACATCATGCGCCCCGGTCAGCTGATAAAAGAGCGTGATAGAGAGCAAGGCGAGTCCGACCACCATAAGTCCGGTGACCGAGCCGCCGCGAAACGCGATCGAGAGCGCCGGAGCGAGTCCGCCCCGTGCTGCCTCGGTCGTACGTACATTTGCGCGCACGGAAACATTCATTCCGATATAGCCTGCGAGCGCGGAAGCGACCGCGCCGACCAAAAAGCCTACGCCCGTCGTGAGACCGAGAAAATACCAGAGCAGTGCGAAAATGATGAGTGCGATCGGAGCGATGACTTTGTACTGCTTGTTGAGATACGCTTCCGCGCCTTCTTGTATGGCAGCGGAGATCTCCTGCATCCGCGCATTTCCCGCGCTCTTGCTCAGGATGCTTTTTGCCGTTCCAAGACCGTATAAAATAGCGAGCACCGAACTTGCGATTGCGAAAATAATATAACTACTCATGAACACTATGCATTATTGATAATTATGCCTGCTTGCGAATGATGTCTTTTTATCAAAATTCGCCTTATTCCGCAATAATATCATGCTCAAGTAATGCTTTCTGATAGCGTTCAGAATCTCGTGGTGAGATGAAGAGAAAAATACGAGGCATATCGAGATCTGTCGAGGATTTTTCTTTAAATCGCAGCCCGAGATTATGAATGATCGTCGGAAATGATTAATTGAGCATGATATCAATAAGACGAAGATCGACGATGCGTTATTCTTTTTCCGTGTTCGTGTTTTCCGCGACGACTTCCTTGTCCTCAGCCGCTTCCTCCTCCGGGGTGACGCGCTCGCTTGGCTCGCCTGTCGATTCCGATTCGATGAATTCCTTTACCTCTTCTTCGGGGCTTTCCGCGGTCTCTTTTGCGAGCGGCTCGTCCGGTTCGGCGAGGTATTCTTCTCCTGCTGTTGATTTGATATCGATACGAAATCCGGTCAGCTTTGCGGCAAGACGCACATTCTGACCTCCGCGTCCGATGGCGAGCGACAGTTGATCCGGCATGACCTCGACGGTTGCATGGCGTTCTTCCGCATTAACGATGACGCTCCGCACTTTTGCCGGCGAAAGTGCGTCGGCAATGAATTTTTCGATATCGGGCGACCATTCAATGACGTCGATCTTTTCTCCGCCGAGCTCGGAAATGACCGTAGTCACGCGGACGCCGCGCTGTCCGACGCAAGAACCGACGGGGTCGACATGGCTGTCATTCGAATGGACCGCGATCTTGGTTCGTGAACCGGCCTCACGGGCGATTTCCTTTAATTCAACGACGCCGCTTGCGACTTCCGGCGCCTCAAGCGCAAAAAGCGCGCGGACAAAATTAGGATGCGCGCGTGAAAGGCGCAGGTTGATCCCGCGAGGGGATTCTTCGACGGAATACAGATAGCTCCGGATGCGTTCTGCGGTGCGATAGCGTTCACCGGGGATCTGATCTTCATAGGCAAGAAGCCCTGTGGCTCGTCCGAGATCGATAAAAATATTCCCGCGTTCGATGCGCTGCACGACACCGGTCACGATCTCTTCACCGCGCTGTGCGAATTCATCGAGGACTGAAGATTTTTCGGCCTCGCGGATCTTCTGGATGATGACCTGTTTTGCGGTTTGCGCTGCGATGCGTCCGTAATCGTCTTTGGCGTCGAGAGGGAAGATCAGCTCTTCATTCAAGACCGCATCTTTTTTGATGAGACGCGCATCTTCAAGCATGATGTGATGTTCAGGGTTGAAACGGACGCGCGTGTCTATCTCGCTTCCTTCCTCGAGTGGTGTGAGCGGGAGAAGTTCAGGTTCCTTCTCACGCCCGTATGAGCGCCACTCCGCTTCCTCTTCCTCTTCGCCCTCAAGAGGCATGCGCACGAGAGAATCATCGACGACCACCTTCACTTGGACGAAATCGGTTTTTCCGGTATCCATATCGAGTTTAGCGCGGACGATCTGCCCTTTTTTTCCGTAATCTTTTTTATAAGCGGCCGCGAGCGCAGACTCGATCGCGTCGATGATCTTGTCTTTGGAAATTCCGCGTTCTTCTTCTAATTGCTCAAGCGCGCTTCGCATTGTTTTAAGGTCTAACATGGCTGTTTGAGGATCTTCACCCCCGGTTAATTGATATTTGGTCGGCTCTTTAAAAAACCAAGCGAGGTACCGTTACGGTAACTCGCTATAATGGAGTCAGTCTATCGGGTGATGTCCATTTTGTCAACCGCCCGCGCCTTATTCCTTTCATGCTACTTCCACGACAAGGACAAACACCATATAATAGAGGAAGCAACCGCTATGCTCGTGCAGGAATCAAAACTCAAGAAGTTTATCCTCGATTCAGGGCTGGTATCCCGCGCCGAAATTACCACTGCCGAGAAGGAGGCCGAAAAGTCCGGCGGATCGGTTGGCGATTCTTTGGTCAATGCCGGGAAGATATCCCCGGACGATCTCCGGCGTGTGCAGGCGTATATCCTTGGTGTTCCCTTTGTTGACCTCAAGGGGCAGAAGATCGACTTCAGTACACTTTCGCTTATCCCTGAGCCGATCGCACGGAAACACAATGTCGTCGCATTCCGAAAGACCGCTTCCGGTCTTGAAATTGCCATGCTCGATGTCGACGATCTTGAGGCGATCGATTTTGTCGGGAAAAAAGTCGGTTCAAGGATCCTGACGCGTCTCACCGATGAGGAGTCGATCAAGGGCGCGCTCTTGCAGTATCAGAAGTCATTGAAAGCGGAATTCGGAGAGATCATTCAGCAGGAAGTGAAGACGGTGAAAACACTTTCTGAAGATGAGAATAATCCGATGTCGGAGAAGGATCTGAAGAAACTCGCCGAAGATCTACCGGTCGTACGCATCGTCGACACACTGCTCAATCACGCGATCATACAGAATGCGTCGGATATTCATATCGAGCCGATGGAAAATCAGCTGCTCGTTCGCTACCGCATCGACGGTATCCTTCACGATGCCATGGTACTCCCGAAAAATTCGGCGCCCGGAATCACCGCGCGTATCAAAGTGCTTTCCAATCTGAAACTTGATGAAAAACGTCTCCCGCAGGATGGACGGTTCAAGATCGAACTCAATAATGAGAAGGTGTCGTTCCGCGTTTCGACGCTTCCGACGCACAACGGCGAGAAGACCGTTATGCGTCTCCTTCGCGAGACTTCAAGCGGCTTTTCCTTGGAATCGCTGGGATTTCATGGGATCGGACTTGAGGCGCTCCATAACGCGATGAAACAGCGCGTCGGGATGCTCCTCGTGACGGGACCGACCGGTTCCGGTAAAACGACGACGCTCTATACGGCGCTCGACATCCTGAATACGCCCGATGTGAATATTTCGACGGTTGAGGATCCGATCGAATATCAGATGCCGCGCATCAATCAGACGCAGGTAAAGCCGGAGATCGGACTCACGTTTGCGAATGGCCTTCGCTCGCTCTTGCGCCAGGATCCCGACATCATCATGGTGGGAGAGATCCGCGACGGTGAGACCGCCTCGCTTGCGATCAACGCGGCATTGACCGGACACCTCGTGCTCTCGACCCTCCATACGAATTCCGCCGCCGGAGCAATTCCGCGCTTCATTGATATGGGTGGGGAGCCGTTCCTTATTATCTCAACAGTGAATGTGGTCGTCGCGCAGCGGCTTGTGCGGAAGCTCTGCGGATCGAAAGAAAAATATTTCCTCACCAAGTCTGAGATCGAGGCGTTGAGCAAAAAAGCCAGTCTTGATCGTGTCCTGGAAGCGTTGGTGGAGGAGGGTATCGTTCCCAAAAGTACCGACTGGGGGCACGTTCCGTTCTATAAGCCGAAAGCATCGACCGAATGCGAGGAAGGGTATAAGGGGCGTATCGGCATTCACGAGGTCCTTCACATGTCGACGGCGATCCGTGATCTGGTCATTACCCGCGCCCCCGCGGAAAAGATAGAAGATCAGGCACGCAAAGAGGGGATGCTGACCATGCTTGAGGACGGCATTTTCAAAGCCGCGCACGGGTTGACGACCATTGAGGAAGTCTTCCGCGTCGTGAGTGAGTAATGTTGCGCGCTACTTACCTACTCCAGTATATCGAATTTTTGTATCGAGTTTTTCGCGCATATTCTTTTCCCATTGATCATCAACGGTGGCATAATCTGGATGGATAACACGTGTCGCTCCACTCTCGAGTGATTCCTTTTTTGTCAGTCCGGCATATGGAGCCCAGTGTTCGCTAAGATAACGCGCGCGACCTTCTTCCTTCATGCGAAAACAGGGAGGCAAGAATAACTGATCTGGATTCACGGGGAATTCGTTGGGTAGAGGAAGAACATAGACTGCATTCCCCACTTTTGGAGCGTCAAGGATAATGCGATCAGTAAATGCGAAACCGTGGTATCCTTGCCATTCTGACGAGGTTGTCCCGCGAAAACCGAACAGTGCGCCAGGCTGATTTTTAAAAAAGCGCAATCGTCGACGATCCACAACTTCACTTTTAGGAACATGGGTGCTGCCTTTTTGCTCTCGGGTTTCCGTTCCCCATGTCCCTCTGGGAAGGATAGCCTCATTGGTGTCGACGAAAAATGCACCTCCAACATCGTCAACAAGGCGGACGAGCTCCTCGGTCAGTTCTTCCTTGGTGAAATTCCACCTGGATGGGATCGGGCCGAGTACTTGCCCCTCATCAGTGACCGTAAAAGTTTGGGCGGAATGTTTTTTCGTCTCTGGGTCGACATGACTTGCGTACACACTGAACGAACGCGGTGAAGTCCCTGAAGCGCTCTGCGTTGGGTGCAATACCGTCAATTGTTCTATTCCGGGGAGGTCTGAAGTAAAGCGTCCTTCGGGAATATGCGCGACACCTCGGCTGAACTCTCTACGAAGGAGTTCTTTCAATTGCTCGGCACGAGGGAGCTTGGAAAAAGCTTTGGCCTCTCTATTTGCCTCGTCGAAGTCACTGTCGGTATCATCTGCCTCTTTCCACGCTTGGCTATAGAGCTCGGCAAGTTTGTCCCGGGCATCCGTGCGCGCGATCATGAGTTCAAGAAGCTCTTCATCCGATTTGTCTCCGCCGATCTCGGTAATGATCGCCTCATATTGCTGTGAGGCATTCTCATAAGTCTCTCTACTGTAGCCGGAAACAGGAGAAGCGTCTTCGGTTGGGGTCATGTGTTCTTGAGGATTCATGTACACTTGAGTATAAAATTTCGATACCTTTCCTGCAAGAGAAAAATTTATCAAATCCCGTCTGCTTCTTTGAAGCACAACCCTGTTTCGCTCTTTTGAGCTCATCAGGAGAGACACACATCTCTCGACAACAACCCGTGTCGTGGGTTAATCGCCTCTTCTAGCTCTACTCCGTCTTAAAAGACGGTCGCTATATTGAGGGAGTGTTCGTGATCATCTCGAGCCTGATGGCGACAGGTTCAAGTGGTCTATGAGAACGTTCCGGCGCTCTCATAGACCCGTTGCTTTTGTCTTGCTCTTCTCTCCACATCTCTGTGGCGTAGCAAGACCTGGGAGCAAGATGCAGAGATCACTGCATCACCCAATACTACGGGGCATCATGACTTGAATATGATGGAGCGGAGGTTGTTAGTCCGCTTATTCCACCACTGCATGACTAGCTCCATAAGATTTGTCGAAGTAACCTCAATCCGCCCGAGACCTGCGCAGGAGATCCTGCCTCCGCCCGGCCCGTGATCTTTCGATCACGTCAGCCTCGCGAAGGAGAGCCATGGCCCGCTCACGGATCTTTGCCGGACTCGAGGGATTATCCCCGATATGGCAAAGAAACAAGAGATAGGCCAAGAGACCCAGCCAAGGTGCGAAGAGCGCAGCGATAACAAGCCACGCAACCGACAACCGTAGTTCAGGATCTAGTCCGCTGAGATACTGGCTGAGAATATTTCCGACGGCGAGATTGTGCTTCGTCGCCTCCCATGCCAGATACGCAAAAATGATCGCCGTTCCTCCGAGGACGATGAACTTAAGTACGCGAAACACTCCTACGATGATATTCATTTGATGATCCTTTGGTTGATGGAACGAGGGCAGAAACATTTCCGATCTCATTCCACCAACCAACTGAATATAAAGAACTTTCCCTACAAGATTTCAAACCATTTAAAATCTTGATAAAGAGGGGAACCCGAAGGTTCCCCGGGGTTTGCACGTGGTCGACCACGCACTTTGACGGTTGGCTAAGCCCGCCCTTTCCATTGAAATCGTGGTCAGATCAAGTAATAACATGCCTGATCACCATTCCTCAGCGGGATGGAACGCCTCCGCGACGCAGTTGCCTCTGCGCCACCTCAAGACCAACGGTCACAAGGCCACGTACGGGGAACCCCTTCTCCCGCACCACCTGCGCTCAATAAAAATTAAGCTCATGTGGTGAGGGAGAATGATAGCTCGATTCAAAGAACTTTCTCTACAGAAACTCCATACGTTGAAGTTTCTGATAAAGCGCAGAACCGAAGTTCTGCGAGTGCGGTCTCGCCCGGGGGTTATGTTTTACCCCGGATCCCCGCTCTTGCGTCACCACGCGGCACAGATACGCGCGCCCTCGCCGACATCTCCGACGCAATTGCTTACGTCTTTGACGGGAAGTCCGGCGATCATGGGATAATGGTACTCCCTTTGACCCATCCGGAGGACGACTTTGGTCGCCCCGCGCGCTGCCGCCTCCGCGACGATAGCCTCCACGTCGCTCCGGAGTCCCCGGTCGCAGCAGTTGTCTTGGCAGACGTACTGCCCGCCTGCGCCCTCGGCCCGGAGATGGTAGCGGCTCGAGCTCGGTTTGAGGACGTGGACGGTGCCATTGATGATGACCCCGGTCGCGCAGCCGTTTTTGATGATCTGCATCGCTCTCTCCTCGCCCCTGTACCCGGAGCACGGTTGCGCGTATGCGCGGATAGGTTTTAAAGAACATTAGGGAATTTCTCCCCTTTCGAGGGCACCGCGGTACTTAACGATGCTCTCGAAAGGGGAGGCAAGTGAGTGAGAGTTCTCTCACTTGCGCTCGAATATGCTGCTTGTCGCGCTTGCGGTCGTATGCTTTTTGGGCTTAATGGTAAATTTGTGAGGCTAGACAGATACTCCAAGCAATGAC
>Ga0155703_108_pt1 | contig 9910 bp, 8 predicted proteins | sample RifCSPlowO2_01_FD_107360 | JGI IMG/M metagenome (GOLD analysis project Ga0155703, IMG submission 107360) | Candidatus Lloydbacteria bacterium RIFCSPLOWO2_01_FULL_50_20
CGACAAGCGCAACCGCCTTCGGTGATTTTGATGTACGGGTCATGTACCTATTATCTCATGAGTTGGGGGTGTTTTCTACAGAGCAGGACGATCTCAGTTCTATCAATGGCATCGAACATCTCGGCTTCTCGCCAAAGAAACTGCTCGTCGCAATTTCACCGGCCTACGAATGGGAAGAATTCCTCCCTTTCCTCGAGGAGTACTTCATGCATCGTCTTGTGACGACCGACACGCCCCATGTCATGAAGGGGTGCCTCAAAAGGTGCAAGGCAAGACTTATTATGCCCCACAGAATTGCGGTCGAGCGTTGCCCCAATCGTGATTATCTGAACTATTCATTTAGGTCACAGATTTTTAATGAGGTTTTTGGGGTGATGAACGATGGTGGCGGACTGCAAGTAGAGAAAGATGCACTCGAGCCCTGCGCACTTTACGATGCACTCCGCACGGTCACGAAAATGGTCGGCGTTGAAGGGGTCACGGTGACCCCATATCACGTGAGTATCTGTCTCACAGGCGGCATCAGTCGTGATGCAATGATACAGAAGATACTTGCACCGATAAAAGAAGCCGTCTACGGGGAAATGGAATGCGAAGTAAAGATCTTTGATCCGCCGCTCGAGCAAGATCCCGCCATGGAATGGCCGTTCTACGACCTTCGTGAGCAGGAGGCTTGAGACGATCGAAAAAACAAAAGGCACGCTTTCGGGCGTGCTTTTTTTGTGAACATAAAAAAACCGCATAAGTTCATGCGGTTTGGATCGATTGCAGGCGAAACAGTGTTTCTTCGAGGGAATTGAGGAGCTCTCCAAGTACGAGCGGACCTTTCGATTTCAGTTGTTCAGGAGAAATTTCAATGCCACTGGTGGCAAATACGAAATTCCAGAGCAATTTTTCGATGTCGGGAGTTCCAATGTCACATCCGGTCATTTCGTAGCGTTGAGACCATGTGCCGTTTTTATGCAGATAAAGATGGCGCGGAACAACATCGATATGTTCGTTATCCATGAGACGATCCCGAATGTGCAGAATGAGCTCGTTGCAACGCGCAGCATCATACAACGAAAGCATTGTTCGATCTCCGTAACTAATCTTCCTGTTGGAGTGTACCGCCTGCTCATGTTAAGTGTCAACGAAAGGCGCATGATCGTTGTCGAACGCCGTTACCTCGAGGACTCTCTCCGGTTTTGGTTTCGGACGTAGCATTTATTATTCACCAGATCGGTGATATTTTCGTGAACTCAAGATATCGTTCGGCTCATGGTACGTTTTACGAGCGTGACATAGAAATAAATATAGAAAACAACTAACGAACTGTATATGCTCGAGACCAATCCGCGCGGCGCCTCATCGTACAGAACAAAAAAATTATCAAGAATGGCGTCACCGAACATCATGCCCGAAATGATCGCAATAAGCGCCCCGATGAAGACATCACGGAAAAGTTTAGGAAACCAACCCCGCCAAAAAATAAGGTAAATGACGATACCCATGACTGCATGGATCAATGTGAATATCGGAAAATACTGGAAAAGAATATATTCGACACCGAGGAACAATAAGCCGTGCAACAATAAGAATACCAAGACAAACCGGGGAGACGGACGATCGATCGAGGAGAGTGAGTAGAGATATGATGGCATAATGCACTTTCATTCACCCGCTCCAAGCTGCAACTGGTGCCACAAGAGCAGTACAACAACAATGTTCACAAGCAGAAGCAACGACGCAATGATCGGCGCGATATAAAGAAGGGTAAGTGTTGTTGTGCCTGGCAGAAGACCGGCCATGACGGCAATGAACGAAATTCCCGCGATGATCTGGAGTACCGCGCCGGTCTTAATCACGATCGGGCGGGAGGCGAGAAAGGTGGAAGCCGCCGCGAGAAGGAGAATGAACATACCGATAACCCCAAGGTTCCATTCGGTGAGTATCTGCCACCCCGTCGTGCCGCTTTCCGGAAGCCATGGAAAGAAAAAGAGGGCAAGTACGAGCACATTGATGCCAAGTGCCGTAAGGCGAAGCGCCCGGACATAAGTCGCTTTGTAATTTGCGTAAAAGGTCCGCAGGACGAAGAATGATATCAAAAACCACGGGATCCAGAAAAAGAGCGTCTTTGCACCGTCATAACCGGATGAGGCGACAACGTTTTCTAGTGTGACCAAGAGCGCCACATTCGGCTGGCCGTTTTCCTGGGGTTCCAGAGTTGCGGTCTCGCCGGTAAGCGCGTGCGTCACTAAAATTTCGCCCTCCCGAATCCCAGCAATGGCATAACCGGAACTATAAGCAACCCAGAAACGAGTCTTTTTTGAAGTGACTGATCCAGAGGGAGTCTCCACCGTCAGGGAAGATGCTGTGTTCTCCCCCCTGAGTATTTCCACGGTACCTTTCTTGAGTTTGATAAAGAAGTCGGAAGTGCTGGCACTACCGGAAAGCTCAAATTCAGCATCCACACCCGCAAACATTTTTGTATTATCTGGGAAGACCACTACCTTTTGCGTCTCTGGCGTTGTGGTTGTCGGCTTGTTTAACGGATAAAATGAAGCATCGCCGACCAGTACAACATTAAATGTCTCGCCGCTCATTCCACGAACAACAGGCATGTTCGTCATCGGCATTTCTTTTTCCATCCGCTCGACAAGAGTTTTGTACGGTTCGGAAGAAAAATCTATGGGAGGAAACCATTTTTCGATTAATTGTGCAGCTTCCGCATTGCCGGAATCGACAAAAACAAAACCACTTTCGTCGGGTGGAGAATATTCTCCCAGATCACGGACAAATTGTTCCACTTCTTCTTTTGTTGGCCTGGGAAGCTGTGCTGGCGCAACAGACTGGGATGGTGCTGGCTGCACAGGAGGTACGGCAGGAGCGGAAGCTGGCACAGATTTTGTAGGCGCATTCACCGGTGCCTCTATCGAGTCTAGAGAAGAGCTGGTGAAGCTCCCGACCGGAAAAGCGTCGCTTCGCTGAGCAGTACCTCCGCACATCCCTATCGCCGCGACCATTGTTTCGGTAACATGCCCTGCCTCCCCACTCGCTTTTTCCGAGAGCGTTCCATAATACAAAGTAGAATTGAGCGGCCCCTCGCCATGCACTCCCAGTGTTGCGTAACATCTGCCCAGCCGAATGATATACGTGATGGAAACATTCTGTCGGTGTCCTATTTCCTTACCTGTGTTATCCCAAACAGGCTCCCATGAATTTATGCTTCTTCGGGTCGCGAAACTTCCCAACGGAACCGCATTGAATTCTTCATGCCTGTCCCCCACGTCACGGTTTGCTCCAAAAGGGATATTGCTTCCGACGGTGTCCGTTCGAAATTGCTCATCCATCTTTTCGATCGATTCTCCCTCACCGATAAGTCCGATACTTAAAGAAGCGCCGAAGGTTGCCTCCGACGTGGTGATCGGCATATCTGCGTACGTACCCGGAAAGCAAAAACCATAGCCGAACGACATATTAGTGAACCAGGCGTCATTAAAACGAGTACAGTATACTTGGAGCGTATCCGCGCTTGCAACGCCGGGCGAAGCGACAACAAAAAACGCGACTGCCAACGTGAATAAAAATTTTAGAGACCTTTTCCCTTGAAAAAAAACATCCATTAGACCAATTATACGCCCTTTTTGCGCACTCATAGCCACTTATGCACTTTTATACAAAGCTTTCACACGTCTCTGATCGATATAGAATATAGGACGTTACACATCCTTGATCGAGGATTCGTCTAAAGAAGATCGTTTGACGTTTTCATGTTATATGGACAGCCCACAGGCCATCGTCAAGGATTTATTGAACAACCGCCCGAATCCAGAACGCGGTTTGGCATTTATCGGTCTCACCTGATATAATACAACCCGTATTTATCAATTAATTATTATTTTTCATGCAAATTCAACGGAATAGTATGGGGTGGCGCCTTTCGAAACCGGTGCTGCTTACAGTTGTCATAATGGTCTTGGCTTTAGGAGCGGCAAAATTATGGCCATCAAGCCGAAGTTCTGCGGAGGCTGCTGAGCCTATTGCAACACAGGCGAATCTGAAGGTTGCTTTCATCGCTGACACCGGTTATCAGAGTAATTTCGTAGACGTGCTCAACCTGATAAAGTCCGAGGGCGCGGAAGCCGTTTTCCAGCAAGGAGATTTTGATTATCACGATGCGCCCGACACATTTTTTGGGGTCATCGACAGTGTGCTCGGACCAACTTTTCCCTATTTCGCGTCTATTGGGAACCACGATGACGGTGCGTGGAATGACGGTTGTGGCGATAGGGATGGTTGCTACGCCACGTTCCTAAAGAACCGGATGGCAAGCATCGGCATCACGCCGGATGATCCGAACCTGAACGATCAGATGTATAGTATTGACTATAAGGGACTGAAAGTCGCATTTGTTGGGCTCGATGGCATCACCAATGGTGACACGCTTTACGCTCCCTACCTTGCGCAACAGCTGGAGAATGACCCACATGTCTGGAAGGTCTGTTCATGGCATGAGCTCCAGGAAGCGTTGCAGGTAGGAGGTAAATCAGATGAGATGGGTTGGAATGTCTATGAGACATGCCGAGCAAACGGTGCGATCATTGCCACCGCGCATGAGCATTCTTATCACCGGACAAAAACGCTCACCAACATAGAGTTGCAAACCGTAGACACCGTACAGCATCCCCTTGACGCGAATGGCGTCCCTGGAAATCCTGACCAACTGCTCGTTGCGGCGGGTAAAACCTTTGCGTTTGTGTCGGGTTTAGGAGGTGGCAGTATCCGTGATCAAGAGCGCTGTTTCCCGTCAACATATCCCTACGGCTGCAATTTCGAATGGGCAAAGATCTACACAACCAACCAGGGAGCAAAATACGGTGCACTCTTCATCACCTTCAACGTCGATGGCGATCCAAATAAGGCGGTTGGCTACTTCAAGAATGTCAACGGCGAAATAGTGGATCAGTTTACGATTACCGCGTCGAACCCAGTTCCGCCCCCCACACCGCAATGTTCGGATACTCTTGATAACGACGGTGATGGTTTGATCGATCTCGCCGACCCTGATTGTACGGATGCCTCCGATAACGACGAGAGCACGCCTCCCCCGCCGGATGTTACTGCTCCGACCGTCGCCGTTACGAGTCCGGCAGATGGTTCAATTGTTGCACGGAGAAGTACTATTGACATCACCGCGAATGCCTCCGACAACGTCGGAGTGTCTCGAGTCGAGTTCTTCGTCGACGGATCGCTCTTGTGTTCGGACCCCGCGACCGGCTATTCGTGCAGCTGGAAAGTACCGAATACGCGCAACAAAGTCTACACATTGACCGCTCAAGCATATGACGCTGCCGGTAATTCCGGCAACTCTGCAGCAGTGACTGTTACCGCGAAATAAGAGCAGACAAAGAAAGATTACGTGATGGAAGCATGAGGTTTCCCGGATATGCCCCCGAAGCACGTACTTCTCAAACAAGTTACAGAAAACCGCCTAAGTAGCGGTTTTCTGTTAGGATGCCGACTCGTTCTTAGATCGCCCTGCGTCGCCAGTATATCCAGAAAGCGCCACCACCGACAACGAGAACAAGGATTGCCCATAGGAGGGCGTCGCTTTTCTGCCGTGTTTCTGCAAGTTGTTTTTCCGGAGCGGAACCAATGATCGCGATCCCCGGCTTTCCGTCGGGTCGCGGCTGAAGATCCATCGTGGCACCGGTTGTCCGGTCGGTCACCGCTACGGTACCTTCATACACACCGGTTGTGGAGATATTTTTCTCGGCATTATAGGATACCCAGAAATGCGTACCGCGGACCCCATTGGTCGCGGAAGGAGTAGTGACCTGCAAGCTCCCTTGGTATGTCCCCTTTTCCACTTGTACCTCCACCTCGCCGTCACGCAGATCAAGATGATGTATGAGCGGAGTGCGCGATCCTGCCGCACAGGACTCATCAACGAGATTTTGATCAAAGATAAAGTCGGTGAATGGTCTCGCTTTAACAACGCCTCCGGAACCAAGATGAATCAATAAGTCTGAATCCATGCCGGTAAAAATACGAGAGCCGGAGGGAATCGGATCGCCCTTTTTCAGTTCGCGCCACTCTGTTTCTCCGGGAAGCAGGATGTCAACGGCCTGACCCTCGGTACTCCAGACGCTGGCCTGATTTTTAAGCGGATCCGAAATTGATTCAGCCGAATTATCAAATACTTTATTATTGATATCCTTAACTTCGGGTAAGTCCATTTCGCGCGCACCGTTGTTTTTCAGTAGATCACCAATGTAATCATGTGTGCCCGAAAGACTGTTATAGCCATAATCGCGCTCATTATCTCTGCTGCCCACAGGGTTTGTCACTCGAGCATCCTTATCAAGCTCCGGTTTTGAGACATCCTTAATTTCCGGATAATTTTGCTCTATGGCAGGCGGGACAATGAGATCGATCAGATCAGGATCGCTGACAAAATACGAACGCTTGCCGAAATTTATTTCAGGAAACTGCATGGGCGGAGCGTCTGCCGAGCATTCTCTCTGCGGCAGTTTTACAAGACAAGTATTTTGGCAGGCAAGGGATTCACTCAAGAGATCTCGCAAGCATTGGGTCTCGCTCGGACGGACGCCAACGGTGATGACGCAATCCTTTGAACGTCTGACGGCCGAACATTCCGAAAAACATTCCGGCCAGTCGATGGGAGTGGGAGAAACTGAAGGTACATTCTCGACGGGTGGAGTCTTAATGGCCGTATCGCCACAATCAAGCATGCTTAAAAGTTCTTCAGCCTTTTGCCCTGCTAAATCTACGAGATCTGCTTCACGATCGTGATTAAATCCAGGATGGTGATCAATGAGTTCGTTGTTATATATGTCATTATTATACGAATGGTATGTACCTTCCGGGTCAAAGTAGAAACTGCCGCCAAAGACCACTATGCGACAACTGCCTTTCACGATATTCACCCAACCTTGACCTATTATAAGTTTATCGTTTATATAGTCATTGTAATATTTTGAAATAAAAACGTGGCCATTGGGGATTTCTCGGACAAAACTAGGGGCATCAGCATTGAGTTTGTTTCCCAGCGTGACCTGCTTGTAAACGTCGTCCTCTTTATTGCGCAGATTATCTCTGGCGTCTTCTGCCGTATTATAACGAAAAAAGTCAATTTCGGTGATAACAACTTTTATGTCTTCAATAGTCTTAGACGCGTATGTCTCCGAAGAGCTTTTTCTGGTGAAAAGACAATAACCAGCATGACCGGAAAGAATACGGGAATCGGTATCGACGCTTACATAGGGAACTTCCTTACCAAGCTGACCAGCGATTTTTTTACAATCTTCTTGGGCACGGGCTTTAACTCTGTCGTATACATCTTGTGCAAATGCGGGCGACGGTAACAAAATTCCAGCTGATACGATCACGGTTATACCAAGTAAACCAATGATTGCGCCGCTCTTCATTTTTGTCGTTTTTTGATCCATTGCGTAATTATAGCTCCTTATTCATCATTAGTTACCTCAATTTTTACCCACCAATACAAACATTTATGGGAGCACGGGCTAAAACTTACCCTTCTTACGAAGAATAAGCGCACTGCCACCGATGATCAGCAGTACAATAACTCCAATGACCCAAAAGATGCTACTCTTTTCCCTCGCCTGTTCAGACTGCACTGGAAGCAAGAGTGCAATGTTCGGCTGACCATTCGCGTTCGGCTCAAGTGTCATTGTTTCTCCGGAAGAGGCGACGATGGCCACCCGACCTTCCCAGATACCGACCAGCGTGTAACCCATATCCGGATTATGCGCGACCCAGAAACGCGTGTGATCGGAAGTCACGTCACCAAAAGGCGTATGGATCGTAAACCGCGTTCCGTAGGGATCTGTCGGATGGGATACGGCGACTGAACCTTGCTCCAGACTTATAGAGTTTTTTTCCGATACCTGCAACTGTGTCTCCGGCGAAATGGCAACCGCCGTATCCTCGAATTTCATGATCGTCATATTCCCCTCATTGGTGATCGCGATCGGCAGTTGAAGCGGAGCTCCATTTAACTCAGAAAGTAATTTTGTTTGGTCTTTTCCCCAAAGCATCGCCTGACGCCCTATTGCATCTTTTTCTTCGATCCATTTCGCTTCCCAATGTGACGGTTCGGGTTCAACGAAACGAGTCTCGTTTTCATCAAGCACAAAATGGATCACGGGGATAGGTGTACGCCCGACAACAAGATGAGTTTCTATGGGGTGGACAGTGAGGTGCGCCGCGTCGAGCAATGTCTGATCAACATTCTTCAGTGCACTAACGGAAGTGCTCGCCGCCGCATCAAGCGGCAAATCGTCCCTGATAATATCCTTTCTCGCAACGGTAACATGACGCCCACCGGACAAAGCGAACTCGAGGTCTGACGCATCATTCGATGTTGATGACACATCTATGCCCTGAATCACCACTACGCCACGACTATCAACCACTGGTAAGGGAAATATTCGCTCGAAGTTCCCATTGCCGCCAACCATTATCGGTTTTTGAACCTCCGGCGTATTTTCGGTGGGTGGAGCCAGGGACACTTTAGCGGGTTGTTGCGGAGAGCTTAACACATCCTGCGGTTTTGAGGAATCGCTCGCTTGGATGAGTGTGGGCTTCGGCTTCATGACGATCATGGCGTTCTCACTAATGGTCACAGGACTCGGGTTGCCCGAGGGACAAGCGGCGTGCAACTTGCTGAAAAGTGACTGACTGAATGTGTCACCGATCTGTTTACTTATCAAAAGAGGAACGCCGGAAACAACTTCTCTTTCTCTGCTATCGAAGTTCCAGTCCCCACTCATTGAAATAACGCACGTGCCTACTCTGAAACTTTCAACAAAAGACCCTGTGACACCCTTTTGTCCTCCGCCTATTGGGTTGGTGTTGATTACGAGGTGAACATCTGCCTGATCAGGCAAAAAAGAGAAATTGAAATTGTCATCATATCCGCCTATATAATTTTCCCCTATTTCCCCGCTTGTCAGAGAAATTTTTGGCGGCGTTTTGAAAGTATCAGCTTCTCTTTGAACAATAAAGCGGGCGTTTTCTATGTTACCCTGTTTATCTACCCAAAGAGAGTCAAATTGTATGTAATTTGATTCCTTCACGGTATCGATCTTCCCTAGCAAGCCTAGTGTATATGCTTGAGCGCCGTACCAGTTGCATCGATCCTGCTCTACCTCAACACGGGAACCGAGAGAAGAGAGCCCGGAAAATATCTCGGTGCAATTTAATGCTCCTGCGGCAAAACTCAGTTGGAAGGCGACAATACTCGCGATCGCTCCGATCAAAATTGCAAAAAGGAGTGGAAACTTTTTTTTATGTTTCATCATATCTCTATTTAGTTACCCCCTTTTAATTTCTGGAGTATCAGTTGAAATTTTCTGTTCTTGTGGAGGATAAACACGCCGCCGAGAAGAATAACGAGGATAAAAACCCCGAGCAATCCGCTACTCTGTTTCTTTTCCTGCATAGTTTGTGCTCCTACTTCTGCTTGCAGGGCCTGCCATTCGTCTTGCGGAATAGCAACCTGTTCGGTCATCGTACCGTTTTTATCAACTTCAATTCGTTCGATCGGTTGCCCGTAGCTTGAAGAGATCATCTTTTGTTCAGAGGTAAAGTTGCTTGTGATATTCAAAGATCCGTCATAAATTTCATAAATCGCTATACCGGTGTTCTTATCATACGATACTGCAAAATCTGTTCCCGCAGGAGAAGCAGTGCTGTTGGGCGGAGAAACCTGCATATCAGTATCAAAATCTCCCTCCAAGACTTTAAATCTGACTTCGCCCGTCCCAAGGTCAAGACGAGTTCGATAACTTTGCGGCTTAATGGTAAATTTGTGAGGCTAGACAGATACTCCAAGCAATGACGTGATGAGTTTTAACTTCCGAGCGCGCGGAAGTCCGGA
>Ga0155703_119_pt2 | contig 9454 bp, 12 predicted proteins | sample RifCSPlowO2_01_FD_107360 | JGI IMG/M metagenome (GOLD analysis project Ga0155703, IMG submission 107360) | Candidatus Lloydbacteria bacterium RIFCSPLOWO2_01_FULL_50_20
ATATGGTGGGGAAATTCATGAGGGACAGCACGAGCCGTTAATTTCAAAGAAACTTTTTGATAAATGCCAAGAAGTGATGGCGAAGCGCGGCAAAGTTCACGAATTACACAAAAACAATTTTGCTTTTCTTGGCCTTCTCAAATGCGCTTCGTGCGGTTGTTCAATTACTGCCGAGAAACAAAAAGGTCATAACTATTACCGATGCACTCGCAAGAAAGGGCTTTGCCAAGAAAAGCATTATCTCCGCGAAGAAGCATTGACGGAGCAAATCACTTCTTATCTTCAAAAAGTTTCTTTATCGAGCCAAGACGCGGAAAAAGTTTTAGCTGCGTTGGACAGTGAACAGGATAAAGCGCGAGAGGACGCACAAAGCGAAGTTAGTGTTTTGAAAGAGCAATTATCGCGAGTTGAGGCAAAACTTCAAAAGTTATTAGACATCTACCTTGCCGGCGCTTTATCCACAGAAGAATACGCCGCCAAAAAGCAAAGTTTACTTTCCGAAAAAGTGTCATTGAGCGAGAAAATTACCGACTTTGAAACAAAAGGATTGTCTTGGCTCGAACCGGCTCGTGAATTCGTAAAGTCCTTAAATCAAGCCGCTAATCTGCTTTCCTCTCCCAATCCTTCTGCAATGACAACATTTCTGAAAAACATCGGCTCGAACCATATTGTGAATTCGTAAAGTCCTTAAATCAAGCCGCTAATCTGCTTTCCTCTCCCAATCCTTCTGCAATGACAACATTTCTGAAAAACATCGGCTCGAACCATATTTTGCGAAATCGTGAATTCGTTTTTGCCCCTAAAATTGAATACGAATTAGTCGCCGAGCGAAGCAAGGCGAACCAAAACTCTTTGACTTTTCCTTTCTGGTGCCCTCGGCAGGAATCGAACCTGCATCATCGGTTTCGAAGACCGATACTCTATCCGTTGAGCTACGAGGGCAAGTGCGCTCACAATACAACACGTCTTTCGAAAAATCAAAAAATTGCTATGATTGGCTCATGACGAAGAAATTCGCAATACCACGGGAAATACAATCGGTAACCGACACGCTCGAAAAAGCGGGTTTTGAGTCGTACCTTGTCGGCGGGTGCGTGCGTGACCTCTACCGCGGTGTGGCGCCGAAAGATTGGGATATTACTACGAATGCTTCTCCTGAAGAAATACAGAAAATTTTTCCGCATTCATTTTACGAGAATGATTACGGCACGGTCGGCGTAGTTAACGAGGAAATTTCCGAAGATGCAAGCGATCCGCGTGCTTCATTGCGCGTTGTCGAAGTAACGCCTTATCGTAAAGAAGGGGCGTATAGTGATTTTCGTCGGCCGGACAAGGTGCATTTTCACGGATCGCTTCATGATGATCTTTTGCGCCGCGACTTCACCATGAATGCGATAGCGTACAATGTGAGCAAGGGGGAGATCGTCGACCCGCATGACGGAGAAGGGGATATCAAGCGCGAACTGATCAAAACCGTGGGGAAGCCCGAAGACCGCTTCCATGAGGACGCACTCCGCGTGATGCGCGCCGTACGCTTCGGAGCCGAGCTCGGTTTTGCGATCGAAAAAGACACCATGGATGGAGTAGTGAAATTCGCCCACCGTTTGGAAAAAATAGCGAGCGAACGCATTCGTGATGAATTTATAAAGATTATTTTGTCTCGATGGCCGATGAACGGCATTGTTCTTCTGCACCACACAGGGGTACTCAGGTACGTCATTCCAGAGCTTGAAGCGGGCATCAAATGCGAACAAAACGGCGATCACATTTACGATGTCTGGGAGCACAATTTACGTGCGGCTCAGCGTTCCGCCGAACGCGAATGGCCGCTCCACGTAAGAATGGCCGCATTGCTCCATGATGTAGCGAAACCCGCCACGAGAAAATGGTCTGATGAAAAAAAAGACTGGACATTTTATGGGCACGACGTTGTTGGGGGAAGAATGAGCGCAAAAATACTCGAGCGGCTGAAATTTTCCGGAAAATTCATTGAAGATGTATCTTCGCTCGTGCGTCATCATCTTTTTTTCTCGGATATCGAAAAGATCACGCTTTCCGCGGTTCGACGTATCGTGGCTCATGTAGGCCCTGAATTGGTATGGGACCTTATGAATGTCCGCGCTTGCGATCGTATCGGCATGGGACGTCCCAAAGAAACGCCGTATCGGTTGCGCAAGTATCATTCCATGATCGAAGAGGCGATGCGTGCGCCGGTTTCCGTCGGGATGCTCAAGATCGACGGCGCAAAGATCATGAATGTAACGGTGGAGAAGCCGTCGCCGCGTATTGGATGGATACTCCACGCACTTTTTGAAGAGGTGCTCGAAAACCCCGAACTCAATACCGAGGAATATTTGGCAAAACGTGCAAAAGAACTTGCGGCGCTACCGAAAGAAGAGCTGGCAAAACTTGGTGAAGTGGGCAAAGAAAAGAAAGACGCAAAAGAGCAAGAGGAGCTCGACGCGATCAGGAAAAAATACGGCGTGAAATAAAAGGTGTTAAGCCCAAGGGCAGGCAAATTCTAAGAAAAATTGGTCGCTCGGAAATCAACACATTGAACATTCATTGACATCCTTATTCAATATGCTTTACTTTCTGACAGTTGGTAATCGTCATTTTACATACACAAACTCAAGGAGTGCAAAATGCCGGAACTGAGAAGAGACGCGGAGATAACCATATACGCAACGATCCACAAAAGTGTATCTGCGGACGGGGACGGGAAAGCGCGTACGCTGATCCTCCTGACGCCCGAACCGAACGAATATTGTGACAGATTTCTGTTGTACGCCTCAGATAGAAATAAATTACTTGTGCACGGACAAAACGGAGTGGAAATAAACACCATCAGACCCGAAGATGTTCCATTTTTTGTGAATGCGTTGAAATTCGCCGAAGAGTTTCTCCTCAAAAAGTGACCGCTAAGCGTGAGCGTGGCTAAGATGGCACATAATAATGCCATCTTTTTTAAATACCAGGAAACCCCGCACGGAGAGGGCGTCGGACGATGAACATAGCCCGTCGCGAGTGCGGGGATGAATGGAACCTTAGACCGGTTCGCGCTTCGCGAATCCGGCAATTACGCATGCGGAGCATGTGCCAAGAGAGGAAACCCCGGACAGAGCATAGCGGAGTCCGGGGAGGAGGTCATTTAAGGGCACAGATACAACTGGTAATAAATGTCGGGATAACTTGCTGGGCTTATATTAAATAACCCCCAAGGAAATCTCTGGGGGTCGTTTTGAACAGTCACACCTTTTTCTCTTGTGTCGCATACGCGCGTGCGGTTTCAAGCGCCTCACCGGTCGTCATACTTTCCCAGTGATCAATGACGGGGACATGAATGGCTTTGATGCGCGCATTGTGCATCTGTACGGCACAGCGCAAGCAGGTGTGTTCCAAAGATTTTTTTATCCACGGAAATCCGTCGGGATAAAATCCCGCGATATAGAGCTCGCATTTCTTAAGGGAAATTCTTCGTGAGACAAGCTTCCATAAACCCCATTCCTCCGCATGTCCGCATGCGCCGAGCATTGATTCGGTGCGTGAGGGATTCGATCACATGAAACCCTGATACGATTAATGGCGTTGGTACGCGAATACCAACGCCATTAATCGTTAACCAGCAATACACCTATGTATACGCTTGGTATAGACCTCCACAAACGGTCGAGTGTGTGGGTCCTTTTAAATGATGCGCGTGACGTTCTTCACAAGAGCACGGTCACGACTCATCCCCTTGATATTAACATAGCAATAGAACGACTTCCCGTTGCACCCAAAGACGTCCGTGTGGTCATTGAACCAACCGGAGGATGGCGCTGGGTTGCCGACATCCTCGAGCAGTCGGGCATGACCGTGCACATCGCAAATCCGACGAAAGTACGCTTGATCGCAGAGAGCAAAAAGAAATTCGATGCCGGGGACGCGCAGACACTTGCCGATCTGTTGCGTGCGGATTATCTCCCTGAAGCCTATCGCGCACCGAACGCAATCGACACGCTACGCATGTTGGTCCGCGAGCGTGCCTATTTCGTCCGACTCCGCACGAGCGTGAAGACATCGTATCCACGGTGCACTCACGAGGAAGGGGGCACATCTCATCCCCGGACATCCTCTGCGGAAGCCCGGCCTCGCCGCCATCGCACTTGGCGACGACAAAGAAATGATCGAACTTCTGCTGCTCCTCGAAGAACTCACCGACCACATCACGCCACTGGAAAAACGCATTGAAAAAGAGGCGAAGACCAATCCCCTCGCCAAACTCCTGATGACGATGAATGCGGTCGGGCCAATCACCGCCGTCACCGTGGTCGCCGAGGTTGGTGACTTCGGGCGCTTCAAAAGTGCCGAAGCGCTGGCAAGCTATTCCGGCCTTGTGCCAAGCCAGCGTTCTTCCGGTCAATCGGTGCGCTTTGGCCATATCACCAAACAAGGATCGCGGCTTCTGCGCAGTGTGATGGTTGAAGCAGCACTCCGGATTCGACCAACCCACGATGCGCAGCTCACCGAGTTTTTAGATCGTTTAAAACCAAAGTGCGGAGCAAAACGTGCGCGTGTCGCACTGGCACGCAAAATGCTCACGATCATGTGGTATATGGTACGTGACCATGCGCCATACAAAGAGCGCGTTCTCTCTTCTCATCACGATACGAAGCGGGATGATCTCGTAAAGGCTTTCTGACGCAATGACGTCGTGGAATCGATTGAGACACCCGAAACACGTTTGAGGTCCTGCACCACCTTCATCGGTGAGTACGAATAGCCGAATGGGTTTATATCCTTCATCCGGAACGAAGGTGTTTTCGTATCGTGATGAGAGTGGGGAAACGGAGAAACAAGCAGAAAATCCTTGTGCTACTTATCCACAGGGGTTTCATAGCCGAAAGGCGGACACAGCGCTCTTCACAAAAAGGGCAAAGTTCTGGGATGGTTTTGTTCGCACCCTGATAGATGATCAATTTGTTGCGCACGATCACGCAGCCGAATTTCATTTTTTGACACGGGGAATCGAGGGCGTTCCAAAAACATAATTGATAAAACAAGTTATCAAAAAGCGGATTTCCTCCTGAATGGACTCTCGCCAATCGCAATGCAAGAAGTTTATAGCGTTTCATGATCTCGCGCGGTTCGCCGGTATTTGGATCGAAGAGCATATGCCGTCGCGTTCTCGATTCACCGATGAGCGGCGGCCGACGCCCGTGAAATTGCGGCGTCGTGAAATCCATTTGCTTGCCGTCCGGCAATTTGTTCCAGTAGTGAGAGTTCATCTCCGCGAACTCGGGATATGGCAGAAGCGATGCCCGCAACAGATCCCCGCCATAGAGATCTTGGGCAAGCAACGATACTACTGCGCAATGTGCGTAGAGCGGATTCTCGGGATTCCATTTCTCGGAGTCTTTTATGGTTTCGCGGTTGCAGATGAGCGGAAGAGTAGAGCGAAACTCTTCAAACGTCAGCGAGTTTTCGGACATTTTCCTGTTCTTTCAAGTGACTCTTTCTAGCAAGGAGTATACATTCCGAGACTCCTCCGCAGACTTGACAAATTGCATCTTCCGTTTACTGTTATACATAGGCACCTTCACTTAAGCGGGAGCCCAATCCTAGAACCTTTGAAAAGGAGCAGTGATGCTCATTGAACTGAATCAGGCGACACGAAAGAGAGTGATCTGCGAAGAAGGATACCGACTCGCCAGGGAGTGGACGCCCGACGGGAAACACATCTGGCCCGACGATGCTTCTGAGAAGAAGAATTGTCTGGTGCTCGTACCAAGCGATCCGCTCTACGCTGAAGAGTGGTTCATTACCTCCACGCGCGCGATCACCATCGGGAGGGAATTGCCAGGCGGCAATATGGGCGAACGATATGGAATCGTCTGCGCTGAAGATGACCGCGGCCGTTCGCAGTTCGTCTTGGGCGGGGGCAAGGTACAGCCGGATTACGACGGAACAAGTGACGACCGACTTCGCCAAGGAGAAGACCGCGAGCTGGTGCGCGGAGCTGTCGTCGCGGAAAACCGTGAGGAGCTTCATGTGGTATTTGCTCCTGAAGATCGCGGGGCCTACAACCATTACTTCCTTTTTGGAGTGCGCGGCATCACTGATCGGGTGCTCAACGCTCAAACCGGAAGAACCGAAACCTCACTCAAGAAAGAAGAAGGTCTCTCGGTTGGTGACGCATGTTATATCGCCGTTACCCATGAGCTTCTGGGAAATTTCGACGGACAAAAAGGGGAGACGAGAACGCGGCACGTAAGGAGAGTAAATGAGCTTCTGTGCCAGCTCTCTCTCGAAGAGCGGGAACGTAATGTTCTGCCTATGCTTCCGTTTGCACAGGCTACCGCGCTGGCAATGGCGATAGTGGTACTCGACGAGATCTTCGGCAGGAATCTGCCTCCGGCAATTGAGGAGGTGGTCAACGAGGGAAGAGAAACAGCAAAGCGTTTTGCCTCGAGATCCTCCTATGCGCGATACTTCACGAAGGTCTTGCAGGAAGGACCTTGGGAAATATAAGAAAAAAGTCGATCGCAGGGCGTCCACCCTGTGATTTTTTTATTTCATTTCGATCTCGATCCACACGGGACAGTGGTCGAAATTTCGCCCTGTTTTTCTTGCGCAAGACGTTTTTCTGTGTTAGACAAAGGCCAGTGAAATGTCCTTTGAGTAAGGAGGAATTATGGGTTCCGCAAAAACTCCGCGCATGGAATCTCTCGAAGATCTCTATGTGCTTCTCGAAGTGAGCCCTTTTGCTTCCTCGGAGGTGCTTCGCGCGGCGCATAAGGCGCTTTGTGATGAACTGTGCTTGAAAGGCAGACTCCTTGCTCGGGCCGTGAATGCGTTCTGTGAATTTCGCGACTCATATCAAGGATAGTCTTCGCGGGTCCCTCCTTGTGTGTATGCGACGGCAGCAATAGCCTTGCTGCCGTTTTTTTTATTTCATTTCGATCTCGACCCACACGGGACAATGGTCTGAGCCGTACACATCCGATGAAATACCGGCAGACCTCAGTTTTCCTATAAGCTCAGGAGCGACAAAAAAATAGTCGATGCGCCAGCCGACATTGCGGTCGCGCGCGGCAGTCTTCATGTCCCAATAGGAATATGCATCCGCCTTGTTCGGATGAAAATGACGGAACGTATCGACATAGCCGTGGTAGATAAGCTCATCGATCCATGCACGTTCCTCAGGAAGGAAACCGGTGTTTTCTTCGTTCGCCTTCGGGCGTGCAAGATCGATCGCTTCATGCGCGGTATTCACGTCGCCGCAAAAGATCACCCGTTTCCCCTGTTTGCGTAATTTTTCGATATAGTCCAAGAATGTGTCATAAAATTCCAGCTTGTATTTGAGACGCTCAGGGCCTCCTCCTCCGTTAGGGAAGTACACATTTAAAAGGACAAAGTTTTCATAGTGCGCAACGATGATGCGTCCTTCGTCGTCAAATTTTTTTATGCCGATCCCATACTCCACCTTCACGGGTGCTTTTTTTGAAAAGAGTGCGACGCCGCTGTAACCCTTGCGTCCTTTTGAGTGCGTGAAATATGCGAAATAACCTTTAGGGTGACGTACGAGGTCGGGAAGCTGTTCCGCTTCGACTTTGGTTTCCTGAATTCCCAGGATGTCCGGAGACGCTGTATACAGCCAATCAAGAAAACCTTTTTTGGCTGCCGCGCGCAGTCCGTTGACGTTCCACGAGACGAGTTTCATCGCAGTAAGAAGTGAGCAAGGGCTGGTATCATCTGTGGCAACAAATGGTTCATGGTTTTTTCTTCCCGAAAGCGTTATTCGTGAAACCTCTTACGGGACAGGCGTGAAACAGTATAACAAATTATCTGTTCTTGGAATGATACTTTTTATATATCTCTTTCAGCCGCGTATCGGTCACATGGGTATAGATTTGCGTGGTGGTAATGTTGGCATGGCCGAGCAATGCCTGTACTGAACGGAGATCGGCGCCATTTTCGAGGAGATCGGTGGCAAAACTGTGACGAATAACATGCGGAGTGACCTTTTTCGATATCCCGGACTTGATCGCATAGTGTTTCACAAGACGTTCCACAGAACGGGGGGTGAGCCGAAGCGAGGAGGATCTCTTTGCCAATGATTTTCCTCCGCCGCGCCCGATATGGATGAACAGTGCATCGTCCACGTCTGTTCGTTTGGCAAGATATTCTTTGAGTGCCTTTTTGGCATTCTCCGACAGAAAAACGATGCGCACTTTCTCGCCCTTGCCGCGTACCGAGAATTCGTCCCGTCCCAGATCAAGATCACGCGGAAGTTCGCAAAGCTCCGAAACACGCAATCCTGTCGAAAAAAAGAGTTCAAGGATCGCTCTGTCGCGGAGCGCTGCGAGCCCCGCTCCGCTCGGTGCCGCCAGCAGACGCTTCAGGTCGCCGGATGAAATGAGGTCGAGTTCGTGTTCCGGGGTTTTGGCGAGCTCGATCTTTTCTGGAGAGATCGTGGTAACCCCTTCGCGTGCGAGATATTTCAGAAATGCACGGAGCGCGATAAGGTAATAGTTTTGTGTGCGTTTTTTTAGGGTTGTCCCGGGCATCCCGCGCTTTCCTTCGCTTGCCGGTTGACGGTTGAGCCAGAGTCGATATTCCCGCACGAGATCGTGTGTTACTTGCTCCGGTTTTTTTACTTTCGCAAAGAGGATAAAACGCGAAAGATAGTGGTCGTAGTTCTCGACTGTTTTTAAGCTGCGGCCTTTTTCGATCTCAGTATATTCAAGAAATCTGCGCTTCCATTCGGTGATGTCCATTATCTTAATTATAAGGTGCAGAAGGTGGGATGCATAATTCTGTTTGGCTCAAGAAATATTTCTTTCGGGTTTCTTCAAGAGGAATCAAATTCGTAAATCATAAAAAGGTGTCGATAACCATGGTGGGTTTAAAGAAAAATGATACAATGACTTCATTAATAATAACTCCACTTCTCCGTCATGAAGAAAGAAGTTTCTCTGTCAACATTCATTGCGACATATATTGTCTGTGGTGTGGTCATTGGCTTTGTGGTCACCTTTGTCATGGCCTTTGTCTCAGTATTGTTGGCCGCGTTTTTTGGTATGTTTGCTGTTTTTGTCGTACAGATCGCAACGACGACACTGGTCGCATGGGGGGCATCGCATATGACCATGCGCTCATATGTGACAACGCAAATGGACGCGAAGCGCATTGCGGCCATGGCGGGAATTGTGATGCTCGCTATTTACGCGCTCTTGGACGGACCCTCAATGTTTACTGGACAGAAAACATTCGATCTGGGATATCTGTTTTCAAGACTGTTTTCCGTCGCAGTATTCACCGGATTGACGTGGTTCTTTTTCAATCGTGAGATTACGCGTGATGTGTCCGGGGGGTCAATATTGCTCTGTAGAAAACACCCCCAACTCATGAGATAATAGGTACATGACCCGTACATCAAAATCACCGAAGGCGGTTGCGCTTGTCGCCT
>Ga0155703_113_pt1 | contig 8142 bp, 9 predicted proteins | sample RifCSPlowO2_01_FD_107360 | JGI IMG/M metagenome (GOLD analysis project Ga0155703, IMG submission 107360) | Candidatus Lloydbacteria bacterium RIFCSPLOWO2_01_FULL_50_20
GCGTTTTTTAAAGCTCATTTTAGTTTTTATCAAAAGTGGCTCTTAATAGAGCCACGGTATCACGAATTCAGCCTGATGGATTTTCCTTTAACTCATATTCGTGGATGGAAACGAGCAAATGCCAACGAGATCGACATCCGATTCCGTCGTAACGCTATCGGGTCCATATGCCACCGACCCCACAATGACGATATCGACACCCATGGGGGCGAGTTTTTCTGCAATATCCTCAGCTATCAATCGTCGCTTTGTGTATTTGTTGTTCATAATGCCCTATTTTGCAAATCTAATATAAAAGATTACTCATTTTTACTCAAGACACAATGCATCATTGACTATTCATACTGGTCATCCTATACTGTAGCTATCAGACTTGAACGGCATCCTACACGGGTGCCGTTTACTTTTTACCTTTTTTTCGCATCATCCCGCTTCAGTCGTTCTCGTAGGTATTCAAAGTCTCTGAACTTACTTCCTGCAAACTGCTTGATCTCTTTGGCGGTACGTGGCCCGCGTGCAAGTAGAAGTACTTCTTTCTTATTCGTTTGCAGAAACTTCAGTACGGGCAAGAAGTCCCCGTCACCAGAAAGTACAATGGCTCTCTTGTATTCACCCCTTTCTCTCATTAAATAGTACGCCATATCCACATCGCAGTTTGCCTTACGTCGTGGATTCCCATCCTCGTCTTCGTAAGTTTTGACTGGCTTGAGTACGAGTGTGTAGCCGAATTGTTCGAGCTTTCGGTAAAAATGCACCCTCTTCAGGTGCCGATCAAGCAAAAGGAGTTTTGCCTCGGTCATGCTCTTGCCCTCCCTTTTGATCAAATCGACGAGGTATTCCTCAAGTTGCTTGATCGGGACGGTATCATGTTCAAGATAGTTGAAAAGAAAACGATGTATCTCTACTCCACCAAAATAATAAGCACGCTCAATGCCATACTTCTCCCTCAGGTAATCCAGTAACTTCGCGTAGTCGATACTCCACCCGAGTGACTTCTGTCCTCCATAAAAGAGGTTGGACGCATCAATGAAGGCGAAGGTTTTCATGAGTTGCATTGTACTTGCTCCTGCCTCCCCGCTCAAGCCCAACTCCACGTTTTTAGACTTGAAATGCTGAGGTCGCCATTTCTGTGGTGGAGGGAGGTCTATCATGAAGGAAAATGGGATTGACTTGTCCTCGAGGTTGTCCGAGCTATGTTGGGTAGAATTCTCTCTATACCAACAGATAGTGACATACGTGGAGTATGGGGTATTTAGACAGAAGAATCTAGCCTAACAATTCAAAAATACTTCACCACAGAAATCAATTGGACTTATCTCGCTCTGTAGAAAACATGCCTTTCCCCGTTTTCCGATCTCACAATATCAGCAAAGTTCGGCCACTTGGATAAAGGCTTTTACCCTGCTCTCACAAAAGAACGGCACTGCAGACGGTCCCGTAAATAATGACACTGATCATGTCCTGGATCACCGTCGCGATCGGTCCTGATTCAACCGATGGATCCTCGCGGAAATATTCGAATGCCTGCGTCGTGAGGAGTCCGACCAAAGGCGCGATGAGTAAGGCGACAAACATCGACAACCCCACCGAAAGACCGAGCGGGGCGCTTTCCATCCACCACCATGCCAGTACGCCCGAGATCAGGCCAAACCCCGCTCCGACGAAAAAGCCGATGAGTGACTCTTTTACAAGATAATCATGGAATTTTGCTTTCCCATTCTTGAGATCGCTTGCGTAGATCGCCTCAGTTTGCGAACCAAGTGCCGCGGCCATGTATACAATGAACGGAAGAAAAAACGCCACGCGAACATCCTGTTGAAGCACCTCTTCGAATCGTGAAACGAAGAAAGAGATAAGCGTTCCAAGCATGAGCCCAACCAGAAGCACCGGGACGCGCAACTTCAGTAGCAACGATGTGGGCTCGGTGTCATCATCCGCGTATACGATTGGCTTTTCATGATTCATCTCCTGTATTCAATATGTATAGACCTTAACAAAACTTGCACACCCCCTCTTTGTTCTTGTCGTGTTCGTGGTCTTTGGGATCTCCGGCGCATTGCTTACATTCAAACGCAGTTCCCCCGAGGACGTGCACCCCGTCGCCTTCCTTCACTTCTTTTTTGCACAACTCACAAATCTTCATGATATCGTTCTTTTTTTCTTCGGTCATATTTTTTACTACGTTGATTAATGATAACTGCGTAATTATATCGCTCTTGCGGTATCAAGGGAAACGCCACCATCCGAGCGGTTTCGCCGCCGATAAAAGACCTTGATCATTTCTACAAAAAATATTTCGAAGATCCCGAGACCAAAAACAATGGCAATGTCGACGGCTCGGAGCGGCACCGTTTCAAGTATTTTGTTGAAGAATGGGGTGTACACCGCAAGGAACATGAACGAAAAACCAAAGCCGGTCGCAAGGATCAGATACTTGTTATCAAATATGTTCGTGAGAAATATTGACCTCGTTGACGATTTCAGAGAAAACACAAAAAGTAGCGAGTCGGTCGCTATAATCGCAAAAATAACAGTGCGAACATGTTCTATCGAGTATCCCTTTTCAAAAACGAATACGCCGTTCACGTTCACACCATAGAAGTGGAGATATCCAAAATAGACAATGACCAGAACGATATCCGTCGCGAGCCCCTGGATCAAAATGATCACCCAACCATATTGGTCAATGATATTCTCGTTCTTCTTTAGCGGTTTTCTTTTCATGACATCTTTTTCGCCGTGCTCGAATGCAAGAGCGAAATTAGGCAGACCGTCTTCGACGAGATTTGCCCACAGTACCTGAATTGCGGTAATAGGGAGCGGAACCTTTGCGATCAGCGGAACAAGAACGATGATCAGCTCGGTGAAAGAGTTTGAGAGCAGAAAGACAACCACTTTCCGAATATTATCGAATGCCACTCTTCCCTGGCGGATCGCCTCGGTAATGGTGGAGAAGCTGTCGTTCATAAGCACCAGATCTGCCGCCTCCTTTGTCACATCGGTTCCGGAGCCGAGTGCAATGCCGACATCAGAGGCCTTGAGTGCTGGTGCATCATTCACCCCGTCGCCGGTCATCGCAACGACCTCGTTCTTTGCTTTGAGCGCCGCCACAATCCGCATTTTGTGTTCAGGAGTAGCTCGGGCAACGATCTCGAGTCGGTCAATTTTTTCCATCAATGCATCTTCCGAGAGCGCATCAAGTTCCGCACCCGTGAGGGTGGTGTCATTAGTTGCGGAAAAGCCAAGTTCTTGACCGTTGGATTTTGCGGTGAGCGGATGATCCCCGGTAATGACGATAGTCCGGATGCCTGCCTCTCGCGAAGCGACAAGCGACGCCGCGACATCTTTTCGAATAGGATCTCGGATGACGGCAATTCCGAGAAAATGGAGGTTTTCGAGTTTACTTCTCAAGGCGCTGCTTTCTTGTGACTCCACATCCTGATCGGGAAGCTCTCTTTCTGCGATGCCAATGAGGCGATATCCTTTTCCCGCAAGCTGCGTGATCACCGCGTGCAGGCGTTCCTTTTCCTCCTTTGTTTCCGTGGATCGGTCAACGATGTATTCAGGAACACCCGTCGTGAACAGAAAAGGCGCACCCGCATCTCCTTGGTGAAAAGAAATAATACATTTTGAAACATGGTCGAACGGAAGAAGGAGTAATCTTCTGAACTCCCCTATGGATTTTTTGAAATCACCGCCCTTCGAAAGAAAATATTCCAGCTTTGAGCGATCCGTGGACTCTCCCTTGATGGCGCCATCCGAGAGCATGACTGCCTCATTTGCAAATGCGAGGGCGAGCTCAGCGCGCGACTCGTTCTTCGATTCGTGAACGCTTTCGAGTCGCATAACGCCTTCCGTCAGTGTTCCTGTTTTGTCGGTACAAATAACCGTTGTAGAGCCCAGCGTTTCTGCTCCGATGAGCGTTTTCACCAAACCGTTCTTGCTGAGGATCTTCCTTGATGCAACAGCGAGTACGACAGAGAGGGCAGCCGGTAAACCTTCGGGAATCGCCGCCACAGCAACCGCAACGGCGAGGGTGAATATCTCCACGAAGGGTTGGTTTTCAAAAAGACCGGTGACCAAAATGACCGATGCGGCAATGGCGACGATGATAGTGATGGTCTTTGTCAGTTTTGCGAGTCGCAGCTGAAGCGGGGTCATACCCTCCTCGACCGATGCAGTCAGCGTTGCGATCCTCCCGATCTCGGTTTTCGCACCGGTCGCAACGACAATAGCCTCGGCACTCCCTTCCTCGACGGTTGTTCCCGTATACACCATGCATTTTCTGTCTGCAAGGTCGGTTTCATTGGGGAGCGCATCGGCCGATTTTTTTACCGGAGATGACTCACCGGTGAGCAGTGCCTCAACAGTGGTGAGGTGTTCATGGCGTATGATGCGCGCATCGGCCGGTACTTTTTCTCCCGCCTTCAGCAAAATAATATCGCCTGGGACAAGTTCACTGGAGTTCACTTGCAACCAGCCGCCGGGACGCTCCACTGTTGCGACCACCTTGACGAGCGCGCGAAGTTTTTCAAAAATGGTATTTGATCGATACCCCTGCCAGAACCCTATCAGGCAGTTGATGAGCACCGCGACGATGATCACGGACGTATCAAGGTATTCACCGATAAGGAGCGTCAGAAATGCAGCGATCAAAAGAATGATGACGAAGGTATTCTTAAACTGATCCAAGAGTAGTCCCCACCAATGTTTTTGCTCGCCCTTGGGAAGAACATTTTCACCGAATTGCAACCGGGCCGCCGCCACCTCTGCTGTGGTGAGTCCATTGAATAAGTCCGAATTCAATCTGCGCCCGACATCAGTGATGGTGATGCCATGCCATGATTCATTCATAATGTTGAGACTAGTACCCCATTAAATTAATTTTGCACAGTAAAATTAATTTAATGGGGTACTAGATAAGCGTTGAGATCATGTATCCACCAAGAGCAACAAGGAAAAATCCGACAACGAGTCTCATGAGTCCGCGGTGTTCTTTTCTCCATGCTTCGAGTTTTTCTGATGCTGTCCCGAAGTATGCCATGATGACGATAACGATCAGCGGGAGAACGAAGACGAGGTTGTATAGAAGAAGAAGCGGAACTGCTTCCGAGTAGTCACCTGCGGTCAGAAGCCCGAGTATGGCGAGATACGGGGCTCCCGTACAGGGTAATTCGACGAGTACCACAAAGATGCCGATGAGCATCAGCGATCCGAAAAGTACCACCGGGTGTTTTCCTTCAGCGTGGGAGAGATAAGAGGTGAATTTTTCAAGACGGGCTCCTGCACCGGGCAGCATTTGGAGCGTAAATCCTTTTCCGTACCAAAAGTAATCTTTGAGTTCAAGTAAACCGGCAAAAATAGCAATTATGGCTACACCCCAATAAAACGAGGTCGCAATTCCTGTATTGAGGGTCAGCTTAAGGATGCCAAAACCGAGAGCGAGATAGGTGACGTAGACGGTCGCAGTGTAAATAATGCCGCCGAGAAGCATTTTGTTCCTGTTCTGGAACAATTTCGTCATGAACGTGATGAGGAATATCAGGACACCAAGCACGCACGGATTAATACTGTCGAGGGCTGCTGCCGTGAGAATGATACCCAGTGTTATGTCTCCCATATGGATGAAGATAATTAAGTGAGAATAATTGGCCGCTCGGCACCATCGTGTGCTTCTGTGCCCGGTCCACCGCATCGGCGCGTTACCTCAATAATACAGTATAGCGTATGGGCCTTCATTGCATGGGGGGAATATGCACACCAGAGCGCCACAGTAATAGAGCGCTGGCGAATTCGCTCCCGAGAACAACGGACTCTTACTGCTCAGCCGGCAGGGGGCACCCGGAGACACTGGAGAGCGAATCGAACGACTGGATCCCGGCGTCAAAACGATACAAGGAATTCCGCGCCTCATCGAGCTGTACCCATGTCGGCGTCTTTCTGATCTGGAAGTTCGCACAGAATTTCACCTCCTCTTTCTCTTGGGCGTTATCGGCATTTCGCGGATCGCATTCTATTTCTTCAATGAATCGCATGGCCTCACCGAACATGTCGCGCTGTTTTAGACAGGATGAGCAGGTCGCGGAACCCAGCATTACGTAATGCTTGCTGGTGAGACACTGGGCGAACTCGTCGTACTTCTTTCCCGGATCGCTCGAAGAAGTTGAGATGTACGAGATGCCGATCAGCAACGAACCAACGACGATCGATCCGAACAGCCGCTTCCAAGGCACCGGCTTCGGTCGCAAAGCAAAAAGTGAGGCAATGATGATGAGTGCCATGATGACCTTGGAAGCCTCGCAGAGGATGCAGAAGGTTTCCAAGACGAAATACTCGACCCAGATCGATAAATAGAGCGAGGGAACGAGCATAACGACTGAGACGAGCGCGATTTTCTCCAGAGACTTGGGCTTATAGGAGCGTAACGCAGTGAAAAACACCCAAATAAAATACGCCAAGCCCATCCCCGATAGCGGGATACCGAATACTTTTGCGTATTTGCTCTTATTGACCAGATCACAGGAAAGTCCTTCACCGAGGTCGCAGAATGAAGTGTCTCCCGACCCATAGCCGACCTTTACGAGGTACGCCATGATAAAAATGCCGAGAATGGAAAGGGTGATAAGGATGATGCGCGTTGGGTTTTTCATGTTCATGAAAAGAAACATTAGCTGATTATCTCTTCCAGTTTATCATGGATGCCCCGTCGAGCGGGCCATTGTTGTACACAGCCATGCGAAGTACAAAAGGGCACCGAGAACGCGGGGCTATCGCAGTGTGCTCCTGTGGCGCATGCACACCCCACGCATGTGATCGCCATATATATGTATTATGATGAACTGTGGTAGAACCCTATGGTGAGGGTCACCGCGTCTCTTCGGAGCGTGGCGTTATTAGTAACTCTATCGAGCAATCATGAATAATAATTTATCACAGACCATTCTCATCAGCGTTGCCATAGCGATGGTCGTTTCATTTTTTGCGCTCTCAATGCAAAAGACAGACTCCGCAGAGACAACGGCAGCGGTAAAGCACTACCTCGAGAACCGCACCGAGGGGGAACTCATCGCGGATTTCTATCGCGTTGAAAATGCGGTACACGTGAGCCCGCACAGCGTGAGAACACACCTCGGTGACAACGATATTGTGCTTGTCGATCTTCGCAGTCAGGAGGAGTACGAAACACTGCATATCATTACGGCGATCAATATTCCCGCATATGCGACTCCGGATAAGTCGGATTATGGATCGGTCGATCGCATCGTCGGCGCTTTCAAGGATGCACAGGCAAAAAATCCGGGCAAAGACATCGTCGTGTACTGTTACTCCATTCCCTGCATGACCGGGAGAAAGATCGGCAAGATGCTCCTCGAACACGACATCTACGTGCAACACCTCGGCATCGGCTGGAACGAGTGGCGATATTATTGGAAACTCTGGAATCACGACGGCGAGAAGCAGGTCAATCCTCTTGACTATGTTTCTTCCGGCAAAGAACCGGGAATATTTATGGGTGACAAAAGCCCCGGCTGTCCGATCGGAGGCGAATTCGGCTGTTAATGGCCCATGCATAATTGACTATTATGGATAAAAACAAGACCGTTTCTGTCGTCGCAGTTATCGTGATCGCCGTCTTCGGGTACCTCATGTACGCCGGAGGGGGCGGGGTTGCAGACAAAAACGCGACCGAAAAGGAAGTTGGCCCGTGGAAATATGACACATTCGCACAGTGCTTAACGGAAAAAGGGATGCAAATGTACGGCTCCGTCACCTGCGCGACTTGTGCAAAACAGCGGAAACTATTCGGCGACTCATTCCAATACATCACCGAGATCGAGTGTAATCCTCGTTACCCACACCCGCAGACCGCGCGGTGCGTCGCAAAGATGATCGAGAGTACCCCAACATGGGTACTCGAACTTCCCGATCAAACTGAGGTCAAAAGAATGCGGGCCGGACTTCAGATATTTGAGGAACTCGCAGAATTTTCCGGATGCACCTTCACCGAAGATAAGCTCTAGCATCTTTGCTCACCAAAAAACTCTCACCCGTGAGCGTTTTTTGGTGAGCGCTTGAAATGTGGCTTAATAGTAAATTTGTGAGGCTAATATCATGATAAGGTGGCTCTATTAAGAGCTAGTT
>Ga0155703_143_pt2 | contig 2268 bp, 1 predicted proteins | sample RifCSPlowO2_01_FD_107360 | JGI IMG/M metagenome (GOLD analysis project Ga0155703, IMG submission 107360) | Candidatus Lloydbacteria bacterium RIFCSPLOWO2_01_FULL_50_20
AATGGTGAACTGTTGGCGACGGTAGAGCGGAATGGCACTGCCACCTCTACGTACATCGCCCATACCGATCATCAGGGTGGGACGAATGTGATGTCGGATAAAGGCGACGCGTACTACCCGTTTGGTGCGAAGAAAAATAATGAACTACCCGCCAACGGTTTCGTGGAAAAAGCGCGGATTCATTGGTCAATACGAAGATGCAGCGACGCAGTTTTCGTATCTAATGGCTTTACTCTAGAAAACGGAGTCCGTTGTTACGCTAGATGCTCCGTCGGCACGTTCCCACATCTACCCGTAAAACGTGGTGAGACTGCTTAAGAGAAGCTCAAGCCGTACCTAGCTGGCACGTTTTCACCTCTCGCGCCCATTTGTCATAATCGCTACGCTGACCAGATGAACATCAGCGACGATCGTCTCCGCGAATTCCAGGACGCGTATAAAGAGGATTTTGGCGACAACATCTCACCTGCAGAAGCGCGAGAGATGTTGTCGCGTCTAACAACGCTGTACGAATCCCTGCTGCGCCCCTTACCGGATCGCCCGCAAGGGGAAGACTTCACGCGGCGCGACGACCTGACGCGACCTCGCAACGTTCGCGGAGCGCCTTGATGTTGCGTTCGATCAAGGCAGCTTCCTCCGGGTCGTCGAGTAACGCGTGGTGAATTCCACGGATAAGCTCCGCTATCTCGTGCCTACCAGGCAACTTTCGAACGTCGTCGCTAATCGCCAGTCCGAGTCCTCGAGGACCCTGAGCGAGTCCGCGAGTCGAAGGGCGGAGAGAGTTTTTAAGCCGAAGTGCACAAATTCACGAGTCCTCGAGGACCCTGAGCCTGTCGAAGGGAGCGAGTCGAAGTGCCATGTACTATATTTACATTTTAGCATGCAAGGATGGTTCACTTTACACGGGTATCACCACTGACGTAGATCGTAGATTCGAAGAACATAAAAATGGCAGAGGTGGACACTACACAAGCTCAAAAGAAATTGTGCGGGTGGTATATACCGAAAAGTATCCTGATAGGTCGTCTGCACTGAAAAGGGAGGCACAGATAAAAGGATGGACGCGGAAAAGGAAACTAAACCTCATCCAACTCGGTCAGACAAAGAAAATACTATAACATGAAAATATGCGAAATAACGGACATATCCCCATTATCACATTATCACATTATCACTATCCGTTAGTCCGCCTATTGCAGGAAAGATCGTATCGCGGACCAGCTCTCAGCGGTGCCGAGCACATCGTCATGCGCATGTCCGGAAATAGTGATGAATGATTTCTCCGCTTGCGGAAGTTGATCGAACAGTGACCTTCCGCGCTCAATCGGGATGATCTCATCCTCCGTCCCGTGGATGAGTAAGACCTCTTTTGCGAGTGAGGCGTTGGCGATGTTGTCGAGTTCGATCTTGAGCAAGGGCGAGACGGGGTAGACCGGATAATGTCCTTGTGCAACGCGCGAAAGCGTATCGAATGGAGAAATCAGCAACAGTTTTTGCGGAGAAGCGAGTGCTGCGTGATATGATGCAAATCCCGTTCCGATGCTTCGGCCGATGATCAGCAGTTCAGTATATTCTTTTTTCTTCGCCCAAGCATTCATGTGTTCGGTGTCACGCAAGAGGAGTTCGACCGAAGGTTTTTTCGACTGGTCACCGGCGTAACCGGAATATTCAACGGCGAGTACGTTATATCCGTAGAGTGTGAGCCAATGCACAAGGTATACCGAATCACAGGCGCGCTCGGCGTTGCCATGGTAAATGACGGCCAGTTTTGTCGAACTTCCTGATTCAATAACGTATGCGCGAGTCCCTTCGGCGGCGATGATCCTGGCGTTCGGAAGTTCCGCGCACTCCTCCATTGGAGTCATTGGCGGATAGAAGAGATACGTATCTTGGAGCGTGTACAGGACCATCCCAAAACCGACATAGGTGAACAAAAGAATCCGGAGGATTGCAAACCCGATGCCCCACAGTGATTTTTTAGGAAACAATTGCATAAGTGAATTATACCTGTGTCTTGAAGAACTCGAGAATGGGGATCGATCGGACGGAAATGGTGTCGGGCACTGCTGATTGCGTAGCTACATGTCATAAATAAAGCTACCTGAGACGCATCGTTCGACCGCGGTTCCAACTTCCTTTCACACGGCGCTATTATTGAGAGAAACGGGGACAGCCCTGCTCTGTAGAAAACACCCCGTGTCACCAAGGTACGCCTAAATCACCAGCATGTTATAGGCGAACCAGCGCAGTCCCATCTCCCGCATCTGC